>Ga0187814_10000902_pt1 | contig 10917 bp, 8 predicted proteins | sample NC_S_4_FD_132450 | JGI IMG/M metagenome (GOLD analysis project Ga0187814, IMG submission 132450) | Wetland sediment microbial communities from Neuse River Estuary, North Carolina, USA - ASW-S_4 | ecosystem: Environmental > Aquatic > Freshwater > Wetlands > Sediment | place: USA: North Carolina...
CCACCCACTCTGGGAGCCTGTGATAGAAACTTTGCAGGACGATGTTGGTTAGGTGACTCACTCGATCTCACCGGCCTGTATCACGGTCGACACATTAACAAGACCCGTTAGAGGCGGCGCAGCCCCGCCGACGCCGATTGCCTGCTCTTACGTCTGACTCTCGATTTGGTAGGCATCGACGCGACAAACCCCCCTGCCTCATGATGCGCCTCTCGCGGCTGGCCTGCAACTGGCAAGTGCTGGCAGAGTTCGTGTCGACTGGTATTCAGCCCGTGTTCACATTTGGTGCGGGATCGGCTGCTGTGCTTAGATGGCGTCGCCTGGCACTGGGGAACGCTGAGTGACGGCGCTGAGGGAGGCGGCCAAGACGACACGAGTGTCATCTGAGGCGGCCATGACACTGCCTGCTTTATGGAAGCCTACGGCAGCGAAGCACGCAACCGGACCGGATCTGGCCGGACGCCAGGCGACCTCCACGGACGCCAACCGACCATGGTCACGGGGGAGAGTAGCCCGGCGGTATAGCTAGCTCCACCCTGCGACTGGGTAGTTGGCTCCACTGTGCGCGAGCGCAATACTCAATACGCTCCCAGCATGATGTCGAGCAAGCCGGTCATCAGTGTCCGCCATGCGATACTTGTGCTGCTGAGCGAGGGTCCCAAGTCCGGCCTGCAGCTTTGTGAGGAGCTCGAGGCCCGCACCGGCGAGGTCTGGCCAGTGAACGTGGATCAGGTGTACGCCATGTTGCGACATCTAGAACGCGAGGGGTTCGTGGAGCCCGACGGCGCCTGCGGGAGTCCCCACCGGAAGGCATCCGAATAACCGCCTAACCTCGGTCCCGCCAGTTCCGGCTCAGTTCCGTCTCAGCTCCGCCAGACGGCGAAAGGGCGCCCGAACTGATGAGAAAACGTGAGAGGTAAAACAGCAGGTCAGGCAGCATAGCGGGGGAATGCTGGCACGTCAGGAGAAGGGGCTGACAGAACTCGGCCTACAGGCCGAGTCAGCTCCCGTGACCTTCCCGTCGCCACCGCGCCGTGTTCCGTCCCCTGTTCCGTCAGCTCTAATACACGGTTATAACTATGCCAATTGGCAGGAGAACGTTTCCTAGATGAAACAGACGAATTCCAACTGACCGTTGTAGCCACGAAGAGCGGCTCACAGGGACGTCGCGCCATCACCAGCTGCTATCGACGGTTCGCCTTGCCGGCGTGTCAGGCCGGGGACGGCGAGGACGATTCGGCCGCCGATACCAGGCCGGGCTCCGGGTCGCGGAGGGGGAAGTGGCAGGCCGCCTGGTGGGCGGCGCTGGTGAAGGGGCGCAGCGGCGGTTCGGCGGTGGCGCACAGGTCCTGCGCGCGGGGGCAGCGGGTGCGGAACCGGCAGCCGGTGGGGGGCCTGAGCGCCGAGGGGAGTTCGCCGGTGACCCCGCGGTGCTCTCTGGCGCGTTCGGCGGCGGGGTCGGCGACGGGGACCGTGTCGATGAGTCCTTTCGTGTACGGGTGCACCGGCGCGGAGTAGACGGAGTCGGCGGGCCCGGTCTCGACGAGCTTGCCGAGGTACATCACCCCGATCGTGTCGGCCATGTACCGCACCACGGACAGGTCGTGCGAGATGAACAGGTACGTCAGCCCGTGCTCGCGCTGCAGGTCCCGCATCAGGTTGAGGATCTGGGCCTGGATCGACACGTCCAGCGCCGACACCGGCTCGTCAGCCACGATGAGGGACGGCCGCACGATCAGCGCCCTGGCGAGCCCCAGCCGCTGCCGCTGCCCGCCAGAGAACTCATGCGGGTACCGGTCCGCGGCGGCACCGGGCAGGCCAACTTCGTCGAGGATGGCGGCGACCCGCCGACGCTGCTCAGCCCGGCTCCCCTGACGCTGGATAACCAGCGGCTCCCGCAAGATGGTCCCCACCCGCATCCGCGGATCCATCGACGCATAAGAGTCCTGAAACATCAACTGCACCGCCCGGGCGCGCCGATGCCGGTCACGCCGAGACAGCCGGGCAAGATCTTCCCCGCCGAGCACGATACGCCCGCCAGTGGGCTTCTCCAGCCCCACGATCAGCCGCCCGATGGTGGTCTTCCCGCACCCCGATTCCCCCACCAGCCCAAAGGTCGACCCGCGCGGCAGCGCGAACGAAACGCCGGCGACAGCCGACACGGCCCCAACCCTGCGCTGCAGAACGGCCCCGGCGGTAACAGTGAAATTCTTAACCAGGCGATCGACCCGAAGCAGTTCCTCTCCTTCTTCCCCAGACGCCGCGACGGCCGCAGGCGGAGTTTCCCGCCGCCGTTCGGTAGACGCGGCGGCGGGAACCTCCGCCAAGGCCGGAGCGCCCACGGGGAAGAAGCAGCGGAAGAAATGCGAGGAACCACTATTCGTTAGGGATGGCTCTGATTCTCTGCATTCGTCCCGCGCGTACCTGCACCGGGGCGCGAACCTGCACCCGGGAGGCGGGGCCGTCAGGTCGGGCGGCTGGCCGGGGATGTTGTACAGCCGGCCGGCACCGGCCGCCTTCTCCGGCAGCGCGTCGAGCAGCGCCTCGGTATACGGGTGCCGCGGGTTGGCGAACATCGCCGGCGCCGGCGCCGTCTCCACGATCCGCCCGGCGTACATGACCGCCACCCGGTCCGCGTGGCCAGCGATCACGCCCAGGTCGTGGGTGACCAGGATGACGGCCATGCCGAGGCGCTGGCGCAGGCTGTCGATCAGTTCGAGGATCTGCTTCTGGATGGTGACGTCCAGCGCGGTGGTGGGCTCGTCGGCGATCAGCAGCTTCGGCTCGCAGGCCAGGGCCATGGCGATCATGACGCGCTGGCGCATGCCGCCGGACAGTTGATGCGGGAAGCTGGCGACGCGTTCGGCGGGACGGGGCATGCCGACAAGGCTGAGGACCTCGACGGCGCGGGCGAGCGCCCGTGCCTTGCCGGCCCCGCGGTGCAGCCGCACCGACTCCGCGATCTGGTCCCCGATCGTCATCGTCGGGTTCAGCGACGTCAGCGGATCCTGGAACACCATCCCGACGGCATTGCCGCGGACCTGCTGCATCGCGTCGTCGGCCAGCGCCGTGATCTCGGTGCCGGCCAGCGATATCCGGCCGCTCGCGATGGTGCCGCCGGCCGGGAGCAGGCGCATGACGGACAGCGCGGTCATCGTCTTGCCGGAACCGGATTCGCCGACGATGCCCAGGCACTCGCCGGCCGCCACCGACAGCGACACGCCGTCGACCGCGTGCACCACAGCGCGCCGCAGCCGGATCTCGGTGCGCAGGTCCTCAATCTCGAGCAGAGCTGTCATCGGCGTTGCAGCCTTACCTCGAAGGCGTCACGGAGGGCGTCGCCGATGAAATTGATGGCGATGACCACAAGGATGATGGCGATCCCGGCCGGGAAAATCTGCCACCAGTAGCCGTCGTAGACGGAGTTGATGCCGCTGTTGAGCATGCCGCCCCAGTCGGTCTGCGGCGGGCGGATGCCCAGCCCGAGGTAGGACAGGGCGACGACGAGCAGGATGGCGTCGGCGACCTGGAAGGTCGCGTTGACCACAATGGTGCCGACGGCGTTGGGGGCAATGTGCCGGAACACCGCGCGGGCGCTGCCGCCGCCCATCACCCGCATCGCCTGCACGTAGTCGCGCACCCGCAGGGACAGGGCTTCGCCGCGGATGAGCCGGGAGGTGGACAGCCAGGAGGTGAGGGCGATGACAAGGATGATCTCGGTTTCTGTCGGGGGGAACATGGACACCACGACGAGGGCCAGGAACAGCGTGGGAATGGCCAGCAGCGCGTCGACGATGCGCATCATGACCGCGTCGATGACGCCGCCGAAGTACCCGGCGACCGCGCCCCACAGCGTGCCCAGGCAGGTGGCCAGGACGGCGGCGGCGAGGCCGACCTCCAGGGAGATCTGCCCGCCGGCCATCAGCCGGCCAAGGATGTCGTAGCCGTTGTTGTCGGTGCCGAGCGGGTGGCCGGAGCCAGGGGACAGGTTCTCGTTGGCCAGGTTCACGTGGACCTGGTCGGTGTGGTACACCAGCGGTCCCAGGAAGCAGAACGCGAAGATCGCGGCGAGGATGATCACGCCGGCGATGGCGAGCTTGTTCTCCAGGAACACTTCCAGGCCGCGGGCGAACATGCCGCGTGTCTTGCCGGCCGGCAGCCCCGGGCTGGCGGGGCCCCGGGCCGGCACGACATCATCGGTAGCCAGGCGAATGGTCATGACCGGGTGTACCTCACCCGGGGATCCAGCACCGCGTAGCCGATGTCGGCCAGCAGCGACCCCGCGACGGTGGCGATCGCGACCACGATGATGAAGCCGAGCAGGGTCGGGTAGTCCTGCTGCTGGGCGGCCTTGAAGAACAGGTAGCCCATCCCCGGGTAGTTGAACACCGACTCGGTGATCAGCGCCCCGGACATGATCGCCGGCAAGGACAAGCCAAGCAGCGTGGCGATCGGGATCAGCGAGTTCCGCAGCACGTGCCGCCACAGCACCCGCCTGGCCGAGGCGCCCTTGGCGAGGGCGGTGCGCACGTAGTCCTCGGTGAGGTTGTCCATCACCGCCGAGCGCGCGTAGCGGGAAAACAGTGCGATCGTCACCAGTGCCAGGGTGACTACCGGCAGCGTCAGGTCGCGCCAGTCGGTGACGTCGCTGACCAGCCCGCCCTGCGGGCCCTCGGGCCCGAAGACGTGCAGCTTGACCGAGAACACCAAGATCAGCACGGTGCCCACGAAGAACGTGGGCGCCGCGTAGAACAAGAAGGACAGCGCGGTGAAGCTGTAGTCAACCATCTGGTTGCGGCGTACCGCCTGCCACAGCCCGATCGGCACCGCGACGATCAGCGCGACCAGCGTGGAGACGCCGACCAGCCAGATCGTCTTGGGCAGGTGCGAGCCGAGCAGCGACGCGACGCTCTGGTCCAGGGTCCAGGAGAACCCCAGGTTGCCCTGCAGCAGATGGCCCAGCCACAGCAGGTACTGGGCGATCCATGGCTTGTCGAACCCGTACTCGCGGTTGAACGCCGCCAGCACCTGCGGGTTCCGGTAACTCGACGGTCCCAGGATCGCCACCGCCACGTTGCCCGGGATGGCCCGCAGCAAGATGAACGTGATCATCGTGACAAGCAGCACCACCACCGCGGCCTGGAAGAGCCGGCGGATCAGGAATCCGATCACTGGACGAAGTACCAGTCTTCGGGGTTGAGGTTGCCCGTGGTGTCTATCGGCGTTACACCGCGCAGGTTGTCGGCGACCTCGTACAGTGCGTACGCGCCGTTCGGCTGCCAGATGAACGGGACCTGGGTGGACAGGTAGTTCTGCCAGTTGTACAGCGGCGTCAGCGAGCTCGAGGTGAGCGTCTGGTTGATCAGGTCGTCGTTCTCCGCGTTGGAGTAACCGCCGGAGTTCGCGCCCGAGCCGCTCTCGAAGAGCGTCTCACCGGACGGGTAGTAGTCCGGCACGAACGACCAGCCGCCACCCCAGTTGGCCATGTCCCAGTTGCATGAGGTGTGCGCGACCACGCAGTTAGGCGCTCCGATGGCGGTGACCTGGTCGAACGGCTTCGGCTCCAGGTTCAGCTTGATCCCGACCAGCGAGGCATTCGACTGCAGCTGGCTCATTTCCGAGTCGATCCAGTTGACCCCTGTGGCGTACGGCAGGTTGAACACGAGCTGGTGGCCCTTGCTGATGCCGGGGCCGCACAGGCTCGGGTCCTGACAGGTCGTGATCCCGTTGGGCACCACGTTCCAGCCGTGGCTGGCCAGCAGCTCCCTGGCCTTTTCCGGGTTGTACGGGAAGGGGTCGCCCTGCTTGCCCTGCGCTGACAGGTACGGCGTCGCCGGGTAGGTCCCGACCGGCCCGACCGTGTAGGCCCCGTACCCGTGCAGCGGGCCGTCGATGACCGCCTTCTGGTTCATCAGGTACTGCAGCGCCTGCCGGAAGTACAGCTGCCTGTCGACCGGGCCGTTGCTCGTGGTGGACTGCAGGTTCACAGGGAAGTAGTTGATCGCCCACTGGATCAGCGGCGCGAGCGTGTACCCGTTCACCGGGTTGGCCCCGACGGTGGCGCCGGCCGGCTTGGTCGGCGCGTCGGTGGTGGGCAGGTACCCGACGTCGATCGTCTGGCCGGCGCCGGCCGCCCCGGCCTGCAGCACGTTGTACTCGGCGCTTTCCGTGGTGAACGGGAGCTCCTCGAACTTGGCCAGGGTCGGCTTGACCGGCCCCGAGTAGCCGGGGTTCGGTACGAACGTGGAATTTCCGTCCGCGTTGAAGCTGGCTAGCTTCCACGGGCCGTCCACGATCGACCACAGCGGCGAGGTCGCCCAGGTGGACAGCGCCTTGGACTGGCTGTCCAGATAGCTGTACACCTTGGCGCAGTCGCTCACCGTCGTCACGCAGTCGCTCGGCCCGGCCGCCGTCCTGTCCCAGGCCAGCGGCATCGGAGTGAGCTGGCTCAGCTCGTTGTCGGTGAACCAGGTGGGGTTGTAGGCCTTGTCCATGGTCATCGTCAGCGTCATCGCGCTGACCACCTTGACGTCACTGACGTTGCCGGGGAACAGGCCCGGGACGTAGTCGCCCCAGTCCTGCGGGGCGACGGCCTGCATCATGTGTATCCAGAACAGCAGGTCCTGGGCATTGACCGTCTCCCCGTTGGACCACTTCCAGCCTTTCATGGTGATGGTCACCTGCTTGCCGTTGTATACCGGCGGATTCGCCAGGCTCAGGCCTGTGTTGAGCGTCGGACTAGCGCCGTTTCCGAACCAGTAAAGCGGCCGGTACATCAGGTACTGGAACTCCTCGGCGTTCACGGTGCTGAAATAGGTGCTGCTGGTAAACGGAAATATGTAGTTCGGCACCGACGACGGCTGCAGGGCCCAGGTGGCCGTTCCCCCCGCCACCTTGGTGCCGCCAGCCTGCCCGCTGCCGCTGGTGCCGCTGGTGCCGCTGCTTCCGCCGCTGCTGCTGCACGCCGCGATCGCCATGGCGAGCACGGCGCAGCATGCCGCCGCGATCCTGAAGCGCGGCCTGTTGTGACGGTGCAATTGCTGGCTGTGCATAGCGAATTTCCCTCCATACGACTGCGGGCGGCGACCGGGGAGTACTGCAATTGTTTTCAATTCCCCGGCCGAATCGTTGCGGTCCCGTGACCAATGTTCCGCTTGGCTTTGCGGGCGTGTTCGGTGGACTCTGGGTATATAGCGAAATCTGTTTCCGTGCTCCGGACAATGAATTCGGGCACGGCCGAAGCATCGCCCGGCGATGGCGAGACGAGCGATGAGCCCGCATACGGGAGACAGTCTTGGTTCGTGTGAACTTCACCCCTGACGACGTGGCGCGCACCCGGTTCGGCGTGGCCCCGGCGCCGCTGGTCGAGACCGCGCTGGCCATGGTGGGACTACGGCGCGCGTCTGCCGCGCGCAGCCTGGTGCGCACCAGCTCATGGCTGCGCGAGGCGCGGCGGGCGTTTCCGGCGACCGCGCGCCCGCTGCTCGACTTGCTCAGGCCGTTCGGGCCGTGGCCGGACTTCCTGGACTCGATCTCCCCCGACATCGAAGAAGCGCTCGCGGAGGTGCGCGCTACACCCCGTGCGGACCTGCGCGCTGACCTGAGCTATGCCTGGGGAGAGCGCCCCGGCAGACCGCGGACCTGGGTCCGCAACCTGGCCGACGGTGACCGGGAGGCGGTTGACCTCGTGGTGCGGGCGTTGCGCGATCTGCATGACGCCGTGGTCGCGCCACGGTGGGAAAGTGTGCGCGTCGCGTTTCACGCCGACGTGGCGAGGCGGATACCGGTGCTCGCCGCGGGCGGCCATGAGGCGCTGTTCGGCACGCTGCACCCACGGCTACGCTGGCGGGACGACGGGCTGGACCGGCCGGGCACCAACACGGTGTGCGATCTGCGGGGTGACGGCATGGTGCTGATACCGTCCGCGTTCTGGACCGGGGAACCGCTGTTCAGCGTGACCGACGGCGAACACCGGCCAAGCACCATGCTGTACGCCGCCGCACAGGCCAACGGCCACGCGCCGGCCCACGACGGCCTCATGACGGACCCTGGCGCCCCCGCCGGCGGTGACAGCCTGGCCGCGCTGATCGGTCCCACCCGGGCCGCCGTGCTGCGCGCACTGCGGGAGCCCCGCGGCACCGCCGAGCTGGCCGGCACGGTGCGCATCAGTCCGGCATCGGCTTCGGAGCACGCGAAGGTGCTGCGCGACGCGTACCTGATCGAGACCCGCCGCGAGGGCCGCACGGTGCAGCACTCACTGACCGCGCTCGGCCGCACGATCCTTGGCCAGCTGCCGGCCGGCGTTCGCCGGCAGCCTCACACAGGAGACGGTTTTGGCTCGCTTTAACTTCACCCCCGACGATGTGGCCCGCACCCGGTTCAGCCCGGCCTCGGCACCGGTGGCCGAGACCGTGCTGGCGATGGCGGAACTACGGGGCCACGCGGCCGCGCATGGCCACAGCCGTACCAGCCGGTGGTTGCGCGAGGCGCGGCGGGCGTTCCCGGCGACCGCGCGACCGCTGCTCGACCTGCTCAGGCCGTGCCCGCCGTGGCCGGACTTCCTTGACGCCTTCGCGCCTGACCTCAAGGAGGGGCTCGAGGAGGTGCGCGCAACCCCCCGGGCTGTCCTGCGCTCGGAGCTTAGCCACCACTGGCAGGACCGCCCCGGCAGGCCGCCGACCTGGGTCCGCAACCTGGCCGACGGCGACCGTGAGTCGGTTGAGCTCGTGGTCCGCGCGCTGCACGATCTGCATCACGCCGTCGTCGCGCCACGCTGGGACAACGTGCTCGTCGCGTTTCACGCCGAAGTGGCCAGGCGGATGCCGGTGCTCGCCGCCGGCGGCCCCGAGGCCATGTTCGGCACGCTGCACCCACGGCTGCGCTGGCGGGACGACGGGCTGGAGCGGACGGGCTTCGACGGCGAATACGACTTGCATGGTCAGGGCATGGTCTTGCTGCCGTCCGCGTTCTGGACCGGCGACCCGCTCGCCAGCGTCACCGACGATGGGCAACGCCCCACCGTCCTCATCTACGCCGCGCAGCCCAACGGGCAGCTTGCCCACGACGGCCTCGTGGCCGATCCGGCCGCGAGCGACAGCCTGGCCGCGCTGCTCGGTCCCACCCGGGCCGCCGTGCTCCGCGCGCTGCGCGCGCCGCGCGGCACCGCGGACCTGGCCGCCACGGTGGGCGTCAGCCCGGCCTCGGCTTCGGAGCACGCGAAGGTCCTGCGCGACGCGAACCTGATCGAAACCCGCCGGGAGGGCCGCGCGGTGCGGCACTCACTGACCGCGCTCGGCCGCACCATACTCGGGCAACTGCCGGCGGCGGGCGACTGGTCAGCCGGAAAGGCCAGCTGACCGCGGGGCCTTGGTCAAGCGGCCGCTGGCGGGTGTGCTAGGCGCTCGCGCGCCGCCTCGAGGGTGCTGAGCATCTGCATCGTCAAGCTGCTAGTCCAGCTCGTAAGCAGTGCGCACTCGATCCGTAGCCCGGCCGCGCTCGGTGCCTCGTCGCCGGGCGGAGCAATCCGCCGGAGTTCCGCGGCCAGCGACGGGGATACCGTGTTCTCAAGTTCCTGGCGGAGTGCTTCGAGTTGCCGCCGCAACCCGGGTATTGCCTCTGGTGGCAAGGCGGCGCGACCTATCTGCTCATGCGTTGCATGCAGCAGCGACCAGACGCGCAGGAGCCGGTCCGGCGCTTCTATCCGGCAGGCAGCACCGCCGACAGGCTTGCCAACGGTGACCGCGAACCGCTGCACCGGCGCGGCGGCGTCGTTGTCAGTCTGCCGTCCGTTGGGGGCGTCTGGCCTCTCCATAGGTCCAGGCTGCCGGCTAACGGCAGCTGCGGGATAGGGGCGTTGATCCCACGTCGATTTCGCAAGGTCCCGGCTGGCGGGACTGCTGTCCTTCGATCGCGGCCCCGATAGGGGCCGTTCGGCCCAGCCCGGCCGACTCCCGTCGTGGTGTTCTGTAAGAGTAGGCAGCTGGCTTGGCAGCTGGCGGCCGATGTGATCGGCGGGAAGGGGGGTCTCATGACGATGCATACCGGAGGGAGTGACCGGGAACGGCTGGCCGCCGTGGACGAACGCGTGCTCGTTCTCGAGGACCGTGTCGCGGCGCTGACTGAGGCGCTGCGCGTCCTGGCACACGGCCTGGAGGATATCCCCGCGGCTGGGCCGGGGGGGCGACGGGCGGCCGAGGCCGCCCGGCAGGCCTATGACCTGCTGCTGGTGGCCGGGCAGCGTGCCAGTGAGCCGGATACCCGGCGGGGCGGCTGACCGGGCCGCGGGGTCGTTACCGCGTCCTGCGCTCCGATGGCCGGTGCGCCTGTGCTGCTCTTCGCCTGCGGCGATGTGATGACGGGCCGGGGCGTGGACCAGATATTGCCGTATCCCGGCGAACCGCGACTGCGGGAAGCCTATGCCGATGACGCGCGAGCCTATGTGCGGCTGGCCGAGCAGGCCAATGGGCCGATCCCGCGGCCGGTGAGCCTCGCCTGGCCGTGGGGCGATGCGCTGAAGATCCTGGACGCGATGGCACCGGACGTGCGGCTCATCAACCTGGAGACGGCAGTCACCTGTCAGGCTGATTTCGCGCCAGGCAAGGCCGTGCACTACCGGATGAGCCCGCGAAACCTGCCGTGCGTGGCCGCGGCCCGGCCGGATGTGTGCGCGCTGGCGAACAATCACGTCCTGGACTTCGGCCGGGCAGGCCTTGAGGAGACCCTCGCCGCCCTCGCCCGCGCCGGGCTGGCCGCGGCCGGAGCCGGGCGGGATGCCGTCGCGGCCTGGCAGCCCGCGGTGGTCCCGCTGCCGGGCGGCGGGACCACCGCGGGCTGCCAGGCCGCGACGGCATCCCGCCCGGCTCCGGCCGCGGCCAGCCCGGCGCGGGCGAGGGCGGCGAGGGGCTCCTCAAGGCCTGC
>Ga0187814_10000903_pt1 | contig 10901 bp, 7 predicted proteins | sample NC_S_4_FD_132450 | JGI IMG/M metagenome (GOLD analysis project Ga0187814, IMG submission 132450) | Wetland sediment microbial communities from Neuse River Estuary, North Carolina, USA - ASW-S_4 | ecosystem: Environmental > Aquatic > Freshwater > Wetlands > Sediment | place: USA: North Carolina...
AAGTACGCGCTCGACCTGCCGGACGTCGACCTCACGGGTGTGCAGCACCACCACGCCCACATCGCCTCCTGCCTGGCCGACAACGGCTGGCCCCCGGCGGGAGGCCGGGTCATCGGGGTGGCCTTCGACGGCACCGGCTACGGCACTGACGGCACGATCTGGGGCGGCGAGTTCCTGGTCGCGGACTACGCCGGCTTCGAGCGGGCCGGCCACCTCGCCCCGGTCCCCATGCCCGGCGGCCAGGCCGCAATCAGGCAGCCCTGGCGGATGGCCGCCGCCTACCTGGACGCGGCCGGCCTCGACCCGGACCACCTGGACGTCGCCCGCCGCAACTCCGGTCGCTGGCCCGCCGTCGTGTCGATGGCCCGCAAGGGCGTGAACGCGCCGCTCACCTCCAGCGCCGGGCGCCTGTTCGACGCCGTGGCGGCGATCCTCGCCGTCCGCGACACGATCAACTACGAGGGGCAGGCCGCCATCGAGCTCGAGCAGCTCGCCGACCCCGGTGAGCCGGACGCGTACCGCGCCGCCACCGAACCGGCCGAGCCGTTCCGCGTCCGCGCCGCGGACCTGGTCCGCGCCGCGGCGGACGACCTCGCGGCCGGCGCCCCGCGCGACGTCATCGCGGCCCGGTTCCACAACGGCGTGGCCGGCCTGGTGGAGGCAGGCTGCCTGCTGCTGCGCGAGCGGCACGGGCTGACCGCGGTGGCCCTCTCGGGCGGGGTGTTCCAGAACATGCTGCTGCTCAGCCAGGTGGTCGCCCGCCTGGAGGCAAGGGGCTTCGCGGTGCTGACCCATTCCCGCGTCCCGTGCAACGACGGCGGCATCAGCCTCGGCCAGGCGGTCGTCGCCGCGGCCAGGGACAGGCAGGCGACCGCCGGCCTGCTACAGCGAGGCTGGGCTGACCCGGGGCGGCATGAACAGACGGATCAGCCGGACGATTAGCGCCTCGATCGCGAAATACGCGACCTTTGCCAGGATGCTTGCCAGAAACTCTTCCATACGCCTCAACTGTCCCTTAGTCATCCGTTTTGTCTGAATCTAACAGCGGCACCTCGCGTTCCGCCGAAGTACGAATGAATAGAAGGCCAGTTTCTGGTGACACTATGGTAAACGTCCGTAACAGCACGACCTCTAGTACGCATCGCATAGCCGCACTCCCCGGGATCGATCGGGGATCAAGGGCCTTCAGCCCAGGCGGCCGGATCACCCAGGTCGCGGCGGACAGCTACCGGAGTGGGGGAGCTCGAGATGACATCGGAAGAAGCAACGACGCCAACAGCGGCCGCGCAGGAAGAGCAGAAGGGCGGCGGCCCGCAGCGCATGCCGCGGCTGCCCCTCCCGGGGATGGGGATGCCCGTGGCCATGCCGACGGGCCTGCCGGGCCGGGTGCTGTGGTGGGGCGGCCTGGCGGCGCTCGCCGCGTTCGACGTCGTCGAGTGGCCAGTCGCAATCCTCGTAGGGGCCGGGGAGTGGGTCGCCGAGCAGTACGCGAAGTCGGCGGCCCAGCACCCGCGCGCTGAATCGCGGAGCGCAGGCCCTCCCACGCCGTCGCCTAGCTAACGGATAGCACAAGAGATCCGTACACCCGCGGCTGAACGGACCTGCGTGCTCCACCCGGACTTCCTGATGGGGGACAGATGAGCATCATTCCGGGCTTGCGGGTTTCGGCGCTCGCGAACTGGCTGTCGCGGCCGCCGGGGCGGCACCAGCGCCGTCAGTGGACAGGCAACGGCCGCGCGCACATCGAGGTCAAGGGCGTGCACCGGCCGGAGCACGCCGACCTGGCTCGCCAGGTTGGAGACGAGCTTGCCCAGATGGACGGGGTGCGGTGGGCGGAGGTCAACGCGGCGGTGGGCCGCGTGGTCGTCGCGTTTGATGCCAGCCAGCTGGGCGTGGACGACCTCATCAAGGTTATCGAGCGGGCCGAGGAGGTCCATGGTGTCGCGGCCGAGCAGTTTCCGGCCGACCGCCTGGAGCACCCGGCTGACGCCGAAGCCCTCCAGCGGCAGGTGTATGCGATCGGCACCGAGATCCTCGGCGTGGGACTGGGGCTGGCCGGCCGGGTGCTCCGGGCGCAGCCGCTTGTGCCGGAGGTCGCGTCTCTGGTCTCGCTGGCCGACGCGATGCCCGCGGTCCGCCGCCGCCTGGGGGACTGGCTCGGCTATTCGGCCGCCGACCTGGGCCTGGTGACTGCCAACGCCATAGCGCAGGGGGTGGCGCAGGGACCGTTCGGCCTGCTGACAGACATCGCGCAGCGCGGTCTGCGACTCGATGAGCTGCGGGCACGGCAAGCGGCGTGGCAGCGGCGTGAGCCCGAGCTGTCCGAGGCGCGTATGGGTGACCCGCCGCCGGCGCTGAGCGGGACCTCGCGCCCCGCCCCGCTTCCGCCCGGCCCGGTGGAATCCTACGCGAACCGCGCGGCGCAAGCCGCGGTGGTCGGCGGGGCGGCGGCGGGCGTGCTCACCCGGGATATCCGCACGACGGTGGCCGCGGCGGTCGCGGCCGCGCCGAAGGCGGCGCGGTTTGGCCGGGAGGGCTTCGCTGCGTGGCTGGGACGCGATCTGGCGCGTTCCGGCGTGCTGGCAATCGATGACGCGGCGCTGCGCCGGCTGGACCGCGTCGACACGGTGGTGTTCGACGCCGCGGTGCTGACCACTGGCACGATGGTGCTCGGCACGGTGTGGGTGCCACCGGATCTCGACGGAGACGCCGACCAGATCAGGGTGACCGCGCGGGCGCTGCTCGATCCCGCCGCGCCGGCCGCGACCGTCCGGCAGGGCCGGTGGACGCTCGGGCCCGCGTCGAGCCGGCCGGCCGGCCCGGCGGGGAATGCCGCCCGCGCCCTGCGGGCGCCTGGCTGCCGCGTGCTCGCGCTGCGGCGTGACGGGAACCTCGCCGGGCTGGTGGTTGCCGAGCCCGAACTCGATCCGCTCGCCGTCGCGGCGATCGGCGCCGCCCGCCTGGTCGGCCCGGTAATCGTGGCTGGCCGGCACGGCAGGGTGGGCGAGCGCGTGCACGCGGACCGTGTCATTCCTGGCGGCAGGCGCATGGCCAGCTCGGTGCGTGCGCTGCAGGCCGAGGGTCACGGGGTCGCGGTCGTTTCGGGCCGCGAGCACGAGGCCCTCGCCGCCGCCGACGTCGGAATCGGCGTGCTAGCAGGGCGGCCGCCGTGGGGTGCCCACCTGCTCACCGGCGCCGGCCTGGCAGACGCGTGCCGGATATTGCAGGCGATCGTGCCCGCCCGCGCGGTGAGCCGCCGTGCCGTCATGCTGGCCGCCTACGGGTCCGGCGTCGGTGCCCTGCTGGCTCTGACTGGCCCCCGCAGCGGGTCGGCCATGCGCGCGCTGACAGGGGTCAACGGCGCCTCGATCGTGTCGCTGGCCAGCGGCCTCTGGTCGGCTAGGACGCTGGCCCTGCGGCCACCGCCGGTACCGGCCGCTACCACCGCCTGGCATGAGCTCGCCGCCGATGCCGTGCTCGCGAAGCTGGCCAGTTCGCTGCGCGGACTCGACGAATCGGAAGCCAGCCGGCGCCGCGACGGGCAGGCGGACCGGCGGGCAGCCGAGGGGCCAGGTCTGGTCCGCTCGACACTGGAGGAACTGGCCAATCCGCTGACGCCTGCCCTGGCCAGCGGGGCCGGGATGTCCGCCGCGAGCGGTGCCGTCATGGACGCCGCGCTGATCGGCGGGGTCATGATGGCTAATGCGCTCGTCGGCGGTGTCCAGCGGGTCGGAGCGCACCGCGCGCTGCGGCGTCTCATCGACGAATCGGCGGTGCGGGTCAGGCTTCGGCGGGGCGGCGAGGAGGCACTCACGACAGGCGACCGGCTGGTCGCCGGGGATGTGATCATCGTGCAGGCGGGCGATGCGGTGCCCGCGGACTGCCGGATCCTGGAGGCGAACGGCGTTGAGGTGGATGAGTCGAGCCTCACCGGGGAATCGCAGCTGGTTCCGAAGTGTGCCGACCCTACCAGTGCGGTGAACGTCGCTGAGCGGCGGAGCATGCTCTACGCGGGAACGTCGGTAGCCGCCGGTACCGCCACGGCTGTCGTGGTGGCCGTAGGACCGGCGACCGAACTCGGCCGCAGCGAAGAAGCGGCACAAGGCGACGCCCGGCCCTCCGGCGTGCATGACCGGCTCAAGCAGCTCACCAGGATCACCGTACCGGTCTCCCTCGGCGCCGGGATAGCGGTTATCGGCGCCGGCATGCTGCGCGGCCAGTCCGTCAGCCAGACGCTCGGCACAGGCGTCAGCCTGGCGGTGGCGGCGGTCCCGGAGGGATTGCCGCTGGTCGCTACCGTTGCCGAGCTCAGCACCGCGCGGCGGCTGTCGCGGCGCAACGCGCTTGTCCGCAACCCGGGGACCATCGAAGCGCTCGGCCGGGTCGATGCCTTGTGCTTCGACAAGACCGGCACACTGACCGAAGGCCGCATCAAGCTGCACCGCGTCTGGGCAGCCGGCGCCGCCCAGCCCCTCGGCGCCCTGGGCAGCGAGGGCCGTGGTGTGCTGGCCGCCGCGTTGCGGGCGAGCCCGGAGCATCGCAACGGGGAACCGCTGGCGCACCCCACCGACCGGGCCGTCGTCGACGGTGGCATCGCCGCCCGCGTGGACGTGGAGCTCGGCACCGGCAGCTGGCAGCCGGTGGCTGAGCTGCCGTTCGAGCCGTCCCGTGGCTACCATGCCGTTCTCGGCCGCACCGGCTCCGGGCAGCGGCTCGCGGTCAAGGGCGCGCCGGAAACCGTCCTGCCCCTGTGTGCGTACGCAGCAGGGCCAGGCGCGCCAGCGCGGCTTGACGAGCGCGCGAGGCAGGCCCTCAACAGCCAGGCCGACCAGCTTGCCCGCCGTGGCTACCGGGTTCTCGCGGTGGCCGAACGCGACGGCTTCAGCAGTGACGACCTGAGCCCGGACCGCGTCGGGGAACTCCGCTTCGCCGGGCTGCTCGCCTTCACCGACCCGGTCCGCGACAGCGCCGTCCGGGCGGTCCGGGGACTGCGCGGCGCGGGCGTGGACATGCTGATGCTGACCGGAGACCACCCGAGTACCGCCGAGGTGGTCGCCGCGGAACTTGGCCTCATCGACGGCCGCCGGGTCATCACCGGTGCCGAGCTGGACGCGCTCTCCGATCCCGAGCTGGACCAGCTCATCGGACAGGTGGGGGTGTTCGCGCGGGTCAGCCCGGAACAGAAGGTGCGCATCGTCGCCGCCCTGCAGCGCGCCGGTCGTGTCGTCGCGGTAACCGGCGACGGCGCCAACGACGCGCCCGCCATCAAGCTCGCCGACGTCGGCGTCGCGCTCGGCCTGCGCGGCACGAACGCGGCCAAGGAGGCCGCCGATGTCATCGTCACCGACGACCGGATCGAGACGATCATCGACGCCCTCGTGGAGGGCCGCGCGATGTGGGCCTCGGTCCGTGACGCGATCTCGGTGCTGCTTGGCGGTAACCTCGGCGAGATCGCCTTCACTACGGGCACCAGCCTGCTGCTGCCGGGCGGGTCACCGCTGCGCGCGCGCCAGCTCCTGCTGGTGAACCTGCTCACCGACATAGCCCCGTCCATGGCGCTGGCCATGCGCCCGCCGGGCAGCGCCACCACCGGCGCCCTGCTCGCCGAGGGACCCGAGGTCTCCCTCGGCGCGGCGCTCACCCGCGATGTGCTCATCCGCAGCGTGCTCACCAGCGGCGCGGGAGTGGCCGCCTGGCTGGGCGGACGCATGACCGGCATCACCCGCGACAGGGCGGCCACCATCGCCCTGATAGGCATCGTCGCAGCCCAGCTTGGCCAGACGCTGCTGGCAGGCTGGCAAAGCCCGCTCGTTATAGCCGCCAGCCTGGTGTCCGCTGCCGTCCTGGCCGCGGTGATCCAGACACCTGGTGTAAGCCAGTTCTTCGGATGCCGGCCGATCGGCCCATTGGGCTGGGCAATCGGCCTCGCCGTGGCGGTGGCCGCCAGCCTCATGGCACCGGTCATAGCTCGCCTGCCCGCTATCGCGGCCGTCGCTGACCGGAAAGCGCGATCCGTCCGGCCCGTGCCGGAAACGGATCCGTGAACCCGGGCCGAGAGTCACGGCGAGCCCGTGACCCGCTGCGGCTGCTCGCGTGGATCGGTCCCGAGATCGTGGCGGCGGCCTCGGACAATGATCCAACCAACGTCGGCACGGCTACCGCCGTCGGGGCCAGTACCGCATACCAGCTGTCCTGGGTCGCGATCTTGGTCGGCCCATTGCTCGCCGTCGTTCAGGCCATCGCCGCCCAGCTCGGCGTGGTGGCCCGCGCCGACTTGCAAACGATGACCCTGAAACGTTACGGGCCACGCATGGCAGGCGTCCTCCTAGTCTCGATCGTCGCGGTCAATGTGGTCACCATCGCCGCCGACTTGCAGGCCGGAGCGGCCGGAATCGGGCTGCTGGCCGGCGTAGATCCCCGCTGGCCGGTGCTGCCGCTGGGCCTGGCCCTTGCCGGCCTGCTGTTGCTCGGTAAGTACGACGAGGTGGTGGCGGTGCTGCGGTACCTGCTGCTCGGCTTCCTGGCATTCCCGGGCGCAGCCATGCTGGCTCATCCAGACTGGCCCAGCCTGCTCAAAGGCAGCCTTGTGCCTGCCCTGCCGCTGCGGCCCACCGCCCTAGCCGGCGCCCTCGCTCTGCTCGGCACCACGCTGACCAGCTATGTCTACGTTTGGGAAACCATCGAGCGCGGAGTAGAGGATCCACCGGACGACAACCCGCCCGGCCGCAGACTGGCCCGCGCCAGAGTGGGCGCCGTAGTCGGCGCCGTCCTTACCGCCGTGATCTTGTGGTCCATGCTCGTCACGTCTGCCGCAACGCTCGGCCGGCGCCACCAGACGGCCGCCACGGCCCAGCAGGCCGCGCAGGAACTGCGCCCGCTAGCCGGTTCCCTGGCCGCGGAGCTGTTCGCGGTCGGGCTCATCACCTCCGCCGTGGTCGCGCTGCCTGTGCTCATGGCCACCACCGCCTACATCGTCGGCGCGCAGTTCGACTGGCGTCGCGGCCTGTCTGAGGGGATTCGCCCTGCCCGCCGCTTCTACGCGGTTCTGGGCGCCTCGATCGCGCTCGCGGTCGCAGTTGCCCTGTCCGGAGTCTCGCTGATCGGCATGCTGGTCGCCGCCAGCCTGATCGCGGGCTTCGCCACCCCGATCGGCCTGGCAGTGCTGGTGCGACTGGCCCGCGACCCCGAGGTAATGGGCGAGCTCCGGATCACGGCCCGGCTGGCCGGCGCGGGCTGGGCTGTCACCGTCATTGTCGGCGGCCTCGGCGTGCTCTACGCCGTCGGAGCGGCAGCCGGCAAGTTCTGAGGCCCCTCTTCCCCCGTCGTGGGTGAGGCTTGCTGGCGTGTCCCGCGGCACCATTGGGCATGGATGCACTGCCTATTAGCCGCTCTGACGGCAGGGAGAAGGAGCCCGATGACTCCCACGTTTTCGATCGTCACCGCCAAGGGCGGGCACCGGATCCGGCTGACAGCGGACGGAACCCGGCTGGAGACACCGCCTGTAGAGCACCTGGCCTTCTACGCGGGGGTTGTCCTGCTGGCTGCGGCGGACATCATCGAGTGGCCGGTGGCGCTGGTGGTCACCGCCGGGCATCTCCTAACGGGACTCACCAAGCGGCCAGGCCTGGCGGAACTGGGCGAGGGCCTCGACGAGGTCTGAGACGCCACCCATCATGTTTTCGCCAACATGAGCACCAAGAGACCGACTCTTACCCTGTGCCGGCACGCCTGGCTGAGCCGGAGACACCACGCGTACGTTCAGAAAGAAAAAAGAGATCTCATCCGAACGGACGCGTGGCGTCTCACCAGCCCCAGCCAGTCACCCAGTGATCCCTCCGCTGCCCGCCGGAGATCGCTGTCATCGTCAGAGCGAGAGGTGCCCCGGCCGGTTCGCGGTCGGTGGGCCCGGGTGCCCCGACGATGGCCGCCAGGTCCGACCCGTCGATCGTTTCGCGCTCAAGCAGCAGGTCAATGACCCGGTCGAGAGTCTGACGATGCGCGCGGAGCAGCTTGGTGGCCGTGTCCTCGGCATCCCGGAGCAACCTGGCTACTTCCTGGTCGATGGAACGCTGCGTTTCCTCGGCATATGGCCGGCCGGCGAAGGGATTGTCGCGGCTCGGTCCCTCCGGCCCGTAGCTGATAGGTCCGACCGTTGCGGAGAACCCCCACTCCCGCACCATGTGTGTCGCGAGTTCGGTCGCGCCCGCGAGGTCGCTCGCTGAGCCGGTCGACGGTTCTGCCAGGACGACGATCTCGGCGGCGCGCCCGCCAAGACGCACGGCGAGTGATGCGGTCAGGTAGCTTTCCGGATGCAGATGGCGCTCGAACTCCGGCAGCTGCTCGGTCACGCCGAGAGCGGCGCCGCGGGAAAGGATCGTGACCTTCGCGACGGGATCGGCGTGCTCCGAGAGCGCGGCCACGAGCGCGTGCCCGGCTTCGTGGACGGCCACGGCATGCTTCTCCTCGGGCAGCAGCGCGTTCGACGCGTCACGGCGGCCGATTAGGAGACGGTCCCTGGCGGTGTCGAAGTCGGCGGCGCTCAGAACGCGGCGATCAGCGCGCACGGCGTTGATCGCCGCTTCATTCACGAGGTTGGCGAGATCGGCGCCAGAGAATCCGGGCGTGCCCCGCGACACGACGTCGAAGTCCACGTCCGGTGCGAGCGTCTTGCCTCGCCCGTGGATAGCCAGGATCGCGGTCCGCTCCACGTAGTTGGGCAGTGGAATCTCCACCGTCCGGTCGAAGCGCCCGGGCCTTAGCAGCGCCGCGTCGAGGATCTCCGCTCTGTTGGTCGCGGCCATGACGACCACGCGGGCGCCTGGCTCGAATCCGTCCATTTCCGACAGCAGCTGGTTGAGTGTCTGCTCGCGCTCGTCATTCGAGCCGAATCCGCCAGGACCGCGCCGGCCACCGATGGCGTCGATCTCGTCGATGAAGATGATCGACGGGGCACGCTTGCGGGCGTCGGTGAACAGATCCCGGACCCTCGAGGCGCCGACGCCGACGAACATTTCGACGAAACTCGAGCCGCTCAGGGCGAAGAACGGTACCTCGGCCTCACCGGCGACAGCCCTGGCCAGCAGCGTCTTGCCGGTGCCCGGTGGCCCGACCATCAGTACACCCTTCGGGCCGACCGCACCGGCTCGGTCGTATCGGGCTGGATGCCTCAGGAAGTCCACCACTTCCATGACCTCAGCCTTGGAACCCTCGTAGCCGGCGATGTCCGCGAAGCGCGTGTGGGGCCTGTCCTCGTCGTAGACCTTGGCCTTCGACTTGCCGAAGCTCATGATCCCGCCAATCCGTCCGAGCTGCTTGCCGCTACGGCGGCTAATCCAGACGAAGAGCGAGACAAAGACGAGAAGCGGCAGGATCCACTCAAGTAGTACTCCCAGCACCGAGGTCGTGCTGGGGCTGATTCCTGTCACCTGAACCTTGTGCCCTAGCAGCAGGCCGGAAAGAGCGTTGTCGTTGAGCGCGGTCGGGATCTGGGAGGTGTAGGCGCTGCCGTCATGGAGTTTCCCGCTCACTGATCCCGCCGAGGTGATCGCCGCCGTCGAGACCTTGTTCGCGGTCACTTCGCTGACAAAGCCGGTGTAGCTGAACGCCTGAGCCGGCGTCCCGCCAGCGCCCGGGTGGAAGAGCAGAAGCGCAGTGAACGCGATCGCGATCCCGGTCGGCAGCATCCATATCCGCCGGGGCCGCGGCGGGGACGGGGACGCGGTCCGGGACGGCGGGACGGATTTCTTAGGCGGGCCGGGACGGGCCGGGGTCGCGCGATGCCAGGTGCTCACGAAATAGACCCGCTTGCTGGTGTCCTCGGTTGGTGATCCGCAGGCCACACCGTCATTGGGGACGCGGCATCGATGCCGGGACGCATATGCAGCCCCGGCGCATGCCACCCTCGGCAGTCGCCTGGCAGTAGCGGGAAGCGACGGAATCATGCTCGTCAGCGGCGTGCCCGCACGGGCACGCCGCGTCAGGCGGCGGCTCGCCGCGCGATGTTGTCGTCATAAGATTGCCCTTCCCATGGAGTCCAGGAGTCCGGTCGTCGAGCTGGTCGGCCGTAGACCTCGCCGGGGGCACATACATCTGCCACGGGCCGGAACGAGCGCCGCCGTGGCCACGCTTGTTCCCCCCAAGTCAACCGCGCCCCGGCTCCATCCGAAATGACCAATCCCGCATGAGCCCATCACCGCAACCGATAGCCAGCCGATGGGCTGGCTATCGGTTGGCCAGCAGAACCGGCTGGCTGGGCCCCCGGGCCAAAGGCCCAGCCCGGTAAGCCCGTGTCGGGTCAGCCGGGCTGGTTACCCGGCACTTCAGACGAGACGCTGGTGGACGTAGCACCATCTCCAGCGCGTTCCCGGCCGCAGACCAGCGACGACCGGGTGGTCGGTCTCCTCGTAGTGCGCTCTGGCGTGGTGGTTCGGCGAGTCATCGGAACAGGCCACCCAGCCACAGGTCAGGCAGACGACGAGAGTCGCCGGGCGGTCCAGGTGGTCCTGGCAGCCCCGGCAGTCATCTGACCCTGGCCTGACCGGCTCAAGCCCGTCGACGTGCTGGCATCGTGGCGCCGCCCCGTTCAGGCTGATGGCCGGCGTGCCTAGGGCCATGCTCTGGCCGGGGATCATGGCAGCCCCCTTATGTGATGGAATGCCGGGCCCGGCCCGGTCGATCATTCTTGAGTCAACCCCGGTAACACCCAGGCGGAAATAAGCAACTTGAGCGCGCCCCATCACCAGAACCGATCACCTGACGGTCACCGTGGGGACAGACCGCGACGTGCCCCGGCCTGTCCTCAGCCGGGCCCGGAAGTAGGCTTAAGCGGGGAGTCGAGGAATGGGCACAATGCGGACCTGGCGGCGGGCATGGAGCTTCGGCAGCTTCGCTACTTCGTGACG
>Ga0187814_10000904_pt1 | contig 10893 bp, 14 predicted proteins | sample NC_S_4_FD_132450 | JGI IMG/M metagenome (GOLD analysis project Ga0187814, IMG submission 132450) | Wetland sediment microbial communities from Neuse River Estuary, North Carolina, USA - ASW-S_4 | ecosystem: Environmental > Aquatic > Freshwater > Wetlands > Sediment | place: USA: North Carolina...
CCGTCCTGGTGCGGGTAGTGGCGGGAGCAGGTGACCTGGACCGGGCCCAGGCGCTGGCCCGGGAGATCCCCGACTCGGACCGGCGGGCGTGGGCGCTGGCCGTCCTGGCTCGGGTAGTGGCGGGAGCAGGTGACCTGGACCGAGCCCACGCGCTGGCCCGGGAGATCCCCGACTCGGACCGGCGGGCGCAAGCGCTGGCCGACCTGGTGGAGGTCGCGGCGGGCGCGGGTGAGATGGACCGGGCCCAGGCGCTGGCCGACCAGGCCGAGGCGGTGTCACGGGCGATCCCTGACCCGGACCGGCGGGCATGGGCGCTGGCCGTCCTGGCTCGGGTGGTGGCGGGTGCGGGTGACCTGGACCGGGCCCGGGCGCTGGTCAGCCAGGGCGAGGCGGTGTCACGGGCGATTTCAAGCCCAGACCGGCGGGCGCGGGCGCTGGCCGACCTGGTGGAGGTGGCGGCGGGTGCGGGTGACCCGGACCGGGCCCGGGTGCTAGCCGACCAGGCCGAGGCGGCGGCCCGCGTGATCCCCGACCCAGATCGGCAGTTGCGAGCGCTGGCCGAGCTGGCCAGGAAGGCCGAGTCGAATCAAGCCCGATCACTGCTGGCGCGGGCACTTGCCGCCGGTCACTGGGGAGCGTGGATAGACGTTTTGCTTCAGATCAGCCCCGAGGCTGTCATCGGCATCGCCGACGAATATCTGCGTGCTGAGTGTCTGCCTGACAATATCCCTCAGCCAGGTCGCCTTCAACGCTCGTAATAAGCCTTTCAGCTGATCAGGCCTGGCCTATTGGCCGACGGGGTACATCTACACATCGGGCAGTTGACCCGTCGCGTCGCGCGCAGCCAGGCGCGCGACGCCATGGGGACGATACCTGCGCGATGAAGCCGGAGTTGAGGCGACGAGCCGCCCCGCTCGGTGAATAGCGGTCGGCGGGGAATCAGAGTGGGTACGTCGCTTCGATCCTCAGCCGACGCGCCAGGTTGCCTGGACTGACGTGGGACTTAGACAACACCCCTCTCCTGAGCAGTCAGCCACACGTGAGGACCGGGGAGGCACGTCGCCTTGGCCTATTGAGCTCATGATGGTGACATCGAGCCGCCTAGGTGGGGGACGGTGTCACATCGGTCTTACAGCTGGATGGTCCCTTCAATGACCAGTCGACGACCGCCACCCGCCAGCGGGACAGCTCATCGACGGACCGGGCGCCGCGGACGGTACGGCGCCCGGTGCCGACGAGGCGGCGCCCGCCACGGGCGTCGGGCTCGCCTCCGGGGTCCCCGCCGCGCACGACGTCACCGACGCCAGCACGAGGACGGGGATAGCCACCCGGGCGAGCGACGATAGAGTGGCGATGCGTGGCATCGAATCACCTCCCGCCCGGGTGCGGAGCCCAGCTAACCTCGGGGCCGTGCAGGAGAGTTGTCGCTGGCGTGGTGAACCGGTGGAGATGAACCCCTTCATCCCGGCTCCATCACCGGCACACCCGGACACCGCGCCGCCGCGGTAGCAAGAGGACATGGAGGCTCTGCGACGGAGAGGTAACGCCATGACGTGGTTGCTCATCGTGGCCGCCGGCCTGTTTGAGACCGGCTTCGCGATATCGCTGAAGCTCAGTCACGGCATGACCCGGCTATGGCCGACAGTCAGCTTCGCCGCGTGCGCGCTATTGAGCTTCTCCCTGCTGACCATTGCGCTGCGCCAGCTCGAGGTCGGAGCCGCATACGCCGTCTGGACCGGGATCGGGGCCGCCGGGGCGGCGATAATCGGGATGATCTTCCTCGGCGACGCGGTCTCCACCATGAAGCTGGTCTCGATCGGCCTGGTTCTGGCCGGGGTCGTCGGACTCAACCTGTCCGGCGTGACGCCTCCTTGACCGTTCCCGGGACCGCCAGATCCGCCGGATCACCTCGACCAGCCCGCTGACCGCGATCGTCACGCCGAACGCCACCGCGAACCCAGCCCACGGCCGATCCTCGAACGCCCTCCCGCCCAGACGGCCGAGGAAGAAGGAGTAGACGGCCCAGATCGAGCCCGCTACCGCGGTCGCGCCGACGAAGCGCCGGCGGGGGTAGCCGATGAGCCCGCAGCACAGCGTGACCGCCGTCCGGCCGCCGGGGATGAACCGGCAGACCACGATGAGCTGCGTGCCGAACCGCTCGAGGGACCGTTCGGCCCAGGCGCGGCGTCGCACGCCCTTCTCGCCCGGGAAGAAGCGGCGTTCGGCCCATGGCCCGAAGCGCCGGCCGAGCAGGTAGGACAGGTTGTCGCCGAGGAACGCCCCCGCCGCGCAGCAGGCGACCAGCAACGCGATACGCGGATCGGTGCTGCCCGCCGTCGCGACGCCCAGCGCGATGATCGTCGTCTCGCTGGGCAGGACCGGGAAGACCGCATCCAGGGCGGGGACCACGATCGCGATGACGTACGACAGCACGGCACTGACCTGCAGGCTGGTGAGCACGGTCATCGCGGGCTCCGGTCGCGCCACAGGCTCGCGGCCACCGCGCCGCCCGCGACGACGACGATCGCTGCGAGGGTCACCGTGACCGGCAGGTGAACGAGGGGCGAGATGAGCATCTTGACCCCGATGAACATGAGCAGGACGGCGATCGCGGGCTTGAGGAAGGAGAACCGCTGCACCGAGCCGGCCACCAGGAAGTAGAGCGCCCGCAAGCCGAGGACCGCGAAGGCGTTGGAGGTGAACACCACGAACAGGTTCCGGGTCACGCCGAAGACGGCCGGGATCGAATCCAGCGCGAACACCAGGTCCGCGGTCTCGACCGCGATCAGCGCCGCCAGCAGGGGAGGTGCCCCGGTCCGCACGCGCCAGCGCGCGATGAGGCCCCCGCCCGGTTCGGCGCCCGGCCGGAACATGCGCACGCCGGCCAGCAGCACCAGCGCGCCGAACACGTAGAAGATCCAGCCGACGTGCTCGATGAGCGCCCCGCCGGCGGCGATGAGGCCGCCGCGCAGCACGAGCGCGCCCAGCACGCCGAGCTGCAGGACCCGTCGCTGGAGCCGGACCGGTAGCCCGAACGAGGCGAACAGCACCACGAACACGAAGATGTTGTCCACGCTGAGGGCCTTTTCCAGCAGGTAGCCGGCGAAGTACGGGCCGGCGATGGCCGGGCCCTGCCACAGCCAGAGCGCTCCGCCGAAGGCCACCGCGGCCGCGATCCACAGCCCGCTCAGCACCGCGGCGGCGCGCAACCCCTCGGCACCCCTGGTGAAGACCAGATCCGCCGCGATGAGCACGGCGAAGACGGCGAGCGCCGCCGCCCAGGCCTCCAGCGTCACCAGCCCGGCGCGGTGTCGCAGCGCGGGCAGTACCGCGCTTCGGGGATGAGGGCGAGCAGCCCGGGCGGGATGTCCGACCCGCACTGCTCGCATCGGCCAAAACTCCCCGCGGCCAGCCGGGCGAGAGCCTCTTCGACGTCCTCCAGTTTCCGGCGGGCCGTGACCGCCTGGCGCAGCAGCGTCTGTGCCTCCGGCCGGCCTGGCTCGTCACCCGTGGTCTCGGGAACGTCCTCGGCGGCGTGGTAGGCCAGGGCCAGCTCGGTGAGCTCCTCCAGCCGGGCCTGCCACCGGGCCTCCAGCAGCGCCCGCCAGCGCGGGCCGTCACGTCCCTCGAGCGGGGCGCTTGCTACCGAGCTTCGTTCTGTGGGCTTCATGCCTTACTGGACCTCGCGGGCTTGCCGGCCCGGTGAAGCCCCCGTGGTGACCGCGTGGAGCAGCGCCATCTCCACGCGGCCTCCATATGGTCTGCACTCCGCGTGCGCAGCCTCTTCCTAAGTAACCCGAAGGCAAACCCCACGCCGAGAGGAAAGGCGATGTCGACCACCTATGAGCCAGCACGTCCGCGGGTACCGTACGAACTGATTCCCACGAACGTTCCCGGAGCGTACGTTTCTCCGGCGCTCCCGGACGATTTGTGGACCATCCCGTCGGTCAGCCCGTCCATCGACCCCCAGGGCACCGAGGACGGCTGGAATTCCTCGTCCTGGGTCAAGTCCCAGTCCCCGGCGGGCGGCACCACCGTGTACCAGGGCAGCACCGTGGAGATGCACCTCTCGGACCTGCCGCGGCCCTGACCGCGGCGGCAGCGGCACGACGACGCGGCCCGGGATCTCGCCGCCCCGGGCCGCACCGCGCTCAGGGCTTACTGCTGACCGGTGCGACACGCCGGGTTGCCATTTCGTTAAATCCCGAAATCGCGCTCGCGGTTCCGCGATAATCGAACGCGTGTACCGTATTTGAGCGCCTGAGTGGAGAGAGCAGTTGATCAAAACAACCAGGCCAGGACGGGACGGCACCGTCCGCGTCACCTTCGCGCTGCCCGCCGACGAGCCCGACGGCGCGGTGTCGGTGGTCGGCAACTTCAACGACTGGAACCCCTTCGCGCACCCGCTGCGGCTGCGCGCCAACCGGACCCGGAGCGCAGCGGTGACGGTCCCGGCCGGCAGCACTCTGCACTTCCGCTACCTCGCTGACGGCGGAAGATGGTTCGACGACGAGACCCTCGCCGCGCCCGACGGCCAGGACGTGGCCATCACGGTCTGATCCGGGCCGGGATCCGGCAGCCCGAGGTCGTCTAAGCTCCGCACATGCCGAGGCTGCTGGTCGTTCACCACACTCCTTCGCCTGCCCTGCAGGCGATGTTCGAGGCCGCGGTCAGCGGTGCGCGGACCGACCAGATCGAGGGTGTCGAGGTGGTGGTCCGTCCCGCCCTGACCGCGGCTGCGGTCGACGTGCTGGAGGCCGACGGCTACCTGCTCGGCACCCCGGCCAACATCGGCTACATGTCCGGTGCCCTCAAGCACTTCTTCGACGGCATCTACTACCCGTGCCTGGAGGCGACCCGGCGGCGGCCGTACGGCCTGTACGTGCACGGCGCCTCGGACACCGGCGGCGCGGTACGCGCGGTGGAGTCGATCGCCACCGGCTTGCAGTGGCGCAAGGTCCGGCCGCCGGTCTGTGTCACCGGAGCCCCCAGCAGGCCCGATCTCGAGGCCTGCTGGGAGCTTGGTGCGCTGCTGGCAGCGGAGGTCGCGGGCTAGGCGGAGGTGGCGACCTTCCACAGGTAGCCGTCCGGGTCGCTGAAGTACCCGAAGTACCCGCCCCACTGGGCGCCGGCCGCCTCCTTCACCACCTCACCGCCGGCCGCCACGGCGCTGGCGATCACCTCGTCTACCGTTTCGCGGGACGCGACGATGTAGTGGAACGAGATACCGGTGAACCCGGATCCCTCGGCGGACACGCCCGCGTCCTGGGCCGCTGCATCCCGCTCGTACAGGGCCAGCGACGACGATCCGTCCCCCAGGCTGAGCGAGACGAACACCGGGTAGTCCTGGTCGATCGTGCAGCCCATGCCCTCGGCGTAGAACTTCTTGGACCGGGCCAGGTGCTTGACCCCCAGCATGATGGTGGTTACCTGCAAAGCCACGATGGTCTCCCTCGTAGGTGGCGTGTTATTTCGATCTGACTGACAGGCCGAACCGCCCAGGTGTGACAAGGCCCCCCGAGATAGTGTTCTGGCCAGGGAGGAAACAGGCCATGACCGATCCCGATTTCTGCGCCTGCGCGGCGGCCGGAGTCGGCGTGCTGCAGCGATGGTATGACTCCTCGACCGGCCAGTGGACGAGCACCGGCTGGTGGAACGCGGCCAACGCGCTGACGGCGGTGATCCGGTACACGAAACTGACCGGCGACAGCTCCCATGAGGGGTGCATCGCCGCGACGTTCGCCTCTGCCCAGCGCCAGCACGCCGGCTTCATCAACGACTACTACGACGACAACGGCTGGTGGGCGCTGGCCTGGGTCGCGGCCTTCGACATGACCCGCGACAGCCGGTACCTGGACGCGGCCCGGACCATCTTCGCGCACAACACGGGCGGCTGGGACAGCGCGTGCCGCGGCGGCCTGTGGTGGAACACGTCCAGGCAGTATAAGAACGCCATCACCAACGAGCTGTTCCTGACCCTCGCGTCCCTGCTCCATCAGCGCACGCCGGGCGACCGGAGCTACCTGACCTGGGCCCAGCGGGAATGGGAGTGGTTCGGATCCAGCGGCCTCATCGGTCCCAGCGGCCTGGTCAATGACGGGCTCACCGCGGCGTGCGCCAACAACGGCGGCACCACCTGGACCTACAACCAGGGCGTGATCCTGGGCGGGCTGGCCGCCCTGGCCGAGATCACCGGCGATCGCGCCTATCTGCAGCAGGGGGAATCCATCGCCAACGCGGCGCTGAGCAAGCTGGTCACCCCGGCCTCGGCCCATCCTCCCGGCATTCTCGTCGAGCCGTGCGAACGGGCCTCCGGCGGCTGCAACGGGGACCAGGCGCAGTTCAAGGGGATCTTCGTCCGCTACCTGTACGACTTCTGGCTGCAGAGCCGCCAGCCCGCCCACCGGACGTTCATCCTGGCCAACGCCCGCTCGCTGTGGGACAACAATAAGAACGCGAACCATCAGTTCGGGCTGCGCTGGACCGGTCCGTTCGATCAGGCCGACGCCGCCCGGCAGAGCTCGGCCCTTGACGGGCTCAACGCCGCCGTCGCCCTGGCGGGCTAGCTCAGCCGCCGTGGCCCTTCCGGGCTAGCTCAGCCGCAGCGTCACGATGTCCAGCCCGGCCTGTTCCCGCAGCGCCCGGTGTAGCTCATCCAGCCGGGTCGTCACAGCCGGGAGTCGAGGTCGGTGAGGTCGACGCGGGCGAGGCGCGCGCGGTCGAGGAGGATGTCCATCGTCGTGATCCGCCCGTTCCGCAGCGTGAGAGCGACGACCGCGAAGAGCTGTCCGTCGCGCAGTGAGACCCAGCCGGCCGCGCCGTTGATAAGCGCCGGCCGCACGTCGAGGTCGAACCGCGAGGCGGTCATCGCCCTGCGGGCGACGGCCTCGGCCCCGCGAACCTCGACGAGGATCCCGCTGCCCCAGTCGGTGCGGCGCACGACGTCGGGATCGAGCACCGCCACGAGGGCGTCGAAGTCCCCGTCGCGCGCGGCGGCGAGGAAGGCCTTGACGACTTCTTGCTGTGCGGCCGTGTCGGCGTCGGGGGTCGTATTCGCATCGCGGATGCGGCGGCGGCCGCGGCTGGCGAGTTGGCGCGCCGCGTCGGGCGAGCGGTCCAGGATGGCGCCGATCTCGTCGAAGGGCACCGAGAACATGTCGTGCAGGACGTAGGCGAGCCGCTCGGCCGGCGTCAGCGTCTCGAGCACGACGAACAGCGCGACGCCGACGGAGTCGGCGAGCAGCGCCTCGTGCTCAGGATCGCTGCCGTCCGCCCGGTCGACGATCGGGTCCGGCAGGTGGGCGTCGAGTGGCTCCTCGCGTCGCGTCTTGCGTGCGCGGAGCATGTTGAGCGCCACGCGCCCGACCGCGGTGACCAGCCAGGCCTCGAGGTTGTCGATCTCGCCGGCGGCCGAGCGGCTGAGCCGGATCCACGTCTCCTGGACGGCGTCGTCGGCCTCGCTCACCGAGCCCAGCATCCGGTAGGCCACGGCTCGCAGCCGGGGCCGGTGCGCTTGGAATCGTTCTGCCAGCCAGTCGCGCTCGTCCATGATCTGCAGACCCGTCCCGGGCGCTGAATGTGACGTCACGTCTGCGTGCCGCCGGGTGTCTTCCCCCGGCCGAGCCTACATCTGCGAGCTCGGGCGCCCGGGCGACGGCCGCTCGGAGCTGACCTACGCAGCGCTCACCCGCGCGGGGTGAAGGCACGTCGTGCGGCCCGTGGCATCCTGCCTGTGACCCGATCTCATCCCGATGAATGCAGGAGGGTGGCATGACGACGAAGGCCGCCTTTTCACCCGAGGAATGGACGGTGGTCCTCGAGGGACCGCCGACCGCCGGCCTGATCGTGATCACCGCAGCCCACGGGGGCACGTTCCGCGAGACCATCGCCATGTCCAAGGCCTACGCCGAAACACGCGCAGAGCACGGCGACAGCGAGTTGCTCGACGAGATCGTGTCGGCGAAACCCAAGCTGGAGCACACGCGATATCACTCCCCCGAAGAACTCCGCGACAGCGGGCTCGGGCACCTCCGCGACGCCATGGCGCTCCTGGAGAGCAAGGCCACCGCCGGAGAATGCGATGACTACCGGCGCTTCGTGCTCGCCCTGGCCGGCAAGGTCGCCGCCGCCCACCGCGAGCACGGGCAGAGCGTCAGTCCCGAGGAGGCACAAGCCATCCAGCAGATCACGGATGCGCTCGGCACACCCGGTTCCTGACCTGCGGCCAGAACCCAACCCATCCTCACCCATGATGGGTGACGACACGCGGTCCGCCGCGAGACATTCTCTGTCCTCGAGGGTGGCACTCGGGCATGCGGAGCCGCCAAAGTGACGTCAGGCAGGAGCAAGCCGACGATGCCAGATGACACCAGGCCGCGCATGGATGACCCGGCGAGAGATGCCCACATTCCCCTGCCCGGCGAACAGACCGCTCACGATATGGGGGAAGCCGAAGAGCACTTCCTGAACCCGGACATGGACCTGGAAAGCAACAAGCTGCACGCCGCCGGGCGGGTTTGCGCGCACTGCGGACAGCCACTTCGCCCGCAAGATGATGTGCGCCGGACCGTACGCGGCACGTACCAGCATGAGGTCTGCGGCCTGCCGTGAGCGAGGCGAGGTTGCACCGCCATGGCCCCATCCATCCGCGTCCCGCGTTAAGGTCATGCCGTGGAAGACAGCGATGACTGGCGCGTCACCATCTTCGTGAGCGATGCGCAAGCCGGGCAGGCGCAGCAGTCCTTTTCCTTGCGTCAGGCAGAAGAAGACATCCGTCGTCAGGTCGGCCGCGACATTGCCGTCGGTGCGGGGGAAGCGCAGATCTTCCTCTACGCAGGCACCGAGGCCGCGGCCGGGGACGCCGAGCGGATCGCCCGCGACGTGCTGGCCGGGCACGGCATGACGGCGGAGTCCGCCCTGCACCGCTGGCACCCGATCGAGGAGCGGTGGGAGACCGCGGACGTCCCGATGCCGCAGACTAAAGACGAGCGCCAGGCCGAGCATGAGCGGCTGGTCGCCGCTGAGGCCGCCGAGTCGCAGGCCACGGGTATCGCCCAGTGGGACGTCCGGGCCGAGCTCGGCTCGCACCGCCAGGCGGTCGCGCTGGCGCGCAAGCTGGAAAGCGAGGGCCGGGCGGTCGTGCGCCGCTGGAAGTTCCTCATCGTGGGAGCCAGCGACGAGGATGAGGCCAGGGAACTCGCCGGGCAGATCAGGCAGGAGGCACCGGCCGATGCCACGATCATGGTCGAGCAGGCCGGAGTGGGCTGGCCGTTCCCGCCCTCCTGACCGCACGGGCTGATCGCCCTCGGGCTCCGAAAATCGCGTGCCGCTAACGCGGCCATGATCGGGCACTAGCCCGCTCCGTGCTTGTATCCTGACAAGTGAGATGACTGACTCATCAACGGGCCAGGTCGGCGGGCGCCGGCCCGGGAAACGAGAGCGGCTGGTAGCCGCCGCCACGCAGCTCCTGCACCAGCAAGGCACCGAACGGACTACGCTCGCGGACATCGCCAAGGTCGCGGACGTCCCGGTCGGCAACGTCTACTACTACTTCAAGACCAAAGACGAGATCATCGCGGCAGTCATCGATGCCTACGCACAGCAGATCACGACGACCCTCGCCTTCATCGACGCTCATCACCGATCCCCGAAGAGCCGGTTGAAGGCCCTGGTGCGGGAGCTCGCCTCGCGGAGCGAGATAGTGGCCCAGTACGGTTGCCCCTTCGGCAGTCTCTGCTCCGAGCTCGACAAGCGTGCCCGAGAGCCAAGCCTCGCCGTCGCTGAGCTGATGCGCCTCCCGATCGACTGGGCGGAAGAGCAGTTCCGGTCACTGGGCCGCCAGGACGCGCGCGACCTTGCCTTCGATCTGCTGGCCGCCTACGAAGGCAGCGCACTGCTCACCAACACCATGCGTGATCCCAGGGTCCTATCCCGAGCGGCCCGTCGCATTGACCGCTGGATCGACTCACTGTGACCGGGGCCGGCGCCCGTGACGGGACGCTGTATTCGAGGCAGGGCAGTGGGCCGCGGCTCACCGCGGCGCGGCCCACTGCCGCCCAGTGCCGGGCCGGGACTCAGGCTCCCTCGGCGACCGGGTAGATCTCGTCGGCGACGAGCCCGTGAGCCTCGCGATGCACCGTAGCCGCGGCATCGGCGTCCGGGGCGTCGACCAGGCAGAAGATCTTGCCATGCTCCTGGTCGACCCAGTAGCGCAGGTAGTGAACGCCGTACGCATCCTGGGTCTGCAGGTCGGCCGCGTGGGCCTTCGCCACGTCGTCGATGCTGACCGGGCCCGCGATCGTGTGGGTGTCCATGAACAATGCCATGCGTTGTCGCCTCCTGGGATGTCACGCAGGCTTTTCTGCCTGCCATCACAGGAAATCTCGGCCGGGCCGGGCGGCACATCGGGCGTGCTCCCTATCTTGGCGGGATGATCCCCAGCCGCATGGCCGTGGCGACCGCCCTGAAGCGGGTCGGCTCGCTGAGCTTACGCAGTACGGCCGAGACATGATGGCCCACCGTCTTCTCCGACAGGGAACACGCCCTCAACAAAACGGCGCAGCGGATCAAAATGCCAGTCTTCGACCACATTGGAGACCCACCACGCCGGCAGCACCACCGCCGGGCCGCTCCCCACCACGGCAAGGGCGATACGCTCCCCGTCCGGCAGCCGCGCAAAGCCGGTGGTCTGTCTCATCGGCTCACAGTAATCGCAGGCTCAGCCCTCGGCTAGATAGCCGTACCGCTCGCGGAAGGCCTCGGGCGTGAGCCCGGAGGCCGCTGCAATCGGGCGGAGCTTGTCCGGATCGTCGAGGTCCTCGCGGTCCAGCTGGATCATGTACTCGCGGGCCACCCGGTACGAGCTCGACTCGACGTTCACCAGCCGGATCCGCA
>Ga0187814_10000905_pt1 | contig 10892 bp, 12 predicted proteins | sample NC_S_4_FD_132450 | JGI IMG/M metagenome (GOLD analysis project Ga0187814, IMG submission 132450) | Wetland sediment microbial communities from Neuse River Estuary, North Carolina, USA - ASW-S_4 | ecosystem: Environmental > Aquatic > Freshwater > Wetlands > Sediment | place: USA: North Carolina...
CGGCATCCTGTCCGGCGTGCAGCGCAAGGTGACCAAGCAGGGCAGCCAGTGGGCCGCCGCGACCCTCGAGGACCTCGCCGGCGCGATCGAGGTGCTGTTCTTCCCGCAGACCTACCAGCTGTACGCCACCGCGATCGCCGAGGACTCGATCGTGATCGTCAAGGGCCGGGTGGACCGCCGTGACGACGTGCCGAAACTCATCGCGATGGACATGACGGTCCCCGATCTCACCACCGGCGACGACACCCCTTTCGTGGTCTCGCTGCCGGTGGCCCGCTGCGTGCCGCCCGTGGTCGAACAGCTTCGTGAGGTGCTGCGCACCCACCCCGGCCCGACCGAGGTGCACCTGCGGCTGCGCGGCAACCAGCGGACGACGGTGGTGCGCCTTGACGACAAGCTGCGGGTCACCGCCTCGCCGGCGCTGCACGCCGATCTCAAGCAGCTACTCGGCCCCGCGTGCGTCGCCAGTTAAAAGAGATCAAATTCTTTTATCCCGAACGGAGGCGCGGTGTCTCCCGCGGGGCATGTAACCCGCCCGCCCGTCGTGTATCGTCCGGGAATGTGACCGCGGATAGCAGAGTCTCGTCGCACATCAACCCCAATGTGCCGACCATCGCGCGCGTCTACGATTACTGGCTCGGCGGCAAGGACAATTTCGCCGTCGACAGGGAGCTAGCCGAGCGTTTCGTGCAGGCGGACCCGATGGCCAGGGCCGGCGTGCGCAGTAACCGCGCGTTCTTGCGGCGCGCGGTCCGATTCCTCGCCGGGGACGTGGGCATCAGGCAGTTTCTCGACATCGGCACCGGAATCCCGACCGCGAACAACACGCACGAGGTCGCCCAGTCGGTCGATCCCGGCTGCCGTGTCGTGTACGTCGACAACGACCCGATGGTCCTCGCGCATGCCCGCGCGCTGCTGACCTCGGTCGCCGCGCCGACCGCCTACGTCGATGCCGACGCGCGGGACACCGCGCGGATCCTCGACGATGCGGCGGACATCGTGGACTTCGGCCAGCCCGTCGCGGTCATGCTGATCGGCCTGCTGCACTGCATCCCGGACGCCGACGACCCGCACCGCGTCGTCGCCGACCTGATGAAGGCGGTCGTGCCGGGAAGCTACCTGGCGATCTCGCACCCCGCGTCCGACATCCACGCCGGCCCGATGGCCGCGGGCGCCGCGATGATGAACCAGTCACTGCCCGCCCCCGTCACGTTCCGCCCGTACGACCGGGTCGTCCCGTTCTTCGACGGCCTCGAGCTGGTCGAGCCCGGCGTGGTGGCCACGACGCAGTGGCGGCCCGAGCCCGGCGCCGACACGACACCGCTGCCCGGCTGGGTCGGTGTGGCACGCAAACCCGCCGCGACGGGTGTTGACACCGGACGCTGACCGGGCGTACTACTCCGGTCATGACGGAGCCGACGGGGTCTTTCCCAGTCACCACCGCGCTCGAGCTGCCCGGTATGACCGTGCAGCAGAACCTCGGCGTGGCGTTCGGCTTGGTGGTGCGTTCTATGGGCATGGTCCGCGGTATCAGCGCCGGCTTCAAGGCGCTGCGCCAGGGCGAGGTGTCGGAGTACACCGAACTGCTCGAGGACAGCCGCAGGCACGCGGTCGACCGCATGATCGAGAACGCCCGGCTGCTCGGCGCGAACGCGGTGGTCTCGATGCGGTTCGACTCCTCCGAGATCGGCCAGCAGCTCACCGAGATCGTCGCCTACGGCAGCGCCGTGGTGGTCGCGCCGTCGTAACCTGGGGTGCGTGGCGCGCACCCTTCTCGGCGACACTGACCGGGATCAGCTGGTCTCCGTCCTGCGCGAGCATTACGCCGCGGGCCGCCTGAGCCTGGACGAGCTCCGCCGCCGAGCCGAGCTCGTCTACGCCTCGGCCTACCTCGACGAGGCGCAGGTGGCGCTGGCTGAGCTGCCGGCGATCGCCGGCCGCGAAGCCAGCGCCACCGAACCTAAGTCCGCCCAGCGCCAGGGGTTGCTGCGCCGCCGCGGCCACGCCCAGGTGAGCGTGCCGGAACCTGGCTGGGTGCGCACCCACGAGCGGTTCCGCGACCCGTCGAGCGGCGTGATCATGCGGGTCTGGGTCGACCCCGCCGACGGATCCCGGCACTACGTGCCGGACGACACAGCCGGGTGACCGGCCGTAGCGCCCGGCCGCGCCGGCCGCTACGGCCTCGCGCCGCCCCGCCGCCGCCCCCGCGCCACCCCGCCGCTACGGTCCGCAGATCCTGTTGAACAGCGCCCGGTACCGCTGCACAAGCAGCCGCAGCTGCTCGGTGCTGTCCGCGACGGCCCCGTCGGCCGACGTGCCGCCGGCCGACGGCCCTCCGCCCGGGGAGCCGGCGCCGTCCCACATCTCGCGAAGCTCCCGCTGCCGCCGCCGCAGCGCGCCGACCAGCGCCTGCGTCGCGTGCTCCACGAGGTCGGCGGCGTCCGACACCGTGCCGCGCGGGTCGTCCACGAACCCGGCCTGCACTCGCTGCCAGCTGGCGCGCAACTCGGGCGCGTCCCCAAGCAGCAGCTGGTCTCTCTCAAGTCCGGGAACGCCGGCGATCCCGCCCGCCGCGGACCGGCGTCCGCCGTTCGTGTCCGGCCCGGCCGCACTGGAGGCGGGCACGCGCCGCGGCAGGCTAGCCGCGCCAAGGTCCGGCTCGGACGCGCCTGGAGCATCGCTCGGTCGCGGCTGGCTCGCGGTGCCCGTCCCGGGCTCGGACGCGGCGGGGGTAAAGCTGGGCGCCGGCCGGGTCGCAGTCCCAGGGTCAGGCTCGGACGCGGCGCGGGTAGCGCCGGGCCGCGGCAGGCTCGCGCTTGCTGTGCCGTGCTCGCGCAGGCTTGCGGAGTCGCCGACCAGTCGCCAGCCCGCAGTGCCCGGGTCGGTCTCACGCGCGCCGGCGGTCTCGTCCGCCAGCGGCCGCCCCGCGCTGCTCGTCCCGGCGGCGCTGCCGCCGCCCGCCGGCTGTCCCGCAGCGCTGGTGCCGGTCTGCGGCCCGCCGGGGACGTCGTCGTCCGTGGACCGGGCCGGGCTTGCCGTGCCGGCCTTGGATCCGGCCGCCGTGTCGCCTGACTGCGGCCGGCTCGCGCCGTCCGTGTCAGGCTCGACTGTGCCCTGGATGTACCTGGGCCGTGCCCGGCCCGTGCTGCCCGTGTCAGGGTCAGACGCTTCGGCGGCGCCGCCGCCCGTCGCCCGGCTGCTGTCTGTGTCGGCGTCAGAGACGCCGGCGGCTTCGCGCCATAGCGGGCGGTAAGCGGCGGGCCGGGGCGCGCCGGCGGTGTCGCCATCGGGCATCCGCTCCGCGCTGCCCGTGTCGGCCTCGGGCTCGCCGTCGCTGTCGCCGTGGGGCGTTCGCCCCGTGCTGTCGGTGCTGGGCTCGTCCCCGCTGTCGGTCGGCTCGGTGCCCGAATTCCGCGTCGTGTCGCCGCGGTCGGCGTCGGATTGGCTGAGTTCCAGGCTCACTGCCGTCACTCCTTACTGGTAGCCGGGGCCGAACGCGCAGCCGTGGCCGCCGCACGGCCAGCCTTTGACCGGCCGGCCGCCGTGCCCGCGGGCGCGGACGCGGCGGCCGGAAGAACCCGGCCCGTGCCGCTGGCGCCGGTGCTGCCGACGACGGTGGCGCTGGCCGGGGTGAGGGCCTTGGCCGCGGGGCTGGCGGCCGTGCCGAGCAGCTCGCGGAACAGCGCCCGGTGAGCGAGCAGGGCCTGCCTGAGCTCCTCGGTCGCCGCCGTGGCGGCCCGCTCGGTCGTTTCCGCGGCCCGCCGGTATCCGTCGAGCCGGCGAGCGTGATGCACCGACAGGTCCTTCAGCAACTGCGAATGGTTGTCGACCTGGTAGCCGCGGTCCGTCGCGACCGCGGTGACGAGCGCCGCGGCGGCTTCGGTCGCCTGCGCCGGGCTGTCGACGAAGCGCTCTTGAGCCGCCGTCCACTCACCGCTGTACCTGGCGTGCTTCTCCGCGGTGAGCGGGCGGAGGCCGAGCCGCGCGACCCGGTTCCGGCGCTGCGTGAGCTCGGCCTGCGCGCGTCGCTGGCCGACCTCGCGGACCAGGCGCTGATACTCGGGTCCGAACTGGTGCCGTAGCGCTAGCCTGCGCAGCACCAGGGTGCCCGCAAGCGCGGCCGCGGCGATGACGATGACGATGGCGATCACGAGGGCGATGATGGCGCCAGCGGACATGGTGACCTCCGGGAGGGGCTTGGCCGCCTGTCGTCTGCCCGCCAAAACGCCATCCAAACCGCGAGTGGTAGCGGCCGCCGCATACGATCGTCCGGGAAGCGAGGTGTGATGACTCGGATGGGTGTTCAAGCGCAGGCCAGCCCGCATGGCAACCGCCCGGTGCCCGGCGCCGTCGCCGGGTTCACGCTGGCCCTGGCAGGCAGCACGGTGCTGGGCCTGCTCGCCGGGCTGATCTGGGGCGAAGCCGCCCCGCGCGCGATGCTGCAGGAGATCGGTACCGGTACGGCTCAGCTCGTGAACGCGGAGACCTCCGCCTTCATCGGGGCGGACGCCTGGTTCGTCGGCATCTCCGTGGTCGCCGGGCTGCTCACCGGCCTGGCCGGCTACCGGTTCCTGATGACGCGCGCCGGCCAGCTGGCCCGCATCGCCACAACCGTGGGGCTCGTCCTCGGCGCCCTGGCCGCCGCCCTCGTCATGCTGTGGCTTGGCGAGCAGATCGGCCTGTCCGCGTACAACCAGCACCTCGCGTCCAGCCCGAAGGGCACGCTGTTCCCCGCCTCGCTCGCCCTCGGCGCCAAGAGCGCGCTCGTCTTCTGGCCGATGTTCACCGCGATCGTCATCCTGGTCGCCGAATGGGGCACCCGCCGCCAGGAAGACCCCGCGGACACAGCCCCCGGCTACGCCCAGCCCCCCGAGTAACCCCAGTCACCAAGCCCATTAGCGTGGAGGATCCGGCTACCGCCAGCTAGCCGGATCCTCCACGCTATTGCTCCCAGTCAGCTGGCTCGCGAGGGGCTGGGCGACGGGACCGGGCTTGGCATTGCGGCGCTCGGGCTCGGCACCGGTGTCGGCAGTCCGCTCGGAATCGCGGTCGGGCTCGCCACCGGCGTGGCGGCGTACGGCGCGCCTGGGCTTGGCGCGCATGCGGACGGCGAAGGGGCCGGCTCGGCCGGGCTCGCCGACGGCACGGGGGCGGACCCAGTCGGCGATGCCGACGAGGCGGGCCTGGTCGGTGACGGCGAGGGGACGGGTCCGGTCGGCGACGGCGTGGGGGCGGGCGCGGTCGGGTACGCCGACGGTGAGGCCACCGGCCAGGTCGGGCTTGCCGACGGGGAAGCGGCCGGCCAGGTCTGCATCCGCGTCGGCGACGCGATGGGAGTGACCAGGCACGGCGCTGGCGACGGCGAGGCGATAGGCCCGGTCGGGCTCGGCGTGGGTGTCGCGGTGCCCGGGCCGTTGGCGGTAGGCGACGCGCTGGCGCTGGCCGACGCGGCGGCGGCGCGAAGATCCGCCGCGAGCCGGTGGCCATCGTGCCCGTTCCCCGAGCTGACCGCGGCGACCGCGGCGCCTCCGCCGCCGAGCAGGGCGATACCGGCCACCGTGCCAAGCACCCAGGCTGCCTTGCCGCGCGGCCGGAACTGGCTGTAATCCATGCGCTCCTCCTGAGAATCCGCAATAGCGTGAGCACCGGGAAGTACGTCCGTGCGGGCGGAAAGTTGTGCCGTCCGGGCAGCAACCTTTGCTGGCGCCCGGCCGTATATCCCCGAGCGGGGGATCGCAGAAAGGACGGCATTGGCGCGCGCAGACGAGGAGTTCGCCGAGTTCGCACAGGCCAGCTATGGCGGGCTGCGGCACGCCGGCTACCTGCTGACCGGTGACCGGCACGCCGCCGAGGACGCGGCGCAGGCGGCGCTCGTCCGCACCTATGCGGCCTGGTCGCGGGTGCGCCGGGACGACGCCTTCGCGTACGCCAGGAAAGTGCTCGTCAACTACCTCACCGACGGATGGCGGCGACGGCTGCGCGAGTACCCGGCGGGCGACCTGCCTGAGCAGCCGGCCGGCCCGGACCCCGCGGACGCGGTGGCGCTGCGGCACTGGCTGGCCGGAGCGCTCGCCACGCTCACCGTGCGGGAACGCGCGGTGGTCGTCATGCGCTACCTGTTCGACCTTCCCGAGGCGACCGTGGCACGTGACCTCGGCATCACCGTCGGCACGGTGAAAAGCACCAGCTCCCGCGCGCTCGCCAAGCTCCGGGTCCGCGCCGACCCGGAAGTTCCGGCCCACGCGATCGGAGGTGACCGGCCATGACTGACCTAAATACCCTGCGGCGGGCACTTCAGGTGCCGGATGAAGCAGCCGATCCACTGGACATATCCGCGATCATCGGCCGTGGCAGGCGGCTGCGCAGGCGCCGGCGGCTCGTCGCGATCGCCGGGGGAGTGTGCGCGGCGGCAGCCGTATTCGGCGCGGTGACCGGAATCACCCGCCTCGCAGCGACGCCGGTGGCTCCGGCCGGCCCAGCCCGCTCCACGCTGGCCCCGTCCCACAGTCACGGCGTGACCCGGCCGCCGAGCCGCGCCACGACGCCGTTGCCCGCGCCATCAGTCTCGCCGAGCGGGACCGCACCGAACCCCAGCGCCAGCCCCACGTTCGCGGGATCCGGGCCAAGCCCCACCTTCCCCGCAGGCGGACCAAGCGCCACCTTCCCGGGCGGCCTGCCAACGCCTAGCCCGTCCGGCTCGGATCAGCCGAGCAGCACCCCCGCCAGCCCGGCGTCCATCAGCCCGTCGCCGTCACGCACTGGCTGAGCTCGCGGCGGTGCGGCAGCCGTGCCGGGTGCGAGCCCGCCTGTCCAGCATGCGGACGGATCAGCGGTAACACAGCCACGCTCCGTACACTTGGGCCGTGACTTCGGACAGCGGGCAAAGTCCCGTCACCACCGTTATCGACCTGCGCGGCCGCGACGCGGCCGGCCTCACCAGGGCCGCGCTCGACGGCGAGCTGCCGCGGGCGGGCCTTGACGTCGAGCGGGCGGTCGAGCTGGTCCGGCCGGTCTGCGAGGACGTCCGCGTCCGCGGCGGCGCGGCCGTCCGCGAGTACACGAAGCGCTTCGACGGGGTGGACCTAGCGCGCACGAGGGTTCCCGCGCAGGCGCTTGAGCATGCGCTTGCCGCTCTCGACCCGAACGTGCGCGACGCGCTGACCGAGGCGGCGCGGCGGGCCCGCGTCGTGCACGAGGCGCAGCTGCCCGACCGTCAGGACACCGAGCCGGCGCCGGGGCTTTCGGTGTCCACCCGGTTCGTTCCGGTGCGGCGGGCGGGCGTGTACGTGCCCGGCGGGCTGGTCGCTTACCCGTCGTCGGTGGTGATGAACGTGGTCCCCGCCCAGGCCGCGGGTGTCGAGTCAATCGCCGTGGCGAGCCCCCCGCAGCACGGCGGGCTGCCGCACCCGGCAGTGCTCGCCGCGTGCGCGCTGCTCGGCATCACCGAGGTGCATGCCGTCGGCGGCGCGCAGGCGCTGGCCATGTTCGCGTACGGCACGGACGAGTGCGCGGCCGCCGACGTGATCACCGGGCCCGGCAACGTGTACGTGGCCGCCGCCAAGCGCATCCTCCAGGGCCAGGTAGGGATCGACGGCGAGAACGGGCCCACCGAGATCGGCATCATCGCCGACCACACCGCCGACCCCGCCTTCGTCGCCGCCGACCTGATCGGCCAGGCCGAGCACGACGAGCTCGCCGCCTGCCTGCTGATCACCACCGACCCGGGTCTTCCGGCCAGGGTCGACCGGGAGCTCACCCGCCAGATCCCCGCCACGAAGCACCGCCAGCGCGTCGAGACGGCGCTGCGCGGCCAGGCCGGCTACGTGCTGACCGACGACATCGGCGCCGCGCTGGCGGTCTCCGACGCCTGGGCGCCCGAGCACCTGGAGGTGCAGACCGAGGACGCGGCGAAGGTCGCCGCCCGTGTGCGCAACGCCGGCGCCATCTTCGTCGGCCCCTATTCGCCCGTCTCGCTCGGCGACTACCTCGCCGGATCCAACCACGTGCTGCCCACCGGCGGCACCGCGCGGCACACCAGCGGCCTGTCGGTGTACCCGTACCTCAAGGTGGTCAACGTGATCGAGTGCGACCGCGACTCCCTGGCCAACGTCGCGCCCCGGGTCGACGCCCTCGGCGGCGCCGAGGACCTCGCGGCGCACGTGGCAGCGGTGCGAGTCCGGGTTCCCGAGACCGAGGGCAGCCAGTGAACGCCAAGGAGCCGGGACTCCCCGTTCGGGATGACCTCAAAGACCTGCATCCGTACGGCGCGCCGCAGCTGGACGTGCCATTCCGGCTGAACAACAACGAAAATCCCTATCCGCCGAGCGAGCGGCTGCGGCAGGCAGTCGGCGAGGCGGTCGCCAACGTCGCAGGCACGCTCAACAGATACCCCGACCGGGACGCCGTTGACCTGCGCAAAGACCTGGCTGACTACCTCGGTCACGGGCTGACAGGCGCGCAGGTGTGGGCCGCGAACGGCTCCAACGAGATCATCCAGCAGCTGCTGCAGGCGTTCGGCGGCCCGGGCCGCACGGCGCTGGGCTTCGAGCCGTCGTACTCGATGCACCCGTTGATCTCGCTGGTCACGTGCACCGAATGGATCGCCGGAGAAAGGGACGCCGACTTCGGGCTATCCACTGCGCCCGCGCAGGTCGAAGCGCTCAAGCCAGATGTGGTCTTCATCACCTCGCCGAACAACCCCACCGGCACCGCCGTGCCGCTGGAGATCAGCGAGGCGGTCTACGACGCGGCGCCGGGCATGGTCGTCGTCGACGAGGCGTACGCGGAATTCACCAGGGCGGGCACGAAGAGCGCGCTGACGCTGCTGCCGGGGCGGCCGCGGCTGGTGGTGACCAGGACGATGTCGAAGGCGTTCGCGATGGCGGGCGCGCGGGTCGGCTACCTGGCGGCCAGCCCCGACGTCCTGGACGTGCTGCTGTCGGTGCGGCTGCCCTACCACCTGTCCGCGGTGACCCAGGCGGTCGCGCGGACCGCGCTCGCGCACGCCGCCGAGCCCCTGAAAAGCGTCGCCGCGCTGCGCGAGGAGCGGGACGCGCTGGTGGCCTGGCTGCGAGGGCACGGGCTTCGCGTGGCCGACAGCGACGCGAACTTCGTGCTGTTCGGGGTGTTCGACGACAGGGACGCCGTGTGGCAGGGCCTGCTCGACCGGGGCGTGCTGATCAGGAACACCGGGCCGGCCGGGTGGCTGCGGGTGACGATAGGCACGAAGGAAGAGACGGCCGCGTTCCGCGCGGCACTGGCGGAGGTGCTGAACCTATGAGCAGGGTCGGCCGCGTGACGCGGGAGACCAAGGAGACGCAGCTGCTCGTCGAGCTTGACCTGGACGGGCCGGGCCCCGTCGAGGTGGAGACCGGTGTCCCGTTCTTCGACCACATGCTCGCCCAGCTCGGCAGGCACGGCTGCCTCGCGCTGACCGTGCGCGCCAAGGGCGACATCGAGATCGACGCGCACCACACGGTGGAGGACACGTCGATCGCGCTGGGGCAGGCGCTGCGCGAGGCGCTTGGCGACAAGTCCGGCATCTCCCGATTCGGGGACGCGCTGGTGCCGCTGGACGAGACGCTCGTCCGCGCCGCCGTCGACCTGTCCGGGCGGCCGTACGTGGTCCACGACGAGCCAGCGGGCATGTCGCCGATGATCGGCACCTACGACACCACGCTGACCAGGCACATCTGGGAGTCTCTCGCGTTCTCGGCCGGGATCTGCCTGCACGTGCACGTGCTGTACGGGCGGAACCCGCACCACATCGTGGAGGCGCAGTTCAAGGCCGTGGCCCGGGCGCTGCGCGCGGCGGCGGAGCCCGACCCCCGGGCGCGCGGCGTGCCGTCGACCAAGGGCGTGCTGTGAGCCGCGACATCGTCGTCCTCGACTACGGGTCGGGGAACCTGCGGTCCGCGGAGCGGGCGCTCGCCAGGGCGGGCGCGTCCGTCACGGTGACCGCGGACCTCGACGCGGCCACCGAATGCGACGGGCTCGTCGTCCCGGGAGTCGGCGCGTTCGCGGCGTGCATGGCGGGGCTGCGCGGCGTCGGCGGCGACAAGCTGATCGCGCGGCGCGTCGAGCTCGGCCGCCCGGTGCTCGGCATCTGCGTCGGCATGCAGGTCCTGTTCGCCGCAGGCGTGGAGCACGGCCTGCGCACCGAAGGCTGCGGGGTCTGGCCTGGCACGGTCGAACGGCTCGACGCGCCGGTGCTGCCGCACATGGGGTGGAACACCGTGGCGGTGCCACCCGGATCGATGCTGTTTACCGGGATCCCGGACGGGACACGGTTCTACTTCGTGCACTCCTACGCGCTGCGGATGGCCGACGCCGCACCGCTCATTGACGCGGGCGCCCGCATCACGGTCGCCGAGCATGGCGAGCTGTTCGCCGCCGCCGTCGAGCACGGCGTGGTGTCCGCGGCACAGTTCCACCCCGAGAAGTCCGGCGACGCCGGCGCCATGGTGCTGTCTAACTGGCTGGAGACGCTATGACCGCTTTGACGTTGCTGCCCGCCGTCGACGTGGCGGACGGCCAGGCGGTGCGGCTGGTGCAGGGCGCCGCGGGCAGCGAGACCTCCTACGGCGACCCGGTTGAGGCCGCCCTGGCCTGGCAGCGGGCCGGCGCGTCCTGGATTCACCTGGTGGACCTGGACGCCGCGTTCGGCCGCGGCTCGAACGCGGAACTGCTCGCCGAGGTGGTCGGCAAGCTCGACATCAACGTGGAGATGTCCGGCGGGATCAGGGACGACGAGTCGCTGTCCCGTGCCATGGCCACCGGCTGCGCCCGAGTGAACATCGGCACCGCCGCCATGGAGAACCCGCGCTGGGTCCGCGAGGCCATTGCCAGGCACGGGGACAGGATCGCGATCGGCCTCGACGTCCGCGGCAGGA
>Ga0187814_10000906_pt1 | contig 10891 bp, 9 predicted proteins | sample NC_S_4_FD_132450 | JGI IMG/M metagenome (GOLD analysis project Ga0187814, IMG submission 132450) | Wetland sediment microbial communities from Neuse River Estuary, North Carolina, USA - ASW-S_4 | ecosystem: Environmental > Aquatic > Freshwater > Wetlands > Sediment | place: USA: North Carolina...
ACACCGCGCCCCTTTGCACCAGGCCCCTAACCGTGAGCATTGGTCCTCGGCCTGGTGACAGGCCGGCACATGCTGGGATACGGGAACTGACGACCGCCGCGGGCCATCATTAGGAGCAGGCGATCGCCGGCGCTGATAGCGGTGATCCGGTCACCAGCCGACCGTGGCCGTACTGCAGACACGCATGGATCTTCGGCATGTACGAGCGGGCGCCGGCGATCAGCCGCGCGTGCGCAGTCCGGCACAAGCTGATCGCCTGCACCGGATCCGCCTCCAGATCAACCGGCACGGTCCCGATCCTGCCACGCACGCCCGCAGGCCCGGGTCGGCGCACGGCCAGGCGCCCTGGGTCGTCAGGAGTGTCGCTCATAGACCGTACGCTAATCAGCGGGATCACAGAACGTAGCGAACAATAGCGAAGTCCCCGAACGGCCGAATACGCGCTGCCTGCAGCCATGCCGTCGGTGTGTATTGCTGCGCGCAGATCATCCGATTCTGGGCAACGTGGATCCCTTGCGCCATCGGGCGGGCGCGACTGCTGCCGATGCGACCTTCCGGCTGAGCCTGAAACGTCGGCGCCCGAGCCTGGTCCGCTGGCGGATCAGGTCGGCGGCGGCTGCGCCGTCATGCCGTCGTTCGCCACCTGAGGCGGGGCGGGAACCGCGCTCCCCGTGATCTGCGGGATCAGGAAGTCCGCGAAGTTATCGCCGAGGCCGTGTTCCCTGAGCCAGTGCGCCGAGGGCCGACCCGGACGCCACCGCGAGCCGGTCCATTGGTACCAGAGTCCGCACCGGCAGCGGCGGTAACCGGGATGGCCTGGTTTCGGCGCCCGGCCTGCCCCGCAGTGCTCGTCTCCGGGCTGATGGACGGGCACTGGCAATTCCGAGTCGTCGGGAGGCGGCGACGAGAAGTCCACGATGCCAGCGTAACGGGATCGCTCCTTCCCAGGCGGCTGCAGCCGGTCCGTCAGGTGCTGGTGACCGCGCTGAGGCTGCCGGAGGCTGAGGGAGCTCATCGATGCCGGTTCCGGTGCGCCCTACTCAGCGAACTGCACGGAGGCGGCCACGCGGGCAGACTATTAGTCGCGCACTGTGAGCAGCATCCGGGAACGGTAAGCGCGCATCACCGCCGATAGGTGCGGATATCCGATAGTTCTCTTGGCGGTCCCGACCCGCGCATACGGAACATTCTGGAGGTGTCTGGCCCTGCGTAATCAGGGCGTTGCTGTCGGAATGATCCCCGGCGGAGTGGTGGACCTTTCCAGGTCAGGTAGCGCCACGACCTAATCCCGCGCCACGGATTTTGCCGGTGCGATGCCGACGGCCCGGTCCAGCAGCGGCTGGAAGCGCAGCCGGTCGGCGATAACGCGCGCCTCGCCGCGCCCTGGGCATCGCAGGTGCACATGAGGTACCGGGCGTAGTTGAACAAGCCATGGGCCAGGGGTAGGGGTGCTCAGTTCGCGCAGGCCGCCGCGGCGGCCGGGTCACTGTCGCCAGCGAGGGCCGGGCGCACACCAGGCCCCGTTCGGCACGCAGCATCGGCGCCACCAGTCCGGGCTGGTAGGGGTCCAGCCGCGCGAGCAGTTCGCGGACTTTCGCAGGATCGCTCAGCTCGTGCGTGGGCTCTTCCCGGCGTCTGTCATCCCGGTCGTCGTGGTCTGGGCGAGGCCATGATCGCCCGGAGTTTGCTGCGTGGTCTCAAGAGACCATGGGTTTGGCCACCAGGGACTGGCAGGGTAAGAAGGTCACATGTTGTGCGCGGGCAAGGTGGGGCTGCGGGCCCGGGAAGAGGCGGACGTCGCGGTCTTGCATGCCGAGCTGTATGAGGACGTGGCGAGTCGCGCGCGGGCCGATTCGCGCCCGTGGCGCCCGATCCCGGCCGGCTCTGCCGCGTCGCCGTATGCGGTCAGCGAGCCTGGCGATGACGTTGCCGTGTTTTCGGTGGTGGAGCTGGCCGTCGGCGAGTTGGCCGGTGAGGCGCTGTTGTGGGCGATCGATTTGCATAACCGGACGGCTCATCTGGGAGTATCGCTGCGGCCCGCGTTCCGGGGTCGCGGCCTGGGCGCGGACGTGGTCGTGGCGCTGTGTGAGTACGGGTTTGCCGTCCGCGGCCTGCACCGGTTGCAAGTCGACACCCTGGCCAGCAATGCGGCGATGATCCGGACGGCCTCGCGAGCCGGGTTCGTGTATGAGGGCAGGCTGCGCCGGGCGGCGTGGGTCTACGGGGATTTCGCCGACGAGGTGATTCTCGGCATGCTGGCAGCCGACTGGACCAGCGGCGGAAGCAGGCCACCGGGCGAAGGCGGGATTGCAGACGCACGAAGCTGACCGCCGAAGCCCCGGACGGCTCCGGCGCCGTGCCGTGCCGGAGCGCTGGCTTTGTCCGGCCGCGGCGGACCCGCGAGGAGACCCGAACCAGCAGCGCCAGCACAGCAGATTCGCCTGTGCCGGCGACGCCTGAGAATGAGCGCGCGACCGTGTTGTTCTGGCGGTTCATCCGCCTGCCTGCGCCGGCGCGGCGAAGGCAGCCTATCTTCCAGCCGGCGAGCCGGCGCGTCGCCGCCCTGCTCCGGTTGCTGCCTGCGAAAGACAGCGGCCCGCCAGCCTGGTGCCGGAACCTTCGGCTCCGCCAGCCGCTGGGGCCAGGCTGGCGGTGGCGACACGGTCCGGGCACTGCGAATACCACGCCGGTAGGCCGAGGGCGGTGCAGGGCCGACGGCCGGATCCGCCAGCGGGCTCGGACCTGGACACCTGTGGCGGAGATGCACTCAACCGCATCCGCGTCGGCATGACAAGCGACGTCGCAGGGACTATCCAGCGCTATGGCCAAGCCCGGCTGCTCAGCGCGGATGTCGCGATGGCTTGCGTGGTCTAGGCAAGCTATAACCTCGAGGGAAACTGCCTGGTCAAGCCGCCGGCGTGACGAATGCGCCGAAGGACGCGGGGCAGTTGGCTGCCGCCGTTGCAACCATCGTTGCTGTCATGGGACCGCGTACGCTATATCAACAGTCCGTTCCCGAACAGTACGGCCTCAGCTTCCAGGTACTTGTCGTTCATGGCTGATGTCTCCACGAATGTCATGAAGAGACGCTCGACTGGTAGCTGGCGGCGCAACAGGGCCGCAGCCGGGCATGGCTCGGAATTGAAGTGGCTTTCTGCGACAGCTCGCGACAGGGTGGCGGAGATGAGCGAACCGCTGGATGCTGCCAGTTCCGCACTTCCTTGCAGGCCGATGCCCCGGTAAATCATCAATCCAGGACGAGCAGCGCGTCGCCATAGTGCCTGAACAAATCCGGTGCGGATAATTATGTGAGCCGCGCGACGCTCCTCGGTCCACGTCCCGGACAGGCTGGAGGTGTCGCGGATGGCCTTGCCGTGGTAGCCGCAGAGCCCCAGCCTGGCGGCGGTGATGAGGTGTGCCCGGACCAGGTCGCCTGAACCAGGGATACTGACATAGCTCGCAGCCAGTTGCTGATCCATGTCGGGCAGGCCGGCGGGCAGGCGCTCGGCGAGGTAGTCCGCGAGCCATCGGACCGCTTCTGGGCTACCGCGCCTGCTGTCGATGTGAGCTGTCACATCGATCTTGTCTGGCGCACCGTGCACGGCCAGCCAGGCATCCGCTCGCGCACGCTCAGCCGCGATCTTCTGCATGCTCTCGCGATGGCTGTCCTGATCCACCGCGATCTTCACCGTGACGTCGAGCTGCCGGATGATCTCTTCCATGCTGGCTACCGCGGCGGTCTCGGCGCGGGCGCTATCTGGCGCGAATTGGTAATGAGTGACTTCTTCCAGCGGGATGAGCCACCGGGCTCCTGTGTCCTCGAAGGCCAGAATCTCGACCTCGAAATATCCATGATGGATGTCGATAGCGGTTACGCGTACTGGCGTGCGCCGCGCGTCGAGCAGTCGCCCGTGGTTGCCTGGCACCAGCCAGGACAGATTCCCAGGGGAGAACCGATCATCGGGCAAAGCTCCCGGATCAGTCTGGTACATCTCCTGCCTTCGCTAGCCCGTGCAGGCCGGCAAGAATGCCGGACCTGCCGGAAGATCGCAACGACAGCAGTCCGCCAGCATCGAACTCGCCCGTTCGGACGCTCCGCGCCGCGGGGCGGACGTCACCGGGTTAGCGGCGCCATCGGCGGGCGATGGTGCTGTTGCCGGGACCTTGGCCGCTGTAGGTTCCGGCTTCGGCGGTGCGGACGACGGGGTCATTCATGGGGTCCGATGGCCTCGATGGGCGGGGTCTGGAGTGTGCGGAGGATGGGTAGCAGGGTTCCGGTCATGCCGAGCAGGATGGTTCCGCCGATAACGGCGAGCCACCCGCCTGCGGGGATGTATGGGGTGGCGGTCCCCGTGGTGCCTTTCACCATCGGGACCAGCGTCAGCGCGGCGATTGCGCCGCCGACGGTGAGGGCGAGCCCGAGCAGTACGGCCTGTTCGATGCGGACCATTCCCAGCAGCTGGCTGCGGGTGGCGCCGGCCAGGCGGAGGACGGCGAGTTCTCCGCGCCGGGCTAGTGCGGCCATGGCCAGGGTGTTGAGGGCCGCGATGACGACGTAGACCAGGAGCACGATCACGCTGATGTGGATGGTCCAGGTGTTCTGGGCGATCTGCGCGTTTACCGCGGCCTGGTAGCCGCCGGGTGTGGCGATGGTGGCGGCGGGGTCGAGTCCGTGGATGGCGCGGGTCAGAGCGGCCAGGACGCTGGCGTGATAAGAGCCGGGGGTGTCGGCGACGAGCACGAGGCTGTCGAGCCCGGTTGCGGTGTGCGGCCGCAGCGTGCCGGCGGGTAGGGTGAGGTTGGCGAAGCCGAGCCCGCGCTGGTAGATGGCGACCACGCCTAGCGTGACGGGGGCGCCGTCGCCGAACCAGCCGCGGAACGTGCTGCCGACCTGCAGGTGCAGGTCACTGGCGGTGACGGTGTCCACGGCGACCGTGTCGCCGTGCAGGCCGCTGAGGCTGCCGTCCACGGTGCCCAGATCGAGTGTGCCGGGTAGGGCGCTGGCGTTGACGCCTTGGGCGGTGTACTCATCGCCTTGGGCGTCGAACATGGTGCTGCGGACGATGCCGGCCGCTGCGGCGACGCCGGGTACGTGGCGGGCCGCCTGGGCTATGCCTGTCGGGAGGCCGACTCCGGTGGTGGAGATCACCTGGCTGGCACGCAGGCCGGTGCGGCTTTGCTGGGCGGTGGCGTGCTGGATCGAGGTCTGCAGGAACCACAGCGAGCCGCCGAGGGCGATGGCCAGCACCAGGGCGCTGAGGACCGGGGACAGCCGACGGGCGGAGGCTGCCAGGTTGGCTGCTGCGAGCCGCCCGGGGATCCCGAGCTGGTGAAGGCCGGCGGCGCAGACGGCCCCGGCGATGCGGGTGAGCCAGGGCGCCAGCAGCGCGACGGCGATGACCAGGGTGGCGACCAGCCCGATCGCCGTCCCGGCAGCCGCGCTGGCGGTCAGGTGGCTGGCCACTCCGGCCAGCGTGATCCCGCCGGCAAGCGCGGCGAGCCCTAGCGACGCGCGCACCACGTCGGCGAGCCTGCCACGCCGCTCGACCGCCGCCTCGGTAAGCGCCTCGACCGGCCGGATCCGGCTGGCGCGCAGGCCCGCGATCCACGCGGCGGCCACGGCGATAATCGCCACTCCGCCGATCGCCGCGACGGGCGGCAGCCAGGAGATGTGCAGGGCAAACGATCCTGGCACGAAACCTTGCGAGATGAGCTGGGCCCGCAGCCAGGTGGCCGAGGCAAGCCCGGCCCAGACGCCCGCAGCCCCGGCCACGGCGGCAACCAGCAGCGCCTCGGTCAGGATCATCCGCCGCACCTGCCCGCGGGTGGCGGCGACCGCGCGCAGCAATGCGATGTCGCGGTGGCGCTGCTGGACCGACAGGCCGACCGTGCCCGATATGACCAGGATGGCGATCAGGAACGCGCAGCCGCCGAAGGTGGCCGAGACCACGATGACCAGCAGCCTTCCGTTTGCCACCGCCGGGGATCCGGCCAGCCCCCGGTCTGCCCCGGTGTAAACGCTGGGGAAGGCGCCCTGCGCGGCCGACGCGTGGGCGGGCAGGACCGCGCGGATCGCCGCGGCCAGTTGCCCGGCGCGCACGCCGGGATCGGCGATCACGCCAAGGACGCCGGCGGTCCCTGGGTGCCCGGCCAGCGCCACGGCCTGCGCGTCGGTGAAGAAGACGACTGGTTCCCCGACGGCTGCCGGACCCTCGGCGATGCCGGTCACGGTGAACGTGTGAGCTCCGTCCGGCACGATCAGCCGCACAGCCTGCCCGGGCCTGGTGCCGGCGGCCCGGACCAAACCCGCATCCAGCACCACCTGACCAGCCGATGTCGGCGGAGCGCCGGCTTGCAGGGTGAACGGAGTCAGGGCGGCCGCCGACCATGGATGCCCGGATGCCCCCAGCATCGCGGCGCCGCTCCGGGCTGCGAGCTGCACCGGCACTGTCACGTCGGGCACGACCCGGCGGACGCCCGGCACCGCGGCGATGCGCCCGGCCAGGCCCGCGCTGACCCGTCCCCCCTCGGGCAGCGGATAGCTGTCCACCGACAGGTCCTCACCACTGCCCTCGGTAAGGGTCAGGTCCGTCGCGGCGACCACGACCGTGCTGGCCCCGTAGTATTGCGGGACACCGTGGTAGCGCAGCCCGGATTCGAGCAGCACCCCGCACGCGGTGAGCACCGCGGCGCCGTACAGCAGTGCAGCAAACGTCGCGACCGCCCGCATGGGATGCTGCGTGAGCATCCGCCAGGCCACCCTGATCATGCCCGCTCCCCGCGTGGTGCCCGGCCGCCCAGCCGGGCCAGCCGCTCGGCGATGGCCCGGGCGCCGGGGGCCGCGACATCGCCGACGATCATGCCATCGGCCAGGAACACCACCCGGTCGGCGTACGATGCGGCCACCGGATCGTGCGTCACCATGACTACGGTCTGGCGGCCGGTGTCCACCGCCTCGCGCAGCAGGCCCAGGACATCCGCGGCGGTGGTGCTGTCCAGCGCGCCGGTCGGCTCGTCGCAGAAGATGACCTGCGGCCGGGCCACGAGGGCCCGGGCGATCGCGACCCGCTGCTCCTGGCCGCCCGACAGCTCTGCCGGGCGGTAGCTCGCACGGTTCTGCAGGCCGACGCGCCGGATGATCTCCTCAGGCCATTGTCGGTCCCACCGGGCGCGGGCAAGGCGTAGCGGCAGCACCACGTTTTCCCGCACGGTCAGGGCCGGGACCAGGTTGAACGCCTGGAAGACGAATCCCACGCTGGACCGCCGGAGCTTGGTCAGCCTCTTCTCAGACAGCCGACCGAGGTCGTGCCCGGCCAGCCAGACGGTCCCCGACGTCGGGCGCTCCAGGCCCGCAGCACAATGCAGCAGCGTGCTCTTGCCCGACCCGGACGGCCCCATCACCGCGGTGAACGAGTGCCGTCCGAACTCCACGCTCACCCCGTCCAGCGCGCGGACGGCGGATCCACCGTGACGGTACAGCTTCCTGACCTCCCGCAATGCCACCGGGACCGCCGGGGCGCCCCCCGCGCCCGGCTCATCCCGCACACGCGTCAACCTCGCAGGCATGCCTCACCCATCCTGGACCAGGCCCGCGCCCGGGCCCAGCGGGCCCAGCAGCAAGCCGATCGCGGTAGTTTTCCCGGCCCCGTTCGGCCCCCAGCGGCGCCACGGTCTCCCCGGCCGCCACGTGCATATCAAGGCCGTGCAGAGCCACCGTCTGCCCGCAGGACTTGGCCAGCCCCACGGCCCAGACGGCGGCCGGCCCCCGCTCGCCTGCCGCGGCGTCCCCGGCCCGGAACGGCCTGCCGGAATGGAGTCAGGTCTTGCACATGTCACCGCACGTCCTCCTTCAGGGCATCGCGCGATTTGCAGGGGAGTTTGCTGCAGGCACGCTGACGTGGCAGGTGAGCAGGCGGGCGCTGCGCCGGGTGCGGCGGGCCGCCTCGTCCAGGAACGGCGGCGCTGCGCACAGGTACAACGTGTGACCGTCGGGGCCGCCCAGCGCGCAGGCGTAGCAGGCGAGCGCACCGGCGGAGAGCCGGTCGGTGATTTGTCCGCCTTCCACCACCCGCAGTACCTCCCTGCCGAACGGATTGGCCACCCACACCGCCCCGGCGGCGTCCAGCGCGATGCCATCGGGCCACACGCTGACCTGGGCGATCACCTCGGGCAGCGTGGTCGCGGTGGCCGGTTCGCCGAAGGCGGCCCAGACTCGTCGGCCGGTCAGCGATCCATCAGCGCCGACGGTGAAGGCAGACAGCCTCTGTCCGGCGCTTTCCGCGACGATCAAGGTGCGGCCATCAGCCGATAGCGCCTGGCCGTTCGGCAGCAGCATGCCCTGAGCCGCGAGGCGGGCCGAGCCGTCCGGATCCGCCCGCGCCAGGCCACCGCCGACCAGGCCGAACAGGCCGATGTAAGCCCTGCCCTGGCCGTCGACGGTCATCTCATTGCAGGGCATCGGCCCGCCGCGCAGCGGGCTGGCCACCTTGGTCACCTGTCCGGTCTGCTGCCGCAGCAACCGCCCGCCGCGGGTCACGACCAGCAGCGCGCCATCGGGCATCCAGCCGAACCCCGCCAGCACCTCCGGCACTGTCATGACCACCTGCGCCGCCCCATCGCCGGCGAAGGCGACCACCTGGCCAGCGAACATATCCGCGGCCCACAGCCGGCCTTCATACCAGCGAGGGAACTCCAGGAACGAGAAACCATCGGCGAACACATCCAGGCCCTCATCAGCCATAACCACACCTCCGTATCGGGCAGCCCGGCCTGGCCGAGCTTGGAGCGCCCGGTCCGCGCGGGCGCCTTGGCCCGGACGATGTCCGGGTCTCGCGGGTCCGGCGAGAGTGCCTCAAGCCACGGGCTTTTTCCGGACCCCGGTCGTGTGATGCGGGTACGCTCCATCCCTGACTGACCTCCCCAGGGCCAGTGGTAGTGCACGGGCCCAGGGCCGTGTCCCTCGACGGCGCCGGCATCCCAGGCTGTCTGTGGTTCCATGGTGAACCGATCCCGGTTCCCGGATCATCGGCCACGTGGCCGATATGTGCGGTCGGCGTTGATGTGTCCCGACGTGGCCGACCGCCGGGCCGACGGCTTTGATCCGGTGGGCCGCGGGACCTCCTCGCAGCGATGGCGACGGGCGTGGTCCCGCCCCCGTTCGGGGACCACGCCCGTCGCATCAGGACTACGGTCCACTGTCTGCCGGGTCATGGCGTCGGCCAGCTGGCCGATCTCATGTCCGGACGGGCCGGGAAAGGTGAACGTGGTGGAGATCCGGGTGATCTCAGGCAGGATCGATCCGCCGGCGGGACGCCCCCAGCCCCGGCACCGAAGCTGCCCTGGGCATGACGGGCTCCCGGCAATGGGGCCAGGCGCGCGCCTAGTGGGCGATCGGTGGGTGAGCGATGGGGCGGTTGCCGGCCTGGATCTGCTTCACCGGCGGGTGCTGGCTGCCTGCTGCGCAGGCCCGGAGCGCTGGGCTGCGGCCGATGGTCAAGACGTTCGTAGCTTGTGGCGGCACCGGCATCGCGGGCATCGGCCAGCTGGCTGATGGTCTTGTCCGCCGGGGCCGGGACGATGGGGGTGTGGAGATCCGTATCGTCTTGGACAGGGCCGATCCTCCGGCCGGCCGTCTTCGGGTCGTCCGCGCTCCCGGGCAGGCTCCCGGGCCCCGCGCGGGGCAGGAGATCGGGTTCACTGGCTGGCTGGGGCTGCTGCGGGCGCTGTATGAGGTGACCGCGGAGCCCGGCCAGGGCGCAGGTCCAGGGCCATGACCATGCCGCGGCTGGCTGCCCGGGCATGCTCGCCGGGACCGCAGTACCATCCGGTCATGGGCGCGGTGGCCCCTGTCCCGAGGATCTGCGGGCGTGAGGTTGAGATCGGGGCCCTGGGCGAGGCCCTGGGCCGTGTCGCCGCTGGCGGGCCAGCGATCGTGCTGGTGGAGGGCGAGGCCGGGATCGGCAAGACACGCCTGCTCGCGCGGGTCCTAGAGGATGCAACCGGCCGTGGCATGCAGGTGGCCGTCGGCCGGGCCGAGGAGCTGGAGCGGACCCGGCCTTTCGGCGTGCTGGCTGCTGCTCTGGGGTGCGCCCGGTCATCGCCGGACCCGCGGCGGGCTGCCATCGCCGGGCTGCTGGGCGCACCGGCCGCCGGGGAGCTTGGCCCGATCACGGTGACCAGCGATCCGGGTCTGCGGTTCCGCGTGGTGGATGCCTTCACCGACCTGGTAGAGGAGCTGGCACTGGCCGGGCCCCTGGTGATCGGCCTGGATGACCTGCAGTGGGCCGATCCGTCCAGCCTGCTGACGGTGGGCGTGCTGGCCCGCCGCCTGACCGGTCTTCCGGTGGGCGTCATCGGGTGCTTGCGGCCCTCCCACCAGACCGCCGAGCTGGACCGGCTGGCCGATGCGCTGGAGGCTGCCGGCGCCCGCCATCTGGTCCTGCGCCCCCTCACCGGGGAGGCGGTGACCGGCCTGGTGGCGCAGGCCGTGGCGGCCGAGCCGGGGCCGCGGCTGCTCGCCGAGGTGGCCGGGGCGGCGGGCAACCCGCTGTTCATCACCGAACTGCTCGGCGCGCTGGCCCAGGAGGGGGCGATCGCGACCGCGGGCGGGCGGGCGGAGGTGGCCGAGGCGGTGCTGCCGCCGACGCTGCGGCTGACCATCTTGCGCCGGGTCAGTTTCCTGCCCGAGCCCACCCTGCAGGCGCTGCGGTCCGCCTCGATCCTGGGATCGGGCTTCTCGCTCACCGACCTGGCCACCATCACCGGCCGCCCCGCCCTCGACCTGTCGGTGGTGCTGGCCGAGGCGATCAGGGCCCGCGTCCTGGAAGACGACGGCGCACGGCTGCGGTTCCGGCATGAGCTGATCCGTGATGCCATCTACCAGGACCTGGCC
>Ga0187814_10000907_pt1 | contig 10891 bp, 9 predicted proteins | sample NC_S_4_FD_132450 | JGI IMG/M metagenome (GOLD analysis project Ga0187814, IMG submission 132450) | Wetland sediment microbial communities from Neuse River Estuary, North Carolina, USA - ASW-S_4 | ecosystem: Environmental > Aquatic > Freshwater > Wetlands > Sediment | place: USA: North Carolina...
TCGACACCCTGGAAAATGCGCGTACGGTTCTCAATCATCTGAAACTATGCTCGCTTGCGGAAAGTCTAGGAGGAGTGGAAACACTTATCTCGAATCCGGCGACCATGACGCACTCCTCGGTTCCTCCCGACGTGCGCCAGCGGATCGGAATTACCGACGGACTGATTCGCATTTCCGTCGGGATTGAAGACGTGGAAGACTTGATCAACGACCTCGATCAGGCGCTGCGGAAGATTTGATTTGCATTTTAGTAGGATAGGCTTCAGCCTGTCGCTTTTTTCGAGGAATTGAGAAAGTCAAAACGAGACAGTCCCGCCTGCGCGGAACTATCCTACAAACCCTCTTCTAGCCAGGCAAGGTAGGCGCGCGAACCGGCGGTGATCGGCAAGGCGATGAATTCAGGCACCTCGTAGGAATGGAGCCGCTCGACGGTTGTTTGCAGCTTCGCCAGGCGCTTTCGCGACGTTTTGATGAGCAGCAACCGCTCGCGCGCGGACTCCACTTTCCCTTTCCAGCGATAAATAGAAGTGACGGCACCGGGGAGGACGTTCACACAGGCGGCCAGTCGCACTTCGACGACGGCGCGCGCGATGCGCCTGGCTTCGGCGGCGCTTCCACACGTCACAAGAACCAAACATTTATCGGTCAAGGTGTCCTCCCGCCCCGTTACTCTTTCTCGCGTGCAACGTTTCCGTGGTTTCTCGTGCTTGCATGGCACGCTACAATACCCATCCGAGACCGGAAACATTTTACTCGGGAAATGACGGCGACAATCAAATTTGGCACTTCGGGCTGGCGCGCGATCATCGCGGAAGACTTCACGTTCGCGAACGTTCGACTCGCGACGGCCGCAATCGCGGAGCATGTGCGGAGCCGCAAGACAAACGCGACGTTGATTATCGGGCACGACACGCGATTCTTTGCCGAGGAATTCTCTCACGCAGCCGCGGAAGTTCTTCGCGAATACGGGATCCGCGTACTGCTTTGCAATGGGCCCACGCCGACGCCGGCGATCGCCCACGAAATCCTGCGGCGCAAGGTGGACGGGGCCATCAATTTTACAGCCAGCCACAACCCGGCCGAGTATCAAGGCCTGAAATTTACAGGCCCTGACGGCGGGCCGGCGCTTCCCGAAGTCACTCATGACATCGAGGCGCGCGCCGCCAAACTTGGCGAGCGCGCGCCCTGCAAGCCGAACGACAAGCCATTTGAGAAAATCGACGCAAAAGATTCTTATCTCGATCGCCTCGCGCAGCTCGTGAATTTCAAATCGCTTGGCGATGCGAAATTAAGCGTCGTGACCGACGCGCTGCACGGATGCGGCGCCGGATACCTGGACCGGGCGCTCTCGACGCATGGGGTCGACGTGCAGGCGCTGCGGACAGTCCGTGATGTGCTCTTCGACGGCTCAGGGCCTGACGTCTCCGAGGAAAATCTTCGGCCATTGCGCGAAGCAGTGCTCGCGAAAAAAGCTGCGGTTGGACTTGCGACGGATGGCGACGCGGACCGCTTCGGCATCCTCGATTCCGACGGAACATGGATGCAGCCGAATCACATCCTCGGCCTGCTTTACGATTACATCGTCGAAACACGCGGATGGAAAATGCCGGCGGCGCGCAGCGTGGCCACTTCGCACTTGATGGACGCGGTTGCGCGCCATCACGGAACGACGGTATTTCAAACTCCCGTGGGATTCAAATATATCGGTGAACTGATCCAACAGGACAAGATCGCGATGGGCGGAGAAGAAAGCGCGGGAATGACGATCCGCGGCCACGTCCCCGAAAAGGACGGCATCCTCGCGTGCCTGCTGGTCGCGGAGATGATCGCAGTCCGGCGCGCTTCGCTCGGAGAGCAGTTGCGCGCGCTCTTTCAGCGCGTGGGATGCGAATTTTGGCCACAGCGCACGAATCTTCATTTGCCGGAAAATGTAAAGTTGCGGACGGTGGATCGATTGAAGGGCGACTTCCCGGCGTTTCTGGGACGGCGCGTCAAGAGTCTGGACCGCACCGATGGCCTGAAGATGGAGTTCGCGGACGGGTCGTGGGTTCTGTTGCGGCTTTCCGGCACTGAGCCGCTCCTGCGGGTTTATACCGAGGCCGCGACCCTCAAAGAATCGTCGAAAATCGCAAGCGAAACGCAGGCGTGGGTGATGGACTCAGCGCCGAAAGTGAAGGCATGATCACTCTGAGACAGATTCGCGATCTTTCTCCGAGTGAGGTCGGAGCCTACGTGCGGCAAAACGCGCGGCAGATTCTGGCCTCGCGCTGTTTGCCCTGCTGGTGCATGACGTTTTCGGCCCGCACGGCTTCATTGCCATGCGCCGCACGCAAAAGGAAATCGAACAAATCCGCGAACAAATCGGCAAGGTGAACGACGAAAACAAAACGTTGACCGAGCAGGTCAACTCGCTAAAGACCGATCCCAAGACCATCGAACGCATTGCGAGGGAAGAAATGGGCCTCGCTCGCCCCGGCGAGCTCATTTTCAAACTCCCCGACACAGCCAAGCCTGGCGATCCGCAAAAGCCTGACAGGCAAAAATAATTCTGTGCAATCCTTGATTTTTGTCATTCCGAGCGAAGCGAGGAATCTCTCTTTTCCTTGGATCTAAACATAAGAGAGATTCCTCGGTCGCCGCGGCGACCTCGGAATGACAAATGAGGGTCTGCCTTCAGTCGCTAGCGCGAATCATCTCGAGATTCAACGGCTATGTCCCCGCCGCACCTCGAAACAATGCCACCATCTGCGGCTTCCACTTGGGAAACCGGTTGCGAACCGTTGCGAGCAAAGTCATCGCGACAAAAATTGTAAGCAATCCAATGGTTGCCGTCCCAATCCCCACGCTGCGCTTAGGCACGATGGAAAGTCCGCCATAGACGAATTCGATGTGGACCCAGTAAACCAGAAGCGAACACTTTCCCATTTCAATCAGAGGACTGAATCCCCACTCCCCTGCTCCCCAGCGGCACCATGCGTATCCCAGAAAGAGAATGATCAATACGACTCCCGCGCGAACGAGAAAGAAATTCGGACTGGTATGCCAAAAATCGTAGGTGCCGTAAAGCCGCACGGGACGGGCATCGAGCCACAGTCCCAGCGCGACGAACGCAATCCCTCCCACTCCTGTAGACATCAACGCAAACGCTTCATTTTTTCTGGCCCACTCGGATAACAGACTTAGTCCTGCCGCCAATCCCACAAATGCAAACGCCGCCCAAGGAAAAATTGGAAACAGCCAGGGTTGCGGCTTGCCATACGTGTGCACCCCGTTGATATAGGATTCGAGCCACCACGCAAGCGAATGCGGGCGCCAACTGGTCCAGATCGGAGGAGTAAGAACCGCGATGGCAGCGGCGCAAATAATCGCCGTCACAATCGTCGCTCGCCGCAACTTCTTCGGGTCGGCAGCGCCCCCGGCTGCGGCGATCCGGCAGGCGACGCCCATCATCATGAGCGACACGCCGATCACGTTCAGCACGTCCACGCGCAGCAGGTCCGTCCACGGCGCCCCGGGCTGGCCGAGCAGAAATTCTTGCAGGCGGAAAAGCAGGCCGAGAAGAAAGATTTCCCCGCCGCGCAGAATCGTCGTGCGAGCGATTTCGTTGGCAGACACTCCCTTCTGGCGAAGTTTATCCGTGACCAGCGCGAAAGAAATGCCGGCAAGAAAAAGAAACAGGGGAGCGGGAAGCGTTCCGCCGAGCTGGGACAGCTTGAAGAATCCAGTATCCCGAGCGGCGCCGCCGAGCCAGGAATCGTAGCAGTGCGTCTGAAACATCACCAGGCACGCGAGCCCCCTCAGCCAGTCAATGTAAGCGATTCGCTTTGTAGTTTTCTCCGCCATCAGCGTCTTCAGCGACTGCGATACACTATCGTGTCATGCCCGGAGAACGCCAGCTATCGATATGGACCGCGTTTGGCCTATGGGCCGCCGGCGTCGCGGCAGTGGCCGTGTACGGCGCATGGCACGGATACAGCGGACGGGCCTACGCCGTTACTCTGTGCGTCCTGGCCTTTTTTCTGGCAATCCAGTTGTTGCTCGCCGCAGGAAATCTTGGCGAACGATTCGCGCGCCGCACCGGCTCCCAGGGCGGCGTGTTGGTTGCCATTGTACCTTTCCTTGCATATCTGATTTATCTGGCAGGAACAAACAGTTTCACGCTGTGGCGTGCCGCGTTAGCCGTTGCTTACACATTAACGCCCGTCCTTCTCACGATTTCCGCGGGCGCTGCGAAAGCCGGCGCGTGGCAGGACTACATCGCGATGCTTGCGATTTTTCTCCCGCTAAAAATGCGATTACTCAATACCCTCTGGCCCTTCGGCGGGCCGACAATTGGCTACATGGCCGCGATGTTACTTGCGATTAGCGTGGCGCTTGCCACTTTCCTTTTCGTGCGCCAATTCGACGGCGTCGGCTACAACATCGTGTGGGGGCGCGACGCGGTGTTCGCTGTCCTTTTTCACTTTGGATTGCTCGCCGTCATCGTGATCCCGCTAGGAACGGCATTGCACTTCATCCGATTCGATCCAGCACAGGCGAACTGGAAATCTCTGCCCACCGATGCGGCTTCTATTTTCCTGCTGACGGCGTGGCCTGAAGAATTATTATTTCGCGGGTTGTTGCAGAATTCTCTCTCTCGCACGCTCTCAAACGAAATTGGCGGCTGGCTCACTGCCTCCGTCGTCTTTGGCCTCGCGCACATCACCAACAACGGCGTCTTTCCCAACTGGCGCTACGCCATCCTCGCAACAATCGCTGGGATTTTTTATGGCCGCACGTGGCGCAAGACGAACAGCATTTTCACATCCGCCATCGTGCACGCCCTGGTGGATACGATCTGGCACGTGGCATTTCGCACGCTTTGAAATGAAGCTATTAGTGGCGCGGGCTTCAGCATGCGGGCTTTCGATCAAACAAGGCACAACCTCCACAGGCTAAAGCCCGCGCCACCAAATTCCGAGATGGAGTTTCTTAGCGGACCACGCCAGAAAGCGGACTCGACGCCGAAGCATAGAGTTTTTTCGGCATGCGTCCAGCAAGAAACGCCTTCCGCCCCGCGGACACCGCTTCGCGCATCGCCTCGGCCATCACGACCGCGTCTTGCGCCTCGGCAATCGCCGTGTTCATCAGGACGCCATCCGCGCCCAGCTCCATCGCTACGGCGGCGTCCGATGCCGTGCCGACTCCCGCGTCCACGATCATCGGCACCTCGGTGACGCGCTCGCGCAGGATGCGCAGATTCGCGTGGTTCTGAATTCCCATGCCCGATCCAATCGGCGCGCCGAGGGGCATCACGGCCGCTGCGCCTGCGTCGATCAGCTTGCGCGCGACTACCAGATCGTCATTCGTGTACGGCAGCACGACAAAACCTTCTTTCACGAGGATCTGCGTCGCACGAACGAGTTCCTCCGTGTCCGGGAATAGAGTCTGCTGGTCGCCGATCACTTCCAGCTTCACCCAGTTGGAAAGGCCCACTTCCCGGCCGAGCCGCGCCGTGCGAATGGCCTCATCCGCCGAGTAACATCCGGCCGTATTCGGCAGAATAAAAATCTTCTCGCGGTCGATGTAGTCGAGCAGCGATTCCTTCGTGCGGTCGGTGAGGTTCACGCGCCGCACCGCCACCGTTACCATGTCCGCACCCGAAGCCACATGGGCGCGAGTCATTTCCTGCAGGCTTCGATATTTCCCTGTGCCAACGATCAGGCGCGAACGAAACGCGCGCCCTGCAATCACAAGTTCATCGGTCATTCTCCATCTCCTCGGCTCATTGTAACTCGCTTCCCGACAGTAGCACAGGCTTCAGCGGGTGGGGGTCTGCTTGAGAGCCTCAGTCTGCGCATCCCGGCACATTCGGGTCAATTCCAAAGGCTGAAGCCTGTGCCACTAAACCCCACCACGGCCCTGCGGCGTCTCCGCATACAGCCCCTCAATGGTCTGCGCGTAGCGCTCCGCAATCACTCGGCGTTTCAGTTTCAACGTATAGGTAAGTTGCCCGCCATCAAAGGTGAAATCATGATCGATCAACGCATATCTCTTGATCGTTTCATATTGCGCGAGCCTCAAGTTCACTTGCGACACTTCCCTGCCGATCAGTTCATGGACCCAGGGATCGGCGGCAAGCTGTTCATGCGACCCAATCGTCCGGCCCTGCTGGCGCGCGGCAGCCTCGACATTCGCAAAATTGGGAACGATCAGCGCAGCAATGAATTTACGCGCGTCCCCCACCAACACGGCATTCAGGATCAGCGGACTTACCTTCAGCATATTTTCAATGGGCTGTGGCGCGACAAATTTTCCCGCTGCTGTCTTGAACAAATCCTTCTTGCGGTCGGTCACATAAAGGTAGCCTTCTTCATCCAGGCGCCCGATGTCGCCGGTTGCCAGCCAGCCATCCGGCGAAATCACGGTGCTCGTATCCGCGGGTTTCAGGTAATAGCCTTTCATGACGCAGGGGCCCTGCACGAGAATCTCGCCGTCTTCCGCGATGCGCACGTTCACATGCTCGATGGGCTGCCCGACGGTGCCGACTTTGTTGGCACCCGGATAATTCGCGCTTACGACGGGCGAAGTCTCGGTCAAGCCGTATCCCTGATAGACTGGCACGCCCACGGCCCAGAAAAATTCAGCGAGTTCGCGGGAGAGCGGCCCTCCCCCGGAAATAAAAGCGCGAAACGCGCCACCGATCCCTTGGCGAATTTTCGAGTAGACAATACGGTCCGCAATCTTCCAGCGAACATGCAGCCCGAACGGAGCCTCTTCGCCGTACGCTTTCCAGCGCGCCGATTCGCGGGCCACGCGCATGGCCCAGTCAAAGATCCGGCGCTTCAGTCCCGTCGATTCGTGCCCCTTTTGCGTGACATTGGCATAGAGCTTTTCAAAAACGCGCGGGACCGCGGCTGCCAGCGTCGGGTGAATTTCCAGGAGAGCCTGCGGCAAGTCGTCCATGCGCTCGACGTAAGCTACCGGGACCCCATGAAACAAATATGCGTACGCAGTAACCCTCTCATACACGTGTGAGAGCGGCAGAAAACTCACCGCCTTGTCGGCCGGATTCATGTGATACGGCTCGACCGAAGTTTCCTCGTTCGAACTGAGATTATTGTGCGTGAGCATCACTCCCTTTGGCTCGCCGGTCGTGCCGGACGTGTAGATGATGGTGGCGAGTTGATCTGTGGTGACGCGGGCAGCCCGGAGCCGATATTCGGCAATGGCCGCGTCTCCGGTCGCGGCCACCAGGGTTTCGAAGCGGAGGATATCATCGCCGAGATCGGATGGCGCGGCGGCGCAGATGATGTGCTTCACCGATGTGAGCCGGCTGCGGCATTCCAGCAACCGACGCGATTGCATCTCCCCAGCCACGATGACCACCTCGACACCTGAATGATTCAAGATGTAAACAATCCGGTCGGGAGATTCGTTGAAATAGATGGGCACGTCGGCCGCGCCGAGTCCGAGGATGGCGAAGTCCGCAATGTGCCATTCCGGCCGATTGGGGGCGAACAGACCGACGCGATCGCCTGTCTTGACTCCGAGCTGCTCCAATGCATTGGAAAGCCCGGCAATGCGCCTCAGGAATTCAGCCGACGATGTCGGCTCCCAGCGGCCATTGACGCGCGACGACAATGCACGATCATTGGGCACGCGGTCCACCGCGTTCAGTATCTTTTCCGTGAGCGTGAGGTAAGCCATAGCGAACCAGAACATTACCGCACGATTCTCCGTGCGCGCAATCAAACTTCGTCGTTCGACCCCGCCGCCGGCCGCATCCAGTTCACCAGTGGGCTGACGATGCGATCTTCGGTTTGGGGGCCCAGTCGGAAATCTCGTATGATCGATATGTAATCCACAATGGAAAGGCCGGACCGCGCGCAAGGTTACAGTCCTTTCGCGAGAAATCGATCCTGAGGAAATTCTCAGAACTTCATGCAGCGTCTGATCGAATGTGTGCCAAATTTTTCCGAAGGGCGCGACCTGGCAAAGGTTGACGCGCTCGTGGAGGCCATGAGCGGCGTCGCGGGCGCGTGGTTCCTGGACCGGACAAGTGATGCCGACCACAATCGCTCCGTAATCACGCTTGCCGGCCAGCCGGAAGCCGTTGCCGAAGCTGCGATTCGCGGCGCGGGTAAGGCCGCGGAACTCATCGACATGACGCGCCAAACAGGAGTGCATCCCCGCATCGGCGCGACGGACGTGATTCCGTTCGTTCCCCTAGAAAGGGTTTCCATGGAAGAGTGCGTGGGATTGGCCCGGCACGTTGGCCAGGAACTCTGGGACCGTTTCCGCATCCCCGTTTATTTTTATGAGGCCGCGGCTACGCGTCCCGAGCGCGTAAATTTAGAAAATGTCCGCAAAGGACAATTTGAGGGTCTGCGCGAAGAGGCTCCGCGCAACCCCGACCGTTCGCCCGACATCGGCGGACCGCGTCTACATCCCACAGCAGGTGCAACCGCGGTGGGTGCTCGAAAGATCCTAATTGCTTATAATATCTATCTGAATACGACGGACGTGTCGGTCGCCAGGGAAATCGCTCGCACGATTCGCTCTTCGAGCGGGGGGCTGCCGAACGTCAAAGCCATCGGCGTGGAGATGAAGACGCGTGGCCTCACGCAAGTTTCAATCAACCTGACGGATTTCCATGTGACGCCTTTGCACCGCGTCTTCGAAATGGTCAACCTGGGAGCCGAATCCCGGGGCTGCACCGTAGTTGGAAGTGAAATCATCGGCCTTGTTCCGCGCGTGGCTATCGAGCTTTCGCGCGGATACGACCTGCAGCTCGAAAATTTTTCTCCCGCGCGAGTGCTCGAAAACCGTTTAGCCGCCGTGGCGGGCATTCTGCGGTCACCGCCTGGGAGCAGGCAATGACGGGGGCGAAATTTTTGAGCGATTGGGACAACTCGAAGCCTTGCCCGTGCCGTCTATACTGCAAGACTGGATTGTGCATAGAGAAGCGGCGCTCATGAAAGCGCAGAGGCGCTTCTCTCCTCGTTACGAGATGCAGGCAGGGTTGCGAGAATAAAAACCGCCAGAGCCCAAATAGAGGCAAAATTGTAAGGGAAGCATGTACGCACTGGAAATTGATTCCCCTCTGGAATCGAACACGGAGTCGAACCATGGAGTCCTTGGCAGGAGGAAGAAGATGAACACCGGAAAAATGATTTGCATCGCCGCTCTTATCGCCATCTTATCCGTGCTTCCGGGACCAGCCCGCGCGGGGAGTCTCGGATCCGACATTCTCAGCATGTTCCCCAAGGAATCCGGCGAACTCGCGTACGTCGATTTGAAGGAGGCGCGTGCATTTCCGTGGTTCGCTCAGCTCAAGGAACAAATGCTGCCGGCGAAATTCCGCGAGTTCGAGACGTTCCTCTCTTCGGCGGGCATCGATCCGAACACTCAGGTGACGGAACTCGCGTGGGCCCTGGTGCCAAGCAAATCAACGGCCGATAGCGGCGGATCCGTTCCCAGTACAGACCAGATCGTGGGCATCGCGCTCGGCCAATTTCAGCCCGCTTCGGCGGAAGCCTATTTCACTTCCAAGAAGTTGCCCATCGTGAAAGTTCGCACGTTTTCGCTGTTCGCATTCGGCGGCGGCAGCGGACCCAACGATCTCTTCTTCTTCTTCATCGATTCCAATACCGCGGCGTTTGGCCAGCGGCAGCAGCTTGAAAAAATGATTGGCGTGCGGTATGGAGAAACCCAAGGCCTTTATGCCAACACGGATTTCTCCGCGCTCGTCGATCAAGCTAACGGCAGCGGAACCGTATGGGCTGTATTGAATCCCGCGTACACCCGCCTTGCCATGCAGCAACTCGTGCCAGAAACAGCGCAGTTCCCCGCCGCTGCGCAACTCACATCCAAACTCAAAGCCATGACGATCAGCATTAAGGGAGGCAGCGGCGTCGACGCGAAATTTGAAGCCGTCTGCGGTTCCGCCGATGACGCCAACACGTTTGCCGCACTGCTCCAGGCCGGACTCATGTACCGAAAGTATCAGGTCGGAAGCTCTAACCCGGACCTCGGCGCGCTCCTTGACAGCGCGCAAATTGTCCCCGCAGGAGACCGCCTCGACGTGAAACTATCCCTCACCGACGATCAAATGCAGTCGCTGATCCGGCGCAACACATTTGCAGTTTCGATGTGATGTCTGCTTGTTGCACTTGGCGCGTGGGTGCCCAACTTCCCACAGACCCTAGGGGATTTCCGTATTGTCCCGGGTAACCGGTAATCTTCGACCGCCAACGCTCATGCCTCCGTGCAAGTTATCTAGAGCGATTAGGTAGGGTTGATTCGTGATGACCCCCTTATTCCGTGTTGTTGCGTGAAGCGGAAACCACTTATTGGTTGTTCCATCGAAGCCATACGTTACACGCCGCGGCACAGCAAAAGCCAGGGCATCCACCAAGGATAACGACGCATTAGCAGCGGCTTCGATTGACTGCATTGCAGCAGCCGTAATAACTGGCCCTTCGTTTCCCTTTAGCACAAACTCGATTTCGCAACTTCTATACTCGAAGCTCACCACCAAACGACTATCCCGTCCTGTGATCTGGCGTAGCTTTTCCGCGACTGGACCACCGATCCATTTTAGAAACTCCACCGCGGCGTCGGCCACCTTCTCACCCAGTCGCTCTTGAAGTTTCGTTCCAAATGGAGTTTTCGAAAGCAGCCAAATCGACGCCGAAACGTGCAAGATCGCCAGTGAGACCTCGCCCTTTCGAAACTGTTCAGCGGCGCTGAGGTCGACGCATATCGGTGCTGTCTGCATCATTTCATTGATAATGCTGGGCGGTATTTCGTGGGGATTGAACTCAACAAGTGCGCGCGCAATCTGGGGACTGTACGGAATCGTTACCTCAGGAGCAGGTAAACTTGAAACATCGATACCGATTGAAGA
>Ga0187814_10000908_pt1 | contig 10867 bp, 10 predicted proteins | sample NC_S_4_FD_132450 | JGI IMG/M metagenome (GOLD analysis project Ga0187814, IMG submission 132450) | Wetland sediment microbial communities from Neuse River Estuary, North Carolina, USA - ASW-S_4 | ecosystem: Environmental > Aquatic > Freshwater > Wetlands > Sediment | place: USA: North Carolina...
ATCGCCCGCGACGTGGAGGCGCAGCTCCTGCCCCTTCGCCTCGAGTCCCCGCACCCCGGGGACGCCGGAGAGGTCCGGCGGCTCCTCCGCGTAGCGCAGGCGCACCTCCTTGAGGCGGCTGTGGCGCAGGGCCTCCACCGTGTCGACCGCCACGAGGCGGCCGTCGCGGATGATGCCCACGCGGTCCGAGAGCTCCTGGACCTCCGGCAGCACGTGGCTGCTGAAGAAGATCGTCCGGCCCCGGTGCTGCTCCTCGCGCAGGATGTCGCGGAAGACGTCCTGCGCCAGGGGGTCGAGGCCCGTCGTCGGCTCGTCGAGCAGCAGGACCTCCGGGTCGTGCGCGAGCGCGAGCAGGATCGCGACCTTCTGCCTGTTGCCCCGCGACATCTGCCGCACGCGGCGGTCCAGCTCCACACCGAGGCGCTCCGCGACGCCGAGGGCGTAGCGGTGGTCCGGGACGCCGCGCAGCCGGAGCGCGAGCGCGAGGTGCTGGCGGCCCGTCATGTTGTCGTAGAGGGCCGGCTCGCCCGGCAGGTAGCCCGTCCGGCGCCGCACCTCGAGGCTCTCGCGCGCGACGTCGAACCCCGCCACCTGCGCACTGCCGCCGGTGATGCGGCCGAGCCCCATGAGCGCGCGGATCGTCGTCGTCTTGCCCGCCCCGTTCGGACCGAGGAACCCGAAGACCTCGCCCTGCTGGATCTCGAGGCTGAGACCGAGGACGCCGCGGCCGTTGCGATAGACCTTGCGCAGGTCGTGCGCCAGGATCGCTGCCGACACGGGACCACCTCCGGCACGATTGCTCTGGTGTACTATAACACTAATACACCATGGCGTGATCGACGGCAAGCTCCGCAGCACGGCAACCCCGTCGGACGGGGGCCCTGGGAGCACAGGCCGTGGTAACCTGTAGGTTGGCGCGCCTGCGGCGCGTCGATCCCGTCGGGAGATGCCGCTTTGGGCGAACGCGTGCCGAAGATCGTCTGGCTGCTGATCGCCGGGGACGGCTTCGCCTCCGTCTTCCGCTTCCTCGTCATGCCCTTTTTGGCCCTCTACATGCACGCCACGACGGGCGCGTCGCCCGCCGTGGTCGGCCTCGTGATCGGGCTCGGGGCCGCCGCGAACCTCGCGGCGAGCTTCCTCTTGGGGCCCGTCTCGGACCGCGCCGGCCGCAAGCCGTCGCTGATCTGGGGTACCGCCCTGCAGGTCGTGGCGCTGGCCGGCTTCGCCGTCGCGCACTCGCTCTGGCTGTTCGCCGTCCTGCAGGTCCTCTCCGGCCTCGTCTGGGCCCTGCAGGGCCCGGCCTACATGGCCCTCGTCACGGACCTCACGCCGGAGGGCTGGCGCACGCGCATCTTCGGCTTCAACTACTGGGCCGTCAACATCGGCGCCGCGATCGGGCCGATCGCGGGGGCCCTGATCGGCGCCGGCCACTCGCCCACGCCGTTCCTGCTCGCCGCGGCCTCGCAGGTGGTGCTGGCCCTGCTCCTCTACGCCCTCATCCCCGCCCGGACCGGCGAGGCGCCGTCCGGCGCGACGAGCCTGGAGAGCCTCGGCCACATGTGGGAGGCCCTGCGCCAGCACGTGCTCTTCTGGGTCTTCCTCGGCACCTTCCTCGCGAACGTCGCCTACAGCCAGATCGAGACGAACCTCGCGCAGTACCTCGGGCTGCACTACCCGCACGGCGCGCAGCTCTACGCCTACGTGATCGCCGCCAACGCGATCACGGTCGTCGTGCTGCAGCCGCTGCTCGGCCGCTGGCAGGAGGACCGCCCGCTCCTCCTGGGCTTCGCCGGCGGCGCCTGCTTCTACGCCGTCGCGAACGCCCTCTTCGTCGTGGCCGGGGCGCCCTGGCAGTGGATCGCGATCAACGTCCTGTTCACGGTGGGCGAGGTGCTCCTGGCGCCCGTGGGGCAGGCGGTGATCGCCCGCTACGCGCCGGCGGCGCAGCGGGCGACCTACTTTGCCCTGCAGAACGTCGTCTTCGGCCTCGCGTTCGCCATCGGCCCGTCGCTGGGCGGCCTCGCGCTGGCGGCGGGCGGGCGCCTCGGGCTCTTCGGCGGCATGGCCGCCGTCAACGTGCTCGCCCTCGGGGCCTTCGTGGCGGCCTTCGCCCCGCGCGGGCGGGGCACGACGGCCTCCGCCGCCTAGCCGTGCAGCCGCTCGGCACCCGCCGGGCGGCCCCTGAGGCGCCCTGTGAGCTCCCGCGGCCAGGTGTCGAGGATGCGCTCGACGTAGACGCCGGTGCCCCTGAGGTTTACCTGCCGCCGCCCGACGGGCTGGTTCAAGGCGTTCCCCGCCACCACGACGAGCGGCTGGAGCGGCGCGCCGAGCGAGTGCGCCACGACCTTCGCCAGGGTGCCGTCGGTCAGGCGGACGATCGCACCGTGCGGCACGAGCGCGACGTGGCGCAGGAGCACCTCCGCGGCCTCGCGGTCCAGGCTGACGCCCGCCTCCTCGTGGAAGTGGCGCAGGATCTCCGCCGGGCGGAAGCGCGGGCGCTGCGGGCGGTCCGAGCCGAGCGCGACGAAGACGTCCGCCACGGCGGTGATGCGCGCGAAGACGTAGATGTTCTCCCCCGTGCGGCCGTCCGGGTAGCCGGAGCCGTCGAGCCGCTCGTGGTGCTCGAGGACGACGCTCGCCGAGGTCGGGCGGACGGCGGACAGCCGCCGCACCCGCTCGAAGCCGCGGCGGGGATGCAGAAGGACGTCCGCGACGTTCTCGCGCACCGGCGTCAGGACGCGCGGGCCCGGCTCGACCGGCGGGCGCCCGACGTCCATCAGGAGGGCGCCGAGGCAGAGCCGCACGAGGCGCTCGCGCGGCATCCCGAGCCCCTTGCCGATCTGCGCGGCCACCGTGGAGACCGCCACCGCGTGCTCCACGGGGTCCTGGCTGCCCACGTCCCAGGGACCGACGTCCGCGATGTCGGGGTCCTGGTCGAGGAGCGCGTCGACGATCGACGCGGCCGAGCGGATCAGCCGCTGCAGGAGCTCCCCGAGGCGCGGGTCCTCGGGCCCCGCGAGGGCGCGCCAGAACTCCCCGAGCGCCGCCTGCGCCTGCAAGAGCGCCTCCAGCGGCACGGTGCGGCGCTCCGGCAGCTCGGGAAAGATCTCGTCCTTCAGGAAGACGTGGCGGACGCCGCGCGCAAGGAGCGCGTCCACGTCCCCCCCGCCCAGCACGGCACCGGCCGGCACGAGCAGGCCGAGTCCGCCCGGCAGGGTCACGTCCATGGCCAGGCGCTGACCGACGAGCTCCGGTGAGAGCAGCTGCCGCTGCATTCGACCGCACCCTCCGCCGTCAAGGTGTCGTCCCAGGGGTCCGGTGTGGCTGAGCGGCGCCGGGGCGCCGCCGGGCCTGTCCCTCAGGCCTGCTCGGTGAAGAGCGAGCGGGCCTCCTCGAGCGTCAGGTCCGCCGGCGGCAGGACGAGATCGGACTCGCGCAGCACCTCGGGTCCCAACATGCTGCCCTCGCTGCGCACCAGGGCCAGGATCTGGTCGCGCCGGGCGACGAAGCCCGCCTCGTCGCCCCGGGTGAGGTCGTCCATCAGCTCGTCGTCCAGGCGGCGGAGCTCCGCGAGCGCCACCGCGCCCACCTCGTACTGGCCCTCGTGCAGGATGCGCACGATCACTGCTTGTCACCTGCCCCGATCTTCGCCTTGAGCGCGGAGAGGTCGTCCTCGACCTGCTGGCTGGCCTTCGTCTTGCGCAGCTCGCGTTCGACCGGGTCCTCCCCGGGCGCCGCGAGAGCGTCGTCGAGCACGCCCTTGTCGGTGAGCTCGTCGATCGCCTGCGCGCGGGCGCGCATGCGCTCGGTCTTGTCCTGCGCGCGCTGCACCGCGAGCCCGACGTCGGCCAGTTCCTCGCCGAGGCCCGTCGAGGCCTCGCCCATCTTGACCTGCGCCTGCGCCGTCGTGTACTGCGCCTTGATGACCTCCTTCTGCGCCCGGAAGGAGGCGATCTTGGTCTCGAGGCGGCGGGCGTTCTCCTCCATTTTGTCCTCTTGGCCCTTCAGTTCGGCGATCTGGCCGTCGAGGCCCTCCATCTGCGTCGCGAGGGCCGCCTTGCGCTCGAGCGCCTGGCGCGCGAGGTCCTCGCGGCCCGCCTTCAGGGCGGCCTCGGCCTCGGACTGGTACTTGTCGACGTCCGACTGCAGGCGGACCTTCTGGAGCTCGATCTGCTTGCGCGACGTGACGGCGTCGGCCAGGCTGCGCTTGACCTGCTGGAGCATCTCCATCTGCCGCTCGTAGGAGTAGTCGAGGGTCTGGCGGGGGTCCTCGACGGTGTCGAGCGCCGCCGAGACCTTGGACTTGAAGATGGTCGACATGCGCGACATCAGGCCCATGCGAACTCCCCTTCCCCACGCTTCCGTGCACCAAATATAGCACGGCGGCGCCAGGAACTCTCGGCGTGCCGCGCCCGCCGCCAGGGCAGGCTCACCGCGGGGGGACCGCCATGAAGATGTTCTGCCTCCTGCGCGGGGCGGACTGCTACGCGCCCGAGCCGCTCGGGCGCAGGGACGTCCTGCTCGCCGCCGGGCGCATCGCGCGCGTCGCCCGGGAGATCCGCCCGGACCGCGCCCTCGTGGGCGAGCTCGAGGTGCACGAGCTCGGCGGCGACATCCTGGCGCCGGGCTTCCTCGACATGCACGTGCACATCGCGGGCGGCGGCGGCGAGGGGGGCTTCCAGCACCGCACGCCGCCGATCGCGCCGCAGGCGCTCGGGCCGCACGGCACGACGCACGTGGTGGGACTCCTGGGCACGGACGGCGTCACGCGCTCCGTCGCGGACCTCTTGGCCGAGGCCCGCCGCCTCACGGCGCTCGGGCTCGGCGCGGACGTCTTCACCGGCGCGTACCAGCTCCCGACGCGCACCCTGACGGGCAGCGTGCGCTCGGACCTCGTCTTCCTGCCGGAGGTGCTCGGCGCCGGCGAGATCGCCATCGCGGACGACCGCGGCAGCCATCCCGCGGCCAGGGACCTCCTCGAGATCGCCGCCGAGGTGCGGGTCGGGGCGCTGCTCGCGGGCAAGAAGGGCCTCCTGCACATCCACGTCGGCGACGGCGCCCGCCGCCTCCAAGCCCTGCGCGACGCGCTGCGCGAGAGCGACCTGCCGTCGGACCTCTTCTCCGCGACGCACCTGAACCGCAACCCGGACCTCTTCGCCGAGGCCGCGGACCTGACGCGGCAGGGCGCCTGGGCCGACGTCACGGCGGGCATCTTCCCCGCGCCCGGCGATCCGCGGCCGGTGGACCCCGCGGCGGCCCTCGCCCACCTCCTGCGCCACGGCCGGCGGGACCGCGTCACCATGAGCTCGGACGGCCAGGGCTCGTCGCCCGTCTTCGACGCGCAGGGCCACCTGGCGGGGCTCGGCATCGGCGAGGCCGGCCGGCTGCACTGGGCCATGCGCCGCGCGGTGCTGCGCGAGGGCGTCGCGCTCGAGGACGCCCTCGCCGCCATCACGTCGCACCCTGCCCAGGCGCTCGGCCTCGAGGGGCGGGGCGTCCTCCGGGAGGGCGCCGCCGCGGACCTCGTCGTCCTGGGCCAGGACCTCGCGGTCCGCCTCGCGTTCATCGGCGGCCGGCTCTCCGCGCAAGACGGCCGGTGGCTCCTGCCGGACCCCTTCGGCGGCGCCCCCTCCTCCGCCCGCCGCGTGCGCCGGCTGCAAAGCCGCGCGCCGCGCCCCTTCGCCGCCCGCTGAATCGTGCGCTCCACCGAGGGCGTGCCCGGCCGCCGGCCGGTCACGCCCTCGCCACGCCTCCGCCCAAATGGCCTGTCCATGTCGATGAACCTGGTGACCGTTTCACTTGGCATCCGGTCACTGATTCGTTATCCTGTCGGAGACATGCGAGGGCTGTATGGCCCAGGGCCGGACGGACGGCCCGGCCACGTGCGGCAGATCGGAGGGCGGAACTCTTTGCAGTGGCAAGGACTCGGTCGCTTCAAGGCTGCGCTGCCCCTGGCCGCGACCTCGGCCGCGCTGCTGCTCGCGGGCTGCGGCGGCAAGCAGTCCGCGCTGTCGCCGGCCGGACCGGTGGCGCAGGACCAGCTCGGCCTCCTCGTCGAGAGCCTGTGGATCATGGGCGCCATCTTCGTCATCGTCTGCGCCGTCTTCCTCTACTCCCTCGTGCGCTTCCGCGCCCGCCGCGGGGACGACGCCCTGCCGAAGCAGGTGCACGGCAACACCCGCCTCGAGATCGCCTGGACGATCGTGCCGCTGATCATCATCGTGGTGCTCTCGATCTCGACGGTGCGCTACGCCTTCGCGCTCGGCACGACGCCCAAGGACCCCGTGACGATCGACGTCATCGGCCACCAGTACTGGTGGGAGTTCCGCTACCCCGGCAGCGGCGTCGTGACGGCGAACCAGGTCCGCATCCCCACCGGTGAGAAGGTCAACTTCGTCCTGACGTCCGCCGACGTGATCCACTCCTTCTGGGTGCCTGAGCTCGGCGGCAAGACGGACCTCATCCCCGGCCGCACGAACCAGATGTGGCTCGAGGCGTCGAAGAGCGGCACCTACGCCGGGCAGTGCGCGCAGCTCTGCGGCGTCGGCCACGCGTACATGAAGTTCACCGTGCTCGCCGAGAGTCCGGCGGACTACCGCAAGTGGCTCCAGCACATGAGGACCGACACGGTCCACGCGACGACGCCGCAGGAGGTGGCGGGGATGAAGCTCTTCGCCCAGGACTGCGCCACCTGCCACGCGATCCAGGGCACGCCGTACAAGGGCCATGTCGGGCCGAACCTGACGGCGCTCGCCACCCGGCCGACGATCGGCGCCGGCACGCTGCCCGATACGCCCCAGGGCCTCGCGACATGGCTGCACGACCCCTCCGCCGTCAAGCCCGGCGCCAAGATGCCGGATCTCGGGCTCTCCAAGGGCCAGATCGAGGACCTCACCGCGTTCCTAGAGACCCTGAAGTAGCGGCAGCGGAAGGAGGCTCGGCATGGCGGCGATCACCGAGCGCGTCGCGCTGGCCCACGAGAGCGCCCCGGCCTACCACGGCATCTGGGCCTGGCTCGCCAGCGTGGACCACAAGAAGATCGGCATCATGTACATCTACGCGGCGCTCTTCTTCATGGCCTTCGGCGGCTTCGAGGCCCTGGCGATCCGCGTCCAGCTCTGGTCGCCGGACAACCACGTCCTCACGGCCCAGGCCTTCAACGAGTTCTTCACGATGCACGGCGTGACGATGATCTTCCTCGTCGCGATGCCGATCCTGATCGGCTACGTGAACGCCATCGTGCCGCTGCAGATCGGCGCGCGGGACGTGGCCTTCCCCCGCATGAACGCCCTGTCGCTCTGGCTCTTCGTCCTGGGCGGCCTCTTCCTCTACACGAGCTTCATGATGGGCGGCGCGCCGGACGCCGGCTGGTTCAACTACGCGCCCCTCTCAGGGGCCGCCTACAGCGGGCCCGGCATCGACTTCTACGACATCGGGCTGCAGATCACCGGCATCGGCACGCTGATGACCGCCGTGAACTTCCTCGTCACGATCCTCAACATGCGGGCGCCGGGCATGCGGCTCCTGCGCATGCCGATGTTCACCTGGTCGGCGCTCATCACGATGCTGCTGATCCTCTTCGCGTTCCCGCCCATCACGGTCGACCTGATCATGCAGATGCTCGGGCGGCTCTTCCACGCGCGCTTCTTCGACGTCGCGCTCGGCGGCAACGTGCTCCTGTGGCAGAACCTCTTCTGGATCTTCGGCCACCCGGAGGTCTACATCGTGATCCTGCCGGCCTTCGGCATCGTCTCGGAGGTGATCCCGACCTTCGCCCGCAAGCCGCTCTTCGGCTACGAGTCGATGGCGATGGCGCTCTCCGTGATCGCGTTCCTCTCGTTCATGGTCTGGACGCACCACATGTTCGCCGACGGCCTCGGCCCGATCGTCAACTCGATCTTCGCCATCACGTCGATGCTGATCGCCGTTCCGACGGGCATCAAGATCTTCAACTGGCTCGCGACGCTCTGGGGCGGGCAAATCCGCTTCACGACGGCCAGCATGTACGCGCTCGCGTTCATCCCGCTCTTCGTGATCGGCGGCGTGAGCGGCGTGATGCTGGCCATGGCTCCCGCGGACCTGCAGCTCAACGACAGCTACTTCGTCGTGGCGCACTTCCACTACGTGCTGTTCGGCGGCACGCTGATGGGCGCCCTGGCCGGCCTCTACTACTGGTTCCCGCGCATCTGGGGCCGCATCCTCGACGACAGGCTCGGCAAGTGGAACTTCTGGCTCGTCTTCATCGGGTTCAACGTCACGTTCTTCCCGATGCACTTCCTCGGCCTCGACGGCATGCCGCGCCGCATCTCGACCTACGCGGCGGGCTACGGCTGGACGTTCCTGAACCAGCTCTCGACGATCGGGGCGTTCATCCTCCTGGCCGGCATGCTGATCCTGCTCTGGAACTTCATCATCACGTTCGCGAGGAAGCCCGACGCCGTCGCGGACCCCTGGGACGGGCGCTCGCTCGAGTGGTCGCTGCCGTCGCCCGTGCCGGAGTACAACTTCGCGCAGCTGCCCCTCATCGAGGACCGCGACGCCTTCTGGGTGGCGAAGCAGGAGGGCAGGCCGATCCAGGCGGCGGAGCCGCCGGGGCCGATCCACATGCCCTCCCCGAGCCTCTCGCCCTTCTTCATCGCCCTGACGGTCGTGGGCGCGGGGTACATGGCGCTCCTGCACATCGACATGGGGGCGCTGCTCCTGATGATCGCCGCGTTCGTCCAGATCGCCCTGCAGCTCGTGCACGAGGACAGGGGCTACCACGTCCATCCCCAGGTCCCGCAGGGAGGTGCGGCGGATTGAGCACGGAGAGCGGCCTTCAGCGCGCGGGGCTCGATGCGCCCCTCGAGCTCGGCCTGCCCAAGGACAACCGCATCCTCGGCATCTGGATCTTCCTGGCCGGCGAGTGCGCGTTCTTCGCCTCCCTGATCGGCGGCTACCTCGGCCTGCACATGAACGTCGCGCACGGGCCGACGGGGGCCCAGCTCTTCGACCTGCCGCTGACGACGATCGCGACGCTCATCCTGCTCTCCTCCAGCCTGACGGTCGTGCTGGGCGTCGCGGCCATGCAGCGGCGGGACGTGCGCGGCATGCAGATCTGGCTCTGGCTGACGGCTCTGCTGGGCCTCTTCTTCCTCGAGTTCCAGGGCTACGAGTTCTACACGTTCTACAACCACGGCCTGACGATCCAGACGAGCGCCTTCGGCTCGGCCTTCTTCACCCTGACGGGCTTCCACGGCCTGCACGTCGCGTTCGGCGTCTTCTGGATCCTCCTGCTGCTCTTCCAGTCCATGCGGCTCGGCATCAACGAGGAGCGCACGACGAAGGTCTTCATCATGAGCCTCTACTGGCACTTCGTCGACGTCGTCTGGGTCGTGATCTTCACGCTCGTCTACCTGGCCGGAAAGGTGGGCTCGTGATGCACGAGGAGCCGTTTTTGGCGCCGACGCAACCGGCGGAGCAGCGCGCCCAGAGGACGCTCTACCTCGCGATCGGGGCTCTGAGCCTCGCCCTGACGCTCGCCGCCGTCTTCATCGTCGTGGCCGGCATCGCGCGCCCCCTCGCCCTGCCGCTGCTGATCGCGCTCGCCGTCGTCCAGGTGCTGATGCAGGCCTTCCTCTTCATGCACCTGCGCGGCAGCCGCCACCTCTACACGTACTTCTTCCTCGGCGGCGTGATGCTGGCCATCCTCATGGCGTCCTGCCTGATGGTGCTGATCCAGCAGTGGGCCTGAGACGAACCTCGAGGAGATGAGCTCCGTGGCCAACCCGAACCCCCTCGAGCTCGAGAGCGCCCGGCTACGGGCGCACGCCTGGCGCCTCGGCGACTTCGTGCAGCTCACGAAGCCGCGCATCGTGCTCCTCCTGGTCCTGACGTCCTACTGCGCGATGGTGGTCGCGAACCACGGCCTGCCGGCCTTCTGGCCCTCCGCGCTCGCCACGCTGGGCCTCGCGCTCTCGGCGGGCGGGGCCCACGCCGTCAACATGTGGTACGACCGCGACATCGACGCGCTGATGCAGCGCACGGAGGGCCGCCCCGTCCCGGCGGGGCGCATCCGGGCGCAGACGTCGCTCGGCTTCGGCATCGCCCTCGAGGCGCTCTCCTTCGCGCTCCTCTACCTCACGGTGAACCCTTTGACGGCCCTGCTGTCCCTCGGCGGCTTCGCCTTCTACGTGTTCGTCTACACCGTCTGGCTCAAGCGCCGCACGCCGCATAACATCGTGATCGGCGGCGCGGCGGGTGCCTTTCCGCCGCTCATCGGCTGGGCCGCCGTGACGGGCCGGGTCGGGCTGCCCGCCGTCCTGATGTTCATGATCGTGTTCCTCTGGACGCCCGCGCACTTCTGGTCGCTCGCGCTCTTCCGCCAGGACGACTACCGGCGCGCCCGCGTCCCGATGATGCCCGTGGCGCGCGGCGAACGCGCGGCGAAGCTGCAGGCGCTGCTCTACACAGCCCTGCTCGTCGCCGCGAGCCTCGGCCTCTACCTGACGGGCGCGGTGGGCGCCCTCTACCTCGCCGCCGCAGCCGTCCTCGGGCTCGGCTTCCTCGGCGTGTGCCTCAGGCTCCTCGCGGAGCGCGCGCCGGACGTGACCTGGGCGAAGCGCACCTTCGGCTACTCGCTTTTGTACCTGACGCTCCTCTTCCTCGCCATGGTGCTCGACGCGCACCCGATCTGAGGCCGAAGCGGAGGCGAACGGCGGTGTTCCTCGCATACCTCAACGAGGCCTTCATGCTGCTGTCGGCGGCCTCTGTCGCACTCGGCTGGCGCGCCATCCGTCGGGGGCGGCGCGACGTGCACCGCCGCTACATGCTGACGGGCAGCCTCCTGGCCGTGGCCTTCTTCCTCAGCTACGTCCTCAAGTCCCTC
>Ga0187814_10000909_pt1 | contig 10863 bp, 12 predicted proteins | sample NC_S_4_FD_132450 | JGI IMG/M metagenome (GOLD analysis project Ga0187814, IMG submission 132450) | Wetland sediment microbial communities from Neuse River Estuary, North Carolina, USA - ASW-S_4 | ecosystem: Environmental > Aquatic > Freshwater > Wetlands > Sediment | place: USA: North Carolina...
AGCCATAGCCACGCCATCTGCCTGCAGGGCCGGGTCGGGCCGCCAGCGCACGCCGCCGCCACGGCTGGAGGCTGGGTCCGGAATCGGCGGCCATGGGCATGCCTCTATGGTGCCAAACTTTTCGCAGACTGCTGCCCGGCCGCTGGGGAAGGCCAGTTCGTGGCGCGGGCCTGCGACATGACTTGCCCTCCTTGCGGGCCTAGCGGGCGATTGTGGTCAGCCCATTCAACCTTCCCGCCGGTGACCTGCCGGAGGTAGCCGGGCTCCAGGCCGGGCGCGCTCTCGACGGCGACGAACCGGCCGTCAGCTATCTCCATCGTGGCCAGGTCGGTGTAAACGCGGCTGACTGCCCGGGCCGCTGTCAGCGGATAGCTGCACCGTGCTACAAGCTTCGGCGCGCCATTGCGGGCGACGTGCCGTGTTAGCACGACGACCCGACGAGCCCCGGCGGCGAGGTCCATGGCGCCGCCCACGGCGGGCAGCTTCTCGCCGGGCATCGACCAGTTCGCCAGATCACCGTCGTGCGACACCTCGAACGCGCCGAGGACCGCGACGTCAAGGTGACCCCCGCGGATCATGGCGAACGCCTCGGCGTGGCTGAAGTAGCTGCCGCCGGGGACCAGGGATGCCAGGTTCTTGCCAGCGTCGATCAACTCGGGGTCGGCCGCGTCCGGCGAAGGTGGCGGGCCGAGGCCCAGAATTCCGTTCTCGCTGTGGAGCACAACATCGCGATCGGCTGGGATGTGGCGCGGCACCAGGGTGGGCAGGCCGATGCCGATGTTGACATAGCTGCCCGGCGGCAGGTCGCGAGCGACGTGCGCCGCGACCTCGTCGATGGTCCAGGGCTGCAGCTGCCAGGGCGGGCGACGGCCGGGCGTCACGGTGACACTCCAGGCGCGGAGCCGGCCGCAACATGCACGACCCGGTCCACGTAGATGCCGGGAGTGATGATCTGCTCAGGATCCAGGTCACCGGGTTCGCCGACGGGCTCAGCTACCTCCGCGATGGTCAGAGAGGCGGCCGCCGCCATCGTCGGCGCATAGTTCCGGGCTGCCGCGTGATAGGCGAGATTGCCCCAGCTATCGGCCTGACGGGCCCGGATCAGGGCAACATCGCCGGGCAGCGCGTGCTCGAGCAGATATTCCTGGCCGCCGAACCACCGGGTCTCCTTCCCGGCCGCAAGCTCCGTGCCCACGGCGGTACGCGTGTAAAACGCGGGAATGCCAGCGCCCGCGGCGCGGATCCGCTCCGACAGCGTGCCCTGAGGTACGACCTCCAGCTCGAGGCTCCCGTCGGCATACCGCCGCTCGAACCACACCGAGCCGCGTGACCGGGGGTAGGAGCAAATGATCCGCCGGACCCGGTCGGCCCTCAGCAGGGCCGCGACGCCGCGCTCACCCGCTCCCGCGTTGTTGCAGACCACGATCAGGTCCGTAGCGCCAGCGTCGATCAGCGCGTCGATCAGACCACACGGGACGCCGACCTCGCCGAATCCGGAAATCAGCACAGTCGCGCCGTCCCGTACGCCCGCGACGGCGTCCGCGGCTGACAGCACGCGCTTGTCGATACGACCGGAGGAAAGGAGCGAGGCGGTCAACGGCTGGTCCCGCCCCCGCCGGCCGGCTCGCGAGGCAGGCCGAGCACTCGCTCGGCCATGATGTTGCGCTGTATCTCGCTGGTCCCGGAGTAGATTGTGCCGGCCCGGCTGGACAGGAACGCCTCCTGCCAGCGGCCCAGCGCGTATCCGGCGCCTTCTGGCCGGACGAGCGACGCCGGCCCGGCCAGGTTTACCGCGATCTCACCCAGCCGGCGATGGTACTCGGTACGGAATGCCTTGACGATCGACGCCTCCGGCCCCGACTCGCCGCCTGCCAGCATCCGGGCGGCGAGCCGCAGGCCGTGAAACCGCATCAGCGCGACGTGCGTGTAGGCCCAGGCGAGCTGCTGCCGTACCAGCGGGTCCCCGGTGCGGCCTGACTTCTCCAGATCCCGTAGCAGGTCCCAGAACTCCAGCTCAAAGCCCAGGTACACGACGGTGGCTGTACCTCCGCGCTCGAACCCGAGTGTCGTCATCGCAGGCCGCCAGCCGTTGTTCACGCCGCCGATGACGTTGAACAGCGGCGCGCGCGTGCCGTCGAAGAAGTCCTCGCAGAAGTTCGCTTCGCCGGTGAGCTGACGAACGGGCCGGTACTCGATCCCGTTGTCCGGCGCGAACCTGGCCAGCACGTAACTCAGGCCCCGGTGCCGTGGGGCAGTCGGATCAGTCCGGCACAGAATGAAGATCATGTTGGCGCGGTGCGCACCCGACGTCCACAGCTTCTGCCCGTGGATCACGATCTCGTCGCCGTCGATTACCCCGCGAGTCTCGACCGCCGCCAGGTCCGAGCCGTGCCCGGGTTCTGAGTATCCCTGGCAGTAGACGTCCTCGCCGGACACGATCCGCGGCAGGAAATAGGCCTGCTGTTCAGCCGTCCCGTGCGCCAGGACGGCCGGGCCGACAAGCCGCTCGCCCATCCCGCGCTCGACTCTCGGCACCCCTGCGCGAACGCATTCCTCGGCGAACACGAGCATCTGCACGGACGTCAAGCCGCCGCCGCCGTACTGGGTCGGCCAGTTCAGGCAGATCAAGCCGGCAGCGAGGAGCCTGCGCTCCCACTCGCGGTAGACCTGGCTGGTCATCGCCTCGTCGCGGTCGGCTGACCGGGTGCCGGGCATGTTCCACGCCGCCAGCCCTGCCAGGCCGGGCGGCGCATTCGCGGTGATCCAGTCCCGGATCTGCGTGCGGAACGCGGCTGCCTCCGCGCCGAGGTCCAGCTCTCCGATCCTGGCCAGGGCGTCGGCGGCCGTCATAGGCCCGCGCCAGTGCTGCGATACAGCGGGGAGGACTGCTTCATCTCGCGCAGCATCATCCGCATCTCGGCGACGAGCGTTCCGTCGGCGTCAAACGCCCGGCTGTCGAACCACAGCACTTCGGTCTTAGGCGTCTGGCTGAGCGCGACCACCTCGCCGGTGACGCGGTAACGGCTGTCCAGCAACACCGGCCCGGACCGGAACCGGATCTCGATCGCGCCGAACAGTCCGACGGCCGCACGCATCGCCCCCTTCGCGTTCGCCAGCAGCCGGGCATACAGCAGTCCCACCACGGTGGATGGCGCGGCCACGGCACCGCCCCAGGGCGATGGCCCGGTGTACCAGTCCAGCGGCTCGGTCATGCAACCCTCGCGGATGTGCCGGCGCTGTCGTTCGCCGTCGGGCTGCACCATCACGTCGCCGAGCACGTCGCCCGGCCGCAGGCCCGCCAGGATGCGCAGATCTGCCGGGTCCGCGGGACGCAGGTCGCGGGACCGCAGCGCGGATGGCTCGGCCGGGTTCCCGATCCCGGCCGTTCCCTCGGCGATGACGACGTCACCTGTGGTGGTCGCCCACGCCCTGACCTGGACGTCGGTCTGGCGAGGTGGTGCCTCGATGAACGCGCGGACGGGCTCGCCGTCCGTGGTCGCGTGCCGGAAGTAGAGCGACAGGCTGCCGCCCTCGAACCACTCGTTGCCGAACGCCTGCAGGGCCAGCGGCGGGAACTGGTCCATGTGCACGCTGCCGGCCACGGTTCCGCCGCGGAACCCGAGAGCTGTGGCCGTGGCGTCGTCGTGAATGCTGCCGGCGATTCCGGCGGCGAGGTTGCGGGGCCTGCGGACCGGTCCGGCCAGTGTCTCGACCGTCATATCGCCTCCCGACGCCTGACCAGCGCCGCCACCGATTAAATAGCCCCGCGCGCGCTCTCGCAAGATGCCGATCACGCGGCGGAGTGAAGCGGCCGCCGCGGCACGAGCAGATGAATCTGGTCAGGGGCCTGAGCGGCGGGTCAGCCGGCTGAGGAGGTAGGAAGAGAAGTAGCCCCCGTACTTGCGCTGCAAGTCCGGGCGCTGCCAGTCCCGGCCGCCGATCACGCCCCGGCACGACGGCGCCTGGCAGTGGCACTCCATGCTGCCTTCATAGTCGTCGAACAGCGCGTAGTCGGTGGTGAGTTCCTCGCCTTGGCTGATGTCGCGCATCGCGACGAGGACGATGTTGCCGGCAAACCCCACGTTGGGCTCGCAGGAGTGATTGATGAACAACATGACCCGCTCATACTCGGCCTCCTCCAGGGCGACCAGGTGGAAGCCGTCAGCTATCTGGATCTCGGAGTTCTGCAGACGTTCCGGCAAATCCCGCAGGGCGGCGGTGGTGACAAGGTGGCCGCCCTTGATCGCGACGAGCTCGCCGTCGGCAATCGGCTCGACGGCGATCAGGCCGCGGCCTTGGATTGCACTCGGCGCGCCCCTGCGTGCCTTGGGAGTGATGTAGCTGGAGACGAGCACAGCCCAGTCTTTCAGGACTGGCAGTCGAGCTGAGTGAGCGCCAGCGGCGAGCCTTCTCAGCAGTGTTCGGCTCTATCCTGAGTCTGACGACTTGTCTGGCGATGAACGTGATGTGGTACCTGATTGCCGCTGACCTCGTGCTTGTCGCCCACCTGGTGTTCATCGGGTTTGTGGTGGGCGGCTCTTTCCTGGCCTGGCGCTGGCCGCGGCTGATCTGGGTTCAGCTACCGGCGATGGTGTATGGCGCCCTGGTGGAACTGGTCGGGTTCGATTGCCCGCTCACCGCACTGCAGAACTTCTTGCTTCGCCGGGGCGGCCGGGCCGGATACCACGGCGGGTTCATTTCGCACTATCTGATCCAGGTCATCTACCCACCTGGCTTGACCCGCGGACTCCAGGTCTGGCTCGGAGTGCTGGTCGCGCTCATCGCGGTGATTGGATACGGAGGCTACCTGCGCCGGCACAGACCGGCCGGCGCTTGGCAGTCTGGTCGCGGACGCGCCAGAAAGCGCTTCGCCGAACCAGGATGATGTGCGCCTGCGCGACACGTGCTAGCTGCGGCAACCCCGAAGACTGCGACCCTGCTGCCGAAGCAGTCACGCTGGACGTGAAGGTCGGCGCCGGCCGCCTGAATCCGGGCCGGGCATGCTCGGCCACGGCCTTAAAGGTCATGCGGTGTCTGCGCCGCCAGCCTGCTGCTGAGCAGCCAACAGGGTGTTGATGTTAGCCACGGTCTGTGCGACCAATGGATGACTAGCTGGCAGGGTGCGCGTCAGGTCAGGTAGGAGTTCCCGGTACACCGCCAGCGCCGCCGCTATCCGGCCGTCCTGCCAGAGGCAGTAGCCAAGGTTGCTGCGGTCCTGGAGGGCCCGCGGATCGGTCAGCGGCCCTGAATAGTTGTCGAGGGCGCTGGCGAGCTGGTCGGCGGCGGCTGCCAGGCGGCCCGCCTGGAAGTCGAAGTCGGCCATCATGAGTCGCAGGTTGTCAGCCGCATGGTTGGGTGCCGAACCGTAGGTATCAAGGTCAGATACTGCCTCGCGGCAGGCTTCCTCCGCTTCGGCCCACTGTCCGCTCTCCCTTAGCCACTGGACCAGGTTGTCGCGGTTCACCAGCGACGGGCCCATCGTCGGCCCGAGTTCCGCGACGATGGCCGGCACTAGCTCTCGAACCAGATCTAGCGCCCTGTCCGGGCCTTCCAGCTCGTGGACCCAGTACGCGTGGTAGCCCCGCTCGATGAGCGTCGAGCTTGCATTCGCCCCGAGCACCCTCGTCAAGTCTTTGATCAGCTGCTCGGACAGTTCACGGGCCTCGCGCACCCTTCCCACCCGTCCCAGCCCATCGACGTAGTTCTTGCGGACGGTGAGTGTGAGCCCGTCGTCCGGCCCGAGCGCCTCGGTGGTGCTCTCCAGCAGCTGCCGACACATCTCCACGCCTTTCGCCTGGTCGATGCCATAGGAGACCCACCAAGCCAGATCGCTCCGGGCTCCCAGCGCGGACCGGTGCTGAGCCGCCTCTGGCTCCGATGCGAGCGCCTGTTCGATCGCCGTGACGGCGCCGTGGTAGTCACCCTGCAGTCCTTGCAGCCACGCGCGCTGGGTCGCCACGACCAGCCGGTCATCGGCGTCCGTGGCCCACTCCGCCGCGCGGTCGATAAGCGCCGTCGCTCCGGCGAGGTCCCCGCGCAGGCTCTTGGCCACCCCCAGTGACAGCGCTGACTTAACCGCGCGGCTATCGGATGGCAGCTCCGCTGCCTCAACAAGGCCGACGTGGGCGGCGATCACCTCTATCCCGGCCTGGTATGACAGTGAGTCCCTTACTTCGGGGTCGGTTCCCAGCTCAACCACGGCCACCCTGACCGCCCGTTCTTCTTCCTGGCTCAAGAACTCCGGCGCCCGTCCGGTGGCGACCCGGTAAAAAGACTGCTCAATGAAGCCATGCAGGGACCGGTCGATGACCCGCGTCCATCGGTATGTGCGGGCGGCAGCCTCGATGTCGTCAGGAGAGAAGCCGAGGTGCCGGTGCTGTCCAACTCGGACTACCAGATCGGGCACGAAACGCGGACCGGAGAGCGCAGCCAGCACCAGCGCTGACTGCACGCTCGGCGGCAGTTCGGTCCACGCCTCATCGAACACGCCGGCGAGCGTGTCGGGGAGATTTTCCACCTCGTACGGTTGCACGTCGATACGCCCCTGCGAGGTGCGGCGCCGGACCCGCGGCAGTTCCAACACGTAGCGCAGGTCCAGAGGGTTGTCATAGCGGCGCGCGAACGCCTCGCACACCTCCGGCATCGTGCCGGGAGCCAGCGACGAAACGATCTGGCGGAGATCGGCCGGGCTCAGCGGGTCAAGCTCCACGTGCTCGACTTTCCGGCCGATGACGCTCGATTCGAGCGACCGCAGCCAGCACGCCAGCGGCCGGTCGTCCGTAAGGGAGGAGACCTCTGGCCACGCTGTCGCCACGACCATGAAGCGGGCGTCCTGCTGAAGCAGCCTGTCCAGCACTCCGATCGTGACCTGGTCGGCGTCATGCGCGTCATCAATCACCAGGAGTACCGGAACCGCCTTGCTCAGCTGTTGTACCCGCTCCGCGAGACGGGCGGTGAGATCCTGCTCGAACTGCGCGGCGGCCACCTGCGGGCCACTCTCGCGCAACCGACGGCGCCGGACAAGGTTCCGCAGGCGTGAACCACCGGTGACAACCATCTCCACACCCGCGCCCACCGCTAGCGGCACGGCCACCGGCGGAGCAGCCAACGCCGCGATGAACAGAGCCAGGATGCCGACGGTGGCCGAGGTCACGTCGAACGCATCTCTTACCGTGCCGAGGAAGCTGCGCTCGGCACGGATCAACGCCTCGCCATGGGCGTACAACTGGTCAGCACCCTGCTCAAGCGCTCGGGCCAGCGATCCGTCGCCTAGCGCGAACGCCTGAGTTCCCCACCACAGCCACGGGATAGCCGTTCTGCCTTCGCCCGCTGCAACCACCGGTGTGATCCGCTTGCGCGCTTGTCCTACCGGAGCCTCGTCGGCGTCCACGATGAAAGGCGGCCAATAGGCGGCGGACTCGCGCTGCGCCGCGGCCAGTCCCGCGTAAAGCTCTTGCACCATCCGGGTCTTGCCCCACCCCGGCGGCGACGTGATCAACCACATACGCGGCGAGCTCGAAGAGCAGACCTCGCCGAAAGAGTCCCTGATGGTATTTACCAAGTCGACCCGGGACCCGCCGACGAGCACCTGTTCACCTCACTTGGAGAAGGGCCACGCACGCCGGCCGCTGCCAAGCACCAAGGTGGCTAGGCAGTGGTTCACGGCTGCACTGCACTGTCGGTGGGTCGCGGGATCTTTCCCGCCACTATCGGTTGGGACAACATCGCCGTCAAGGAATGGCTGCCGCGCGGCCTACTAAATCAACGGCCCGTGGATAGCCGTCAGGTCAGCGGCGCCGTCTGCCCTCTGTCGGGCTGCGCCGATCAAGGCTGCAGGACGCTGGCATTGCTCAGCGAGCCCGTTGCGGCAGGTTACGCCTTCTTGCCGGGCTCGCGGCGTCGCTTGTCGCGTACGAACAATTCGCCCTGCCTGCCGTCCCCGGCGCTGCGGCGCTCCAGCTCGAAAAGAGTAGTCGCGGTCATCAGGTCGCTCAGCTTGGTGTAGCCGTAGCTACGCGAGTCCAAGTCTGGCTGCTGCTTGGTAATCAGCGTGCCCACGTAGCCGAGCGGGGCCCAGCCGTCGTCGTCCGATGCCGCCTCCACCGCGCCGCGCAGCAGGCTTACCAGCACAGCGTCACGCTTGAGTTGCGCGGACGATGCGCGGGGTGCGGCCCCTGATGCGGCATCGGCCGACCCCACTGCTGTCACGGCCTCGCCGCGGAGATTCTCGATGTAGATGAACTTGTCGCAGGCCGCCACGAATGACTTAGGCGTCTTGCGCTCGCCGAAGCCGTACACGATCAGCCCGGACTCGCGCAGCCGGGCGGCGAGCCGGGTGAAGTCGCTGTCACTGGACACCAGGCAGAAGCCGTCGAACCGGCCCGAGTACAGCAGGTCCATCGCATCGATGACCATCGCCGAGTCCGTCGCGTTCTTGCCGGTTGTGTAGGCGAACTGCTGGACCGGCTGGATGGATTGCGCAAGCAACTGGTCCTTCCAGCCCTTCAGGCTCGTCCCCGTCCAGTCCCCGTAGGCACGCTTGACATGCGCGGTGCCGTATTTGGCGACCTCTGCGAGCAGCCCGTCAGTGATGCTGGGCTGAGCGTTGTCCGCATCAATCAGAACCGCGAGCCTTGCCGCGTTCTCGCTCACCTCGACCGCCTTTCACGAATCCGAAGCCCACAATAGCCAGCGTCGACCGACCCGGCTTCCAGCCGGACGTCAACCCGGGCAGCCGGAGCCCGTAACAGCGCAAGCCAGTCAGAGCGCGCTGGCTTTGCGCGCGAGGACAAGCCGGTACCGCGGGCTGCCGTCCTCGCGTTGGCCTAGACCTGTCAGGGGGACAGTGGTCACGGTGAATCCGGACGCTGTCAGGTCGTCGCGGACCGCGTGCAGCGGGCAGGTGCGGTAGTACATGACGAACGGGGGATGCCATACGGCATTGCGGACCCGCATGGCCAGGTCAAATCCGAATAGTGCCCAGTACGAGCCTGAGGTGAGGCGCTGCGGCGCGCTGATCGGGAAGACGAAGATCCCGCCGGGCCGCATGGCGCGGTAGACGCCGCCGAACAGGGCGGGCCGTTCGGCGGGCAGGAAGTGCCCGAGCGCTCCGAAGCTGACCGCCACATCGAAGGCGTTGGCGAAGGGAAGGGCCCGGGCGTCAGCCCGCACCCACTTGGCGTCGGGGTGCGCCCTCGCCGCCTGGCCGAGCATGCCCGTGCTGAAGTCCACGCCCATGACCGGCTCTTGGCACAGGGGCTGGAGGACCCGTATGCCCGCGCCGGTGCCGCAGCACACGTCCAGTCCTCGGCCGAACGGGCCGAGCGGGCGCAACGCGTCGGCGGTCGCGCTGAGCACGCCGTCGGGCGTGCGAAAAGGCGTGTGATCGAACTTCGGAGCGAGCAGGTCGTAGCCGCCCTCGACCGACGACAGCGCTTGCATCGCAAGCTCACGCACAGACGGGCCCTGAGGCGAGAACACCGGCCCAGGGTACTTTCCCAACGAGATTAGTCGGTTGCGGGTAACGGGACGCGCCGATAAGAGTGGTGGCCGGAGCTACAGGAAGGAGGGGTGAGCCATGTACGCCACGCACCCTGCGCTCGTGTCCTCCCGGCGTAACCAGCTGAGCTGATCCCGGAGCGGGCAGGGCGCCTCCAGACGGAGAATGCCTTGGTTCTGCATCAGCATGACCTCACCCTGCGCCCGATCGCCGGGAGTGATGAGCTGGAGCTGTTCAACAGCTTGCCCTACGTCCTCAACGACGAGGTCGGTGGAGACTTGGCGGCCGGTTGCCGCCGCCCGGAATGGCTGTGGCTCGCCCTGCGCGGTGATCGCGTGGTTGCCCGGGGGCGGATGGTGGTCCCGAGCGGGGGACGAGTACCCGCTGTTGATGGACATTTTCGATATCGAGGGCGACACCGACGACGGCGTCATGCACATGACCGCCGACCACGCCGCCGAATCCAGAGCCGAGCTGGTCGCCTTTGAGGCCGCTGAGCAGCTGGGCGGAACCTAGCGGACGATGTGCAGTGGAAGCGGCAGCGCGACCGGGGAGAGTGGCTTGATCAGCTCGCCACGCTGACGCTGCCAGTACTGACGATCGTGCCCGCTCCAGCGCGGTTCGTCGGTCAGACGATCGGCAGGCTCGCCGAAGACACCCAGACCGTGGTCGCACAGCGAGGCATCGTGCCGCCCGGCACCGCAGTCGCACGCGGTCAGGCGGCCACTGCTGAACTCCTGCTCGACCGGCTCGGCAGCCACAACATCCTCCATCCCGGCATCTGCCGCTTGACCTGGTCGAGCGTCAGTGCGCCCGCAGCGGCAAGAGCGGACTGGCTGGCGCGCTGTGTCCGGACGGTTGGAGAGCGCTCGACCTAACTGCATCCCGCGGACATGCTGCCGCTTGAAGAGTTCGGGCTATCAGGACCGGCTGTGGTGCGGCTGGCGCGCTTCCGGCTGGTGACAATCTTGCGTTTGCGCAAAGACTCGAGCCATTCCCGCCCGCTGAGCAGTCGGGTGGTCTTGCCCGACCTGACCTCGCCCGCCGCGGCAACTGCCATCGCGACGCTGGCAGCGGTCATATCATCGGCTGCCTCATACACGACGACCACGTCATACTCGCCAAACGGAAAGCCCGCTACCACGAGTGTCGCGCCCACCTCCTCCAGGGCCGGCCGGATCACTTCCACCGGGTCTTGCGGCTCCTTAAGCTGATCCGCCATTGACTTGGCGGTAAAGGAGGCCTGGTACATGTAGAGCGGCATCGAGTTTCCCTTGGGCGGGAACAGGCGAACAGGTCACCAGCCAGTCCCCGTGACTCGCGGCGGGTTCTGCCGAGGGTGCACGGCAACGGACCGAAGACCA
>Ga0187814_10000910_pt1 | contig 10863 bp, 9 predicted proteins | sample NC_S_4_FD_132450 | JGI IMG/M metagenome (GOLD analysis project Ga0187814, IMG submission 132450) | Wetland sediment microbial communities from Neuse River Estuary, North Carolina, USA - ASW-S_4 | ecosystem: Environmental > Aquatic > Freshwater > Wetlands > Sediment | place: USA: North Carolina...
ACAGCCGCCCGCGGGTCGCCCGCCAACCGCAGCGAGCGGCCCAGGTCGTAGAGAGCGTAGGCGTAGGTGAGGCTGGCGGGTGCCGCGGCTGCGACGGCCTGGCGTAGAACCCGGATCGCCGTCTGGTAGTTGCCGCCCACCATCAGTTGGTGCCCTTGGGCCTCCAGCGCGTTCGCCCCCGAGGTGGGTGCCGGAGTGGTCGTCGGCGGGGCGCTCGTCGTGGTCGACGTGGTTTGGGTGGCGCTCGCGGTGCTCGCCGCCGCCGCCGTCCTCGGTGTCGTCCGATGAGCCACGGTTTGCTGGGCTTGCAATAGGTGGCGCGCGCCGCCCACGCGGGCGGTTTGAGGGGATTTGACGGTCGTGCCGGAGTGGCTGGCCCCTGCCGCGATGCCGACCGCGAGCGCAGCCGCGGCGAGCGCGGCAAACGCGGCCAGCCGTCGCCGATCGCCGCCCTGGGCCGAGGCGAAGGCGGCGGGGCGCGCCACGGGCGCACGTCTCCCCGGAGCCCCGGCCAGCGCCGTTTCGATCGCGGCGACGAGCTCCTTCGCTGTGGCGAAACGCTGCTCGGGCTGTTTGGCCATCCCGCGTGCGAGCACCGGATCGAGTGCGGGAGGCAGCTCGGGGTTGCGCCGGCTGGCTCGGGGAGGGGGGTCCTCGAGGTGCTGCCGCGCCTGGGCGGTGAACGGCTGGGCGGTGAACGGCCGCTCCCCAACGAGCAGCTCGAATGCCGCCACCGCCAGCGCGTAGCGGTCGCTGGCTTCGGTCGCGGGTTGCCCCAGCGCGCGCTCTGGCGCAAGGTACGCCGCGGTGCCAAGCACCTGGCCGCTGCTCGTGAGGGTGTCCTCGGTCCCGAGGCGCGCGATTCCGAAATCGGCGACGTGCAGGACCCGGTCGCGGTCCAGCAGGAAGTTCGCGAGCTTGATGTCGCGGTGGATCACCCCGCGGCCGTGTGCGTAGTCGAGCGCCGCCGCCGCTTGGTGCAGCCACCGAACCGCGGTCCGGCGGTCGACATCGCCTACACGCAGGGCATCGGCGACGGTTCCGCCCGGAAGGTATTCCATGACGATGAACGGGCGGCCCAGCGGCGTCTCGTCCGTGGGCGCCGCTTGGCCCACGTCGTAGATCGTGACGACGTTGGAGTGGCCCGAGAGGCGCGCGGCGGCACGGGCCTCGCGCTTGAAGCGCCGTCCGGAAAGCTCATCATGCGCAAACGGCTCGGCGAGCAGCTTGATCGCAACGTGCCGGTCGAGCGTCCGGTCGTGCGCGCACCAGACCGAGGCCATTCCGCCGCTGGCGACCCGCCGGATCGGCTCGTAGCGCTGCGGCAGCACGACGCCCCTGAGCACGCTTGCGCGCGGATCGCCTCTACGATCCATTGGGGTCGTCGTCTACCCCCGCGGCCGAATCTGGGTCAAGCTGGATGCCACTTGCAGGAGGCTATACTCGCGCGCCATGTCAAAGGTCTGCCACGTGTGCGGGAGAGGCCCCGCGTTCGGCCACAGTCGTAGCCACTCGATGGTTGCGACAAAGCGTCGTTTCGATCCCAATCTCCAGCGCGTCCGCATCAATGATTCCGGTACGCCCCGCCGCGTGTACGTCTGCACCCGCTGCCTGAAGGCTGGCAAGGTAGTCAAGGCGTTGTAACGGTTGGGACTCCCCCAACGCCACTGAACGGGCCGGTGTCCGACCCCAGCATAGTTCGCTTCCGCACGGTCGTCGAGGCGGGCCTTGCGGCATTGGAGTCCCGCAGGGAAGAGGTCAACGACCTCAACGTGTTTCCTGTAGCCGACGGCGACACCGGCGACAACATGGTTCTCACCCTTCGCGCGGTCCTCCTGGAACTCGACCGTCTCACAAACGCCTCGCAGGAGCGGACGATCGACGACATCGGCCGAGAGGAGATCGTCGGTTCCGTCGCCCGGGCGGCGCTGCTCGGCGCTCGCGGGAACTCCGGGGTGATCCTCTCGCAGCTGATCCGTGGCGCGGCCGAAGAGCTCGCCAGCCGGCCCGGTGAACTGGTCGATCCCGTGCTGATCGGGGCCGCGCTGGCGCGAGCGGCCGACCAGGCGTACGGATCGGTTCGCGAGCCGGCCGAGGGCACGATCCTGACGGTGGTGCGCGAGATGGCCGCGCGGGTCGCCTCTGAGCTGGCTCATATGAACGATGCGCGACTGCGCCCGGGGGCCACAGCCGAGGAGCAGGACGCGGTGATTGCGGATGTGATCGAGCGCGCGCTGGACGCGGGCCAGGAGTCGGTCAGGCGCGGTCCAGACCTGCTGCCGGTGCTGCGAGAGGCGGGCGTCGTCGACGCTGGCGGATACGCGCTGACCGTGCTGCTGGCGGGGATCGTCGGAGCGCTGCGGGGAAGCGCTCCGCCAGCGGTGGAGCACCACGCGGCCGCCCGGGTCACCCACCCCCAGCACGCTTCGAGCACCTATCGGTACTGCACGAACTTCGCAGTCACGGGGTCGGACCTGGAGCAGCGACGATTTTTGCGAGCGCTCGAGAGCCTCGGAGACTCGGTGCTCGTCGTCGGCGATCAAACGACCCTCAAGGTGCACGTCCACACCGACGATCCGGACGCTGCGACCGCCCTGTTCGCCGACGCCGGCGTCGTCTCGCACCTCGATGTGGCGGATATGCGCGTGCAGATACAGCAGCGCGACGAGCGGCTGATGGAGCAGCGCCTCGCCCGGTGCGGGGCGCTGGCGGTGATCAGCGGCGCCGGGATGCGCCTGCTTTTTGAGAGCTTCGGGGTGCGGACGCTCGACGGCGGTCCGAAACTGAACCCGTCGACATACGAGCTGCTCGCGGCGATCCACGCCGTGCCGGCTGAGCAGGTAGTGGTTCTCCCCAACAGCCCGAATGTGGTGATGGCTGCCGAACGTGCCGCGGCTCTGTCGGACAAGACCGTCAGCGTCGTCCCCTCGCGCTCTCCCCAGGCCGGACTTGCCGCGGCCGTAAGTCTCGATCCGCAGCGGACGGCAGAGGAGAACTCCGCCCTGATGGCCATCGCTCTGGAGCGCGTGCGCACCGGCGCGGTTGCGCCCGCCGCTCGCGATGACGTACAGGGTCGATTCCGTGAGGGTGATGCTGTTGGATTCATCGAGGACGAGATCGTCGTCTGGGGCAGGCCACGCGAGGCGCTGCGAGGCGTGCTCGAGCGGCTGGCCGAGGATGCCGAGCTGATCACCTGCCTGCGGGGAGCGGCGGCGCCCCTCGACGACGGTACCGTCCAGGCGCTTGCGCATGGGGATGTCGAGTTCGAGCTCTCCGACGGCGGACAGCAGAGCTACTGGTGGCTCCTGTCGGCCGAATAGGCCGACCGCTTCGACGGTCATCATCAGCGGCAGTTTGGCGCTGACCGAGTTCGCCAGTTCCCGGCCGCTCAAGCCCGACGAGTTGGAGTCGGGGCACGGCCGCTACCCGCGGCCCTCGGGGCTGGCCTGCTCTCTGGTCGTGCGTGGCCAAAAGGCGCAGAACGCCGCGCACACGCTCGGTCTGGAGACGATCGGTGATCTGCTCGAGCACCTGCCCCGCGCGCGGCGCGAGGCGCGCACGGTCGCCGAGCTGGCTCATGGTGAGAGCGCGACCGTCGTGGTCGAGGTCCGGAGCATCTCCTCGCGCTCGGTCCGCCGGCGCGGGATGCGGCCGATCGTTGAGGCAACTGTCGCCGATGGCACGGGCGCGATGAAGGTGGCGTTCTTCAACCAGCCCTGGCTCGTCACGCGGTATCCGCCGGGGACGCGCCTGGTGCTGCACGGCAAGTATCAGGCGCGCAACCGGTTCTCCGTCCAGGCTCACGCGACAACCGTGGAGGCACTGTCCGGCGCCCATGCTGTCGCTCACTATCCGGCTACCGAGGGGCTCTCGTCCACTGAGATCTTCGCGCTCGTCAAGGAGCACGCGGGGGCGATGCGCGACGTCTGCGAGTCCCTGCCGACTTCAATGAGGGTCGCCGAGCGGCTCCCCGACCGCCCCGCGGCGCTGTCCGCCGTCCATTTCCCGGCGAGCGATGGCGATTCCGAGCTGGGCCGGCGGCGACTGGCGTTCGAGGAGCTGCTGCTGGCGCAGCTGGCGCTGCTTGAGCGAAGGCTTCGCCGTGAGCAGTCGGCGACGGCTCCGGTTCTCGACGGAGCTCGCGGACCAACCCGCCGCTGGCTCTCGGAGCTGCTGCCGTTTCCGCTTACCGGCGATCAGCTTCGCGCGCTTGAGGCGATTGACGCCGATCTGGTGGGTCCCCGGCCGATGCAGCGGCTGCTGATGGGCGAGGTCGGCTCGGGCAAGACGGTCGTGGCGTTGTATGTTCTGCTGAGGGCGGTGGAGCATGGCTATCAGGGCGCACTGATGGCACCCACCGAGACACTCGCCGAACAGCACTTCGCCACGGTCCAGTCGCTGATGCCCGGGGAGATGGTGCCCGTTGGCCTGCTCACCGGCTCGACTCCCGCCCGGCGCGCGGACGATCTCCGCGGCAAGCTTGCCAGCGGGGAGCTGGCGCTCGTCGTGGGCACGCACGCCCTGATCGAGGAGGCCGTCGAGTTCTCCCGGCTGGGGGTCGTCGTGGTGGACGAGCAGCACCGCTTCGGGGTGCGCCAGCGAGCCGCGCTCGACGCCAAGGGGCCCGGGGAGGAGCGTCCGCACGTGCTGCACATGACCGCAACCCCGATTCCGCGGACGCTCGCACTCGCCGGCTACGGAGACCTCGATTTCACGGTGCTGCGGGAGCTTCCTCGCGGCCGGCAGCCGATCCAGACCTTCGTGTGCTCGACCGCGCGCGAACGGTCTCGGGCCTACGATCGGATTCGCGAGGAGCTGCGGGCAGGACGACAGGCATTCGTCGTCTGTCCGCTGGTGGAGGAGTCCGAGGCGCTTCAGGCGCGCGCGGCAACCGCCGAGTTCGAACGACTGCGCGACGGCGAGCTGTCGGATTTCAGCGTGGTTCTGCTTCACGGCCAGATGCCGGCGAGCGCAAAGCAGCGGGCGATGGGGGCGTTTGCCTCAGGAGCCGCCGACGTCCTGGTGGCGACATCGGTGATCGAGGTCGGGATCGACGTCCCGAACGCGACCGTGATGCTGGTCGAGGACGCCGAGCGCTACGGGATCTCGCAGCTGCACCAGTTGCGCGGACGCATCGGACGGGGGCAGCATTCTTCCCTGTGCCTGCTGTTCGGATCCAAGGACTCGCCGCGCCTGCGCGCGCTCGCGGCGCACGGCGACGGCTTCAAGCTGGCCGAGATCGACCTGGAGCTGCGGGGAGAGGGTGAGCTGGTGGGTACCCGTCAGCACGGACAAGCGGTCTTCCGCGTCGCCGAGCTTCCTCGGGATGGGGAGCTGCTCGAGCGCGCGGCCGCCCAGGCACGCGCGATCACGGTCGAGGATCCAGGCCTGGAGCTGCCGGAGCACGCGCTGCTCCGCGACGCCCTGGCCCAGGCCTACGGGTCCGAGGCCGAGGCTCCGATCCGGGCTTGAGCGTGCCGGGGGTCATCCTGGGATGAGGGTCGTCGGGGGCCGATTCGGTGGGCGCTCCCTGGTTGCGCCTCGCGGCCCCGCCACCCGACCCACCCCCGAGCGGGTGCGCGAGGCGCTGTTCTCGATCCTCGCGCCGGTCGATGGTTTGCGGGTGCTCGACCTGTTCGCCGGCTCCGGTGCGCTGGCGATCGAGGCGCTGTCCCGGGGGGCAGCGTCCGCCACGCTCGTGGACTCCTCCTCGGCCGCGACCCGGGCAATCCGGCGCAACCTCCAGACGCTCGGCGTCGAGGCGGAAGTACGGGGCCAGCGGGCCTCCGCGTTCCTGCTGGGGGCACGGGAGGCCGCGCGTCAATACGATCTTGTCTTCGTCGATCCCCCATATCGCCACGCGGCCGCGCTCGGACGGGAGCTCTCCACGACGTTGGTGCCGCTGCTTGCGCCCGGTGCCCGCGTGGTGGCCGAGAGCGACCGGCGGGCGCCGCTCGAGCTCGGACCGCTGACACTGCTGGACGAGCGCCGCTACGGCGACACGTTGATCCGCATCTACATCCATGGCTCCCGATAACCGCGTCGCAATCTGCCCAGGAACATTCGATCCCGTCACGTACGGGCATCTCGACGTGATCGGCAGGGCCTCGGCGATGTACGACGAGGTGATCGTGGGGGTCGTGAATCTGCCGTGGCGAAAGGGAGAGACGGTGTTCAGTGCCAAGGAGCGGGTCCATTTTGTGGAGAACGCGACCCGCGAGCTGGGGAACATCGTCGTCGAGCCGTTCAGCACCCTGCTCGTCGAGTTCGCACGCCAGCGCGGGGCGATGACGATTGTCAAGGGCCTGCGCGCGATCTCCGACTTCGAGTACGAGCTCGAGATGAACCAGCTCAACCGCCGGCAGGCCCCAGAGATCGAGTCCGTTTACCTGATGGCGTCAGCCAAGTACAGTTTCCTGAGTTCCAGCGGTGTCAAGGAGCTCGCCACGTTCGGCGGCGACATCGACGACCTCGTTCCAAAAGAGGTCGCGGACGCGTTGAAGGAACGGCTCAGCCGCTGACGAAGAAAAGAGAACTGCGCGATGGACGTCCTGGTACTGATTGACAAGCTCGATGATCTGGTTCACAACGCCAAGCCGGTCCCACTGACCGACCAGGTGCGCGTGGACAAGGAAGAGATCTACGACATCCTCGACCAGATGCGCGCCACGATCCCCGAGGAGATCAAACAGGCTCGCTGGATTGTCAAGGAGCGCCAGGAGATGCTGGCCGAAGCCAAGCGCGAGGCCGAGCGAATCGTGCAGGAGGCCCGCGAGCGCCAGGAGAGGCTGATCTCCCAGGAGGAGATCACGCGCCAGGCGGAGCGAGCCGCAGAGGACATCATCGAGGAGGCACGCGCCCGCGAGCGGGAGATCCGCCTCGGGGCCGAGGACTACGCCGACGAGATCCTCAACACGCTCGAGGTCAACCTCTCGAAGTTCATCGCCGCGGTCCGGCGGGGCCGCGAGCGGCTGGCCGGCAAGGAAGAGCCGGCCGAAGTCTCGTAAGCGGCGCCGGTCGACGACCCGGCATGCCGGGTGCGGGCAGCGTGCGGCGGACTGCAGTCGCGCGGCACGCGAGGCATGCTGCCCGCCGACCGCGCGCCGCGGTCGAACTGCTGCCACTCGGTCCCACGCCTCGGCAGCAACTGTCATCAGTTCGCGTACGAGCTCACTTCGGCGAAAATCCCGATCCCGCAGATGGCAGAAATCGAGGTTCTCGACACCGACATCACGACCCTCGAGGTCGATGCGATCGCGAACGCAGCGAACACGCGGCTGATGCACGGGGGAGGGGTGGCCGGGGCGATCGCGCGTGCCGGCGGCCCGGAGCTGCAAGCCGAGAGCCGGCAGCGCTCCCCGATCGGCCTCGGCGAGGCGGTTGAGACGACCGGCGGTGCGATGCCCTGCCGGTGGGTGATCCATGCCGCGACGATGGAGCTCGGCGAGCCCACCTCAGGGGAGATCATCAGGCGCGCCACCGCAAGCACGCTCACGAAGGCCGACGAGCTTAGTGCGAGCTCGCTTGCGCTGGTTGCCTTTGGCACCGGCGTCGGCGGCTTCCCGCTCGACCAGGCGGCGGCGATCGAGGTCGAGGAAGTCCGCAGGCACCTGGCGGCGGGCAGCGGCCTCGAACGGGTGGTGTTCGCCGTTCGCGGCGCCTCGGCGCGGGAGGCGTTCGAACGGGCGCTGGCGCGGCGCACCTAGCGCGAGCTTCGGCCTAGCGTACCTCGACCCGCGGAGCTTCGGCCTAGCGCACCTCGAACCCGCTCAGCCCCTCCGGCGCCTCCTCACGGATCTCGGTCCGTTCGACCCGAGCCCGTGGCGGCCCCGTCTCCAAGAAGCGCATCACCCGCTCCACGGCCTCCCGCGGCCCCTCCAGCACGGCCTCGACGGCCCCATCTGCTCGGTTCCGGATCCAGCCCGCCACGCCGTGAGCCTTCGCCCGCTCACGGGCAGAGTCCCGGAAGAACACTCCCTGCACGCGGCCGTGGGCGGTCACCCTGCGGCGCACGACATCGTCTGTCATCACGGCTGATTCTCGCAGGGCGCTGTCGACGGCGTTCCGTCCGCCGCGCGCGCAATGCTGGACATCATATGACGGCAATGTGGCTACTGATCGGTCTGCTTGCGGGTGCCGCGGCGGCGGCGCTGGTTTTCCGCTCCCGGATCCGGTCACTTGCTGTCGATGCGGCGCGAGCGGGCGAGCTCGAGCGCGACCTCGTTCGCGCGCGATCCGACCTCGAGCACGAGCGGACACGGGCTGAGGAGCGGCTCGAGACGATGAAGGACGCGCAGGAGCGCCTCTCGATGTCGTTCAAGGCCCTCAGCGCAGAGGCGCTGCAATCGAGCATGGCGCAGCTGACCGAGTTGGCACGCGCGCAGCTGAAGACGGCACAGGCAGAGGCAAAGGGGGACCTCGAGAAGCGACAACATGCGGTCGAGCAGCTGGTCGCGCCGCTCAAAGACCAGCTCAGCCGCGTCGACGCTCAGCTGCTGAGACTCGACCAGGAACGTCGCGAGTCGCGCGGCCGCTTGGAGGCCCAGCTGCGGACCCTCGCGGAAACGGGGGAAAGGCTGCGGACGGAGACCGGGGCCCTCGTGACCGCTCTGCGCAAACCGAATACGCGCGGACAGTGGGGTCAGATGCAGTTGCGCAACGTCGTCGAGCTGGCTGGGATGGTGCGCCATTGCGACTTCATCGAGCAGTCCTCCCTCGGAGGCGAGGAAGGGCCCCTGCGTCCCGATCTCGTCGTGAGCATGCCCGGCGGCAAGCACGTGGTCGTCGACGCGAAGGCGCCGCTGCAGGGCGTGCTCGATGCGTACGAGGCCCGCGACGAGGAGGAGCGCGAGCAGCATCTGCGAGCGCACGCGCGGCTGCTGCGAAAGCACGTGAAGGCGCTGAGCGACAAGGCGTACTGGGATCAGCTCGACTCCGCGCCCGACTTCGTGGTGATGTTCCTCCCAGGCGAGCACCTCTACGGCGCGGCGCTCGAGGCCGATCCCACGCTCCTCGAGGACGCGATGACCCAGCGCGTGCTGATCGCCACCCCGACGACCCTGCTGGCGTTGCTGCGGGCTGTCTCCTACGGCTGGCAGCAGGAGCGTGTGGCGGAGTCCGCACAGGCGGTCTCCGAGCTCGGCCGGGAGCTCCACAGCCGGATCGTCAGACTCTCGAGCCTGCTGGCGACGCTCGGATCGAGGCTCAACGGCGCGGTGCGCGCGTACAACGACACGGTGGGCTCCTACGAGGCCCGCGTGCTGCCCGCGGCACGCAGGTTCGCCGACCACGGAGCCGTCGCCGAAGGCCGTGAGCTGCCCGAGATCGAGCAGGTCACGGTCAGCGCGCGCAGCGTCGACGCCTCAGAGCTGGGACCGGATGACGACGCTCCAATCGAGCAGCTGACGGAGAGGCGGCTGCGGGCAGCGGACTAGGGCGAGGCGGGAGTTCGTCATCCTCATCAGCTCGTGGGCGCAAGCCCAGGGAACGACGGGGCTGACGCTAAGCTCGCGGCATGTCGCTGCGAACGGATAGCTTCGATCTCGGCGGCCTCCATCTCAGCGCCGGAGAGGGGAGACGGCTCGAGCTTGGGGTGGCGACCCAGCCGTATTCGATCGGTGGCGAGAGCTATCGAGTGGAGCCCGAACTGGTCCCCGTCCGGCTCGAGATCTCCCGTACGACGGGTCACGGCTATGCGCTGCGCCTGCGCTTCGAGGTGACGCTAACCGGTCCGTGCATGCGCTGCCTGGAGCCGGCCGCACCGACCTTTGAGATCGACGCCCGTGAGGTCTCACAGCCTGGAGAGGGCGATGAGCTGAGCTCACCGTACGTGCAGCACGAGGTGCTCGACCTCCAGGCCTGGACACGTGACGCTGTCGCGCTGGCGCTTCCGGCGACGCTGCTCTGCAGGGACGACTGCGCCGGCCTCTGCGCCGTGTGCGGAACCAACCTGAACGATGCCGGGCCCGATCACGCCCATCAGCGCGAACCCGATCCTCGGTGGGCGAAGCTTTCGGAGTTGCGATTCGACTAGGCGGGCTCAGCCGTCTGGTCCAGTTACACTCCGCAGCATGGCCGTCCCCAAGCAGAAACAGTCTCACGCCCGCACAGCCAAGCGCCGTGCCCAGCACCGGGTTGCCGAGGCGAGCTACAACGCTTGCCCGCAGTGCCATAGCCCGCGGCTGCCCCACCGTGTGTGCCCGGTCTGCGGCCACTACAGGGGACGCGAGGTCCTCTCCCCGGAGACCGGGGAGCCGACCGCCTGACGGCCGCGCCAATGGTCACCGTCGCGGTGGATGCTGGGGGCGCCGATCTGGGCCCCCGTGAGGTCGCGTGCGGGGCAGCGCTCGCTGCTCGCAACGGGATTGGCGTCATCTTGTTCGGGCCCGGCGCCGAGATCGGGGCGGCCCCCCCGGGAGTGGAACTGGTCGATGCCCCAATCTCGATCGCAAAAGCCCCGGATCCCGCGTTCGCGGTGCGCACCACGCCCGAGGCGTCGATCGTGCAGGCGGCGCGAGCGGTGGCCGAGGGCCGCGCGCAGGCCCTCGTCTCGGGAGGGTCGACCGGCTCGGCGCTGGCTGCGGCGCTGTTCAACCTGCGCCGCGACCACGGTATCTACCGGCCCGCGCTGGCCCTTCCGCTGCCGATTCCCGGATCCTCGCCGGTGCTGCTGCTCGACGTCGGAGCGAACGTCAGCTGCCGCCCCGAGCACATGGTCCAGTTCGCCCACATGGGCTCCGCCTTCGCGCAGGCCGTGATGGGCCGCAAATCTCCGCGCGTGGCGCTCCTCTCCAACGGCGAGGAACCGGCCAAGGGCACGCCGGAGCTGATCACCGTGCACGAGCAGCTCGCAGGGCCCGCCGG
>Ga0187814_10000911_pt1 | contig 10862 bp, 9 predicted proteins | sample NC_S_4_FD_132450 | JGI IMG/M metagenome (GOLD analysis project Ga0187814, IMG submission 132450) | Wetland sediment microbial communities from Neuse River Estuary, North Carolina, USA - ASW-S_4 | ecosystem: Environmental > Aquatic > Freshwater > Wetlands > Sediment | place: USA: North Carolina...
GGTGGACGATGATCCCGTCGTCCGACCAGATCGCGTCGGACTCCAGGCCAAGCTCTTCCCTGATCCGCGCGCTCAGCGCGAGGCCCCACGCGGCGTGGACCCTGCCGCCGAACGGCGAGAGCACGCACAGCCGCCAGTCTCCGATCTCGTCACGGAATCGCTCGATCACCACTGCTCGGTCCGACGGGACGACCCGGGTCGCGTCCTGCTGCTCGCGCAGGAAGCGCACCAGGTTGTCGGCCGCGCGCGCGTCGAGGTCGTAGCCGCGCTCCAGAGCGATCGGGTCCTGGTCGACCGCCCATCGCGCGAACGCTCCGATCGCCTCGCCGAGTTCCTTGGGACGGCCGATGCCGTCGCCCTTCCAGAACGGAACGGCTCCAGGCAGTCCGGGGGCGGGAGTGACGATCACGCGGTCTCGCGTGATCTCCTCGATCCGCCACGTGCTGGCGCCAAGCAGGAACGTCTGCCCGGGCCGCGCCTCGTAGACCATCTCCTCGTCAAGCTCGCCGACGCGACGACCGTCGGGCAGGGTGACCGCGTAGAGCCCACGATCCGGGATCGTGCCGGCGTTGGTGATCGCAAGCTGGCGGGCGCCGGGGCGGGCTCTGATCGTGCCGGCGACCCGGTCCCAGACGATCCTCGGCCGCAGCTCGGCGAACTCGCTCGAGGGATAGCGGCCGTCGAGCATGTCAAGCAGGTTCTCAAGCTGCACCCGGCTCAGGGTGGAGTACGAGTGGGTGCGCGTGATCAGCGCATGAAGCTCGTCGACCGGTACGGGGCGGTCCTGACCACCGGCGGCTCCGCCGCCGGCGGTGCCCGCGGCCGCCGCGATCGCGACGATCTGCTGGGCGAGCACATCCAGAGCGTTGCGCGGCACGACCGTGGTCTCGATCTCCCCCTCTCGCATCCTGCGCGCGACGACGGCGCACTCGAGCAGGTCGGCCCGGAACTTGGGGAAGATGCGCCCCCGGCTGACGGCGGCGACCGAGTGGCCCGCGCGCCCAATCCGCTGAAGCCCGCGCGCGACGGACTTCGGGGACTCAACCTGGATCACGAGGTCGACCGCGCCCATGTCGATCCCGAGCTCGAGCGATGAGGTCGCGACCAGACACGGTAGCTCGCCCGCCTTGAGCATCTCCTCGACCACCAGACGCTCCTCCCGTGCCAGCGAGCCGTGGTGGGCGCGCGCGATCTCCCGGGTGTGGGCGCCGGCGGGGAGGGTGGCGGATTCGCGCGCCGCCGCCATCTCGTTCAACCGCAGCGCCAGCCGTTCCGCCCCCCGGCGGTTGTTGACGAACACGATCGTGGAGCGATGCGCCTCGATCAGGTTTAGAAGCTCGGGGTAGATCGCGGGCCAGATCGAGCGGCGAGTCGCCTCGGTTCCGCCGCCCAGCGGGTCCAGATCGGAGCCGGATGACGCGGGCGCAGCCCAATCAGGCGAGGCAGGATGCCGAGCGGGCTGCTGGCCCGCGGGCGTGGCGTCGGGCTCGACCATCGACTCCACCGGAACATGGATCTTCAGGTCGAGCTCCTTGCGTATGCCCGTGTCGACCAGCCGGCAGCTGCGCGACGGGCCTACCAGGAACCGCCCGATCTCCTCGAGCGGCTTCTGTGTGGCCGAGAGCCCGATTCGCTGTACCTCGCCGCCGGCCGCCTCGGTCAGGCGCTCCAGTGTCAGCGCGAGGTGGGCTCCTCGCTTGGTGGGCGCCACGGCGTGGATCTCGTCGACGATGCACGACCCCGCGCCGGCGAACAGCTCACGGGCGCGCGACGTGAGCATCAGATAGAGCGACTCGGGCGTGGTGATCAGGATGTCCGGCGGCTCGCGCAGCATCGCCTGGCGCTCGCGCTGGGGCGTGTCCCCCGTGCGTACCGCGACGCGCAGGTCGGCGGCGATCCCGCGCAGCGGTGCGCGGAGGTTGCGGTCGATGTCGTAGGAGAGCGCCTTGAGCGGCGAGACGTAGACGAGCCCGATGCCTAGCCGCTCCCCCTCCTGGAGCCCCATCAGGCGATCGATCCCCCACAGGAACGCCGCGAGCGTCTTGCCCGAGCCGGTGGGAGCGGCAATCAGGACGTGCTCGCCAGAGGCGATCGCAGGCCACGCCTGCTCCTGCGCGGCAGTCGGCTCGGCGAAGGCGCGCTGGAACCATTCCCGGGTACGTGAACTGAACTGCTCGAGGGGCACCGTGGCCGAGCGTAGCGCGCTCCGAGCGCCCGGCCGGGGACGCTATTCGGACGCGCAGGCGGCCGGTTCTCGGACCCCCCGTCGATCAGGTCGACGGCGCACCAGTCGGCGATCTCAGGGACGCACAGCCACGCGACGTTGCGCAATGTCTCCTGGTAGTCGATCGAGGACATCAGGGTCGCGTCCTCTGCCGTCGTGATCGACTCCAGCTCGCTCGCTTGTCCCTACCGATTCAGATTCAGGCCGAAAGCGTACTGCCATGAGCGACCACCTTCGCCAGCTCGAAGACCTGATCCAGCATCTCCTCGGTCAGGCGCCCGGTGAACGTGTTCTGCTGGCTCGGGTGATAACAGCCGACCAGGGTCCAGCGGTCCAACTCGGCGGTGGCTCCGTGGGAGAAGCGAGGCCGGGGCCGGAACGCCGGCGCCCCGAGCGCGCGCAGCGCCCGAAGCGCGGCATCCCACGCGAACGAGCCCAGACACACGATCACGCGCACGGACTGCATCAATGAAAGCTCCCGCTCCAGGTACGGCAGGCAGTTATCCCGCTCGGAGGGCAGGGGTCTGTTGGCAGGCGGCGCACAGCGCACCGCGGCGGTGACGAAGCAGCCGCGCAGGGTGAGACCGTCGTCGCGGGACACCGATTGCGGCTGGTTGGCGAGGCCGGCACGCCACAGCGCCGCAAACAGCCAATCCCCCGAGCGGTCCCCGGTAAAGATCCGACCGGTGCGGTTGCCGCCGTGCGCGGCGGGCGCAAGCCCGAGCACGAGGATGCGCGCCGAGGGGTCCCCGAACCCCGGCAGCGGCCTCCCCCAGTACTCCTCGCCGGCGTAGGAGGCGCGCTTGACTTGGGCGACCTGCTCGCGCCAGGCGACCAGACGGGGGCACCGCCTGCAATCGATCACCTCGCGCTCGAGGCGATCCAGCTCGGTGCTCATCCCGGCGTTCAGCGCTTGAGCGCGCGGCCGTACTGGCGTTCGTAGTACTCCCGGTAGGCGCCCGACCGGATCGGCTCCCACCACCACGCGTTGTCCCTGTACCAGTCGACGGTCAGCGCGATCCCCTCCGCGAAGCGAACGCGCGGCTGCCACCCGAGCGCCCTCAGCTTCTCCGAGGACAGCGAGTAACGGCGGTCGTGGCCGGGTCGGTCGGTGACGAACCCGATCAGCGACTCATCCGCGCGGCACAGGTCCACGATCTGCTTCACGACCTCGATGTTCTCGCACTCGTCGGGACCGCCACAGTTGTAGACCTCGCCAGGGGCGCCGTGGGCAAGCGCATGGCCGATCCCGCTTGCGAAGTCCTCCACGAACAACCAATTGCGCACGTTGCGCCCGTCGCCATAGACCGGTAGCGAGTCGCCCGCGAGCGCGTTGAGGATCATCAGCGGGATCATCTTCTCCGGGTACTGGTATGGGCCGTAGTTGTTCGATCCGCGGCAGATCACCGTCTCCAGCCCGTACGTGTGGAAGTAGCTCGAGACAAGCAGGTCGGCCCCGGTCTTGGTGGCGCTGTAGGGGCTGGACGGGTCCAGTGGCGAGGACTCGGTGAACGAGCCCTCGTCGATCGAGCCGTAGACCTCGTCGGTCGAGACCTGCAGGTAGCGCAACCCGTGCTCGCGAGCGGCCTCCAGCAGGACATGAGTGCCCTGCATGTTGGTCATGATGAAAGCCTCGGGCCCGGAGATCGAGCGATCCACGTGCGTCTCGGCGGCGAAGTTGACGATCGCGTCGCAACCTGAGACGGCGTCGGCCGCCGCCGCCGGGTCCTCGATCGCGCCGTGCACGAAGCGGATGTCGTCGATCACGCCGTGGAGGTTCTCGCGACGCCCCGCGTACGTGAGCTTGTCGAGGACCGTGACCTCGTCGCCGTGATCACGCAGCCGCACGCGCACGAACGTGGAGCCGATGAACCCGGCACCACCGCAGACGAGCACCCTCATCGCGCTGACACCACCAGCGCCATGTAATCCGCGAGCCCCCGCTGCCAGTGCGGAAGCCGTGGTGCCTCGCCGCCGCGCTCGGTGCCGAGCACGCTGTACGGAGGTCGCGGTGCGGGCCGCGGCATCTCGGCTGTGGAGCACGGCTTGACCTCGCATCCCAGGCCCGCGATCCGCACGATCTCCCGCGCCAGCTCATACCAGGAACACGAACCCGAGCCGGCCACGTGGACGATGCCGAGCGGCGCGGTGCCGGTAGCGATCGTCATGAGGGCCTGGGCGAGATGTCCGGTGAAGGTGGGACAGCCGATCTGATCATCGACGACGCGCAATTCGTCCCGCTCGGAGGCGAGGCCGAGGATCGTGCGCGGAAAGCACCTCCCGCCCGCACCGAACAGCCACGACGAGCGCACGATCGTGTGAGAACCGGGGGCCGCGCTCGCGACGGCCTCCTCCCCCGCGAGCTTGGAGCGTCCGTACGCCGAGAGGGGGCCGGTCTGATCGGACTCCATGTATGGCTCTCGCTTGCTTCCGTCGAAGACGTAGTCACTGGAGATGTGGACGGTCCAGGCGCCGGTCGCGGCCGCGGCTCTGGCCACGTTTGCCGCGCCGGTGGCGTTCACCGCGATCGCTGCGTCGAGTGCGGACTCCGCGCCGTCGACATCCGTCCAGGCCGCGCAGTTCAGGACCGCGTCCGGCCGCGCGTCCGCGAGGGCCGTATCCACCGCGCGTCCGTCGGTGATGTCCAGCTCCTGGCGCGCGAGCGCCACGCACTCCACCCCGGCGGCGCTCGCGGCGCTCACCGCGTCCTGCCCGAGCATCCCTCCGGCTCCGGTGATCAGGAGTCGCATCGGCATTCGGCGCAAGCGTAGTGGCAAGCCTCAGAGCGCCGTGGCGAAGATCCGCCCATCCCAGCTCAGTGCGAGCCGACCGGCGAGCCGGACCTAGGGCCCCTAGTCGGTCCAGAAGTCCTGGACCATCTCCCCGTCCCCGCCCTCCGGCCGGTCGGAGCCGATCGCGATCAGCTCGAGCCCGTCGGGGCCACCCTCGAACCCGCGCACGACCTGCGGGGCTACGCGCACGACGTCCCACTGGGAGAGCTCGACGATCTCGTCGTCGAGGCGGGCCCGGCCGGATCCCCCGATGACCACGTATGCCTCCTCCTGCTCGCGGTGGCGGTGGCCTTGGGGGGCACGAAATCCGGGGCCGTAGCGGAAGTAGCTGACGCCCAGGTGCTCGGAGTCGAGGTGCTTGCGGGCGAACCTGGCCTCGATGTCGAGGCCCCGATCCGCCGCCGAATCGTCGATCTCCTTGAGGTTCTTGATGGTGAAGTCGGTCATGTTCGCGCAGTCTATTGGCCGTTCACGAACTGGACCCAACGGCTCAGCCCCCGCTGGTAGGGTCACGATCATGGCGCAACGAACCAAATATGCACCGGGAACCTTCTCCTGGACCGACCTGACGACCACCGACCAGGATGCCGCCAAGGCCTTCTACGGACAGCTGTTCGGATGGGAGGCCGAAGACATGCCGGCCGGCGAAGGGGTCGTCTACTCGATGATGCAGCTTGATGGCAACTACGCCGCCGCCATCAGCCCCCAGCCCCAGCAGCAGCGCGAGGCGGGCGCGCCTCCGACGTGGAACTCCTACATCACCGTGGACAGCGCAGACGAGACGCTGGCGCGCGCGGAGCAGCTCGGCGCGACCGTGCACGCACCCGCGTTCGACGTATTCGAGGCGGGCCGGATGGCCGTCGTGCAGGACCCGCAGGGCGCCTACTTCCTGCCCTGGGAGCCCAAGCGCCACATCGGCGCCTCGCTCGTAAACGCTCCGGGAGCGCTCAGCTGGAACGAGCTCGGGACGACGGACCTGGACGGCGCGGCCGCGTTCTACGGCGAGCTGTTCGGTTGGACGACCGACCCGCTCCCGGACAGCCCGATGCCCTACATGATCATCAAGAACGCCGAGGGCCATACCAACGGCAGCATGCGCGGGGTCATGCCGCCGGGGACACCACCTCACTGGCTGGTCTACTTCGGGATCGAGGAGGTCGGCGCCGGGCTGGCGAAGGTGGTTGAGCTCGGCGGGACGCAGCTCGTGGAGCCGACAGACATCGGGCCGAACGGCAAGATCGGGGTCGCGCAGGACCCGCAGGGCGCTGTGTTCGCGCTCTACTCGGGGCAGTTCGAGGACTAGCGGGGCTCACCCCGCGGCCACGGCCGCCGCCGGCTCACCCGCCCTGTAGGTCGCGAAGTCACGGCCGCGAACCAGCACCAGCGAAAGGACCGCGCCGGTGAGCGCGACCACGCCCGCCACGAGCAGGATCTCGTTCATCGCGCTCGCAAACGCCACGTGGATCGCGGCCGAGGCCCGCGCTCGCTCGGCGGCCGGCACCGAGTGCACGACCTGCTGGGTGCCGCCCCCGGCGACCGCATGTGCGATCTGGGCGACCTTCCCGGCCGCGGGGGTTCCGGCGAGCCGCGGCGCCAGCTTGGTCCTGATCGCGCTCTCGAACAGCGATCCGAGCGCCGCGATCCCGGTCGCGATCCCGACCTGGCGGAAGGTGTTGTTGATCCCGCTCGCCATGCCGCTGCGCTGCGGGGGCACCACGCCGATCGCAGTCGCCGCCAGGGCCGGATTGACCATCCCGATCCCCGCGCCGGCGACGATGAAGCCTGGAAGCAGCACCGTCCACGTGGAAGACGCGGTGATGCCGCGGGAGATGAGCAGGCCCGCGCCGACGAGGAGCAGGCCCCCGCTGATCAGCAGGCGGACCGGGATGCGCGAGGACAAGTTCCCAGAGATCAGCGCCACAAAGAACGACAGCACGGTCACGGGGAGGAAGCGCACACCGGTCTGCAGCGGCGAGAGGCCCAGCAGCGTCTGGAGGTAGAAGGTCAGGTACAGGAACATCGCGAACATTGAGGCCGACAGCGTGAACACGGCGATCGACGCGCCGTCGAACGTGGGGTTGCGGAACAGCGAGAGGTCGAACATCGGGTGCTCCTGTACGAGCTGCGAGATCAGGAACGCAGCGAGGAGCACTGCTGATGCCGCGAACAGGGTCACGATCAGCGTGCTCCCCCAACCCTCGGCGTCGCCGCGGATCATCGCGAACACGAACAGGAACAGCGCTCCGGTGAACGTGACGGTGCCGATCCAGTCGACCCGCTTGCCTTCCGGATTGCGCGACTCCCTGACCTTGGTGATCGTGAGGGCCACCGCCGCGATTCCGATCGGAACGTTGATGTAGAAGATCGAGGCCCACCCAAGCCCCTGGGTCAATATCCCACCGAGCAGCGGGCCGATGGCCGCGGAGGCGCCGATCGTCGCTCCCCACGCGGCGAAGGCGGTTCCGCGCTCCCGCCCGTGGAACTCCTGGGCGAGCAGCGCCAGCGACGTCGAGAACATGATCGCGCCGCCGATCCCCTGCCCGGCTCGCGCGAGGATCAGGAACAGTGCGCTGGGCGACAGTGCACAGAGCAGCGAGGTAAGGGAGAACATCGCCAGGCCGAACGTGAACACCTTGCGCCGGCCCAGCAGGTCGGCCAGTGAGCCCGCGGTCAGGAGCAGGGACGCAAGCGTCAGCGCGTACGCGTCGATCACCCACTGGATGTCGGTGAAGCTGGCGTTCAGGGAGCTGGCGATCTTCGGCAGCGCGACGTTCACGATCGTGATGTCGAGCAGCAGCATGAAGACCGCCACGCACACCACGATCAGCGTCCACCACTTACGTTCCATGAGCGCCTGATCGTAGTGGAGGGCATCCCGCGCCCGGTTCAGCGGGCGCGGGATGCGGTCGGGTCCCTCGGCCGTGAAGCGAACCTCCACCTCGCTGGTGCGCTCGGCCTACGCTTACGGAATTAGGGCGGTCAAGGGATCAGGATCAGCTTGCCCGTCGTCTTGCGCGCCTCGAGGTCCTCCATCGCCTTCCTGGCCTCGGCAAGCGGATACGTCGCTCCGATGCGGACCTCGATCGCGCCGATCGCGATCAGCTCGAACAGCTGCTGAGCGAGCTCGCGCAGCAGCTGAGGCGTGCGGGTATAGGTCCCTAGCATCGGTCGCTGGAGGTAGACCGAGCCGTGCGATTGGAGCAGCCCCGGGTCGACCGGATCGGGCTGGCCGCTCGCGGACCCATAGAGGATCATCCGGCCGGTCGGGGCGAGCGCATCGAAGCCGTCGAGGAAGGTGGCCTTGCCGACGCCGTCGTAAACGGCGGCCATGCCCTCGCCGCCGGTGATCTCCCGGGCGCGCTCGGGGAAGCGCTCATAACCAATCACGTGGTCCGCGCCGGCTTGCTTCGCCAGCGCCGCCTTCTCCTCCGTCGAGGTCGTCGCGATCACGCGACCGCCGCGCAGCTTCGCCATCTGCGTCAGCAGCAGCCCGACGCCGCCCGCCGCGGCGTGGACCAGGACCCAGTCGCCGTCCTGAATCGGGTAGGAGTGGTGCGCCAGGTAGTGCGCGGTCATCCCCTGGAGCAGCGCCGCCGCCGCGAGCTCCGACGAGACGCCGTCGGGGGCGGGCACAAGCGTGTCGCGCGGAGCCGCGACGCGCTCGGCGTAACTGCCCTGAACTCCGACCCACGCCACCCGCTCGCCGGTGTCAGCGATCCTTCCCGCCCCCTCCACGCCGATGATCGCCGGCGGCTCGACCCTGTATCCGCGTCCCTCGCGCTCGTACACGTCGCGGAAGTTGACGCCGACCGCCTCGACGTCGACGAGGACCTCGCCCTCCCCCGGCTGAGGATCGGGGACTTCGCGGAGCTCGAGCACCTCCGGTCCACCATGCCGCTCATAGACGACGGCACGCATCCGCTGCCGATCCCCTCCTACGCCCTTCCGTACACCGGGATCGCCGCCCCGTTCACCGGCTCGGAGTCGGGCGAGAGCAGGTGCGCGATCTCGCCGGCGATCTGCGCGGGCTTGACCCAGCGCTCGTGGTCGGCGTTGGGCATCGAGGAGCGATTGGCCGGCGTGTCGATGACGCTCGGGAGGATGACGTTGCAGCGGATCAGGTCGTCCTTGTACTCGACCGCCACCGCCTGCGCGAGCGCGATCACCGCGGCCTTGGAGGAGATGTAGCCGGCGGCGCCTTTGAACGGCTGAAGCGCGGCCCGGGTGCCCACGCACACGATCGAACCGCGGTCGGGAGGGTCGTTCCGGAGCATCATCGGCAGGGCGGCCTGGATCATCAGGTAGGTCGAGTAGACGTTCAGCCGGAACTGGTGCTCGAACTCCTCCAGCGGTGTCTCGTGGACGCGCCCACCGACGGCGAACCCGCCCACGAGGTTGACAAGCCCTCGCAGCGGCGCGTCGGGCTGGGAGGTGGCGGCGGCGATCACGTCCGCCACCGCGCTCGGTTCGAACAGGTCGGCGTGGACCAGCTCGAGCCCCTCGTGGAGCTCGACGTGATCGAGCTCCTGCTCGATCAGCCAGGGCACGACGACGCGCCACCCGTCGTCATGGAGACGTCCCACCACGGCGGTGCCGAGACCGCCCGTTCCTCCTGTCACGATCGCAGTTCGCTCCATGGGTGCCGTCCGCGCGTCACTCTATCTTCGCTCGCGCCATGCAGGTCCGGGAGTTTGCAGATGGATGCGAAGTCGCCCAGCCGCTGCTGGTGCGCGAGGTGGAAGTTCGCGCGCGCAGGGACGGCGGGGAGTACCTGCGGCTGATGCTGGGTGACCGAACCGGGAGCGTCCCAGCGGTGGTCTGGGATGGCGTCGCCGAGGCGCGCGCGCTGTGCGCTCCCGGTGAGGTGGTTCACGCCACCGGCCGGTACTCGATCCACCCCCGCTTCGGCCCGCAGCTGGCGGTCCACTCGCTCCGCCCGGTGCGGGACGGCGAGTACGCGCGCGACGAGCTGGTGGACGGCCCGTCGCGGACGCCGGCTCAGATGGAGGCCGACCTGCGCGAGCTCGTGGCGACTATCCAGGATCCGCACCTGCGACGCCTGCTGGCCATGATCTTCGGGGAGGGGTCGGAAACGTGGCCAAGCTATCGAGACGCGCCGGCGGCCAAGCACTATCACCAGGCCTACCGCCACGGGCTGCTCGAGCACTCGCTCACCGTGGCACAGGCGGTCAGCGCGATCTCGGCCACCTTCCCAGGAATCGACCGGGACGTCGCGGTGACGGGAGCGCTGCTTCACGACATCGGCAAGCTGTGGGCATACGAGGTGTGCGGGGGCGCGATCTCGATGTCCGACCACGGGCGCCTGTATGGGGAGATTCCGATCGGCTACTACATGGTCAGGCGCACGATCGAGCGGGTCGACGGCTTCCCGCCGGAGCTGGCCCAGGCGGTCCTGCACATCATCCTCAGCCATCACGGCTCACTCGAGCACGGCAGCCCGGTCGTCCCCTGCACGCGGGAGGCGACGCTCGTGCACATGATCGACAACCTGGGCGGGCGGCTGGGGAGCTTCGACAGGATCGAGAGGGAGTTGCCCGCCGGGGCGGAGTGGTCGGGGTACGACAAGGCGCTGGGCGGGGGCGCGTACTTCGCGGGGCGCGCGGAGGCGGCCGAGGCGGCGTAGACGCTGATGCGCGCGTCTGTCGCGCCGTGTCACGACTTCGCTGCGAATAACCGCAAATAGCGCATCGGCGGCGCCCCTGCCGCGCCACGCGACCGGCTCCCGACTACAGTTGGCCCGAGATGGCGAAGGACACGGAGAAGCTGATCCGCCAGCTTTCGTTGATCTCATACCTGATGGCCGAGCGCCGACCGGTCACAGCTAA
>Ga0187814_10000912_pt1 | contig 10857 bp, 10 predicted proteins | sample NC_S_4_FD_132450 | JGI IMG/M metagenome (GOLD analysis project Ga0187814, IMG submission 132450) | Wetland sediment microbial communities from Neuse River Estuary, North Carolina, USA - ASW-S_4 | ecosystem: Environmental > Aquatic > Freshwater > Wetlands > Sediment | place: USA: North Carolina...
CAACGAGTTCCTCAAGGTTGGCCGGCGAGTCCGGGAACATGTCGCCGAACCGCGCCATGAAGTCGTCGAAGTCCTGCTGGGTGTGGGCACCCTGGGCGTCGGCGTCGAGCATCTCGTTCAGCGCCGCCATCATGTCCTTGATGCGCTGCAGCGAAGCCGGGTCAGGATCGGCCAGCGTCTGCCTGATCCCGCGGAACTGACTGTCCAGGACCTCACGGCGCAGCAGCGACTTCAGCTCCTCGAACGTCGCCCGGGCCGCGTCGGATTGCCAGTCGTAGTCGGCCAGTCGCCTGATGGCCTGCGCGGTGTCAGACGGCAGGCTGTCCAGCTCGGCTTCGCGGAGCCGGGCCGAGTCGTCCGGGTTGGGGAACAGTTCAGCCCGCTCCTGGCCGATGGCGGTGTCGAGCAGCGCGCGAACCTGGTCGAGGATGCCGTCCAGGCGCCCGCGGCCGCGGATCTCGCGTTGTCGTTCGCGGACCCGGCGCAGCAGGTCGTCGAGCCCGCGGTGACCAGACATGCCGCGGCGCAGCAAGTCGCGCAGTGCGCTCGCTGGGTCGGTGCCCTCCAGGATCGACTCACCCATGGCATCCACGGCTCCGCGCACGTCATATGGCGGCTCCAGCGGATCTGGCCCGCCGGTGTACTCGCCGTAGCGATAGCCGGGCACGCGCCTTACCTCCTTGCCTGCGATCCGTGTCAGCCGGGCGGCTCAGCTCCGGTACACTGCGCCGCCGTCGATGGAGTCCTTGGACAGGCGCCGCATGAGGTACAGGCCCTCGAGCGCGAACTCCAGCGCGGCGGCGGCCTGACCGAGTGACTCACCGCCAGTCATCTGCAGCCGCTCCATGATCTTCGCCAGCCCTGGCACCTCGCCGATCCGCCGCAGCAGGTCAGCCGCGGGCACGAGGTCCCCCGTCTCCACCACGCCGCCGTCGCTGAACCTGGCGAGCAGGCCGCTGAGATCGGCATTGCCCAGCAGCGCGCGGAAGGTATCGCTGGTGCCGCGCCGCAGCAGGTGATCGAGCACCTCCTGTTCCCGGCCTTCCTCGCTGACCTCGAACTCGACCTTGCCGCGGAGCGTGCTGATCACCGACGGCAGATCGCACACCCGGGCGACTGGCTGGTCCTCGCCAGTGATCGCAGCGCGCCGCACCGCCGACGCGGCGACCGCCTCAGCCGCGGCGATCGCGAACCGGGCGGACACCCCGGACCGCGCGTCCACCGCGGGCGACGCCCGGACCAGCCGGGTAAACCTGGCGATCACCTGGACCAGGTGCGCGGGCAGCACCGCGCCGGGGTCGCTGCCGTCCCAGGCGAGCCGGGATTCCTGGTCGATGAGCGCCAGTTCGGCGTCCAGCGACAGCGGGTAGTGCGTACGGATCTCAGCGCCGAACCGGTCCTTCAGCGGGGTGATGATCCGACCCCGGTTGGTGTAGTCCTCAGGGTTGGCGCTCGCCACCAGCACCAGGTCAAGCGGCAGCCGGAGGGCGTAGCCGCGGACGCTGATATCACGCTCCTCCAGCACATTCAGCAACGAGACCTGGATGCGCTCGGCCAGGTCGGGCAGCTCGTTGAGGCAGAAGATGCCGCGGTTGGTGCGCGGCACCAGGCCGAAGTGAATCGTTTCCGGGTCGCTGAGCGTCCTGCCCTCCGCGACCTTGACCGGGTCGATGTCGCCGATCAGGTCGCCGACGCTGGTGTCGGGCGTCGCGAGCTTCTCGCCATAGCGGTTGTCGCGCCCGCGCCAGGTTACCGGCAGCTCGTCGTCCAACTCGGCCGCCATCCGCTGACACCGGGCACAGGCCGGGGCGTACGGGTGATCGTTGATCTCGCACCCGGCGACCGTGGGTGTCCACTCATCAAGCAGTCCGGTCAGCGTCCGGATCAGCCGGGTCTTGCCCTGGCCGCGCTCGCCGAGCAGGATCACGTCGTGCCCGGCGATGAGCGCTCGCTCGAGGTGTGGCAGTACCGTCTGGCCGAAGCCGATGATGCCGGGGAACGGGTCCTGTCCGGCGCGCATTCGCGCGAGCAGGTTCCGCCGCAGTTCCTGCTTAACAGTGCGAAGCTGGTGTCCACTGGCACGCAGCTGTCCCAGCGTGCTGATGTCCGGCGGCGTCGAGGCGGGTGGCTGGTCTGCGGCTGGCTGGCGCTGAGTCGTAGGCTGCACCATTCGACACTATGTCGGCGCCTGCCTTGCGCGCACCTTGGGAGGGTGAATGGCGGATTCCCGCCCGGCGCTCGCGATCGATATCGGCGGCACCAAGCTGGCCGTCGGTCTGGTCGAGCCTGCGGGCCGCGTCCTCACCTGGGCTCAGGTACCGACACCTACCGGCCTGGACGCCGAAGGGTTGTGGCGCACGCTCAACGCGCTGATCAACCAGGTGCTTGAGCGCGCCGACATCTCCAGCGAAGCCCTCGCTGGCTGTGGCTGCGGCTGCGGCGGCCCGATGGAGTGGCCGGCCGGGCTGGTGTCGCCGCTCAACATTCCGGCGTGGCGCCGGTTCCCGCTGCGCAGCAGGCTGACCGAGCGGCTCCCCGGGCTCCCGGTGCGGGTGCACAACGATGCGATCTGCCTGGTGGCTGGCGAGCACTGGCGGGGCGCGGGCCGCGGCCGCAACAACGTGCTCGGCATGGTGGTGTCGACGGGCGTTGGCGGTGGGCTTGTGCTGGACGGACGGCTGGTGCAAGGCGCGTCCGGCAACGCCGGCCACGTCGGCCACGTGGTGGTGGAGCCGGAGACCGGACCGGAGTGCACCTGCGGCGGCCACGGCTGCGTCGAGGCCATCGCGCGCGGCCCGGCCCTCGTCCGGTGGGCCCAGCAGCAGGGCTGGCGGCCGGATCAGCAGGATGCCACGGCGAAGGATCTCGCCGGCGACGGGGCGCTCGGCCACCCAGTCGCCACGGCCGCCATGCGCCGGGCGGGCCATGCGCTCGGCATCACCATCGCGTCCGCCACCTGTCTGTGCGACCTGGAGGTCGTCTCGGTCGGCGGCGGATTGTCGCAGGCCGGACCGCTGCTGTTCGATCCGCTCGAGGAAGGGCTGCGCGCGCACGCGCGGCTCGGCTTCGCCCGCGCCGTCAGCGTGGTTCCGGCTGCACTCGGCCAGAACGCGGGCCTTGTCGGCGCCGCCGCACTCATCTTCGCGGCCGACCGCTACTGGGCCGGCGACTGAGCGTCGCTGGCCGCAGCGCAGCGGGCGCGGGGGGTGGTGGCGGCCAGCGCGGGTAACCACGCGCAGGGCGTGGCGCTGGCAGCATCAGCCTTGGGTGCGAAAGCCACGGTGGTGATGCCGGTCGCAGCGCCGCTGCCGAAAGCCACGGCGACCAGGTCCTACGGCGCGGACGTGGTGCTGTCCGGCGCCGCGGTGGAGGACGCGCTGGCCAGGGCGCGCGAGCTGGCGGAAGAGACGGGATCGATCTTCATCCACCCGTTCGATCACGCCGACGTGATCGCGGGCCAGGGAACCGTCGGTCTTGAGATCGCGGAGCAGTGCCCTCAGGTGCGCACGATCGCGGTGCCGGTCGGCGGCGGCGGCCTGGCAGCCGGCGTGGCGGTCGCGGCCAGTGCAGCGCTGCCCGGCGCTCGGCTGGTCGGGGTGCAGGCCGAGGCGGTGGCCCCGATGCCGGCGTCGATTGACGCCGGGCACCCGGTCAGCGTGACGCCGGCCGCCACGATGGCCGACGGGATCGCGGTCGCCCGGCCGGGCGAGCTGGCGGTCTCGCTGCTGGCAGACCTGGGCACGGACATCGTCACCGTCACGGAGGAGAACCTGTCCCGCGGACTGCTGTTGTGCCTGGAACGGGCCAAACAGGTGGTCGAGCCGGCTGGCGCGGCCGGCGTGGCGGCGATCCTGGAGCATCCGGCGCGCTTCGAGCCGCCTGTCGTCGTCGTGCTCTCGGGCGGCAACATTGACCCCCTGCTGCTGTCCAAAGTGCTGAGGTACGGCCTGTCTGCCGCCGGCCGGTTCCTTGCCTTCCGGTGCAAGCTGCCGGACCAGCCGGGCGCGCTCGCGACCCTGCTGATGGAACTGGCCGCGCTGGCCGCCAACGTTCTGGATGTGGTGCATGAAAGGGTCACCGCCGACGTGCGCGTCGATGAGGCCGAGGTCAGCCTGCAGCTGGAGACGAGGGGCCCGGAGCACGCGGACCTAGTCATCAGCCAGCTGCGGAAGGCGGGCTACACGCTGCTCTTCGGCTGACCCGGCGGCCGGCGGCTTGGCGGTGCCAGCAGCTCGCGGCTACCAGGGACCGGACGAGCGCGATCGCTGGTTCAGGTGGCGCTGCCGCACTACGATCGTGCCGGCCAGCTTGTCGTGCAGCGACTGTGCCTGCCCGGCAAAGAGCGCCAGCCCGCCGTCGGCCGCCCACAGCACGCCGCCGACCACGTTGAACGGGGCGACCAGAAGCAGGAAAACGGCCGGGCCGACGAGGAAGGCCGCGGCCCGGATCCCGGCCGCCGTCACTCCGATCCGGGACTGATCAGAAGCCCGGACCACCCGCACGCCCAAGGCGCGCTTACCCACGGTCGCGCCCCAGGCTGCGTGCTGGACCCAGAAGTAAGCCAGCGCGATGCCGAACAAGCCGAGGAACCAGTAGAGCAGCGCATGCTGATTCGCCTGGTTCCTCATGACGCTGTTGATCGCCGCCTGCGCGGCCGGGGATGTCAGGTTCGGGTAGCGGCTGGTCACCGCCTGCACGTCGCGCCAGACCTGTGACAGCGGAGACCAGAAGGCCACCACCGAGACAATAAAGATGATCATCCAGTCCAGCGCCGAAGCGATCAGCCGGTGCCAGATCGGGGCGAGCGCTGGATCGCGACGGGCGGCGGCGCCGAAGCCGAAGGCGGGCCGCCCGGTGCCGGGCTGTCCGTTGGCCGCCTGGCCGTAGCCGGACCCGGGGCCGCCCTGCTGGCCGTACCCGGGCTGAGCGCGACGGAACGACAGTGGCGGCTGCCGGGAGGGCTGCTGCGCGCCGTACCCTGGCCGGCCCGGCTGCGGAGGCGCCAGATAGGCCTGGGGCACCGACTCGCCCGCATCCAGGTACGGCGAGGGGAACACCGGCGCTGGCTGCGGCTGTGCCGCTGGCACTGGCTGTGGCGCTGCCGACTGTGCCGGCCGCGGCGGTGCCGACGAGAGCGGCTCAGGTGCCGTTTCGTCCTGCCCTGTCTCGTTCTGCTGCGTCATCCTGCCGATGGCCCCTCAGTGCGGTTGGCCGCGACGGTGCCGCGTGCGACATGTGCGGGCGGGCCCCGCATGGTCCCGGTTGGTAACCACTGTATGCGCGCGGGTGGCTATCTCACCGCGCCCAGCCGCACTGCGTCGGCCCCACACCCCCTGAGCCGGGGACCGGCCAGCGCGGGAGCTAGAGGTTACCCCGCCGCGCCTGTTCCCGCTCGATCGCCTCGAACAGAGCCTTGAAGTTGCCCTTGCCGAAGCCCTGCGACCCGTGCCGCTCGATGAGCTCGAAGAACACAGTGGGGCGGTCCTGGACCGGCTTGGTGAAGATCTGCAGGAGATAACCGTCCTCGTCCCGGTCAGCCAGGATCCCCAGCTCGCGCAGCTCGGCCAGCGGCACCCGGGTGTCGCCGACCCACTCGCCCAGCGTGTCGTAATAGCTGTCCGGCGTGCCGAGGAAGGCTATGCCCGCCGCCGTCATGCCGCGCACCGCGCCCACGATGTCATCGGTGGCCAGTGCTATGTGCTGGACACCGGCGCCGCCGTAGAACTCCAGGTACTCGTCGATCTGCGACTTCTTCTTGCCGATCGCCGGCTCGTTGATCGGGAACTTAACCTTCCGGCTGCCATCTGCGACCACCTTGCTCATGAGCGCCGAATACTCGGTCGCGATGTCGTCACCGACGAACTCCTTCATGTTGGTGAAGCCCATCACGCGGTGGTAAAAATCCACCCACTCATCCATCTTGCCCAGTTCTACGTTCCCCACGCAGTGGTCGATCTCGGTGAAGAACGGCCCGGTCTGCTCGCCGGACACCGGGACGGCAGCCGTGTACCCGGGCAGGTAGGGCCCGGTGTAGTCGGTGCGCTCTACCAGCGTGTGCAGTGTTTCGCCATAGGCCGCGATGCTGGCGAGCACCACCTTGCCGTGCTCGTCGCCGACGACCTCGGGCGGGCAGACGCCCCGCGCCCCGCGCGCGAGCGCGTGCTGGTAGGCAGCCGACGCGGACGGCACGGTGATGGCCAGGTCGATGACGCCGTCCCCGTGCGCGGCGACGTGAGCGCCAAGCGGCGTTCGCGCGCGCACCGGGCCGCGGACAACGAAGCGCGCGTTGCCCGACTCCAGCACGTAGGCGGACTCGTCCCGGCAGCCGGTCTCTGGTCCCCGGTAGGCGACGCAGCGCATGCCGAACGCCGTGGCGTAGAAGTGCGCCGCCTGCCGGGCGTTGCCGACGGCGAACACCACCGCGTCCATGCCTAGCACGGGGAATTCGTCGGTTGCTGCCGGTACGTGCGCTGCCTCGGCCGTCATCGCTGGCTCCCTCACGGTATCGGTGGCAATGACGGCAGCATCCGCTGCGCTGTCACGCTGTGCAACTGTCAGGAAGAGTGCTAGACAATATGCACAGCCAGGCTGCGAAAGTAACCGGACACTTGTACAGGGTGGTAACGAGGTGCCCAGCGTGATCGACGACCTCGACGGACGGCTGATCGAGCTACTGCGAGCCGAGCCCCGGGTCGGGGTGCTGGAAGCGTCCCGGCGGCTCGGGGTCGCCCGCGGCACCGTGCAGGCTCGCCAGGACCGGATGCAGGCTCGCGGTGTGATTACCGGCTACGGACCCGACATCGACCCGGCCGCGCTTGGCTACACCGTCACGGCGTTCGTCACGCTCGAGATCCGGCAGGCCGGTGGTCATGATCCAGTGGCCGAGCACCTGGCGGCCATCGCCGAGGTGCTCGAGGCGCACACCATCACCGGAGCCGGCGACATGCTCTGCCGCGTGGTCGCTCGCAGCAATGCGGACCTGCAGCGTGTGATCGACGCGATCGTGGCACTGGATGGCGTGGTCCGGACGTCGACGGTCATCGCGCTGGCCGCCCCGCTGCCACATCGCGTGCTGCCGTTGATCCGTGCCGCCGTGCGCCCGTCGGGATCCGAGGGCTAGCCCGGGCGCTGCTCGCCCAGGGGCGGCCCAGAGCGCCGCCAGGCGACTTTTCACCGTTTGAGGCTGCGCAAACCAGCAGAAGCCGGGCGCACTGGCGACCACGAGCGGTGAAGAGTCGCGAGCACGTACGCGCTATCGCGACGCCGCGGCGGGCTCGGCGTCAACCAACTCGAGCGCGACGTCCAGCACCGTTTGCTCGAGCTCGTCCTGGCTAGCCGCCCGGTCCTGGAAGCGCAGGCAGCTGTAGCTGACGCTCATGAGGCAGGACGCGGCCCGGACCTGATCGCGTAGCGTCCCACCCGGCTCGGTGAGTAGCTCGATGAGCGCGTCCATGCGCTCCCGGAACAGCTCGCCTCGCTCCTTGGCGGTGGCCAGGCTGCTCACCGCTGCCTGGTTCTGGTGCAGCATCCGGAAGACGCCGGTGCCGCCCGCCACGATGTGGAGGTACCTGCGGACGATCTCCGCTCTGGTAGCGGCCGTCCGGGGCTGCGCGCTCGCCCAGGCTATGAGCTCGTCCAGCTCGGCCACGTAGTCCTCGATGAGGCTGCGGACGATGTCTTCCTTAGACTTGAAGTAGTAGTAGAGCGCGGCCTTGGTAACCCCAAGCCGCTCGGCGATCTCCCGGAGGGAGGTCTTCTCGTAGCCCTGTTCGGCGAAAAGCTGCAGGGCCAGCTCACGGAGCCGCGACCTGGTATCGCGGCCGTGATCATGCTCCACGCCGCCGCTGTTTCCTGTCATGTTCTCGCCTGTCTTTTCTCCCGCCTCCCGGCGGCAAACCTACTTGACGGCCGGTTAGTGAACAGCATAACCTGAATTCTGGCAGGATGCTAGCCGGTCGGCAAGTAAGTTGGGAAGCACCGCCCGGATGTGCCGCACAGCAACGCCAGCACCATGAGTACGCGCGAACGAGGAGCTCGATTCATGTCAGAGAACGCGGCTGCGGCGGTCGCCGCCAGCGAGGCGCCGACCGGACCGCGCCGGGAGATTCTCATCGTCCTGCCCGGGCTGCTGCTCACCCTCATCATCGCGATGCTCGACCAGCTGGTCGTCTCGACCGCCCTGCCGCGCATCGTCGGCGACCTCGGCGGCCTCAACCACCTGGCCTGGGTGGTCACCGCCTACGTGCTGGCATCCACGATCACCACACCGCTGTACGGCAAGCTCGGCGACATGTACGGCCGCAAGCGGCTGCTCATGATCGCGATCGTGATCTTCCTGATCGGCTCGGCGCTGTCCGGCCTGTCGCACTCCATGGACCAGCTCATCGCGTTCCGGGCCCTGCAGGGCTTCGGCGCGGGCGGCCTGATGGTCGGCGCGATCGCGACCATCGGCGACCTGGTCTCGCCGCGCGAGCGCGGTCAGTACATGGGCTACATGATGGCCGCGATGATGGTGGCGATGATCGCCGGGCCACTGGTCGGCGGCTACATCACCGACAGCCTGTCGTGGCGGTGGATCTTCTACATCAACATGCCGATCGGCGGCGCAGCGCTGGTCTACCTGTGGGCCACCCTGCACGTGCCGCGGCGGCGCGTGGAGCACAAGGTCGACTACCTAGGCGCCGCCGTGATCGCCATCGGCGCCACCGCGATTGTGCTGATGACGAGCTGGGGCGGCACGCAGTATGCGTGGGGCTCGTGGGAGATCATCATGCTGGCCGGCATCGTCGCGGCCGCCTTCGCGGCCTTCTTCGTGGTTGAGGCGCGGGCCGCGGAGCCGATCCTGCCGCTGCACGTGTTCAAGAACCGGAACTTCTCGCTGGCATCCGGGATGATCTTCCTGCTCGGGTTTGTCATGCTCGGCGGGATGACGTTCTTGCCGCTGTACCAGCAGACGGTGCAGCACGCCTCACCGACGGCCAGCGGGCTGCTGCTGATCCCGCTCATGTTCGGCTCGATGGTGACCTCGCTGATCGCCGGCCAGTTTACGGTCCGGACCGGCCGCTACAAGATCCTGCCCATCGTCGGCGGCGCGGTCATGACGGTCGCCATCTACCTGCTCACCCACCTCGGCCCGGATACCTCGCGGCTGACCACCGGGCTGTTCTACGTCGCGCTTGGCGTCGGGATGGGCTTCCTGATGCAGATCACGTCGCTGATCGTGCAGAACAGCGTCAGCCAGCGGGACATGGGCGTGGCCAGCAGCTCGCGGACATTCTTCCAGCAGATCGGCGGCTCGATGGGCGTGTCGCTGTTCGGTGTGGTCTTCATCCACCGGCTGACGTCGATCATGGCTGCCAGGGTGCCGGGAGCCCACCTGCACGCCAGCAGCGGCAGCCTGGACCCGGCGACGATCAACAGCCTGCCGGCTGTGCTCAGGGACGCGGCCTTCTACGCGATCAGCAAGAGCCTGGACGCGGTGTTCTGGTGGACGATCCCGGCGGCCGCGCTGGTGTTCCTGCTCGCCCTGTACGTCAAGGAGATCCCGCTGCGCGGCCGCGCCGACGCAGCCGCCCCGCAGCCCGCGACGGAGCGAGCCGAGCCCGCCGACCTGAGCGCCATCTAGCCAGAACAAGCTCGTGGCCGCCGGCGAGGATTCGCTGGCGGCCACGAGCTGACGCGGCGGGTGAGGCTGCTAGCCGCCGTAGGGCACCGCCTCAATGATCTCGACCGTGGTGACGCGGCCGTTCGGCAGCGTGTAAGTGGCTGTCTCACCGACCTTCTTGCCCGAGATCGCGCTGCCGAGGGGCGACCTGGGTGAGTACACGTCGATGGGAGAGCCGACCTCCTCGCGCGAGGCGAGCAGGAAGGTCACCTCGTCCCCGTCGCCGTCAAACCTGACGGTCACGGTCATGCCGGGCCCGACGACCCCGTCAGTCCGGGGCGACTCGCCGACGCGAGCGCTCGCCAGGATGTGGGTGAGCTGACGGATCCGGGCCTCCTGCATGCCTTGCTGGTCCTTCGCGGCGTGGTATCCGCCGTTCTCCCTGAGGTCACCCTCGGCCCGCGCGGCCTCGATCTTCTGCGCGATCTCGATCCTGCCCGGGCCAGCAAGGTGGTCGAGCTCGGCCTTGAGCCGGTCGTACGCCTCCTGCGTGAGCCAGGTGTAGGTGTCGTCGTCGCGTGTCTCGGTCACGGGTACTCCTAGTGGGTGCGGAGTGTCTGGTCCGCTGGGCCATCCGGCCCATGGGTAATCCATCGAGGCTAACAAGGGTCGGTGAGTACGTGGTACCTGTCAATGGCGCAGGTTAAACAAATACGGTTGAAACTAGGCAGAATCGTGTGCGCATCGGCAACATTAAGATGGGCCGCGAATCCCAGCCGGCCCGTTCCCTCCTGGTTGTGCAGTCCGGTGCCAACTGCCACCGGCGAGCCTGATCCGGCATAGGGTCAGTTCCCGCAACCGCTGCGCGACCGGGAGGTCGAGATGGGTAATCATCCGGTGCTTGGTTATCTGGTGTGGGCGGTGCTGATCGGTGCCGTTTTCGCCTGGGAAGGGCTCGCGCTCAGCGGCATCAGCGGGACGGTGCCGACGCTGAGTGCCACGTTCCGAGTGATCATGCGCTATCCGCCTGGCCGGTGGGCGCTCTTTGCGCTGTGGCTGTGGGTCGGCTGGCATGTCTTCATTCGCGGCTGGCACTTCCTGCTGCGAGGCTGACCGTGGGACACCGCGCCGGGCCGGCCGGACGAGGCTGATATGTCATCGCACCTGATCCGGCAGGACCTCGTGCCCATCGTGACCGGATACGTGCTGCTGATGGGCGTGCTCGGGGCCGGATTGTGGTCCCTGGGCCGCAG
>Ga0187814_10000913_pt1 | contig 10853 bp, 7 predicted proteins | sample NC_S_4_FD_132450 | JGI IMG/M metagenome (GOLD analysis project Ga0187814, IMG submission 132450) | Wetland sediment microbial communities from Neuse River Estuary, North Carolina, USA - ASW-S_4 | ecosystem: Environmental > Aquatic > Freshwater > Wetlands > Sediment | place: USA: North Carolina...
ATCGCCGCGCGCGCGGGCGTGAGCGTCGCCCAGCTTGCGGCGGCGAACGGAATCGATCCGAACGCGCCGCTCCTCGCCGGGGCGGTGCTTCAGCTGTCCGGCAGCTCGGCTACAGCGTCGGCGTCCTCACAGCCCGTCGGCACGGCCGCGGAGGGCTCGCCTGTCAGCCCGCCCTATCCGACGGCGCAGACGGTCTCCCCGGGGCAGGTGGGTTCGATCGCGGCCGCCAACGGCGTCTCTCCGTCGCTCGCCGACGCGATCGCCTATCAGGAGAGCGGCTTCAACAACGACACCGTCTCGACCGCCGACGCGCGGGGGGTGATGCAGATCCTGCCCGGGACGTGGGGCTGGATCCAGCGCACGCTGATTCCGGGAGGCCCGCCCCTGGCACCGGCGTCCGCGCTCGACAACGTCCGCGGCGGAGTACTGCTACTGCGGTCGCTGCTCAACTCCACCGGAGGCGATCCCGCGCTTGCCGCCGCCGGCTACTACCAGGGGCTGCCGTCGGTCGAGCGCTACGGCGTGTACCCGTCGACGCAGCAATACGTCAACAACGTGCTCGCGTTGGCGCAGCGGTTCGGAGGAGGCTGACGCCGGCCGCCGGCGCGTGATCGCTACGCTCACGCGTCATGTTCTACGACGACGACGCCGACCTCCAGCTCCTCGACGGCAAGACCGTCGCAATCATCGGGTACGGCTCCCAGGGCCACGCCCACGCGCTCAATCTGAAGGACTCCGGGGTCTCCGTCGTCGTCGGGTTGCGCCCGGATTCAAGCAGCGTCGCCAAGGCGCGCGAGCACGGGCTGCGCGTCGCCGACCCCGCCGACGCGGCCAGCGAGGGGGACCTCGTGATGATGCTCGTCCCCGACGAGCTGCATCGCCAGGTGTGGGAATCGAGCGTTCGGGACGGGATCGCCGCGGGGAACATGCTGATGTTCGGTCACGGGTTCTCGATCCACTACGGGGAGGTAGAGCCCCCACCCGACGTGGACGTGACGCTGGTCGCGCCCAAGGGACCCGGTCACCTCGTTCGCCGCCAGTTCGTCGAGGGCTCCGGTGTCCCCGCGCTGGTCGCCGTTCAACAGGACGCCACCGGGAATGCGCTGCAGTTGGCGCTCGCGTACGCCAAGGGCATCGGCTGCACGCGCGGCGGCGTGATCGAGACGACGTTCAAGGACGAGACCGAGACGGATCTGTTCGGCGAGCAGGCGGTCCTGTGCGGCGGCGTCACCGAGCTCGTCCGGGCAGGCTATGAGACGCTCGTCGGCGCAGGGTACGACCCGCGGCTGGCGTACTTCGAGTGCCTGCACGAGCTGAAGCTGATCGTCGACCTGATGTACGAGAAGGGGATCGCGGGGATGCGCTACTCGATCTCCAACACCGCTGAGTACGGAGACCTGACCCGGGGCAAGCGGGTGATCGGACAGCCCACGCGCGAGGCGATGAGGCGATTGCTGGCGGACATCCAGTCCGGCGACTTCGCGCGCGAATGGATCGCCGAGAATCGCGCCGGCCAGGAGAACTTCAAGCGGATGCGCGAAGAGCAGTCCCGACACCAGGTCGAGGTGGTCGGCAGGGAGCTTCGGGCGCAGATGGACTGGATCGATACGGAGTTCGAGGAGTAGCCCGGCTGGAGGGTGGCGCCGAGTGCGAACCGTTCGCCTTTGGTCCCACCCCTCGGGACCAAACGCGAACAGTTCGGGCGCTCAGCTCCGAGCGCCGCGATCGGCCCATGACAGCACCAGGCCCGCCCGGCCCCTGCGGTAGACTCGACTGGCCGCCGTAACTGGCGCGAGAAGGTGGATCAGACCACCGGGAAGCGGCGGTGACCAGACAGCCGCGCGCCTGGGCATGTAGACCGCTACGTTCGAGGAGCCCGCATGTCCCAGACCACCACAATCCTCCAGATACCGCGGGAGCTGAAGCCCGCCGACGGTCGCTTCGGGTCGGGGCCCTCACGCCTGCGGCCCGAGCAGCTGGAGCATCTCGCCGGCGAGGGCGCCGCGGTGATGGGGACCTCGCACCGCCAGAGGCCGGTCAGGGACCTGGTGGGGCGGATTCGCGGCGGTCTGCGTGAGTTGTTCGCGCTTCCTGATGGTTATGAGGTCGCGCTCGGCAACGGCGGCACGACTGCATTCTGGGACGCGGCGAGCTGCTGCCTGGTGCGCGAGCGCGCGCTGCACCTGGCCTACGGCGAATTCTCCGCGAAGTTCGCCGCGTCCACGCGAGGGGCGCCGTTTCTCGCCGATCCAGTCGTGGTCGAAGCGGATCCGGGCGACGCCCCCGAGCCGGTGGGGGATCCGAGCGCCGACGTGATCGCCTGGGCCCAGAACGAGACCTCGACCGGGGTGATGGTGCCGGTCGAGCGCCCGCCCGATGCGGGCGACGCACTCGTGCTGATCGACGCCACGTCGGCCGCCGGTGGGCTCCCGGTCCGCGTGGCCGAAGCCGACGCCTACTACTTCGCACCCCAGAAGGGATTCGCGTCAGATGGCGGGCTATGGCTGGCGCTGCTCAGTCCTGCCGCGCTGCAGCGAATCGAGGAGATCGCCTCCGAGTGTTCCAGCATCGGCCCCGCGCGATGGATCCCCGAGTTCCTCTCGCTCAAGACCGCGCTGGACAACTCGATCAAGGACCAGACATACAACACACCCGCGATCGCGACGCTGTTCCTGCTTGCCGACCAGCTCGACTGGATGCTCGGTCGGGGCGGCCTCGACGCGATGGTGGCCCGCACCACCGAGTCCGCGGGGCACCTGTACGGCTGGGCTGAGCGCCACGAGCACGCCAGCCCCTTTGTCCGCGATCCCGCCAAGCGCTCGCTGGTCGTCGCCACGATCGATTTCGATGACCGCGTCGATGCCGCCGCCGTGGCGGCGACGCTGCGGGCGAACGGCATCGTCGACGTGGAGCCCTACCGCAAGCTGGGACGCAATCAGCTGCGAATCGCGATGTTCCCGGCTACCGATCCGGCCGATGTGCGGGCGCTGTGCGTGTGCATCGACTGGGTGCTGGAGCGGTTGTGATGGCGGTCTCGACCTCGACCAACGCCATCAGCTCGCCAGGCGAGGCACCCGGCCGCGCTCGTGTGCTGGTCGCTGAGCAGATCGGGGAGTCCGGGATCGAGTTGCTTCGCGAGCATTTCGACGTCGACCTCGGGGTCGGCTGGACGCGCGAGCAGCTGTTGGAGCGGATCGGTGACTACGACGGAATCCTGATCCGCTCGGCGACGAAGCTCGACGCCGAGCTGATCGTTCGGGCCGCGCGCCTGCGAGCGGTGGGACGCGCCGGCGTTGGCGTCGACAACGTCGACGTCCCGGCCGCGACCAAGCGCGGCATCGTGGTTGCGAACGCCCCCCAATCGAACGTCGTCACCGCGGCCGAGCACACGATGGCGCTGCTGCTCGCGCTGGCGCGCAATATTCCGCAGGCGCACGCCTCGCTGACCGGCGGCGCCTGGGAGCGGTCGAAGTTCTCCGGCGTGGAGCTGTACGAGAAGACGCTCGGAATCCTCGGCTTCGGCAGGATCGGACAGCTCGTGGCCCAGCGCGCACGAGGGTTCGGGATGCACGTGATCGCGTTCGATCCTTACGTATCGGCCGAGCGCTACCGCGAGCTCGGAGTCGAAAAGGCCGAGTCCTCCGATGAGGTCTATGCAGCCGCCGACTTCCTGACGCTACACCTCCCCAACACGCCCGAAACCAAGGGCTGGCTTGATGCGAAGACGCTGGCCAAGTGCAAGGACGGGGTCTGCGTGCTCAACGTCGCTCGCGGACCACTGGTCGTCGATGAGGACCTCAAAGCGGCGATCGACTCCGGGAAGGTCGGCGGAGCAGCGCTGGATGTGTTCCGCCAGGAGCCGGTCACCGACCACCCGCTGTTCGGCTACCCGAATGTGATCGTCACCCCGCACCTGGGCGCCTCGACGGCCGAGGCGACGGACCGGGCTGGGTACCAGGCGGCGGAGCAGGTGATCGCCGCGCTGACCGGAGGGGTCGTCTCCAGCGCGGTCAACGTGCCCGCGATTCCGCCCGAGGACATGGAGGCGCTGGGAGCGTTCGTGCCGCTCTGCCGGGCGCTGGGGCGGATCGCGATCGCGCTTGCGCATGGGTCGTCGGTCGATCGCGTGCAGACCGAATTTCTTGGACGGATCGCCGAGCGCGACACACGCCTGCTGGCGATCGAGACGCTCCTCGGCGTGCTGAGGGGCCACACCGAGGAGGAGGTCAACGAGGTCAACGCCCCGGCGATGGCGGAGGAGCGCGGGATCGAGCTCGCGGAGGCCAAGCGCACCGTCGCCCGCGACTACACCGATCTGATCCGGGTCACGGTGACCAGCGGCGAGGACAGCGTGCGCGTCGTGGGAACGCTGATCGGCCGTCGCAACCGCCCGCACTTGCTGGAGGCTTGGGGACAGCGCTTCGACGTGCAGCTCGAGCAGAACATCACCCTGTTTCGCTACCGCGACGTACCCGGGATGATCGGCCGCGTGGGCACCGTGTTCGGCAACCACGGGATCAACATCGTCTCGGCCGCGGTGGGACGCCAGCCGGACGACGGCGACCGTGGAGCAGAAGGGCTGGCGGCGATGGTGATCACCACCGACTCGCCGGTTCCGCACGAGGTGCTCGAGGAAGTGGTGGCCGGCGACGGGTTCGAGGACGGCCGGACGGTAACGCTCCAGGACCTCTAGCCGCTCTCCGGGGCCGGTGCCGCGCGCCAGTTGGTGATAGACCTACGCTCCGAGATGGAGGGGGCAGTCACGACTCGGCCGGAACACGCCGTGCGGCCGCGCGCGCTCGGCGCCGCGACGATGTGCGAGGCGTTCCAGATCACCGCCGGCGAGCGCCCTGATCAGGTGGCGCTACGGACGATCGGTGATGGCTTCTCGATCACCTTCGCCGAGTACGCGGAGCGAATCAGGCGGCTGGCCGCGGGACTGCACGCGCTCGGCGTAAGGCACGGCGACACGGTCGGCTTCATGCTCACCAACCGCCCCGAGTTCCACCTCGTCGACACCGCCGCGATGCACCTCGGCGCGAGCCCGTTCTCGATCTACAACACCTCCTCGCCCGAGCAGATCGCGTACCTGCTCAGCGACGCGGCGAACCTCGTGTTCGTGGTCGAGGCGGCGTTCCTGGACCGCGCCCGCGCCGCGATGGACCAGGGCGGCCAGGTCGAGCACCTGGTGGTCCTGGACGCGGCGGCTGAGGATGCGTTGACCCTCGATGAGCTCGAGCTGGCCGAGTCCGGCGGCGATTTCGACTTCGAAGCGGCCTGGCGGGCGGTCCAGCCCGACGACATCCTCACGCTGATCTACACCTCGGGCACCACCGGCCCACCGAAGGGGGTCCAGCTGACGCACGCCAACGAGCTGGCCGAGTGCCGCGGGGTGGACGCCGTGGGACATCCGCGTCCCGGCGGCTCAGTCGTCTCGTTCCTGCCTCACGCGCACATCGCCGACCGGGGGCTCAGCCACTACGCGCAGATGGCGTGGGGCCACACGGTCACGTGCTGCCCGGAGGTGACGCAGGTGTTCGCCCACGTCGCGGATTGCCACCCGACCTTCTGGGGCGGCGTCCCGCGGGTCTGGGAGAAGCTGAAAGCCGCGCTCGAGGCCGGGATCGAGGCCGACCCCGACGAAGCCCGGCGCACTGCGACCAAGCAGGCGATCGAGCTCGGCCTCGAGAAGGTGCGCCTCGAGCAGCGCAGCCAGCCTGTCCCCGAGCGGCTGGCGCAGGCGTGCGAGCGCGCCGAGGAGGCGGTCTTGTCGAAGATCCGCGCGAAGCTCGGGCTGGAGCGGTGCGAGTGGTACATGATCGGTGCCGCGCCATGTCCGCTCGAGGTGCTCGAGTTCTTCGCCGCGATCGGGATTCCGATCTGCGAGGTGTGGGGCATGTCCGAGCTGACCTCGATCGCAACGCTCGTCCCCCAAGACAATCTCAGACTGGGGACCGTGGGGCCCCCGATCCCGGGCGTCGAGATCCGGCTCGCGGCCGACGGCGAGCTCCTCGTGCGGGGAGAGACGGTGATGGCCGGCTACCGCAACCAGCCCAAGAGGACGGCCGAGACGATCGACGCCGACGGGTGGTTGCACACCGGCGACATCGCCGAGCTCGACGAGGCCGGCTTTGTGAAGATCATCGACCGCAAGAAGGAGCTGATCCTCAACGCGGCCGGCAAGAACATGTCTCCGGCGAACATCGAGCAGCAGCTGAAGCAGGGAAGCACGCTGATCGGCCAGGCGGTCGCGATCGGCGACGGGCGGCCGTACAACGTCGCGCTGATCGTGCTCGACCCGGACGCCTCAGCGGCATTTGCGCAGCAGCACGGTCTCGCTGATCCCTCGCCCGAGGCGATGGCCGGCGAGCCGGTGGTGCTCGAAGAGGTCGCCGCCGGCGTCGAGCGAGCCAATTCCCACCTGAGCCGGGTCGAGCAGATCAAGCGCTTCAAGGTGCTGCCGTGCGACTGGCTACCCGCGGGGGACGAGCTCACCCCGACGATGAAGCTCAAGCGAAGGCCGATCGCGGCCAAGTACGCCGACGAGATAGAGGCGCTCTACTCGCGGGCGTGAGCACGCAGGCCGAAGACCACCGTCGGCTGATGCTGCCGGCGATCGAGCGCGACGGCGCAGCGCAGCAGGCGCTGTTCGACGGCCATCCAGAGGCCGCCCGAGCCATGTTCGGTCAGGCGGCTGATCTGTACCGCCGCTCGTGGGAGGCGGCGCCACCGGCGAGCTATGGCCGCCTGGTGGGGATCCTGAAGGCCGCTGTGCTCGCCGGGGAAGGTGAGGAGCAGGCCGGCTACGCGCTCGATGCGCTCGGTGAGCGCGGCGTGGACTCGTCGCCGGCCGCCTACGCCCTTGCGCTGGCCGCACAGAGGCATGGCAGCCGCGCTCGAGAGCCCGGTGCTGCCCCGCGGCGCCGGCGCAGGTTGAGATCTCGTTTGCTGGCGTTGACGGCCGCGACGCCGGACGGCTACCCTGTCGGCGATGGCGCTCGGCCTCGACCTTCGACTTCTTCTCCTCCCCCTTCGGGGGGAATAGCGCGCCGGCGGCCGCACGTAGCCGCACACCAGCGAGAAGAAGCAAGTTCGAGGCAAAGGAGCAGAGCGACATGGTCAAACCTGAAGACCCCCACCGAGTACTGATCTTCGACACGACGCTGCGCGACGGCGAGCAGTCCCCAGGGATCTCGCTGAACACGCAGGAGAAGCTCGAGATCGCCCAGCAGCTGGCGCGTCTTGGCGTCGACGTGATCGAGGCCGGCTTTCCGATCACCTCGCCCGGCGACTTCGAGGCCGTGCAGGAGATCTCACGCCGCGTGGTCGATCCTGAACCCCCGGTGATCGCCGGGCTGGCGCGGACCCACGTCGCGGACATCGACGCGGCGTGGAACGCCGTCAAGGACGCTCCCAGGCCGCGGATCCACACGTTCATCTCGACCTCGGACATCCACATCCGCCATCAGCTCCAGACCACTCGTGAGGACGTCAAGGGGCAGGCGCGGGCGGCGGTGGCGCATGCCAGGGAGTACCTTAAGGACGTCGAGTTCTCGCCGATGGATGCGACCCGGGCCGACGTCGAGTTCACCGCGGAGGTGTGCCAGATCGCGATCGACGAAGGGGCGACCACGATCAACATCCCCGACACGGTCGGCTACACGATGCCGCACGAGTACACGGCCTACCTGGAGCGGCTGTACGAACTGGTCCCCAGCCTGAAGGATGTGGTGCTCTCGGTCCACTGCCACGACGACCTCGGCTTGGCCGTCGCGAACTCGTTCGCCGGGCTGCTGGCGGGTGCCCGTCAGGTCGAGTGCGCTGTCAATGGGATCGGCGAGCGCGCGGGCAACGCCTCGCTGGAAGAGATCGTGATGCTGCTGCACACGCGCCAGGCCGCGGTCGGTCTGCACACTCGGGTGAGGACTCGCGAGCTCGCGAGGACCTCGCGGCTGGTCTCCCGGCTGACCGGCTACCCGGTTCAGCCGAACAAGGCGATCGTCGGCCGCAACGCGTTCGCGCACGAGTCCGGAATCCACCAGGACGGCGTCCTCAAGGAGCGCACCACCTACGAGATCATGGACGCCACAACGGTCGGGCTGGAGGCCAACTCGATCGTGCTCGGCAAGCACTCGGGCCGGCACGCGCTGCAGCAGGCGCTGGCTGAGCTCGGTCTGGAGGTCTCCGGGCAGACCCTGAACACCGCGTTCAGACGCTTCAAGGAGATCGCGGACAAGAAGAAGCAGGTCACCGCGATGGACCTCGAGGCGCTCGTCACCGACGAGCTCCGCGAGGAGATCGCCGGCTACCAGCTCGAGTGGTTCGAGGTCGAGGCATCCTCACGGCGCCCGCCGCACGCCACCGTCGCAGTCCGCTCGCCCCAGGGCGAGGAGCTGGTGGGCTCCTTCACCGGTGACGGGCCGGTCGACGCCATCTTCCGCGCGATCAACGCAGCCACGGGAGCTGACGCCCGGCTGCGGGAATTTCGCGTCGATGCGGTTACGGGCGGGCAGGACGCACTCGGCGAGACATCGGTCGTGCTCGAGCTGGAGGGCGTGGTGGGCGCCGGCCAGGGCGTCTCAACAGACATCCTCGAGGCCGGCGCGCGGGCATACGTGCGCGCGCTCTCGAACGCGACCCGCCGCCGGAGCGTCGTTGCCGAGGCCGAGGCCGCCACGCAGGCCCAGCCGGCTCCGATCACGGCGCCATAGCTGCGAGCAGCGGCTGGGCCGGCCCCGCGGGCCGGCCCAGCCGCAGGCTCAGCTGACCGCCGAGCGTGCGAACGCTCGGATCGCGATCGCCGTGAAGGTGGCGGCGTACAGCGCAACCACCGCGAGGCTCAGCCACGCCTCGGTCGTCACGCTGTGCATTCCCCAGATGTCGTGGAGTCCTTTGCCGCCGGGATCGACGAATCCGTACCGGAGCAGCGCCACCGCATGGGTCAGGGGCAGCGCCTTCGCGACCGCGGCCATGGCGCCCGGCATCGCGTGGATGGGGTACAGCGCGCCGGCGAGGAAGAACGGCAGGATCGCCACCGCGGGCGTCGCGCCGATGTATTCCTCCTGCTTGCCGACGCGGCTTGCGAGCGTCTCGGCGAGTCCGTACATGAACACCGTGAACACCCAAGCGGGCCAGCAGCGTGCGCGGCTTGTCGAGGGCGACGAGCGATCCTTCGTGGACGATCGCGACGCGGTCGCAGAGCCGCTGTGCTTCCTCGAGGTAATGGGTGGTGATCAGGATCGTCAGATCGCTGCGTGCCCGCAGGCCCGCGATCACGTCGAGCAGCTCGTGGCGGATCCTCGGGTCGAGGCCGACGGTCGGCTCGTCGAGGAACAGGACAACCGGCTCCGAGACGAGCGCGCGGGCGATCTCGAGCCGGCGGCGCTCACCCCCGCTGTAGCCGCCGACGGGACGGTCGATCAGCTCCGTGAGACCGAACGATTCGGTCAGCTCACGGATCCGACCAGTGGTGCGCGTGCCCCAAAGCCGCGCGTGGAGCTCGAGATTCTCGTGTCCCGTGAGGGTCCGATCGACGACCGGCTCCTGGAATACGACGCTGCTGATGCTGCGCGCGAGCAGCGGGTTGCGGGCGACGTCGTGGCCGCCGACCGTCGCTCGTCCCGCGGTCGGGACGATCGTCGTGGTGAGCATTCCGACCGTGGTCGACTTGCCGGCACCGTTGGGGCCAAGCAGTCCGAACACCTCGCCGGCGTCGACCTGAAAGTCGATGCCCTTGACCGCCCGGACACCGCCCGGGTAGGTCTTTGATAATGACTGCGCCTCGATGGCGTGCATTTGAGTTGCCTCCAGTCGTCACATTTGCCGTTTACGGCTCGTCATCGCTATGACGGATCCCGACGAGAGGACGTGACAGGTGGAGCAACAGCGAATAGGTGCCGAGCAGTTCGAGCAGAACCGCGACCACCTGAGGTCGGTCGCCTACCGGATGCTCGGCTCGATCGCAGAGGCTGACGACGCCGTCCAGGAGGCGTGGCTCCGTGTCAGTCGCACCGGCGCGAAAGAGGTGGAGAACATGCGCGGCTGGCTGACCACGATCGTCAGCCGGATCTGCCTGGACATGCTCAGGGCCAGGCGGATCCGGCTGACGCGAGGAGCCGTTCGAGGGTTCCCTTCCAGAGCCGATCGTGACAGTCGAACCCGAGGGCGGTCCGGAGGAGCAGGCGGTGATGGCGGACTCCGTCGGTCTGGCACTGCTGGTGGTCCTGGAGATACCTGCTCGAGGTGCTTGACCCGGACGTGGTGTTCCGCATAGACCCCGGGCGTCTGGGCGCCCCGATGGAGCTGCACGGCTCGGTGGACGTGGCCGGGATGGTGCTCGCGCAGGGCTCTCGGCGGGCGCCGCTGGCGCGGCCCGCGATCGTCAACGGCGCGCCGGGAGTGGTCGTCGCGCTTGGCGATCGCGTCCTGGCGCTGACCGCATTCACGATCGCGGGCGACCGGGTGACGAGCCTCACGCTGATCGCCGACCCCGACAAGCTAACTCGCGTCCAGCCGTAGACCGGCGACTCCGGCCACCGGCCTGAACGCGCTCCGGGGCTAGGTCACCTCTGCCGCTGCGATCTCGAGCCCCTGGCGGTAGCCGGCGAGCAGCACGCGCTCGGCCCGCCGGCGGTCCATCAGGTTGAGTCCCATCTCGGCGGCACACGCTGCGCTCGGAGCAAACGTACGCACGGTCGCCCCGCGGCGGCGCAGCGCAAGCGTCTCGATCGCCACCGCGGACCGCGCAACCCTTCGGAACACGCCGACCACGTCGCTCGAGGCGACGAGGGTCGCGGTCGGGTTCAGGCATAAGACGTCGGCCCCACGGCCAGCCGGCGCGATGTCAAGGTTGG
>Ga0187814_10000914_pt1 | contig 10846 bp, 7 predicted proteins | sample NC_S_4_FD_132450 | JGI IMG/M metagenome (GOLD analysis project Ga0187814, IMG submission 132450) | Wetland sediment microbial communities from Neuse River Estuary, North Carolina, USA - ASW-S_4 | ecosystem: Environmental > Aquatic > Freshwater > Wetlands > Sediment | place: USA: North Carolina...
CGGCTCAGGAGCTGAAGGCGCGGGCCAGCGTCGAGGCACTCGCGCAGTTGCAGGTGCCGCATGCCCGGGTGCGCCGGGATGGCGCGGTCCAGGAGGTCGAATCGACGAAGCTGGTGCCGGGTGATATCGCCCTGCTCGAGGCCGGTGACGTCGTCCCGGCGGACGGCCGGATCGTGACCTCTGCGACCCTGGAGCTCCAAGAGGCGGCGCTCACCGGTGAGAGCGCGCCGGTGGCGAAGGATGGGACGAGCGTGCTGGATGCCGAGACGGTGCTCGGGGACCGCACGAACCTGGTGTTCCAGAACACGCAGGTGACGCGGGGGACGGCCGCGGTGGTGGTGACGGCGACGGGGTCGGCGACGGAGATGGGGCGGATCGCCGACATGGTCAGCTCGACGCAGCGGCAGCGGTCGCCCCTGCAAAAAGAGCTGGACGGGATGACGAAGGTGTTCGGGCTCGTGGCGTGGCTGGCGGTGGCGGTGATCGCGATCTTTGGCATCGCCCGTGGTCAGTCATTCGACACCGTGGTGCTGTTGTGCATCTCGACCGCGATTGCCTCGATCCCGGTGGGCCTGCCGACCTTCGTGCAGGCGATGCTGTCCTCGGGCGCTCAGCGGCTGGCCGAGTCCAAGGCGGTGGTGAAATCGCTCGCCGACGTGGAGACGCTCGGCGGGACGACCGTGATCAACAGCGACAAGACTGGGACGCTGACGCTGAACCAGATGACCGCGACCAGGATGCTGGCCGGCGGAGATTGGTTCCAGGTGGAGGGCGGCGGCTACCGCAAGTCCGGCGCGATCCTCGGGGTGGCCGGCTCGGAGCTTCCCGATTTCCGGCGCGTGGCGCTGGGGCTCACGCTGTGCAGCGACGCCACGGTGGCCGATGACGAGTCGATCATCGGCGACCCTACCGAGGCCGCCCTGGTCGTGCTGGCCGCGAAGATGAGCGCCGACGCGGAGCAGACACGGAATTCGCTCGAGCGGCGTGCCGAGGTGCCGTTCGACTCCGAGTACAAGTTCATGGCGACCTTCCACGACTTTCCTGACTGGCTCGCCGGCGGGGTCCTCACGGAGCGGCACTTCATGACCGTGAAGGGCGCGCCCGACGTGGTCCTGGGGCTGTGCACCCAGGCGCTGTGGCACGGCCAGGAGATCCCGATCGACGAGGTCCGCAAGGAGATCCTCGACGCCAACCAGCAGCTGTCGGAGAAGGGGCTGCGCGTGCTCGCGTTCGCCGCGCGCGATCTCGACGATCAGGCGATGTCGGCGGCGATCGAGGATCCGATGGCGGCCGTGCGCGACCTCATCTTCGTCGCGCTGGTTGGCATCATCGACCCGCTCCGCTCCGAGGCCGTGGACGCCGTCCACATGGCGCTCAGCGCCGGGATCGACGTCCGCATGATCACGGGCGACCATACCGTCACCGCCCGTGCGATCGCCGACCAGCTCGGCCTCGGCCCCGGCGTTCTCACCGGGACCGAGCTGCAGCATCTCCCCGACGAGGAGGTGGTGCGCCAGCTCCCCAACCTGCATGTGTTCGGCCGTGTCGCGCCGGAGGACAAGCTGAGGCTGGCCAAGCTGATGCAGCAGTCGGGCGATGTCGTGGCCATGACCGGCGACGCTGTCAACGACGCCGCGGCCCTCAAGCAGGCCGACATCGGGGTCGCGATGGGAAGCGGCTCCGAGGTCTCCAAGCAGGCGGCCAAGATCGTCCTGACCGACGATAACTTCGCGACGCTCGTACGGGCGGTCGATCTCGGCCGCGACATCTATCGCAGGATCACCTCCTATGTGAAGCTCCAGCTGACGATCCTGTCCTCGGTGTTGCAGCTCATGGTGCTGGCCACGATCTTCAACATCAACGACGGCGTGGCGCTGTTCCCTATGCAGCTGCTGTTCTGCAAGTTCTTCGTCGTGGTCACTGTCGTGGTCGGGTTCATCGTCGATGTTCCCGATCCGGGCGTGATGCAGCGACCGCCGCGCAAGCCGGGCACGCGGATCGTCAACCGGCCCCAGATCATCCGGTGGCTGCTCAGCGGCCTGGTGGTCGCCGTCACCGCGCTGCTCGTCCTCGACCTCGGACCGGATAAGCCGAGCACCACGCATGCGTCGGTGTCGATGACGATGGCGTTCGCCGTCGTGGCCTTCACGGCCGTGAACCTCGGGTTCGTGATGCGGCGCGAGCGCGAGGCGCCCTGGTCCTCGCCGCTGTTCCCCTACATGGGCTGGATCATCCTCGGCTGGTTCCTCACCTGGGCCGGCGTCGAGCTCCACATGTTCCAGCGCCTGCTCGACACCGAGTCCCTCACGGGCAGCCAGTGGGCCATCGTGCTCGGCCTGTCGCTGATCGCGCCAGCGCTCGTATGGGCCGACAAGGCGATTCAGCTTCGCCGACAGCGCAGCGCCGGTGCCCAAACCAGCGGCAAGGTGGCGATGCCGGCGGGCGGGACGGCGGCCTCGTGAACTGTGGTTAAGCGTGCCCTTCGGGCACTGCGGCCGAGGGTGAGGGTTTGTCCCGCTTCACCGGATATGGCGGCGTCGGCGGGGGTTCGGTCATGAGCCTGCGCTGTCTCCTGTACACGGGGATGCCGAGCAGCAGTGCGGCGCCAGCCAGAAGGTATGGCGCCCAATAGACCCAGAAGCTGTGGCCGGTGTTGCGGGAGTACACGGCGAACAGGATCGAGAACACGAGCGCGAGGGTCGCGACTACCACATCGCGAACGAACCGCGGCGTCCGCTGCGTTCGCTGATCGATCCGCCGCCACTTGATCTGGGCGAGCGCGGAGAACCCGTACGGGATCGCGGCGGTGATGCCGGTCATCAGGATGAGGGTGGTGAATGCGGTTGAGCCGCTCGAGCCGAGGTAGTTGATGATCATCGCGATCGATCCCAGGGCCGTCGAGGCGATGATCCCGAACGCGGGTACGCCGGCCTTCGACAGGCGCTTGAATCGCTCGGGGAAGATCCCGTCGTTCGCCGCGGCGAGGGGCATCTCGGCGCAGATCATCGTCCAGCCGTTGAGCGCGCCGATCCCGGAGATGATCACCAGCACCGCCATCACATCGCCGGCCCAGGTGCCGCCGAACATCGCATTCGCGGCCGCGGAGAAGGGCTCCGTCGAGTTGGCCAGTTGGTTACTGGGCAGGATTCCGAATACCGCGAAGAGCGAGAGCATGTACACGATCGCGGTGGCGAGCGTTCCGTAGAGGGTGGCTCGGGGTACGTTCCGATCGGGGTCGCGCACCTTTCCCGCCGCCACGGCCGCCGCTTCGACCCCCAGGTAGCTGAATAGCGCGATCGCCATCCCGCCCCCGATCGCGGTGAGCGTGCCCTCTCCGCTGATGTTGAACGGCGTGTAGTTCGCGCTGTCGATGTAGAACAGGCCGACGATGGCGATGAACCCGACTGCGAAGAACTTCAGCACCGTGGTCACTACCTGGATCGACCCCATGTTCTTGACGCCGGAGAGGTTCACAGCGGCCGCTCCCCACATGCCGACGAGCACGAGCAGGATCGAGATCGCCTTGGTGTGGTCCTTGTTGATGAAGTGCTCGACGTACAGAACCCAGCCGACCGCGATCGCCGCATTGCCGGCCCAGGCCGTAATCCAGTACGCCCACGCGTTCGCGAACCCGTAGCGGTTCCCGTAGGCGACGCGCGCGTACGCGTACGGCCCCCCATCCGCAGGCAGGCGCCGCGAGAGCGACGCGAAGAGCAGTGCGAGTGCGAGCGCGCCCACCGTGGTCAGCCCCATCGAGAGGAGGCTGATCGGCCCGTAGCCCGCGAGGGAGGTCGGCAGGTTGAAGATGCCAACGCCGATGATCGTGCCCACGATCAGGGCCGTCGCGGTCGTCAGACCAAATCCGGGCGACGTCGTGCCGGCCACCGGGGTCGGTGACGATTCCTCTCGCCCTTCTCGGCCAGGGTCGCCCGCTTCGGTCGCCACCCCGGCGATCATGAGCGTGGACCCGCGGCGCATCTTCACCTGAAGCGGGTGAGGGACGCACGAAAACATGCGGGCGCGCACCTCCGGCGGACACCAGCGTGCCTCATTGTCGACCGTCGGTTGGAGCGGGAGAGTCCGATATTCCAGAAGTTGGTAGAACTTTCCGAGAGGATCACGATGAGCGTCGCTGCCGAAGGCTCCGGGTATTCAGCGGGGGCGCAGACGCTGCGCCTCGGCGAGGACGATCGCGGCGTGGGTTGGATGATCTTCGCCGGGACGTTGTTGCTCGTGCTCGGCTGCGCGAACATCATCGACGGCATCGCGGCCGTGAATGGGTCCCACTTCTTCGTCCGTAACGCGCACGATGTCTTCGGTGATCTGACGAGCTGGGGATGGACAGTGTGGCTCCTCGGTATCGCTCAAGGACTGACGGCCGTGGCTGTTCTGGTCAGGAACCAGTTCGCCCGCTGGCTCGGAGTCGCGTTCGCGTTCTTCAACGCGCTGGCTCAGCTGCTGATGATCCAGGCGTACCCGTTCTGGTCCCTGGCTCTGTTCAGTCTGGACATCCTCGTGATCTACGGGCTCGTGGTCTACGGGGGCCGGAGGTACCGTCCCGCCTGACTCAGGCTGGTTTCACCCGGATTGGACGATGCGCTCGGCTGTTGCGAGCAGAGACTGGGTCCATGTCCGAGCAGGCGGCCGCCAAGGCTGCGGCACCGATGACGTTGGTCTCGAGCAAAGGAGAATGAAGATGGAAGCCGTAACTGCATCGGCAATCGGGGCCTACTCAGAGGTCGGGACCCTGCGCACGGTGATGGTTCACCGGCCTGACCTGGCTCACGCGCGGCTCTCGCCGCGCAACTGCCACGAGTTGCTGTTCGACGACGTGATCTGGGTGCGCCGCGCGCAGGAGGAGTTCGACGCGTTCGTGGAGGTGATGCGCGGCCGCGGGGTCGAGGTCCTGCTCTTCCACGAGCTGCTGGCCGAGACCCTTCAGCGAAGCGACGCCCGCGAGTGGGTCCTGGAGCGGCGCCTACGCCCCGAGGAGGTCACGGCGCTGTTCGCGCGCGAGCTGAAGGACTGGATGGGCGCGATGCCGGGCGACGAGCTCGCGACCAGCTTGACCGGCGGCGTCATGGTTCAGGAGCTGCCGGAGGACATGGTCAAGACTATCGGCCCTGCGATGCGCCAGACGGATTTTGTGGTGCCCCCGCTTCCGAATCAGCTGTTCACGCGTGACACCAGCGCGTGGATCTACGGCGGCGTGTCGCTGAATCACATGTACTGGCCGGCGCGCCAGCACGAGTCTTTAAATGTCGAGGCGGTGTACCGGTTCCATCCGCGCTTCCGCGAAGCGGACTTCAAGATCTGGTACGGCGGGTTCGATCACGATTGGGGCACGGCCTCGATCGAGGGCGGCGACATCATGCCCGTCGGCGACGGCGTGCTCCTGGTAGGCCAGGGCGAGCGCAGCACCGCCAAGGCGGTCAGCATCCTCGCGCAGAACCTGTTCGCCGCCGACGCGGCGCGGCTGGTGATCGGGGCGATGATGCCCCGCGAGCGCGCGGCGATGCACCTGGATACGGTCTTCACCTTCTGCGATCGCGACTTGGTCACGATCTACGAGCCCGTCGTCTCACAGATCCTGCCGATCCTGTACCGCCCGGACGGCAACGGCGGCGTGACCGGGGAGCTGTCGAAGCGCTCGTTCCTCGACGAGGTGTGCGATCAGCTTGGCATCACCGATCTCAAGGTCGTGACAACGGGTGGTGACGAGTTCGAGGCCGAGCGCAATCAGTGGGACGACGGCAACAACGTCGTCGCACTGGCGCCGGGCGAAGTCGTCTGCTACGAGCGCAACGAGGCAACCAACGCCAAGCTCGCTAAGGCCGGCATCGAGCTTCATCCGATCGCCGGTCAGGAGCTCGGCCGAGGCCGCGGCGGTGGACACTGCATGACTTGTCCCGTCGTCCGCGACGCCTAGAAGGGAGACATCCGATAAGTACGACGATTGATCTGCACGGGCGTCACCTGCTGGCGCTCAAGGACTTCACGAGAGACGAGATCGTCTACCTCCTCGACCTCGCCGCGGAGCTGAAGGCCGCCAAGCGCGAGGGCCGCGAGGAGCAGCGGCTCAAGGGCCGGGAGATCGCGCTGATCTTCGAGAAGGACTCGACCCGGACGCGTTGCGCCTTCGAGGTCGCGGCGCTCGACCAGGGCGCGCACGTGACGTTCATCGGTCCCTCGGGCTCACACATGGGGCACAAGGAGACCGTCAAGGACACCGCCCGCGTGCTCGGCCGGATGTACGACGCGATCGAGTACCGGGGCTTCGGCGAGTCGATCGCCGAGGAGCTCGCGCAATGGGCGGGCGTGCCCGTCTACAACGGGTTGACCGACGAGTGGCACCCGACCCAGATCCTGGCCGACTTCCTGACCTTCCGCGAGCACGTCGCCAAGCCGCTCGAGGAGGTGGTCTTCTGCTACCTGGGCGACGCGCGCTTCAACATGGCTGACAGTTACCTCGTCGCCGGCGCGAAGCTGGGCATGGACCTGCGCATCGCGAGCCCGCGTGCGCTCTGGCCGCGCCAGGAGATCGTCGATCTCGCGTATCGATTTGCCGAAGAGAGCAGAGCCCGGACCATGATCACCGAGGATGTCGAGGAGGCCGTTAAAGGGTGCGATGTGCTCCTTACGGACGTCTGGGTGTCGATGGGCGAGCCGGCCGAAGTATGGAAGGAGCGGATCGAGCTGCTGCTGCCCTATCAGGTCAACGCGCGCACGATGCAGCTCACTGGGAATCCGGACGTCAAGTTCATGCACTGCCTGCCGGCGTTCCACAACACGGACACCAGCGTTGGCAAGGAGCTGTACGAGAAGTACGGGCTCGAGGCGCTCGAGGTCACCGAGGAAGTGTTCGAATCGCCGGCCTCGATCGTGTTCGACGAGGCGGAGAACCGCATGCACACGATCAAGGCCGTGCTCGTCGCAACACTGGCGAGCTGAACATGCGGGTCGTCGCCGCGCTCGGTGGCAACGCGCTGCTGCGACGGGGCGAGCCACTGACGGCTGAGAACCAGCGTGAGAACGTCGCCAGAGCGTGCGCGACGCTCGCCCCGATCGCCCGCGAGCACGAGCTGGTGATCTCCCACGGCAACGGCCCGCAGGTCGGGCTGCTCGCCCTGCAGGGAGCCGCCTACGCCAAGGTCGAGACCTACCCCCTCGACGTGCTCGACGCCCAGACCGAAGGAATGATCGGCTACCTGATCATGCAGGAGCTCGGGAACCTGCTCCCGCTCGAGAAGCCGCTCGCGACGCTGCTCACGATGATCGAGGTCGAATCAGCCGATCCGGCGTTCAAGAACCCAACCAAGCCGATCGGCCCCGTATATACGGAGGACGAGGCCCAGAAGCTCGCCGCGGAAAAGGAATGGGCGTTCAAGCCCGACGGCGATCGCATGCGCCGCGTCGTCCCATCACCGATGCCGAAGCGCATCTTCGGGATCGAGCCGATCGAGTGGCTACTCGAGCACGGCTCGGTGGTGATCTGCGCCGGCGGTGGCGGGATCCCGACGATCTACACCGACGAGACCGCGCCGGCCGGACGACGACTCACCGGAGTCGAAGCGGTGATCGACAAGGACCTCGCGAGCGCTGTGCTCGCCGCCGACCTCCACGCCGACGCGCTGCTGATCGTCACCGACGTCGACGCCGTCTACGCCGACTGGGGCACACCCCAGCAACGGGCGATCACTCACGCGACTCCGGCCGAGATCGCCGCAACGAAGTTCGCCGAAGGATCGATGGGACCCAAGGTCAAGGCCGCCTGCCAATTCGTCGAACAGACGGGGGGCTTCGCCGCGATCGGCTCGATCAACGACGCGCCGGGCCTGCTCGCCGGAACCGCCGGCACGCGCCTCACGCCCCGCGGCGAGGCATTCACCGGCGCCAGCGCCGCGGCGAAGACGAAAGCCGCTGAGGAGAACTGAGGCGGGGACTCGCATGTGGCCGATGGGGCTCACTACGATCCCCAAAGGCCCCTGCGAACGACACGCCCAGCACGGATGGGGGTGCTAGCGGGTCATGAAACGGTTTCGCTCGCGTCCGCTCATCGCGAGCCTTCTCGCGATCGCGCTCCTGTCGCTTGCGGGCTGCGCCAACACGAACCGCGTCGCCACGCTGAACCTGGAGACCCCTGGCGCGACAGCCGCCACCACGCTCGAAAAGCAGCTAGCAATCGAAGGCTTTCCGAACGCAAAGGTAACGTGCGCGAAGACACTCGTCGTGAACGTCGGCACGACCCATTCGTGCCGCCTCAGCGGCGCGGGACCAAACGGCACGGTGAAGTTCAGCTTCAGGAACTACGGCGGCAAGATAGTTCTCTCTTCAGTAAAGACCTCGTAGGCCACGAGATCCGCCCTGACGACGCGCGGCATCTCCCTCGCTACCTACCAGCAGCCCGCGCCAGCGCCGACCGCGCCAGCGCCGACCGCGCCGAGCGCCGGTGGCCGGGATCCGATCGAGCAGCTCAAGGACCTAGCCGACCTGAAGGCAAAGGGCATCCTGACCGATGAGGAGTTCGCGGCGCAGAAGGCCCGCATCCTATCCACGTGAGCGCGACCTCCCATCGGCACGACCCATCGCCGAAGATCGTCAAGGATGGGCCGCCACCGCAGCGAAGATGCGCGGCACCTGACGCGCTCCCTCACTGTGGACACTCACTACCGCGCCCACTCAGGCCGGTGGAGATTCGGCACGAACGCCACCCGCAACGCTGGGACGGCCGAGGCACGCGCGGCGTCGACACCTGCTCTCATGTCAGCGCGGTAACCAAGCGCGATCGCTTGCGCCCCCTGCTCTTATTCCGACTTTCCGGTTATGCCGACTCGCTGCGTGAGCGTTCGAGTTTTCCCTGCTTGTAGCCGGGTTGGGGTGGTGATTCGGTCGGCATAACCGGCTGGCGTCGGTGGAGGCTTCCTGAATTCGGTTTCTGCGATCCGACAGGAGGCAGTGATGGGACGAGGGGTTTGCATCTGCGCGGTGCGGGGTCCGTTGGCGCCGTGGGCTTCGGGGTTTGAGCGTTGGCTGGCGGCACGGGGGTTCTCGCGGTCGGCGGCGTTTCACAGGATGTGCTTGCTGGCGGCGCTGAGCCGCTGGCTCGAGGCGGAGGGGCTGGGCGCCGGGGAGTTGACCGCGGAGCGCGCCGAGCTGTTCGTGGCGGCGCGGCGTCGGGCTGGGTTGAGATCCTGGGTCTCGGCGCGGTGCGTGGCGTTGCCGCTTGAGTATCTGCGCGAGGTCGGGGCGGCACCGCCGCCGGTGCCGGTGGTCGCGGACGGGCCGGTGGAGGTGCTGCTTGAGGGTTACCGCGAGTATCTGCTGGTCGAGCGCGGCTTGGCGCGCTCGACGGTCGTTCGGTACGAGTGCATCGCGCGGGTGTTTCTCGAGCAGCGGCCGGCCGGGCTTGAGCTCGAGCGGTTGACGGCGGCGGACGTGAGCGCGTTCCTCGCGCGCGAGTGCCCGCGGCGCAGCATTGGCGGGGCGCGGAAGCTGGTCGAGAGCCTGCGTCCGTTGCTTCGCTATCTGCATGTCGCGGGACTGATCAGCGCGCCGCTGGTGTGGGCGGTGCCCGGCGTCGCGGATCTGCGGGACCGGTCGCTGCCGCGCGGGTTGGAGCCCGAGCTGGTCGCCAGGCTGTTAGCGAGCTGCGACAGGCGGCGGACGGTCGGGCGGCGGGATTACGCGATCTTGTTGCTGCTGGTGAGGCTCGGGTTACGCGCCGGGGAGGTCGGCGCGATCGAGCTTGGGGATGTCGATTGGCGGGGAGGCGAGCTGCTGGTTCGCGGGAAGAGTGAGCGTCGGGACAGGCTGCCGTTGCCGGTCGATGTCGGCGAGGCGCTGGTCTCGTATTTGCGCCGCCGAGGCCGCCTTGAATCTCCGGCGCTGTTCGTGAAGGTCAACGCGCCCGCGGGCCGGCTCGATGGTGACGCGGTCCGCGGGGTGGTCAAGGACGCGTGCGCGCGCGCTGGGGTGCCGCGCGTCGGCGCGCATCGCCTGCGGCACACAGCGGCGACCGCGATGCTCAGGCAGGGCGCGTCGCTGCCGGAGATCGCGCAGGTGTTGCGCCACCGGGAGATCAAGACGACCGCGATCTACGCCAAGGTCGACCGCACGAGACTCCGGGCGCTCGCGATGCCCTGGGCGGGGAGCGAGTCATGACCGATCTGCGCTGTGCGATGAACGACTATTTGACCGTCCGCCGTCAGCTCGGGTTCGAGCTCAAGGAACCAGGACGACGGCTCGAGCAGTTCGTGGGCTTCATGGAGCGTGCGGGCTCCGAGCACGTCACCAGCGAGCTGGCGCTGATGTGGGCGATGTCGGTGTCGGCGCACCCGTACACCTGGCGCCGGCGGCTTGGGGTGGTGCGCGGCTTCGCCCGCTACCTGAGCACGATCGATCCCGCGACCGAGGTTCCCTCAGAGGATCTGCTGCGTGCCTCGCTGCCGCGCGTCGCGCCGTACCTGTACTCGCCGGGCGAGATCACGGCGCTGATGGCGGCCGCGCGCGGCCTGACGCCACGGCTGCGCGCTGCGACGTTCGAGACGCTAATCGGGCTGTTGGCGGTCAGCGGCCTGCGTCGCGGCGAAGCGCTCGCGCTCGACCGCGCCGACGTCGACCTCGACGACGGCGCGTTGCACGTGCGCGCCAACAAGCAGAACAAACACCGCGAGGTGCCGCTGCACGACACCACCACCCAGGCGCTGCGCGACTACAGCCGCCTGCGCGACCGATACTTGCCCAGGCCGAGCTCGCCGGCGTTCTTCGTCTCCCCCCAGGGCGGACGGCTGACCGGCGGCGCGTTCAACGCGACATTTGCGAAGCTCATCCGCCGGGTCGGCCTGGA
>Ga0187814_10000915_pt1 | contig 10839 bp, 9 predicted proteins | sample NC_S_4_FD_132450 | JGI IMG/M metagenome (GOLD analysis project Ga0187814, IMG submission 132450) | Wetland sediment microbial communities from Neuse River Estuary, North Carolina, USA - ASW-S_4 | ecosystem: Environmental > Aquatic > Freshwater > Wetlands > Sediment | place: USA: North Carolina...
GTGGAGGTCGAAGTGTTCTGCAAGGAAAACTGATCGGCTCGGTTAGCCACGAGTGCGTCGGACCTGTCAAACGCGAGGGTCAGATGGCTTGTCTGGCAGGTGGGTACAGTCCGAGCCGTTATGGGAGTGCTCTGCCTTGCAGGGGTTGGAGGAACTGTCGACTGTGTGGTGCATGCTGTCAGGAGGCTGAAGAGCAGGAGAGTCAAAGCTGCACGACGAAGGGGAAGATCAAGAAACATACGCTTGCTCCTTTCCTCGAAACCATCTCTGACCACCTTTGAAACGTGAAAAAAGCTGTCCATGGCGACCATAGACTATCCTATCACCATCCGAGAAAACACATCAAGTCCAACTAAGAAGCTGTTTGGAAAGGCTTCAGGAGCTATTTTGAGCCAAGCGTCTGAGCATAATACGGCTCATGGCGATGTAGATCCAGGCTTCTTCGCTGCTGGGGAGCATTTCATAGTCTTTGGAAAGCCGACGCCAGGTGGAAAGCCAGGCGAAGGTGCGCTCGACAATCCAGCGATGGGGAAGCACATGAAAGCCACTGGGTCGGATCTTCTCCCAATCGATGATGGCATCCTTAGGCGCCCAGACGCCCCGTAGGCCGCTCCAGGGATGTTGCACAATCTCGACCTCCCACCCCAGTGTCACCTTGACCCACTCGTCGAAGCCCTCTTTGTTGTATCCACTATCGGTCCAGATCAGCTTGAGACGTGGCAAGACCCCGCTGAGCGGTGCAAGCAAGCGTTTGCCGCCGCGGTAGTCCTGGATATTGGCCTGATGAACCAGGACCTGCAGGATCAGCCCGTTGGTATCGACCGTGCCTCGTGGCGCTTGCGACCTTTGACTTTTTTGCCTCCATCGTAGCCACGAACCCCTCCCCTTTGGGTTGTCTTCACCGATTGACTATCGATGATCGCTGCGCTGGGAGTCGGCTGGCGCCCGGCTTTCACGCGCAGCCATTCGCGTAAAGCCGTGTGCATGCGCTTCCAGATCCCCATATTGCGCCAGGTGCGGAAGTAGCTCCACACCGTAGACCAGGGCGGAAACTCACGGGGCAAGGCTCGCCACTGGCTTCCAGTCCGGTCCAGGTACAAAATGGCATTGATCACTTCACGCATATCGGTGGTTCGGGGACGTCCACCTGGCTTGGCGGGCGGGATCAGCGGTTCGAGGATCCTCCACTCGTTCTCGCTCACATCACTTGGATAGCTTCTTCTCTTCATCTTCCCACCTCTTCCCTTTTTCCCTTTCGGGACGCTTTTTCCTTTTTTACTTCTCCTCTATTCTATCACTTGGCAGGCATCCTTGCTGAGCCGCCCTCCAGGCCTGTGCATCGTCCTTGCCCTCTTTCATCTGGCTTCTGGGGCCTTTGCACACAGCCTCTTAGAAGGAAGAGCTATCCTTCTTCTACCTATTCCTACAAACATCGCTTAGACATCGGTTGTCAGTACACTCTCAGCTTCAGTCAGGCGTTGAAAAAAACCTAGGAAGTACACCCATCGGATATGGTGGAGAATTCGACCAGCCCCTGTGAAGGCATTTCGAGTTGGATGTTCGTCATTGGATAGTTCGGACAGGCCACTTCTTCCCGAAGCGAGGCTGCATCCGAGTGCTTCTGCTGGTACCTTCACCGACTTCCTGGCGACATGACACTCCTGCCACATGAGGCTTGCGTGGCGCTCAAGCGGAAACCGGCGGCAAGAGACACGAGAGCACCTCGCCTGCCATCCATCGTCGATGGGTTCTCCCAGCAGCCAGAGCTTCCGTCCGCTGCCGGTAGCGTTGTGCCACCTTCTTGCCACCTCGTTCTCGCGGCTGCAGGAGCGTCACCCGCAGCGCTGCATGGGGGCGTACGAAATGGTAGTAGGCTCGCCACCACTCCAGATGGGCCAGGAGCTGTGGAGCCTGTTGGGAAGTGGCCCAAGTACGTCGTGCGAGCGCTGCAAAGCGCATCTCGGACGGTCAAATTCAGTCGCTCAATGAAAGCGGTGTTGAGTCGTCCAGAAAGCCCCAGACTCAGTAAGGCGATTTTGAGAGCTGCCTCTGTCCCGAGCCGGCTCGCTCCGCCTCCACACGCCAGAGGCCGGGACGACGGCCATCATAGGCACGCCCGCTGGACGAGTGTTGTGGCACGCCGGCACCCAGGGAAGCGCTGGTGGCAGCCTGCAGGGTCAGGGACAGGTGGCGATATTTGTGCAGGTACCGCTCTCGCTGTTCCTGCAAGCTCAAGGGACGCCTCCACACCAGATCGCGGGCAGGCTCCAGGATGGGCAGAGGCGTGCCATCGCTGGTAGGTAAGCGGTACAGGTCGACGGGGGAGGAGCGCAGTGAGGTGGTTGGCTGGTCGAGGGTCTGCTCGGTGAGCAGCTGGTGGGCCAGCACCTCTGGCGCATCGACCACGGGCCTGCCCAAGACCTGGTGCAGGTAGGTCACGGTGGCCAGCAAGCTCTTTGCATCGGGGAGCATCCAGCCCCAGCCGGCATGCTCGGGGAAGGCGAGCACGAGCTGACGGCCAGAGCGAAGACTGCCCTCTCTGGGCCAGAGCAAGACACAGCTGGGTCGAACGGGATTGCCCGGAGCGGGACGGACGACGGTGGTCCAGTGGGGGTGTGCCTGCTCCCACCACACGCAGGTGACGGTGTGGGATAGGGTGGTGGTCGGCAGCACCCAGACCTCGCTGAGCTCGGCCTGCCACAAGGACGCCACGAGCCCGCCCAGGTTGCTTGCCTCAGCGGGCAGCGGGAGCGAGCGCAGCACACGCTTGCCTCCGTCTGCCTCCACCAGCAGTATCTCACGGTCAGTGAGGACGCCGATGGTCGTGCTTGGGCCCATGAGGCCTTCGGGTTGTTTCTGTCGTTCATACACTCGGTGTGTAGTAGGAATGGGCCCTTCTGCACTCGATCGCGCGTGTCTTTCGCATCTGAGGGCGTAGAAGGTCGTCCACTGGCTAGCTCACCCTGGAGCACGACCGGGCTGTGGAAAGGTGAGCAGCGGGAAGCGCACGTCTGTCTGGGCATACTCGTGGTTTCAGGAGCCTTCCAAATCAGGAGCAACCAGCGTTGATGGTGGTGTGCTCTCAGGGCAGACGAGCACAGCATGCTCGCCTCTCTGCTCTCTCACCGGATGTGCACAGGAGAGCCAGTATTGCTTTCTGTACGGACCTATTCTTCCCGAGGCAGGCCAAAACGGTAAGGCCGATGCCATCTCGGAAGTTGAGGAAAGAGGCACATCTCAAAGAGGTGATATCGAGGGGATAAGGGTTTATCCCTTTTTCCGTGTAGTTTTCCAGACTTCGCCTGGTTATCTGCTGTAAACTACCAACCGCACACGCTGCAACGCAAATCCAAAAAAATTACACGACCCTGAGCCAGGGAACTGCACGTCTTTGGCGATTATAGGTCTTCAGGGCAACCGCCAGGGTCGCCTCGACGATCTACGGCTTTGCCTCTGCGATTTGTCGTAGAACACCAGAGTTTTACGCTACACGCACACACCCTCCTGCCTCAATCTTCGCTCAGAATCTCGTCCAGTATCGCGACCAGGTAATCTGCATTCGCCTCCGTGAACACCATCGGCGGCTTAATTTTCAGCACGTTGTGGAACGGGCCATCAGTGCTCAGCAAGATGCCGCGTTCCCTCATACGGTTAGCAACGTAAGATGCCTGCGGTGGCGCAGGCATCAACGTCTTGCGATCAAGGACCAACTCGATGCCCACAAAGAGTCCCAGCCCCCGGACATCACCAATCAAAGCGTATTTGTCCATCAACTCGCGCAAGCCGTCCATCAAATGCTTACCAACCTGGAAGGCATTCGCCTGCAAGTGTTCCTCAGCAATCACATCAAGCACCGCCAGTCCAATCGCGCACGAAACGGGGTTGCCACCAAAGGTATTGAAATACTCCATGCCATTATTGAACGCAGCGGCAATCTCGGGCGTTGTGACGACCGCAGCCAGTGGATGCCCATTACCCATCGGCTTGCCCATTGTCACGATATCGGGCACAACACCCTGCGTCTCGAACCCCCAGATGTGTGTGCCAGCACGCCCAAAGCCCACCTGCACTTCGTCGGCAATGCAGACGCCGCCCGCGTTCCGCACATAGTGATACGCTTCCTTGAGATAGTTCTCCGGCAGGACAATCTGGCCACCGCAACCCATCAGTGACTCACACAGGAACGCTGCCACCTTGCTTTGACGACCTTGGATCAGCTGCACGGCCTCCTCGACATAGCGCGCGTACTTTTCGCCAGCGTCCAGGTCAGTTCTTTTGTACTGTCCGCGATAGACATCAGGCATGGGGACCTTGTGGACGTAAGCTGGTGTGCCGGTACCGCCTGGCCCATCAAATTTGTACGGGCTGATTTCGACAAGGGTCGTTGTATTGCCATGGTACCCAGCATCAACGATAATCATGTCTTTCTGCCCGGTGTACGTGCGCGCCAGTCGCAACGCCAGTTCATTTGCCTCGCTTCCCGAGCACACAAAGAAGCACACACTTAACGACGCTGGTAGTGTCGCGCACAGGCGCTCGGCGTAGAGCACAAGCTTATCATGCAAGTAGCGCGTGTTGGTGTTCAGTACCGCCATTTGCTCTTGCCCTGCTTTGACCACACGTGGATGACAGTGACCAACATGACTCACGTTGTTCACCGCATCAAGGTAGGCACGACCGTTCTCGTCGTACAGGTATTGCATCCAGCCGCGAACTATCTTGAGCGGCTTCTGGTAGGCGATGCTCAATGATTTGCCAATGTGCTGTGCTCTCACCTGACGAATCTGCTCGGTACTCAGACCGTTCCTGGGGGAACTATCTTCAGGCATGCGCACAATCAGGTTCGGATCCGGACTCAGGCTCAACCAGGTCTCGCGTTGACTGGGCCGGACCACACCGGGGAAGTCGCCTGTCCTATCGAGCATGTCGGCGATAATTTGAAAATGGAGGTGCGGTGGCCATCCACCGTTGACTGTATGGCTGCCAATCCTGGCAAAGGGCGTTCCCTGGGCAATGAGCTTACCTTCGTAGAGACCATCGAGCGAGTCTACGCTTAAGTGACCGTATAACGTGAAGAAGCTAAGTTGTCTGCCAGTAACGCTATGTTGCAAAATGATGGTTGGGCCATAGTCGAGCGGGGAACTATTGTTACGAAAGCTGTGAACGATCCCATCCAATGGTGCCAGGACTGGCGATCCGGCTTCCATGAACACGTCGAGGCCAAGATGGACGGTTCGCCATTCGGGACCGTCGTTGCCTGCTGACTTGAAGATATCGCTGCTGTAGATCAAGCGTGCTTCATTGTACCTGCCAATGCCCACGCTGCTGTTCGCTGCCTTCATGCGCTCGAAAATATGGCGAGTGAATAATTCGACGTCAGACACCTCCGCCAGATTGCCCAATTCGCTGCTGTCAACACTTAAGTCGAAGATGACCTTGTTGACGACACGTAGATCCGGTTCAACCACGCGTCCAATCTTGTCGCTGTTGCTCTCCAGCCACTGTACAAGGGCGTTGGCGCCAGGGCAAGGCGCTAACTGGCAGGCATGGCGAAACGTGTAGTGAGCCAGTCTGGGGTGAGCATCCATGAGTTGTTCAAGTAATGTCCAGGCAGGCTGCTCGCTGATGACGAGATAGCCATTGTGTGGATCAATTTTCTGCTGGTAAGCCGAGTTGGTCACGCTGACACACAGTCTGATGCACATCAGTGGGTAGAGTGCCTCCAATTCCGACACGCTGAGAGGGAACGCCTCGTGGTAGCCTGCAACCACATGCGCAGCAGCCGTGAGAGGATCGCCTTTGTTCAGCATCGCGTAAGTGGCGGCAATAGCGAGTCCGCTGATCGTATAGGTGTGTACCATGTCGCCAAAGTCAATGATGCTGATAACTTGCCTCGACTCTGTAGCGGTATCGCTGACCAGGACATTATAATCGTTGGCATCGTTATGAATGATGCTCATGCGGAGTACAGGCAACTTGGGTAGCGTTTGAGCCTCGAACTGCGAGAGAAAGTGTTCAACGATGGCACGCCGTTCGGGTTGCGCGATATGCTGCAAGTAGTCACGAATCCACAGCGCGCGCTGTAAGTCCCATTTCAACGTACGGTAGGCGGCAGGATGAGTGAAATTTTGCAGCCCACAATCTATTCTGCCTACCATGCTACCAAGACTGTAGAGCAGTTCAGGGGTATGGGGTTTGACTTCCGCGAAGGGTCGTCCTGGCACATAGGTAAGCAGCCGCACGTAGTGGGGTGTATCATCGGCCGCTGTTACCGTTGCAATGGCCTCACCCACGGATGTAGTACACACCTGCGGCAATAAAAGAGAAGGGTCATATGCGGCAAGATGCTCCAGTGCCTTATTCTGCAGGTCCAGTATGTTGCTTCGCTCCGCAGCAGGCGCAATCTTCAATACAAACTCCTGGCCTGCTTCAGTCCTCAAGTGGAAGTTATGATCACGTTCACCCGGCAAAGTGCGCGCTTTGGCGTGTAGGCCATACAATTCAAATGCGATACGACTGGCATCTTGCGTGTTGAAAATCGTTGGCTGGTGTCTGGTGTTCACTATCGGTTCGCTCCTCAAGATGCTCTATGATGAGCAACAAGGATGATCTCAGGAGGACACATCCATCATAATTCGCCGGACACAACCCAGTATACACTCAAAGCAGAGGGAGGGACAAGCCTCGGGGCTTCAGCGCATGCTATCTAAAGCTGCAGCATGAGATGGGAACACTTACCGTCAAACCAATCCCAGGACGTCCACCAAAAAACAAATGGCCTCGCACGTGGGTTTGAGCGCCCAGCTTGAAGCCTATCCTGATGCTACCTTAGACCATTATGATGGACCCCTTTGTCAGGTTCTCCGTCATCTTCCGTGCAGTGAGATGGAATTCCTGAGAGCGCCACCCAGGGATTCCCTTCTTGAGCCTATTCATGTGAACCACTTTTAACCTATTCATGGGCTTAGCACGGAAGATGATGGAGAACCCACGGGGTGCACAACGAGATGACCGCGATGCAAGAATCAGCCTCACAGCGAGGTTGTTCACACCGCTGATCTGGTGGCAATGATAGGAAGGTACTCCTTTCCCCGAGATGAGATGAGTGCAACGAAGTGTGATCTGGGGGTGCTATGTTGAAAAGTGCAGCTCGTTGGGCAACCTGTGGGAGAAGTGATGCAGGAGAGACGACAGGAAGGGCAGTCCAGTGGCGTGCGTGGCTTGAGCAGACGGGTGGTGGCTCATTTGAGAAGGATAGCTCGGTCTAAATTGTATCGATGGAGAAACAGGAGCAAGCACGCCTCGTGCATCACCACCGACTTGGAAAACGACAACGTCATGCGGACAAAACGGGCGAGCCGTTGCCGCAGGGTGTTATTCCAGCGCTCCACGTGAGCGGTTTCTCCCGTCTCTTTCCCCACTGCTGTGCGCTGCTCCTCAGGGATGACCGCCTGATACGCTGCCCAGAAATCCGTGAAGCAGTGACCAGTACGATAGCTGTCTGGAATGGCCTCCCACAAGCGGTGACACGACTTATTGCTCCGATCCCCAACCGCATACGCCACCACTTGACGCGTCTTGCGGCACAGGGCAATCCACATCCAGGAGTCGTGCGCTTTTTTGAGTACAAACGACCACAGTTCGACCAGTTCCAGGATCGTGGAAGTGGGATCCTCTGGGTCCGGGGCGAGCAGGGTGGTCCGTAAGGCAGGAAGCTGAGCTACTTTTTTTTGATCCAACTGGACACGGTCGTGCGAGAGACGCCAAATGTGCATGTAAGACCGCGCAGACTGCTGCGTTCTTGATAGGCATGCAGGATCTCTTCGCGGCGGCCTTCTGGGTAGGCGTTGGGAGTAGGATTCTCGCGGCTGCGGCGTCCACAGGCATGACAGCGATACTTCTGTTTGCGCGCTCTGGGCATGCCCATCGCGCACCAGCGCCTCGCTTCCACAGTGGGGACAGGAAAGGGTGATCGTCACCATTGAAGGCTCCTCTTGTTCATCTGAATTGGTCCTCACAGTCTACTATATCCTTCTCACTTACGCCACTACCAGCATTTACAACCCCCTTCGTCATATGCTACTGAAGCTCAAGGATGGGTTGTTGCGCCCTTGTAAAACAGGTCTTTCCGTGGACAGAACGTCCTGCATTACTCCCGTCTCCGATGATCCATAAACCAGTTGGTCTCCCAGGTCGTGCCTCCATCAAACGAGAATGCTTGTTGCCAGCGAGCAGAGTTCGAAGTCACCTGGTCCCACGTAAAGCGAACGTGGACCGCCTTGCCATCTACTGGGGAGTCGATGACTTGATAAAAAAGCCCCACCCCCTGCTCAAAGTGTCCCACCAGCGGCCTGAAATCCGGTGGATTGCGGGTATCGAGCCAGACAATCGACCATTGCTCGGTCGCCTGATCAAAGGCGCGGATCGTCAATCCGAGCACCCGTTGCCCATCGGGAAAGGTCGCCTCATACTTCTCGACACGAGCCCGACCGTCAAGCTGTTTTGCGCTTGTGGAAAAAGCCGAGAATTCTTCCCACACCCCCTCTCTCTCCGGAGCGAATGGGTTTGTCCGCCGCCGGTTGCGAATGATCCAGGAGCCCAGGAGAAAATCGAAATCAGTTACTCCAGACATGCGTATTTTTTCCTCCAAAGGATGATAGTATTGCTCCAGTATATGTGCTCATGCGGTCAGGATTGGTCCTGATTTCGGAGGATTTGGTGAGGGCAACGAGTAGAGAACCCAGCTTCCCGGCTTTTGCCAAGATATTTGCTAAGGTTGGACTACCCGCCTTTGAGTCTCAACAGCATATGACGAAGGGTATTGCGCCAACTCCTCTTTATTGTTCAGCTAAATAACCTCGTTGCGCATCCCGTGGGTCCATGCTGCTCCTCTCTGGTCATGACGGATCTACTCATCGAGCAGATGACCTTGATGGGAAGCAGCGCCTCCCCGGGCTGAGTGCATGGTGCTCTCAAGGCACTCATCAAGGCGGCTGCTACTCCTGGCGCCTGGTGAGATCCCAGATCCAGTTGGTCTCCCAGGTTTTTCCTCCATCCGCTGAAAACGCCTGCTCCCAATGGCACGAGGCAGGGGTGATATCCGACCAGATAAACCGACTCAAGATATGCCTCCCCTCGAAGACTTCTTGCGCATAAAATTCTCCACGTCCTTGCGTAAACCCGCCGATCATCGGGGTGTCCAGGGTGCCATGCACGCTGTCTGCCCAATAGATGCTCCACTGTTGCGACTTGGGATCGAAGAAACGCAAGGATACGGCCTCCAGACGCCCGGAAGCTCGATCCAAGAGGTGTTCGCTGACGTTGCCCAGTCCGCCCAGGATTTTGCGATGCACCGTCGTGCCCTCAAATTCTTCCCAGGACGTTGAACCCTTCAGCCGCTCCCGCAGTCGCCGATGATGATCCTGCCATCGGCCAATGAGGAAATCAAAATCGGCTCGTCCATCCTGCGCACGCTCGTTCGACTCGGTCATAGTGTGCCTCCTCTATCTGGTTGTGGTTAGTCGCAACGCTTTCGTTGCCCCTTGCCTGTGTATGCGTCTCTCACGTACAATATTAAAGCCAAAAGGTGGCTTTCTAAAAGAGCCACTTCTTGCAAAATTGAAAGAGCCACTTCAGGAGGAGTCATGCCGAGAGGAAAAATTGCTCCCGATCTCGGGCTGCCCATTGCTCTTGATCGTGGGGCACAGACGCCACTCCATCAGCAACTGTGTGAGCAATTACGGCAAGCCATTCTCGATGGTCGCTTCTCGAGAGGGACACGGCTCCCATCGACGCGAACATTCGCGCATGCTCTTGGCGTGTCACGCACGGTCACGAGTTCCGCTTTTGACGAACTCTTTGCCGAGGGGTATCTGGAGGGACGGCAAGGATCAGGAACCTATGTCGGAAGAGACCTTCCCCCACTTCCACGTCTGCCCCGCCCATCGCCGAACACTCTCCCGCGCTGGCTTGGGAAAGCTCCTCCATTGGCCCGTGACGAGTCCATTCCCCCGCAAGCGATCGCGTTTCGACTGGGGGTTCCTTCCGTCTCGTCCCTTCCCCCTCGTCTCTGGCGCGAGGCGTGGAGAACAGTGACTGCTCGTCTACCACCCAACAGCTACGGCCCTGCGAATGGGGACCCGGTACTTCGGGAAGCGCTTGCTTCCTATCTTGGACGATCTCGCGGCCTCGCTTGCACTCCAGAGGACATTCTCATTACAGCGGGAGCCACACACGCGTTTGACCTCATCGTGCGCGCCACCCTCTCTGCTGGCGAGTTCGTTGGGTTTGAGGAACCAGGGTATCCTGCTGCCCGACAGATCGTGCTGGCAAGGGAGGGACGCATCTTGCCTGTTCCAGTTGACGATGATGGCATGCAAGTCGAGCGGTTGCCGACCGGGCGAGCAGCTCCGCTGCTGGTCTATACCACCCCGTCGCATCAGTATCCACTCGGAACACGGCTCGCTGTTTCACGACGCCTGGCGTTGCTGACATGGGCTCAGGCCAATGATAGCCTTCTTATTGAAGACGATTACGACAGCGAGTTTCGCTTCGATACCTCCCCACTCCCAGCTCTGGCAAGCCTTGATGAGGCAGGGCGCGTGGCCTATCTCGGGACCTTCTCAAAAGTGCTGACCCCTGCCTTGCGCGTGGGATATCTGCTGGCTCCTCCCCTGCTGCGTGAACGGATCGGACAGATCAAGCAACTGGCCGATGAGTATGTCTCATGGCCGCTTCAGCAGTGGCTCGCCGCCTTCATCTCCAAGGGGCACCTGGATCGTCATGTGCGACGGATGCGGCATCAGTATGCGGGGAAACGACACAGAGTAGCGCAAACAC
>Ga0187814_10000916_pt1 | contig 10839 bp, 7 predicted proteins | sample NC_S_4_FD_132450 | JGI IMG/M metagenome (GOLD analysis project Ga0187814, IMG submission 132450) | Wetland sediment microbial communities from Neuse River Estuary, North Carolina, USA - ASW-S_4 | ecosystem: Environmental > Aquatic > Freshwater > Wetlands > Sediment | place: USA: North Carolina...
GCCGTCGCGCTGATGCGCGAACCATTCGCCGGTACGGCCGATCCCGCTCTGGATCTCGTCAAGCACAAGCAATGCGCCCGCCGCGTCGCATGCATCCCGCGCAGCCTTCAGGTAGCCCTCCGGGGCTGGCACCACGCCGCCTTCGCCCAGGCAGGGCTCGAGGAACACCGCGCCGCAGTCAGGGCCGACGGCGTCCGCCAGTGCTGCCGGATCGCCGAACGGCACAAACCGAACGTCAACCCCATAGGGAAGGAACGGGGTGCGAATAGAACTCTTGCCCGTCAGGCTCAGCGCGCCCATCGTGCGCCCGTGGAAGCTGTTCTCGGCCGCCACCATGACCGGGCGCTCCGGGCCCTGGCTGCGGCGGACCAGTTTCAGCGCCGCCTCGTTGGCCTCGGCGCCCGAGTTGGCAAGGAAGACCCGGCCGTCGGTGCCGAGCAGCCCGATCAGCCGCTCGGCGAGCTCGACCTGCCGCTCGTGCAGGAACAGGTTCGAGGTGTGCGCCAGCGTAGAGACCTGGCGCGTCACCGCCTCGATCAGCGCCGGATGCGCGTGACCCAGCGAGCTGACCGCGATGCCGCCGATCAGGTCGAGGTAGGAGTTGCCGTCTACGTCCCAGACCGTGCAGCCGCTACCCCGGGCCAATGCCACCGGCGGCATCCCGTAGGTCAGCATCATGCTCGCGCCGTACCGGTCCTGCAGCAGCTCAGTTGCTGACATCGCGCGCTCCCTGGGGGCTATTCGGGACAACCATCGTGCCGATCCCGGAGTCTGTGAAGATCTCCAGCAGGATCGCGTGCGGCAGCCGGCCGTCTAGCACGTGCGCCTGCGGAACGCCGCCGCGCACCGCCGCGAGGCAGGCTGTCATCTTGGGGATCATGCCGTCGGACAGCGAAGGCAGCAGGGCTTCCAGCTCGTCGGCGGTGAGCTGGCTGATGACCTCGGCCGGCTCGTCCGCGCCGAACTGCCCGTCTCCCCCCGGCCAGTTCGCGTGCAAGCCGGCCACGTCGGTCAGGAAGACCAGCTTGGCCGCGCCAAGTTCCAGCGCCACGGCCGCAGCCGCGGCGTCGGCGTTCACGTTGAGCACCTCGCCGGCCTCACTGCGGGCGACGCTGGAGATGACCGGGATCCGGCCGTCGGCCAGCAGCGCCTTGACCGCGCCCGGGTTCACCGCCTCGACTTCGCCGACCTGGCCGAGATCTATTCGCTCGCCGTCGACCTCAGCGTGCATCCGGCGCGCCGTGAGCAGGTGCGCGTCCTCACCACTCATCCCCACGGCGAACGGGCCGTGCTGATTGATCAGGCCGACGATCTCCCGGTTGACCTGGCCGGTGAGGACCATGCGGACAACGTCCATCGTTTCCGGCGTCGTGACGCGCAGGCCCGCCTTGAACGTGGTCTGCATGCCCAGCCGCTCAAGCTGCGCGCTGATCTGCGGTCCGCCGCCATGCACAACGACCGGCCGCAGTCCGGCATAGCGCAGGAACACCACGTCTTGCGCGAAGGCGAGCCGCAGCTGCTCGTCGACCATCGCGTTGCCGCCGTACTTCAGGACGACGATCTGGCCGTGGAAACGTTCGAGCCAGGGCAACGCTTCGATGAGGGTCGCCGCTTTCCTCGCGGCCCCGTTCCCGGCATGAAGGTTTTTCATGTCGAGTACGCCGAATTCTCGTGCACGTATGCGGCAGTCAGGTCGGTCGTCAGGATCGATGCCGTGTGCTCGCCCGCCGCGAGGTCCACGGTGATGGTCACCTCTTTGGGACGCAGATCCGCCGCCGACCGGTCCTCGCCCGGCGCGCCCGATTTGCACACCCAGACGCCGTTGATCGCGACGCTGAGCTGGTCCGGCTCGAACCCGGCACGGGTGGTGCCGACGGCCGCAAGCACTCGGCCCCAGTTCGGGTCCTCGCCACCGATCGCGCATTTGAGCAGGTTGCTGCGGGCCACGGCACGGCCGACTTGGACCGCATCGTCTTCGGTCGCGGCGCTAGTCACCTCGATGGTGATTGCCTTGCTGGCGCCCTCGGCGTCGGCCTGCATCTGCGCCGCGAGGTCGGCGCAGGCATCGGTGAGCAGGTCGGTGAACTCTGCGCTGTCTGGCACGATCTCGGCCATGCCGCTGGCCAGAAGCAGCACGCTGTCATTGGTGGACATGCAACCGTCGCTGTCCAGCCGGTCGAAGGTCGTGCGCACAGCCTCGCGCAGCGCCGCGTCCAGGTCTGCGGGCGGCAGCTTGGCGTCCGTAGTCAAAACGACCAGCATGGTGGCCAGGCCGGGTGCCAGCATCGCGGCCCCCTTGGCCATCCCGCCGATGCGATAGCCGCTCTTTTCGACGCTGCAGGTCTTGGGCACGGTGTCGGTTGTGCGGATCGCGTCCGCTGCCGCGTTTCCGCCTTGCCTGGACGCAGCCTTGGTCGCCGCCGTGACGCCGGCCAGCAGGCGGTCAAGTGGTAGCCGCTCGCCGATCAGCCCGGTCGAGCAGACCGCGATCTCTCCCGCGCCTACATCAAGCAAGCCGGCGAGGTGCTCGGCTGTTCGATGCGTGTCCTGGAACCCGGCCGGCCCGGTGCAGGCGTTCGCCCCGCCGGAGTTCAGTACGACGGCGCGCACGGTGCCGCCGGCCAGGACCTGGCGGCTCCATAGCACCGGTGCAGCCTTCACCCGGTTAGAGGTGAATACGCCGGCTGCTGCGGCGGACGGCCCGTCGTTGATGACGACCGCGACGTCCGGGTTGCCTGATTCCTTGATGCCGGCGGCTACGCCCGCAGCCCGGAAGCCCCAGGGTGCTGTCACGCTCATGGTGCGACTCCGATCGCGGTCAGTCCGGCGGTTTCCGGCAGGCCCAGCATCAGGTTTGCGTTCTGGACGGCCTGCCCGGCCGCGCCCTTGCCGAGGTTGTCGATCGCGGCTACCACGATCGCGCGGCCCGCCCGTTCATCCACGGCGGCTTGCAGGTGCACGCCGTTGGAGCCGGTCACCCAGGCGGTCGCCGGCCAGGTTCCGGCAGGCAGCAGGCTGATGAAGGGCTCGCTTGCGTATGCCTCGGCGATGGCCTCACGCAGCTCACTGCTGGTTATCGTCGGCCTGGTCAGCCTGGCGGTGCAGGTAGCCAGGATGCCGCGCGGCATTGGTGCCAGCACCGGGGTGAAGCTGACTCCACCGTGCGCGCCGAGCACGTCGCCGGCAGCCTCGGCGAGCGCCTGCTCGATCTCCGGGGTGTGCCGGTGCGCGCCAGCCACCTGGTAGGCGCTGGCCGATCCCATAACCTCGCTGCCTAGCAGGTCGGTCCGCAGCGACCGGCCTGCGCCCGAGGTTCCGGACACGGCCACGATCACCACATCCGCTGGGTCTGCGAGACCAGCCGCGACGAGCGGCACGAGCGCGAGTATGGCGGCCGTCGCATAGCAGCCGGGCGCAGCGACTCTGCTTGCGGCCTTGATGGCAGGCCGGGCCGCGGGTAGCTCGGGCAGGCCGGTGACCCAGCGGCCCTGGTGCGGACCGCTGTAGTGCCGTTCCCACGAGGCCGGATCGGCCAGCCGGAAGTCAGGACCGAGGTCGACGACTTTGACGCCGCCCGGCAGCCCGGCTGCGAAAGGCGCGGACATTCCGGCCGGCAGCGCCAGGAATGCCAGGTCGCATCCTGCCAGCGCGTCCGGGGCGTGTGGCTGCAGCACGGTCGCAGCGAGGCCGGGCAGGCCCGCCAGATTCGGATGCAGCTGGCCGACGGTCTTGCCTGCGCTGGAGTCGGCAGTGACTGTCCCGATCTCCAGATCCGGATGCCCGGCGATCAGCCGCAGCAGCTCGCCGCCCGCATAACCGCTAGCGCCGGCCACCGCCACCCGCGCACCCATTTGACTGACCTCTCTCGCCGACCTTTACGCCCAGCGCAACGTCTGTTAGCCCCGGCGCAAGGTCTGTTAGCCCCGGCGCAAGGTCTGTCAGCCCCAGGCGCAAGGTCTGTCAGCCCCAGGCGCAAGGTCTGTTAGCCTCGGCGCAAAACGCCGCCTCGCCCTGGCGCAAAACGCCGCCTCGCCCTGGCGCAAAACGCCTCCTCGCCCTGGCGCAAAACGCCTGGCGCAACGTCTCCTCGCCTGGCGCAAGACGCCACCGAATGATTATGCAGATATCTGACTGATTATGCAAATCGCTGGCGATCCCGGTCGGTAACCGGCGACCGCTAGATCTGCGATCCCGGTTGGGCCGATACCACCTGAGAAGGCATGATGGGCGCGGAAGGGAGAAGGGGTGCAGATGCACGTCATGCAGGCACGGCGCCGTAGCCATCGGCTGTCCGGCTCGCTCTTCCTACTCTGCCTGCTGTTTGCCGCGATGGCCGGCACCTTTGCCCTAGCCGGCTGCGGCAACCAGGCTGCCAAGTCGAACGCTGCCAGCGTTAAGGATTGCGGGACCAGCCACACCGCGGCCAACGTGCCGATCGACATTCTTGTCGAACGCGGTCACGTCTCGTGCGCGACGGCGCTGGCTATCGAGGGCAGTTACGCCAAGGCGATCGCCGAAGGCAAGGCGCCGGGTAACGGTGGCGGCGGCCCGGTTCAGGTTGGCGGCTGGACTTGCCAGGGCTTCCCGACGCCGGAACTGCTGAAGACCGGCAAAACTTCCAAGTGCGCCAAGGATGGCACCGAGATCCTCGCCATCCTGAAGACCTCTTAGCCGGACCGCATCCGGATCCCGTTAGCCCGACCGCATCCGGCGCCCCAAATAGCCTGACTGCCGTCCGGCGCCCCAATTAGCCCGACCGCCGTCCGGCGTAACCTGAGCCGGTGCGCGCCTTAGCCAGCACGAACCAGGCAAATAGTGCGTTCCACCCAGCGCATGTCCGAGTCGGCGGCGCCGTTAAGCACCTCGCTCTCACGCTAGGGGCACTACTTCCTACTTGCTGCCCTATGAAGGGCAGCAAAACGGAACTAGTGCCCTTCCGCGCAGCCGGCTGCCATGAGCAGGATTACCTTTCATGACATTTGCCCGGTCTACGGCTCGTCTCTCGCGGCTAGCGGGCTACCGGCCGCCGCGATCGAACCTTCCCGGCGAGGTAACGCTCAGGCGCCGCGGAGTACGGCTCCGGTCTGGCGGGCTGCTTCGGCGACGGCCGCGTCCCGGGCCGCGGCGACCTCCTCGGCCGTCAGCGTCCGGTCTGGAGCGCGGAACCGCAGCGTGTACGCCAGCGACTTATTGCCCTCGCCTGCCTGGTCGCCGGTGTAGACGTCGAACAGCTTCAGCTCCTCAAGCAGCACGTCACCTGCTCTTGCAGCGCCATCGGTCAGGGCTCGCTCAACGTCAGCGGCGGGGACTGCCCGGTCGACAACGAGCGCGACGTCCTGCACCGCCACCGGGTAGGCCGACAGGGTCGGAGCCTGCACCGGCCCGAGAGCATCAGCGGCGGTCTCGATCACCGACATGTCCAGTTCCATCGCGGCGGTCCTTGGCGGCAGGCCGAACGCGGCTATCGCCCGCGGGTGCAGCTCGCCCGCGTGCCCGGCCAGCCATTCGTGACCCTGCTCGTTCCTGACGAAGATCGCGGCGCACCGGCCAGGATGCCATGGCTCGTGCTGGTCGGCTCGGATCTCGAACGGCACCCGGCTGGCGCGCAGCACCACGCGCGCAGCCTCGATGGCGTCCTGCCAGCCGGCCGGGCGACCCGAGCCCCACCATCCGGCGGGCTCGGCGTTACCCGCGAACACGACGCCGACCCGTAGTGGCTGGTCCGGGAGCGCGGCTTCCAGCTGGGCGACCTCGTGCGCCGCGGGACCGCGGTCAACCCGGAGAATGGGCGCGACCGGCGCGGCGTCCGGCCGTGGCCGGAAGACAAGCCCGAACTCATACAGCGGAACGTCGGTGAACCCGCGGCCGAGGTTGCGGGCCAGGGTCTTGAGCATGCCGGGCAGCAGCGTCGTCCGCATCAGCGGCTCGTCGTCACTCAGCGGGTTAGCCAGCCGGACCGCGATCCGGCGCGGATCATCGGCAGGCAGCTGGAGCTTGTCGAAATCAGAGTCCGCGGCGAACGGCTGGCTGAGTACCTCAACAAGACCGTGGTAGCCAAGCGCCCGGGCGACTGTCCTGCGCAGCCGCTGGCGATCGGTCAGGCCGCGGCCGCCAACCGCACGGACGGCCCGCACCGGGATGTTCTGGTAGCCCTCAAGCCTGATGACCTCCTCGGCCAGGTCGGCTGGGTCGGCGAGGTCCGGCCGCCACGATGGCGGCGTCACAAGCAGGGTCACGCCTGACTTGTCGTGCCTGCCATGGTCTTGTTTGGCATGCTCGGGTCCTCTGCCGTTGCCATCTCCCGCGGCCAGGCCGGCCGCCCCGGGCGCAGGTGCCTGCGTGACCGTGCAGCCGACCTCCCGCAGTCGGCCCAGCACCGTGTCCAGCCCGTACACCAGGCCCGCCACCTGATCGGGATAATCGGCCGCCATCGAGATAACCACGGGCTCGATCGGGACCGCCGCCATGGTGCAGCCGGGCACTGCCGTGCCGCCACCGAGCGTGGCCAGCATCGTGGCTGCCCGGGCTGAGGCGCGGGTCTGCAGCTCCGGATCGACGCCGCGCTCGAACCTGGCGGAAGCTTCGGAGCCGAGCTTGTGCCGCCTGCTCATCCTGGCCAAGCCGCGGGCGGAGAAATGGGCGGCCTCGATCACGACCTCGCGCGAGTTCTCGGATACCTCGGTCAGCACCCCTCCCATCGTCCCGGCCAGCGAGATCGGCCCAGACGAGTCGGTGATCAGGATGTCTTCGGGATCGAGTGCCCGGACGACGTGATCGAGAGTCTCCAGCCGCTCCCCGGGCCTGGCGCGACGCACTACGATCGGCCCGGTCAGCCTGGCCTTGTCGAAAGCGTGCAGCGGCTGGCCTAGCTCGAGCATCAGGTAGTTGGTGACGTCGACAGCCAGCGACACGCAGCGCTGGCCAGCCCTGGCCAGCCTGATCCGCATGGCCAGCGGCGTCGGCGTGGCCGGGTCGATCCCGCGCACCTCGCGCAGCACGAACCGGTCACATGCGGTCGGGTCCTCGATGGCGGCCGGGTAAACCTCGTCCGACACCGCGTCAGGATCTGCCGGCAAGCCGACGTCGGCCGGGTCGGTGAACGGAACCTGGTAGGAGATCGCCAGCTCCCTGGCTACTCCGCGGACCGAGAGCGCGAAGCCCTTGTCCGGCGTCACGTTGATGTCGAACACCACGTCGCGCAGCCCGGCATAGCTGACAAAGTCAGTGCCGAGCGGAGCGTCGGCAGGCAGCACCATGATGCCCGAGTGATCGTCACCGATGGCCAGCTCCGAAGCCGAGCAGATCATTCCCTCAGACACCCGGGCGTAGGTCTTGCGCGCGCCGATTTCGAATCCGCCCGGCAGCATTGCGCCCGGTTGCGCCAACGCCACCCGGTCGCCGACCGCGAAGTTGCTGGCACCGCAGATGACGTGCCGCTCCTGGCCGTCGCCGGTGGACACCTGGCAGTACCTGATCGGCTTGTTGTAGCCGACCAGCTCCTCGATATCGAGCACCTCGGCGACGACCACACCGGTGATATCGTGCCCGACCGGCTCAACGGACTCGACCTCCAGGCCGCAGGCGGTCAGCCGCGCGGACATCTCCTGGACGCTGATCTCATCGTCAGCGGCAAGCCCGACGGCAGCGTACTCAAGCAGCCAAGACAGCGGGAGCCGCATCACGCCTCCATTCCGAACGCCCGGCTGAACCGCAGGTCACCCTCGAGGGTGTCCCTGATGTCGGTCACGCCGTGCCTGATCATCACCGACCTGTCGATGCCCAGCCCGAACGCGAATCCGCTGTAGCGGTCCGGGTCAATGCCGCAGGCCACCAGCACCCGCGGGTTGACCATGCCGCATCCGGCGATCTCGATCCAGCCCTGTGACTTGCACACCCGGCACGGCTCGCCGCCAGGCCTGGCCGAGGCGCCGCGGCAGACATGGCATTCCATCGAGACGTCAGCCGATGGCTCGGTGAACGGGAAAAAGTCCGGCCTAAGGCGTGTCTGCAGGCCCGCACCGAACATGGCGTCCACGAACGCGGTGATCGCGCCGCGCAGGTCGGCCATGGTCAGGCCCTCGTCTACGGCCAGGCACTCGATCTGGTGGAAGACCGGGCTGTGCGTCGCGTCCAGCGCGTCGCTGCGGTAGCACTTACCCGGGCTAACCACATACAGCGGCAGCGGCCGGGTCAGCATGGCCCTGATCTGCACCGGCGAGGTATGCGTGCGCAGCACGACACCCGATCGCTGCGCCGGGTCAGGTCCCGCGACGAAGATCGTGTCCTGCATCTCCCTGGCCGGGTGGTCGGGCGGGAAGTTCAGCGCGTCGAAGTTGTACCACTCGGCCTCAGCCTCCGGCCCCTCGGCAACCTCATAGCCCATGTTGACGAAGACGTCGACCAGGCGCTCTCCTACGGTGGAAACGGGGTGCCTAGCGCCAACGGTCATCCGGTCCCATGGCAGCGTCACGTCTACTGCCTCATCCACCAGCACGCGCCGGTCCCGGTCTGCCTCGAGTTCGGACTGGCGCTGGCTGAGCGCATCCCTGATAGCCGCGCGGGCCGCGCCTACTCGCTTCCCTGCCTCTGCCCTGGCGGCTGGCGGCAGCGCCCCGATCTCCGCGTTCGCCAGCGTGATCGGGGCCCGGTCACCCACGTGCGCGAGCCGGGCGGCCTTGAGCTGATCCAGGTCGGCTGCGGCGGCTATCGCGGCCAGCGCATCGGCCTGCATGCGCTGCACCTGTTCAGGAGACAGCACAGCGACCTCCACCGGGTCATAAGTCTTGTTCGGTGCGGACATCGTTTTTCCTGATCTCCTGCGGTATCCACGGGGAAGGCCCCGTGCAACCCCCCAATATCCGGGTGACCCGACAGGTCGTCCTGGCTCCAGAGGGCGCGGACATGAAAAGGACCGGCGCCGTTAGGCGCTAGCGAGCATGGGCATTCTTCAGGCCCGCCGGCTAGCCGAACTCAGGCGTCCCGGCGGGCATGGTAAATCGGAACTCGGCGCCGCCGCCCGGTGCCTGCCGTACAACGATCTCCCCGCCGTGCGCTTCCACCAGGCCCTTGACGATGAACAGCCCGAGGCCTGCACCACCACGGCGCTTCGCGCGCCAGAACCGGCCAAAGACGCGGGGCGCTACCTCGGGCGCGATGCCAGGACCCTGGTCGCGGACCGCTACGGCTACGCCAGGAGCCCCTGTCACTACCGTCGGCTCCACCACAGTAGTAACCGTACCAGCCCCGTGCCTGACTGCGTTCTCGATGAGGTTCGCCAGGATCTGGTCGACCTTGTCGACGTCGAGCCAGGTCTCGGGCAGGCCGTCGGCCACCTCAACCTGGTACCTGTCGGCGGTGTCGCCCGCTGCTACCCGGCCGCTAATGATCTTCTGGGCCCGGCTGGCTATGTCGACAAGCTCGCGGTGCACCTCGATCCGGCCCGCCTCGATTCTGGACACGTCTAGTAGCTCAGTGATCAGCCTGGTGACGCGGTCAGCATCGGCATTGACCGTCTCCAGCATGACCCGCTTCTGGTCGTCGGTGAATCTCGGCCACTTGGCCAGCAGCGTCGCCGTAAATCCCTTAACGCTGGTCAGGGGTGACCGCAGTTCGTGGGCGACGGTAGACACCAGGTCTGCCCGGCTGCGCTCGAGCCGCGTCCGCTGCTGCGAACTGCGCAGGGTGATCGCGATCCGTTGCACCTCGCCCGGCTCACGCGCCCAGCCTTCCCGCGGCCCGCGGCCGCGCGGGGCACGCACGTAGCCAACGCTCACCAGCAGTTCTGTCCCGTCAGGGAGGTAGAGCGGGCGTTCCGGGTGCCGCGTCCTGGTGGACAGGCCGTCGTACGGCTGAGTCAGTGTCCACCAGCAGCGATCCTCACCATCACGCAGCGGGAGCATTTGGCGCACGTCGCGGCCGATGGCGAGTGCAGGGGCTATCCCGGTCAACCTCGCAGCCGCGCGGTTGAAGACGGCGATCTTGCCGATCCGGTCGGCCACAATGAGCCCATCCGGCAGGTCGTCAGCCAGCACTAGCCCGTCGCCGATGCCGTCGGCCTGCCCGGCGACAGCGGAAGTCGCGGGCGCGCGGGCGACCCGTGCCGCCGCCTGACCTGTCATCCCGTCCACCCTGCGCGCCGCCTCCGGGAGGCTTCTGACAAATGCCTGTCCCCCGGCTCGGCTCACAAGCGCACGCCACGGCCACAGCGCCTGCCGCCAGATCGGCCACAGCGCGCAGTTGCCACGGCCACGTCAGCGGACTCGGGGGGAAACCCGCCGTCGTAGCGCTACTGCGTCACTAAGCACGGAATCAACCGGGCCACCTGCCGCGACCCGGACCCGGGCCGCTTCATGACGCAACGTGATCAGACTCTAGCGGATTCGCTATGCCGCCGGACACCGCCGGATGTCAACAGATGACTGACGGTTGCCAAAACTTACTGATTAGTGATGAAAATCACCCCTTGCGTTCACCTTCGGCAGGCGGTTGCTTGACTGCGCGCGCAGGTCACTGGCTGCGGCCGAGCCGCATGATCAGGTTCCGACAGGTGGTCGGGTCCGGACAGGTAGTCAGGTCCGGACAGCGTGGAGGTGGCGAGCCGAGGCGTACAGGCAGACTGCCGCGGCGGCGGCCAGGTTCAGGCTCTCGGCCCTGCCGTAAATAGGCACCGCGACAACCGTGTCAGCTAGGTCGAGCAGGCTGTCTGGCAGACCCCAGGCCTCGTTCCCGAACAGCCATGCCGTCGGCCGGACCAGGTCAGGGCCGCCGTCGGCGGAGTCGAGCAGCTGGCTCGCGCTGCCATCGGCGGCCAGGATCTGCAGGCCGGCTCCGCGCAGCGCC
>Ga0187814_10000917_pt1 | contig 10838 bp, 12 predicted proteins | sample NC_S_4_FD_132450 | JGI IMG/M metagenome (GOLD analysis project Ga0187814, IMG submission 132450) | Wetland sediment microbial communities from Neuse River Estuary, North Carolina, USA - ASW-S_4 | ecosystem: Environmental > Aquatic > Freshwater > Wetlands > Sediment | place: USA: North Carolina...
GGGAGTTTTGTGGGGGGGGGGGGTTTGTTCGTGGTTGTCATGATGAAGGCGGGGCGAATACCCTTGGGGGGTACGGTATCTTCTTCTTCACAACCGCCAGAAGGGAGGGTGAGCGCTGATGCCGACGACGACCGAAACCCGGGGCTACACGGCCACCAAGGATCAGCTACTAATGCGGTTGAAGCGAATCGAGGGCCAGGTGCGCGGGGTCCAGGGGATGGTCGAGAACGACCGCTACTGCATCGATGTGCTCACTCAGATCAGCGCGATCCAGGCCGCGTTGGACAAGGTCGCTCTGGGGCTGCTCGACGGCCATGCGCATCACTGCGTCGTCGGCGGCGCGGCGGGCGGCACACCTGAGGAGCGCACCAGCGAGATGATGGCCGCCGTCGGGCGGCTGCTCAGGCGCGGGTAAGCGAGCGTGCACGCGATCTGGCACGCGCTGCGGTTCGCGTTCGGGATGACTTGGGGGGTCCTGTGGGCGCTGATCCTCGGCTTCGCGCTTTCCGGCGTCGTGCAGGCCGTCGTCAGCAAGCAGCAGATGCGCCGACTGCTGCCCGACGATTCACCCCGGACGCTAGCGGTCGCCGCCGGCCTGGGCGCTGCGTCATCGTCGTGCTCCTACGCCGCGGTGGCGCTCGCGCGGTCGCTGTTTCGCAAGGGCGCCAACTTCACCAGCGCGATGGCCTTTCAGTTCGCCTCGACCAACCTCGTGGTCGAGCTGGGCCTCATCCTTGCGCTCCTGATCGGCTGGCAGTTCACCGTCGGCGAGTTCCTCGGCGGCCCGATCATGATCGCGCTGATGGCGCTGCTGTTCCGCCGCTTCCTAAAGCCCCAGACGGTCGAGGAGGCGAGGCGCCAGGCCGACGGTGGCGTGCTCGGGCGGATGGAGGGACACGCCGAGATGGACATGAGCGTCACCGACGGCGGCACGCTCTGGCAGCGCCTTCGCTCCCCGGCGGGCTTCACCGCGATCAGCAATTACTTCGTGATGGACTGGGCCGCGATCTGGATGGACATCTTCGGCGGTCTGCTGATCGCCGGCGCGCTGGCCGCGTGGGTCCCCAACTCCTTCTGGCAGGGCCTGTTCCTCGAACACCAAGGCGCGCTGGCCACGATCTGGGGACCGCTGATCGGACCGCTGGTGTCGATGCTGTCGTTCGTCTGCTCGATCGGCAACGTGCCCCTCGCTGCGGTGCTGTGGAACGGCGGCATCAGCTTCGGCGGGGTGCTCGCGTTCATCTTCGCCGACCTGATCATCCTCCCGATCCTCAACATCTACCGCAAGTACTACGGACGGCGGATGACCACCTTCCTATTCGTCACCTTCTACGCGTCGATGGCCGCCGCCGGGCTGATCGTCGACCTGCTCTTCAAACTCGTCGGCCTTGAGCCGACCGGCGCGCGCCACGCCAAGGTCACCGACGCCGGCGTCAGCTGGAACTACATAACCGTGCTGAACATCATCTTTCTGCTGCTCGCTGCCGTGCTCGTCGTCCGCTACTTCCGCAAAGGCGGCGGCCTGGCGATGCTGCGCATGATGAACACGCCAATGACGCAGGAGCACGACCGCGCCCATGCCCGGGCGCATCCAGCCTAGAGACGCCCCGGCCGCTCGCATCTGAGCGGTCACCGATACGGGAGTTCCGCCTACCCGGGTGAAAGCTGCGGTTCGGTTGGTTGTGTTGGTTCGACGCGGGGGTGGTGCTGCGAGGATGTCCCCGAAGCCTGGGGACAGCGAGTGCGAGTGCCCCGCCGAGAGCAGCGCGGCGAGCACCACGACTGCGATGACCGCGCCGGTTGACCAGCGTCGGTAGGCTTGCTCTTGAAGCCGGGTTGAGGTCAAGCGGAGCGCCACGAGAATGAGCGAGGTCCGGCGACAGCTGGCGATTGGCGAGGTGGCGGAGCGCGCCGGGATGAGCGCGTCGCGGATCCGCTATTACGAGGCGCGCGGCCTGCTGCCCGAGCCGGAGCGGGCTGCTGGGAAGCGGCGATACACCGAGGAGGTGTTTCGGCGGCTGGCAATCATCGACGCGGCGCAGCGCGTCGGGTTCACGCTCGAGGAGATCCGCGACCTGCTCGGGTCACGCGACCGGCCCGCGCACGAACGGCTGCGCGAGCTCGCGGTGCTGAAGCTGCCAGAGCTCGACGATCTGATCGACCGGGCAACATCGGTGCGCCGCCTGCTGAAGCTGTGCAGCAGCTGCGACTGCGAATCGATCGACGTCTGCCGGATGTTCGACGATCACGTCCTGCCGATGCGGGAGCACACCGCCACGACCGCTACGAGGCGAGGCAGGCATCGCGCGACCACCCCGGCTTGACTTCAACTTGGGTTGAAGTGCAACAGTAGGCGCGTTGGTGTCTTAGCCGATCCTGTCAGGAGAACCAGCGAATGGCGTACGTGATCGCCGAGCCTTGCATCGGGACGAAGGATCTCTCGTGCGTGGAGGTCTGCCCGGTCGACTGCATCCACCCCACCCAGGACGAGGAGGGATTCGACGAGGAGCCGCAGCTGTACATCGATCCCGAGGAGTGCATCGACTGCGACGCCTGTGTCGAGGCGTGCCCCGTCGATGCGTGCTTCGCCGAGGATCAGCTGCCCGACGAGTGGCAGAAGTACATCCAGATCAACGCCGACTACTACAAGCGGCGCTGACAGTCGCTCAGCGATCACCGAGCCTGATCAGATCCGTGAGGACCCGTCACAGGCAGCTCCGTCATCTCGCGGGCGGGCTCATCACGGCGAGTGTGGTCGTCGGGATCCTGGCGGTCGGCGTCCGCGCCGGATGGGGCGGATCGTTCGCTCGGGCACTCGAGGGCGCGACCCTATTTCTCGCCGCTGGCGCGTATCTCGCCCATGTGCTCGCACACCACGAACACTGGCGCGAGCTCTTGACACGATCGATCCTGGTTACCGCGTTTGCGCTCTGGGGGATCGCGCAGAGCGCGCCGGGATTGCCCGGGGACGCGGTGCTGGGCGACGTCGTGATCGTGCTGTTCGTCGTCGACCTCGGGATCCTCGTGAGCCCTTGGATCTGAGCGAGGTGCGCGAGAATCAATCCTGTGCTTGACCGCCGCTCGCGCCCGCTGCGCGATTTGCGCATCTCGGTCACCGACCGCTGCAACTTCCGCTGCACCTACTGCATGCCGAAGGAGGTCTTCGGACGCGAGTTCGCGTTCCTGCCGCGCGCCCAGCTGCTGACCTTCGAAGAGATCGCGCGCCTGGCCCGAGCGTTCGCGCGCCACGGCGTGTCCAAGGTGCGGCTCACCGGCGGCGAACCGCTCCTGCGCAAAGACCTTGAGCAGCTGGTCGCGATGCTCGCCCAGATCGACGAGATCACTGATGTCGCGCTGACGACCAACGGGTCCGCCTTGGCCGCGAATGCCCAAAAGCTCAAGCACGCCGGTCTCACGCGCGTGACCGTCAGCCTCGACGCGCTTGACGACGACACGTTCGCCGCGATGAACGATGTCGCCTTCCCGGTCGCGCGGGTGCTCGCCGGGATCGACGCCGCCGCCGCGGCCGGGCTCGCGCCGGTGAAGATCAACATGGTCGTCAAACGGGGAGTCAACGACCACCGGATCACCGAGATGGCCGGGCATTTCCGCGGCACCGGGCACATCCTGCGGTTCATCGAATACATGGACGTCGGCACGACCAACGGGTGGCGCATGGACGATGTCGTCCCAGCGGGCGAGATCATCACCACGATCAACGAACGCTGGCCGCTCGAACCGGTCCAACCCAAGTATCCCGGCGAGGTCGCAACCCGCTACCGCTACCGCGACGGCGCCGGCGAGATCGGCGTGATCGCATCCGTCACGCAGCCTTTCTGCGGCGCCTGCACCAGAGCGCGGCTATCGGCCGACGGCAAGCTCTACACCTGCCTCTTCACCGCGCACGGCCACGACCTGCGCGGCCTCCTACGCAGCGGCGCCAGCGACCAACAACTCGACACCCGAATACGCGCCATCTGGGCCGACCGCGCCGACCGCTACTCAGAACTCCGGCACGCCAACACTCCGCGGGGGCCAAGGGCCGAGATGTCATACATCGGCGGCTAACTCCGCGGCATCTGGACCGCGACCAGCGCCCGATCCGCAGCGCATCCGGTCGACGAGGAGCTGTGGCTGTCCGTTTGTCACACTGGCATTCCCCGACCGTTCGCTGCCTCCCACGGCCAAACCGAGCACCACCAGCCACGTCAGTCAGCACGCCACCGCGTACCCCCGCAGCCACGAGAGCAGGGCTCGGGGACGGGACACCTCGAGCCCCGGATCTCGCCAGTTGCGGGCACCGTGACTCGCTTTCTGGTTTCACAACGAGCAGGCACGAGCTCTCGCTTATGCAATCGCGTGGAAGGGACGGCCGGCAGCGCGGCTCCGCGCTCGCAACCGTCGCAATGCGCAAGTCAGCGTGACCGAGCCGCCGGAGAGGAAAGCAGGAGCCGAGGCTCTCTGACGGCCGGGGCTGGCACGCGTGGATCTACGCGAAACCGGAGGGCAGCATCGTGCTGGCGATCGACATCATGGCCGGTGTTGTGAGCGCCAGTCCGGGCTTGAGCTGGTCAAGCAACTCGTTCCCGGGGTGTTGCTCGGTGGCGGGATGCTGGCGCTGCGGTTCGTCCTTCATTAGCATCGGGCCACGCGTGTGAGGATGAGACGTGCGTGGCCTGTCGTGGCGGCGATGGTGGCGGCGCTTGCGATTGCCACCGCGACCTCGGCCGCTTCACTGCCGGCGCTGCGGCCGGTGGTCCTGCCCCGCGACCACGGCGCTCATCCGGCCTTCCAGGTCGAGTGGTGGTACACGGCGGGAACCGTGGCCAATCACCGCGGCCGTGACTTCTTTTGGTTTGCCACTGTGTGGGCGGGTGAGGGTTTCGTCCTGGCCAAGGTCAACGTGGTCGACCTGCAGGCCGACCGGATCGTGCTCTCGAAGGAGTACGTCGCCGCCGGCGCGCTGACCAGCGGCCAGACCCGAATGGACGTCGACGGCTTCGGGCTGGGCCGGCAGCCGCGCAGCGTGCTGGGACGCTGGTCGGTCGACGCGCCGGTGCCCGGTAAAGGACGGCTGCGGCTCAGCTTAACCCCGGTCCAGCCTTACGTGCTCAACGGTTCCCATGGGATCGTCCCGGAGGGGCCGGGGGCCACCTCGGCGTACTACTCCGATCCCCGTCTGGCCGCCCGGGGGACGCTCGTACTCGATGGCCAGCCAAGCCGCGTCAGCGGCCAGGGCTGGTTCGACCATCAGTGGGGCAACTTCGCCACTAACTCCGCCTCCTGGCACTGGAACTGGTTCGCCTGCCAGTTCCAGGACGGCAGCGATCTCATGCTCTATCAGTTCATCACTCCCGCCGGCCGGCCGACCGGGGTGCAGAGCGCCACCTTCGTCTCGCGCCACGGTGTGTCGACGCATCCGCGACGGTTCACGGCCGTGCCACTCGGGCCGGCGATCCGGCCAGCGGGCGCAACCGGCACCTACCCCCTGCGCTGGCGCCTCAACGTGCCGTCAGTTCACGTGAACGTCACGCTCAAGGCGCGCGCCCGCCATCAGTTCATCTCGAACCAGTACCTGCCAGGATTCTGGGAAGGGGCGGCGGCAATCACGCGTGGCGCGCCCGGCGCCTGCATCGTCGAGTCCACTCGCGAGACGACAAGCACCTTCTAGACGATCTCGGTCAACCTCCGGCCGCTAAGGACCGACTCCGGACGCCCGGCCACGATGTCACGAATGGCGCCGCGCCTGCGCCTCACGGCGCCCGAGCAACAGCCACTGCGGGTCGAGTCGGAGGTCATGCGTGCCCGGGAAGCCGCCGCGCAGTTTCGCGCCGTGAGGAACGAACACGGCGTGACCGCGCTCGAGCGCCTGCCGCCAGACGACGTCACCGCCCTGCTCCTACCTGCCTCCTCCAGCACCATGACGGCGCACCTCATGAAACCAACCCGCCGAGAGGGCGCGCTCGCTCGCGTCGCAAAGCGAGCGCTCGTCAAAGCGGCGCACCGGTAACAAGAGCAAGTGTCCGAGCACGGCCTCGCTGTCGGGTGCCAGCTCATCGGCCTGACGCTGTAACCGCTCGCTCTCGATACTGCTAGAGCCGAGGCTGTAGACCGCGTTCGGATCGATGTCCACCTTGCGGACAGACAGCTGGTCCCGCATGTCTAGCTCCGGCCCTCCGCTCGTCCCCGCGGCCATCACTACGCCTTCTCCCGGTCGATCACGCGCCAGCGTACCGCCGCCGCGACAGCACAGCAACCGGACGCCCGCCTCCAGCCTCGCGGACGGCTCGGCCGAACCGAGCGCTACCAGGTCGAGCAACAGTCGACCACCAGCCGGACCCGACGTGTACGCAGCCGCCTCTCGGAGGGCCAATCGTCCTCGCCGACCCTTCGCTCCTGAGCACGACCATCACTTCGATCGGCTCGAACATCGAGGCGCTCGCTGCGTCACTGGAAGCGGCGGACGCGACGGCTCTCTCCGCCAGGCTTCAAGACGGCTGCTACGCCAGCAACGCGGCAGTCGACACGGCCTGAATAGACCCGATGACACTGCCGCCCGGACGAGCAGGAACAGCAACGAACTGCCTGTCCGGCGCCTTGACGGCTCTCGCATCGCCCCGACTGAACATCACTTGGAGGGAGCTACTGGACCGGCCGGAGCACTCACGTTGGCCGCGACCGGACTCGTCGCAATGCGAGCGCTCGCGTGCCGGCGGCGGTGCAGACGAAAGCGAGCGTCCCGCTACCCGCGCGCGTTGCGAGTCTGGGCACGGCGCGGGCGACGTGCTCGTTGCCGCCGAGAAGCAGGACTGCCGCGACTCGTTCAACCCCATCGGAGCACGGCCATTGATCGCGGCCGACAGACTGCTCTCACGCCTGAAAGAGCAGTCTGGCGACGGCCGGCGAGGCTGCTGCTCGGTGACGGATGGAGCCACCCGTCATCCGGTCGGCAGGCTGCGCTGATCATCCACAGGGCGGTCGGCGATAGCTGGAAGCCAGCTAGGACGGCTCCTCCCTTCGCGGAAAAGCAGGGTCCCTGGACCGATCGCTCACGGCGTTTGGCGAGCCGGTGCCGCGCTCAGTCGCGCAAGTGGCGATTAGCGAGACGATGAGTGCCCGCGCGGGGACTCCTGCGTTCGTGTTGGGCCGGGCATCCTCGCGCAGCTGATCTGGCGGGAGCCGCGTGAGAGTCGACGGCGTCGGGGTCGGCGCGGCGCTGCCGCTCCAACTCGGTGGCGCCAGGCGCGGCATCTCGCGCTCCTGCACTCGGCGGGAGCGGCCGTTTCGGGGAGAACCGCTCGGTTCACTCCAGAGCAGACTGCGCCCGCAACGACGAGCGTCGCGATCAAGCCCAGCCTGCCCGGCGTCGTCGTCTCCTGCTCGCGCGGCCGCTCGCGCACTGAAGTCACTCGTGTCTTCACACGCGCGCCCGGGAAGCTGACGAGCGAGCTCACGCCCTCCAGGTCGAGGTCCAATCGTGAGACGAACACACGGGGATTGTTTGATCGCCCGCGCCAGCCGTCACGCCACCCAAGCTGTCGATCTCGACACCGTCCCCGTCCGACTGCGTACCTCTTGGCCCCCAATGCCCGCCACGACTTAGGCGACACGTGCTCACCCCTTCCCCACGAACTGGCGACGCGTGTTAGAGCGGGCGCACCCGAGGGGCAAGTGTGGCGGCAACTCGGAGCGGCGCGAGAGGTGTGGCGATCAACCCCTTGGGGGGCTGGGAGGCGGCCCACTTCACCGGGATATTGACCCCCGACTTGCCGACCATCCGCATCGAGGAGCCTGCAATGACCGCCGAAACCATCACCAAGCTAGAGCAGCGCAAAGCGGCCATCACCCCGCGGCAGTTCGTCCTTCCCGTCGTCCGGCCGCTGTCGATGGCGACTGCTCACCCCGCACCCGAGGTGTGGACGACGCCGGCGGCGAAGGTTCGTCCGATTGGACGGCCCCAGGTCCTCCCCGCCCGAGGCCGGAACCTTCGCTCCTCGAGCTTTGCGGAGCTCCAGGAGCGGATGCCGGCGGTCGTGGCCGCCGAGCGGGAGCGACGCCAGCGCGCTGTTGTCGTCGTTCCCTCGCGCACGGTTGACAAATGGCAGGAGCCCGCGGCTGAAACACAGGCCTACGAGGAGCGACTTCTCTGCTCGTTGCTCGACCTGCGTGATCGCGCTTTGCGCATGACGTACGTCACGTCCTCGCCGATCAACCCGGCGATCATCGACTACTACCTATCACTGCTCCCGCCGCGTCTGCGCCGTGATGCCCGCTCGCGCCTGACGTTGGTTACGCTCGGCGAGCGAACCTCACGTCCGCTAAGCAAGAAGCTGCTCGATCGTCGGGACGTACTCGAGCGGATCCGTCGCTCGATCGTGGATCCCAGCACAGCTCATCTGGTTCCGTATACGACGACCTCACTCGAGCAAGACGTCGCGCTTGAGCTCGGCATTCCGATGTACGGCGCCGATCCGTGCCACGCATACCTCGGCACCAAGACCGGATGCCGGGAGCTGTTCGCGCAGGCGGGGGTGCCCCATCCTCTCGGTATCGAAGGGATCAAAGGCGTCACGGAAGCCGTCGCCGGGATCGTTCGGCTCCGCGCCGAGCGGCCAGGGCTCAGCCGACTAGTGATCAAGCTGAACGACGGTGTCTCGGGCGAGGGGAACGCACTCGTCGATCTTGCCGGACTCCCGACTCCAGGCTCCGCTCACGAGCTACAGGAGATCTTCACGCGAGTGCGGGCTCTTGTTCCTGAGGCGCCGGGCGTGTCCGCTCCACAATTCCTGGCCAAGCTCGCAAAGGGTGGCGGGATCGTGGAGGAATGGATCACCGGACGCGAGCTGCGGAGCCCGAGCGTCCAGCTGCAGATCACGCCTCTTGGAGAGGCGCAGCTGCTCTCGACTCACGATCAGATACTCGGCGGCCCGAGCGGCCAGAGCTACCTTGGCTGTCGCTTCCCGGCCGAAGCGTCGCATGCCCCCATCATCTCCGCGCTCGCTCGGCGCGTCGCAGACCAGCTCGCCGACGCTGGCGTGATCGGCCGTTTTGCGGTCGATTTCGTGGTCGTGAGAGCGCAAGACGGCTCGTGGAAGCCGTTTGCGATCGAGCTGAATCTCCGCAAGGGTGGGACCACCCATCCATATGAAACGCTTGCGCACCTCACAGGTGGAACCTACGACCCTGACACCGGCACCTTCACGACCCCGACAGGTCAGTGCAAGCATTACGTCGCCACTGATCACCTGGAGGCGCCGGAACTCCGCCAGCTCGGGTGTCAGGGACTCCTAGCGCTCGTCCGTCGAGGTGCTCTCAAGTTCGATCCAATGCAGCGGATCGGCCCGGTTTTCCACATGCTCAGCTCGCTGGATGAGCTAGGGCGAACCGGACTCACCGCGATCGGCAACAGCGCCGAGCAGGCGTCCGCAATCTATGAAGACGTCAAGGCGACGCTGATGGAAAACGCCGGGATTGCCGCCGAGCGTGTTGGCGCCGCCGCGGCTGCCGCCTGATCACGTCGCGGGCGTGCGGCGCAGCCGACCGGAGCTCTAAACCGCGGCGCTCGGGCGGCTCCGGCAAGCCGACCCAAGCCGCCGTTACACCCCACGGACCGCAGCTATCTCCGCGACTCAACATAATTTCCGTCGCTCACGCACAGCCTCCAGCCATCGGGGCGTGCGATCCGACAGCAGCTCAACGATCGGTGAGGTCGACGTCCAGGCGAGTCTTGAGCGGCGCCGACGCTTACGCGGCGGGGGTTTCGGGTCCGAGCTGCACCATTGCTCGCACCGCAGCAGTGCAGCACCTACGCCCGACTACCTCGGCAGCCGCGGCCATGGCAGGCCTTCGCGGAACGGGCGGTTATGCAAGTGCCCCTCGAGCCGATCTCGCGCTGAACAGCGGAAACGGGGGCCCGCGGTCGCCCTACTGAACATAACCGGACGCTGAACATAGATGCAGGTCTCGACCTGGGCCACAGTCGCGCTCGTCGCCAATTGCGGGTTCGTCGCAAAGGAGGCGTGCGCTCCGCCACGCGGCCGCGCCTGCTCCTGGGCGAAGGCGATAGCGAGCGGCGGCCGTCAGGCGGTGTGACCCCGGCCGTCGCTTCGTCGCCGAACCGATCGTGCGGTCCGGTGACGTGCCGAGCGTCACGGATCAGCACGCTGCGCCGGGCGGTGGCGATGCAGCCCAATGCGCGCAGCGCCGCGAGTGCCTTGACCGTGGCCTCGCGGGAGGCCCGGCACCAGCTCGCAAGCTGCTCCTGGGACAACGGAAGCTCGACCTCGATCCCGTCCGCGGTTTGCCGGCCGAAGCGCTCGCTGAGCTCCAGGAGGCGCCATGCCACGCGGCCTAGCGTGTCCAGCGTCGCGAACTCCAGTCGCTTGCGATCGGCGTCGCGCAGCCGGGCCGCGAGCACTCGGAGCAGCTCCATCGCGCAGGCGTGATCATGTAACACGCGCAGGAGCGTCGCGCCCGACGCGGCAGTCGCCTCGACCTGGCCGACCGCGAGCGCCGTCGCCGAACGAGGGGCGCCGTCCAGCGCCGAAAGATCGCCGATCACGTCCCCGGGTCCGCGTAGACCGAGCACGATCTCGCGCCCGTCCGACGCCACGCTGGTGATCGTCACCCACCCCCGCTCGATTACGAACACACGCTCTGCGCGGTCCCCCTCGGTGAACAGCGCCTGCCCCCGACGGAACCTGACCACGCGGCCCTCGTTACGCAACGGGCCGGCTAAGAGTTCCCCGGTTTGCGTGAGCGTGGCCACATGCGGAGTATGACCACGCGCATGAAGGCCGCTGCTGGCGGCCCTACGCTGTCTTGCTGTGTCCGGCACC
>Ga0187814_10000918_pt1 | contig 10837 bp, 7 predicted proteins | sample NC_S_4_FD_132450 | JGI IMG/M metagenome (GOLD analysis project Ga0187814, IMG submission 132450) | Wetland sediment microbial communities from Neuse River Estuary, North Carolina, USA - ASW-S_4 | ecosystem: Environmental > Aquatic > Freshwater > Wetlands > Sediment | place: USA: North Carolina...
CGCGGCCGCGTCGACACGTCGCGGCGGTATTCCGGCCGGGGGTAGCCGCGGCCAGTACCCAGCACCCTCCGCGCGGATTCAGCACCTGGCCAGCTTGACGACGGTCATGTGGCCGATCGTCTGCGTGCCGGTCTTGTGGCGGTACGCCCTGGATGCCGAGGTCCCGGTGATGCTGGTCCCGATGCCCGCGGACTGAGGGACCTTCGGCCCTGCAGCCCGGCGCGGCGCCTCGATGGGCTGAGGTTATGACCAGATACGTCGTCTCGGTTGACGTCGCGGCGGTGCTTGCGCCTCCCCGGCAGTGCCCCGGCTGCGGTTCCGGTCACCTGGTGCCTGACCCGGGCGAGGAACCCGCCGCGTTCAGGTGCTCGTCATGTGACCAGCGCTGGCAGATGGAACTCGGCTGGGCCCGCCGGATCAGCCCACGACGCCCACATCAGGTGGCAGGAGGCCGGCCATGCGGATCGGGCTGATCGCGCCGCCGTGGATCCCGGTGCCGCCGCGCACCTACGGCGGGACCGAGGAGGTCATCGACAATCTCGCCCGCGGCCTGGCGGCTCTCGGCCACGACGTGCGGCTGTTCACCGTCGGCGAGTCCACCTGCCCGGTACCGCGGCGGTGGCTGTACCGGTCGCCGGCCGAGCCGATGGGTGATCGCTTCCGGGAGGCGGCGCACGTCATGGCCGCCTACCAGGCGCTGGCCGGCACCGGCATCATCCACGACCACACCGAACTGGGCCCGCGGCTGGCCGGGCGGCGCGGGATATCTCATCCGCCGGTGGTGACCACGGTTCACGGGCCGGTCACCGCCCAGAACCGCTGCACGCTGGCCGAGGCCGCCCGGTACGCGTCGATCGTGGCGATCTCGCACGCCCACGCCCGCTCCTTCGGCGACATCCCGGTGGCGGCGGTCATCCACCACGGCATCGACCTGGACGTGCACAAGCCCGGCCCCGGGACCGGCGGTTACCTGCTGTTCATCGGCCGGATGTCCCCCGACAAGGGCGTGCATCACGCGGTGCGGGTCGCCCGCCGCGCCGGGTGGCCGCTGGTCATCGCGGCGAAGATCCGCGAGCCAGCCGAGCGGGCCTACTTCGACCAGCAGGTCCGGCCGCTGCTCGGTCCCGGTGACGACATGCTGGCCGAGCAATCGCTGGCCGCCCGGGTGGAACTCATGCGCCATGCCGCCGCCTTGCTCAACCCGATCACCTGGCCCGAACCCTTCGGCCTGGTCATGGCCGAGGCACTGGCGACGGGCACGCCGGTCCTGGCCTTCCCTAACGGCGCCGCACCCGAGATCATCGACCATGGCCGCACCGGATACCTGTGCCGGGACGAGGACGAGATGACCGCCGCCGTCGCCCGCGTGTACCAGATCGACCGCAAGCAGTGCCGCGCCGCCGCCGAGCGGCGGTTCTCCCTGGCCCGGATGGCCGCCGACTATGAGCGGCTGTACCAGGCCATCCTGGAACATCCCAGCCGGATGAGGTCAAGCCGGACCGGAACCGGCACACCATGACCATGCCCTGGTCGGCCGGGGAGGCACCGGTGATCCCCGGCCTCCCCGGCATGGTTACCCTCGTCGAGGGCTCGACCTTCTGCATCAGCCAATCCAGCGGCGACATCCTGCCCGGCGAACCGCAGGGGCTGTTCGTCCAGGACACCCGGGTCCTGTCCGGCTGGTCCCTCACCATCGACGGCCGGCCTGCCGAGCCGCTGGCCGTGCAGCGCGCCGATCCGTACGCCGCGGCGTTCCTCGGCCGCCTGCCACCGCCGCCTGGCGCCGCCGCCGACGCGGCCATGCTGGTCGTCCGGCGCCGCTACATAGGCGATGGCATGCGCGAGGACATAGCCATCCACAACACCGCGCGGCTGCCGGCGGTCGTCGTGGTCACGCTCACCGCCGACGCTGATTTCGCCGACCTGTTCGAGGTCAAGGCCGGGCTCGCGCAGCCAGCCGCCGCGGTCCAGATCGCCGCCACGGACTCGGCGCTGACCTTCGACGCCCGCCGGAATCAGCACAGCCATGGGCTCGTGATCTCCGGTGACGGCCATCCCGCGGCCGCCCTGAGCGCTCTGTCCTGGCGTGCGCTAGTTCCCGCACGCGGCGAATGGCTGGTCACCGTGGAAGCGGTGCCGGTCCACGACGGGATTGCGATGAGGCTGCATCACCCGCGCGGCCAGCCGGTGGAGAACGCGGTGCCAGCACGCAGGCTCCGGGAGTGGCGGCATGGCGCCCCCCGGGTAACCACGCCCGACCCGGACCTGGCGGCAGTGCTGCACCGCGGTGTCGACGACATCGGGGCGCTGCAGATCTTCGACCCCGCTCACCCGGACCGGCCCGTGGTGGCCGCGGGGGCTCCCTGGTTCATGGCCCTGTTCGGGCGCGACTCGCTGCTCACCTCCTGGATGCTGCTTCCCTGGGACGACAGTCTCGCTGCGGGCACGCTGCAGACCCTGGCCGACCGCCAGGGCCGCGCCGTCGACCCGGCAACAGAAGAAGAACCGGGCCGGATCCTGCACGAGGTGCGGTTCGGCCCGGCCGCCTCCCTGACCCTCGGCGGGCGGAGCACCTACTACGGCACCGCCGACGCCACCCCGCTGTTCGTCATGCTGCTCGGCGAGCTGCGGCGGTGGGGCCGCCGCGGCGAGCTCGCCCAGGAACTGCTGCCGCACGCCGACCGTGCCCTGGAGTGGATGCAGCGGTACGGCGACGCCGACGGCGACGGGTTCATCGAATACTGCCGCAAGACCCCGGCCGGCCTGGTCAACCAGGGCTGGAAGGATTCCTGGGACGGCATCAACTTCACCGACGGCACGATCGCCGAGCCCCCTATCGCCCTGGCCGAGGTGCAGGGCTACGCCTACGCCGCCTACCGGGCCCGCGCCGCATTCGCCCGGGAGGCGGGCGACGCTCGAGGAGCCCGGCACTGGCAAGCGAAGGCCGCCCGGCTCAAGCGGGCGTTCAATCAGGCCTTCTGGCTACCGGACCAGGGCTGGTACGCCGTCGCGCTCGACCGCGACAAGCGGCCCGTCGACGCGCTCACCTCGAACATCGGGCACTGCCTGTGGACCGGCATCGCCGATGCCGACAAGGCCGCCGCGGTCGCGGACCACCTGCTGTCGGAGGATATGTTCAGCGGCTGGGGCATCCGCACCCTCGCCGCGTCGATGGCCGCCTACAACCCGATGAGCTACCACAACGGCTCGGTGTGGCCGCATGACAACGCGCTGTGCGCGGCCGGGCTGATGCGGTACGGCTACCCCGCCCACGCCCAGCGAGTCGCTGAGGCCGTCTTCGGCGCCGCCGCGCATTTCGGCTACCGTCTGCCCGAGCTGTTCTGCGGGTTCCCGCGCGGCGACCACCTCGCACCGATCCCGTACCCGACCTCCTGTTCACCCCAGGCCTGGGCCGCCGCAGCCCCGCTGCAGCTGCTCTCCACCCTGCTCCGGATTGCCCCGCAGCCCGGCGCCGCGCGCCTGCGGTGTGTCCCGGCCGTCCCGGGCCGTTACCTTCCGCTCCAGGTGGCCGGCCTGCGGCTCGCAAGCTCATACCTGACCATCGACGTCCACCACGACGGCTGGCACCTGACCCGCAACGATGAGGAGTCCGCCCGGGACTTAAGCCCATGTGCGCTCACCCGAGGCCGCGGATCGTGACAACGGACACTCCGCGGCCAGGACCTGCATCAGGCGTAGAGGGCGTCGACCTGGCTGGCGTAGGTAGCCAGCACGTAGTCCCTGCGGACCTTGTGGGTGGGGGTGAGCTCGGCTCCGACGGTGAAGTCGGCGGGCAGGATGCGGAATCGCTTGATCCTCTCGGCCCTGGACACGGCGCTGTTCGCACGGTCCACGGCGTCCTGGACGGCCGACTGCAGGTCCTGGTCGCCGCACAGGTCGCTGATGGTGGCACTGGCCGGCTTGCCCTGCCGTTGCTTCCACCGGGCAAAGGCACCGGGATCCAGGGTGACGAGCGCGCCGATGTAGGGCCGCTGGTCGCCGGTGAGGACGCACTCGTCGATGAGCCAGTGCTCGCGCACCGCGTCTTCCAGGGCCGCAGGGGCGACGTTCTGCCCGGTGGCGGTGATGATCAGCTCTTTCTTCCGGCCGGTGAGGTAGACGAAGCCATCGTCATCGACCCGGCCGAGATCGCCGGTGCGGAACCAGCCGCCGTCGAACGCGTCACGGGTGGCTTCAGGATCGCCCCAGTGTCCCTGGAAGACGCCTGGTCCGGCGACCAGGATCTCGCCGTCGGGTGCGGTCCGCACGGCGTAGCCGGGCAGCGGCAGGCCTACTGAGCCGATGCGCTGCGCGCCGGGCAGGTTGAAGGTGACTGGGCCCGCGGTTTCGGTCAGTCCCCAGCCTTCCAGGATGGTGATCCCGGCGCCGCGGAAGAAATGCCCGAGCCGGCTGCTCAGCGGGGCGCCGCCGCTGATCGCCCAGGCCACCTCGCCGCCCACAGCCGCGCGCAGCCGCGCATAGACCAGGCGGCCGAACACCGCATGCCGCAGCCGTAGCAGCGGGCCAGCATCGTGTGCCTTTCTGCTCCAGGTGACGGCTGTGGCCTCGGCTGCGGCGAACAACCTCTGGTGGCCGCCGATTTCGGCTTGGTCCCGCGCCGTGGCGGCAAGCTTTTCGAACACGCGCGGCACAGCGAGCAGGATCGTCGGGCGGAAGGCGGCCAGCGCGGCCGGCAGCCTGTCCAGATCGGCGAGGTACCCGGTCCGCCGGCCGGCGTGGATCACGCACAGCGCTACTACCCGCGCCAGGATGTGCGACAGCGGCAGGAATAGCAGAACCGAGGAGCCCGGGATCAGCACGCGCTCACTGATGCCCGGCGCGCCGGTGACCGCGCGGACCGCCGCGATCAGGTTGCCGTGGCTGAGCACGCATCCCTTCGCCCGGCCCGTCGTGCCTGAGGTATAGACGATCGTCGCGGGCATCGCGGGGGTCACCGAGCGGCGCCGCTTCAGGAGCTCCTCCGCGCTGACCTGCGCTCCGGACCGGGTCAGGCGGTCAAGGGCACCGGCATCCAGGACCCACACCGCCTCTACCCCTGGCACCTGGGCCTGCCGGATCACCGCGGCGCGCTGCGCGTTCCCGGCGAACACCGCCACCGCGCCGGAGTCGGACAGCACCCAGCGGACCTGCTCCGCCGAGGAGGTCTCGTAGACAGGCACCGTCACCGCCCCGGCGGCCCAGATGGCGAAGTCGCATACCGCCCAGTCCAGGCTGGCCGACGACATCAGCCCCACCCGGTCACCGGCCCGGATCCCGGCCGCGATCAGGCCCGCAGCGACCGCGGCGACCCGGCCGGCGAACTCCCCGGCGGTCACCGGCAGCCACCTGCCGTCAGCCTCCCGGCTGAACATGGCGCGGCCCGGGTCGCGTGCCGCCCAGTCAAAGACGTCATCCGCCGCGCTGGCACTCATCGCCCACCACCGCGGACAACGCCAGCCTGCGGCCTCGGCCGCATTGGCTGGGCCACATCGTCATTCACCCCTGATTGGTCTCCCGAACCTCCGCTAGGGAACCTGGATCGCGGACGGGACCGGATCAGTGCTCGTGCTCATGCTCGTACTTGAACGAGAGCTCCAGCTTGGTCCGGAAGGTGATTCCTCCGCCCTCGTCCAGGTGGATGTCCTGCTTGACTACCTCAGCGACCCGCAGGTCATGGAGGGTCCCACCTGCGGTCTTTACCGCCTGCGCCGCCGCGTCTTCCCATGACGTGGCGCTCGTCCCGATCACTTCAATCACCTTGTAGGTGCTCATGGCATCCTCCCTCGTGGCGGCTTCCGGACATCACTCCGTACCAGGCTGGCCCAGGCCCCCCCGGGCCCTCCCGTTACCTGACATGTTCGGCTGAACGGCATCGACGGGATAAGGCCGAAAGGCCCTTCTACCCGGGCCGAACCTCCACGATGAGTGCGTGCCCGGAGGTCGCGGGCCTGGGGCGATCAGTCGGCCCGCGCGGCCCGATGTGCCAGCACGGGCGGGAGCAGGCCGGTCAGGATGCGGGTCATCGCGTGGTCGAACAGGGGCTGTTGCTGCTGGGCGGCGTCGCCGTGGGAGGGCTGGTCGGCGAGCGCGGCCGCCAGGTGCGGGTGCTGGCCGCCTGCTGCTATCTGCGCGAGGTAGCCCGCCAGCGAGCCCTGCCACTGGGTGGTGTCCTGCCCGGCTCGCTGCTGACCGATCTCGGTCTGCGCAAACAGCCGCACGGCACCGGAGAACAGGCCTATCGTCTCCAGCTTGGCCGGTCCGGTCAGGTCTGCTCCGGCCAGTGCCGCCAGCGCGTGCTCGATGAAGGCGACCGCGTTTGGCCCGGGGAGGTTCCCTGTAGCGGGGAGGTCGAGCAGCCATGGGTGCCTTCGGTACATGGCACGGCCCTGCTGCGCGAGCCTGAGCAGATCAGCGACTGGATGCCCCGAGCTGGGCTCGTGGTAGGAGAATTCGCCGTAGACCTGATCGGCCATGAGTTCCACAAGCTCGTCGCGGGTGGCCACGTAGCGGTACAGCGAGGCGGGGGCGGTGCCGATGGCCGCCGCGGTAGAGCGCATGGTCACCGCGCCGAGGCCCTTGGCGTCGGCCACCGTGACGCCAGCCGACGCGATCTCCGCCCGGCTGTGTTCCGGCGCCGGCCCGCGGGCCGAGCGCTCCGGGCGGGTCCAGATGCTCGCCCGGCCTCCGCTGGTCTTCAGCTCTTTCGTCATTGCGAACACTGTATTCAGTAAGTTAAGCTGCTGATACTGCGAACATCGATCGCAGTTTTCTTGACGGGACGAGCCAGGAGCAGGGATGACCGATGCGGCCGACGTCGGCCAGCGGGCCAGCACGTGGACGCCGACGGAGTATGCGCGCAATGGCGCGGTACAGATCGCCTACGACCGGCTGGCCGGCTCGGAAGGTGACCCGCTGCTGCTCGTCATGGGCCTGGCCGTCTCCAGATTCTGGTGGCCGGCCGGGCTGTGCCAGGAGTTCGCCCGCCAGCGGCTCGCGGTGGCCCGCTACGACCAGCGGGACGCCGGGCAGTCAACCCGGCTGCCCGGCACCGGTGGCAGCAACCCGCTCGCCGCGGTGGCCCGCAGGCGGGGCGCCTACTCCGCCGAGGACATGACCGACGACGCGGTCGCGGTGCTGGACGCGCTCGGCTGGGAACAGGCGCACATCTTCGGCGCCTCGCTCGGCGGGGTGATCGCGCAGCGCATCGCCCTCCGCCACCCCGACCGGGTCCTCAGCGTCGTGTCAGCAGCGGCCGTGCCCAGCGACGTGTCCGGGATCAGGCTGGGACGCTACATACGCTTCGGCCTGCTGGCCAGGCTCGCCCGCGCCAGGTTCCCCGAAGGCAGGGACGGCGACATCCAGCTCTCGCTCATGCTCGCCCGCGAAGTCGCCTCTCCCGCCTACCCCTTCGACGAGGACGCCGCGCGGGAGTGGATCGAACGCGAGGTCGACAGCGGCCCCCGGGACACCAAGGCGCAAAGCAGGCAGGCCGGCGCCCAGTGGCGCGGCCCGAAGCTGCGCGAGCTGCGCAAGCCCGTGCTCGTCCTGCACGGCGACCACGACCCCATCCTGCGCGTCAGCGCCGCCCGCGCCACCGCGAAAGCCATTGACGGCGCCCGCCTGGTGGTCCTCCCGGGTGTCGGTCACGACCTCCCCGCGCCGCTGTGGCCAGCCATCGCCAAAGAGGTCCGCCAGCTCGCCGACCGGGCGCGTGCCTCGTCCCGCTGATCGCACGCCATCCTTGATGGACACTGGTCCGGACCATCTTTGCGCCGGCAGGTGCACCATTGTCCGCCACCACGGGACCAGGCGCGTGCATCGCGCCATTGCCCGGCTGCTGCATCGATCGTGGTGACAACTAGCGCCTGGTATGTGACAACTATCGATGCGAAACCGCGGGTTCTTCGGGGAAGCTGCCGGTCATGCGGGTCCGGCTCCTTCGAGTTTGCGGGCCAGGTAGCCCACGACGTTGATGTGGGCCCGGAGCGGCAAGCCGTCCCGTAGCTGGCCCTGAGCCTGCTCGACGGCTGCGCGATGGAACTCAGCCTCGCCGACGTTCTGGATGGCCTCGTAACCCGGGCCGGTAGCGGCCTGCGCACGCGCATACAGTTCTGGATCCGCGAACTCCCAGGCGAACGGAACGTCCAGCCGCTCGACATCCACGAATCCGTGCGACGCGAGGAGTTGCTCGCCCGCACCGGGCCGGCCCAGCGACACCATCGCAGCCTGGTTGTCGACCTTCTCGGCCGCAGCCAGGCGCCACGGCGCCATCGCCCAGGCTCCAGGGGACACCTTCAGGTGACCCCACACCGTTATCCCGACGCGTCCGCCGGGACGAAGGACCCGGTGTATCTCGGCCACCGCGTCGGGTGTGGTACCCCAGACCCCCCGGAAGCTGGTGACAACGTCGAACGACGCCGGATCCCACGGCAGGGCGTGCATATCGCCGACCCTGATGTCGCATTCGGGGTTCCGGTCCCGGGCCACCGCCACCAGCCTGGCCGAGGCGTCGATACCGGAGCAGGAAGCGCCGCGCAGGCGAGCCAGCTCGACGGCGAGCCCCGACCCGCACGCCACGTCGAGCAGCCGGTCTCCGGCATCGACGCCGAGCCGATGGTGCATGGCGACGTACTCCCGGCAGTTGCCCGGTTCGCTGAGGGTCGCGAAGTCCACCACCTTACGGCCCCAGCCCTCGTCCACCATTGCCCACTGGGGCGAGTTCGTGCTCGGCCTCGTCATTGCCGCTCCTCTGCTGTCGAAGCGCTGGTCACTGGGCAGCCAGCAGTGTGGCGATGCGCGCTGCGGCGCGGCCCGCGCCGTCGCGCGGGACCTTCCGGTAACCCGGTGGGGTGCCGACTTCCGCCAGTGCTGCCCGCATCGTGGTGGCCAGGTCGTCTGCCGTGGTCGTCGTATAGTCCATCCGCAGGCCGGCCCGGTAGTGGTTGAGCCGGTGGGTGACGAAGTGCTGCTGTTCCCAGTGGCGGCTCAGGGGGAAGTAGATGAATGGCCGCCCGGTGGCGACCAGTTCCATTGTCGTGGACAGCCCGCCTTGCACGATGGCCGCGTCGGCGCACGCCAGGTGCTCGAAGAGATCGGGCACGTAGCCGCGCTTGTCCATGCCCTCGGTGTCCGGCAGCAGCCGGGGATCGATGCGCGGGCCGGTGACCAGAAGCATCCGCGCATCCGGCACCTGCTTACGTAGCCGCCCGAACGCCTCGCAGGTCAGTTCCAGCAGGCTGACGCCAGCCGCCGTGCCCCCTACCGCGGCCACGAGGAACGGCTGGTGCTGGGGGTAGCCGAGCCGGCCGCGCAACCGGATGCGGTCACGATAGGCAGCGGGGTTGAACGGGAGCACATAGGGGACGGAGGTGAACCACCGGCTGGACCATGACCGTATTCCCGGCAGGCCGGGCCCGAACGAGACATCGGGCAGCTCATCGAAGGAGCCGATGAACATGGACAGGTCCCGCAGCCGGGGGAACCGCTCGCGCTTTTCGATGGAGTCGGCATTGTAGTCCGCGCACAATTCAGCTTCCCGCGGGTCGCCGGGGTCGGTAGGCAGGAAGCCGATCACGTCAGTCATGAATACGTACGGTGCGATCTTCCGCTCGGGGTTCTCGTGCAGGAAGTAGTCGATCTCCCAGCACTCGTCACCTACCCATAGGTCGTAGCTGGTGTCCCTGACCACGTCGTCGAACAGCAGGTAGTTCGCGCACAGGATCTCGTCCATCCGGCGGAACGCGTAGAACGCGGGCAGGTCGTGGTTCGCGGATTCCGACTCCCAGTGCGCCGACTCGGAGACCAGATCGGAGCTCGCTGGGTGGATGATCTCCCCGGCACCGGCGAGTACCTCGGTCACCGGCGGCTGCGCCCACCAGTGGATCTCCAGGTCCGGCATCCGCTGCCGGAGGGCCCGGGCGATGGCCAGGTCCCGCTGGACGTGGCCGAGGCCGATGGGGGAGGAGATCCACAGCGCCCGTCGAGGGCGGCCGTGGGTAGCCTGCCAGGCGGCCTGCTTGCGCTGCCGGTGGACCACCCTGTCCACAAAGTCACGGATGACGTGGTTCACCGCGACCGGGTACCGGACGTGCGGTGCGTGCCCGCCGCCTTCGATCACCAGCAGCTCAGCGCTCGTCAGCTCGGCGATCCGCCGCGCCCGCTCCGGCGGGACGATCTTGTCCTGGTCACCGCCGATCACGAGCACCGGGCAGGCCAGCGACCGGCAAAGGCGGATCGCCTCCTGCTCATCGGCGACCTGATTAGGGGCATCGGCATCGCACAGCAGGGTCTCAGCGTCGGTTTGCATGCCCCACTCGACGAGATCGTCGTGAGGCTTCGTGGAGTGCGGCTCGGTGGTGATCTGGGACATGAAGAACTCGACGTATCCTGGCCAGTCCCGCCGCCAGTAGTGCCGGTTCTCCTTCGCCCACCCATCGGTGGTGTCGAGCACGTCGTCGAAAGAAAGTCCGCCTCGTTCCCAGGGGTCGGCCGGCGGGATCGGCAGCGTCGGCGCGATGGCCACGATCCCGGTCACCCGCTGCGGATGAGCCGCCGCGAACAACAGCGCCCACGGGAAGCCGCTGCAGAACGCCGCGAGCACCGCCCGCCCGGTGCCGGTCGCGTCGAGCACGGCCGCAGCGTCACGCGCGAAGACCGCGTCGGCGTAGGCCGCTGGGTTCCTGGGCCGGTCGGACCGGCCGTTGCCGCGCGGGTCGAAGGTGATCACACGGTAGTCCCGGGCCAGGAACGGCACCTGCATCTTCCAGTGCCTGGAGTCCACGATCGCCCACGTGGGCAGCAGCAGGATCGTCGGCTGGCCCGTGCCGTGCACCTCGTA
>Ga0187814_10000920_pt1 | contig 10829 bp, 10 predicted proteins | sample NC_S_4_FD_132450 | JGI IMG/M metagenome (GOLD analysis project Ga0187814, IMG submission 132450) | Wetland sediment microbial communities from Neuse River Estuary, North Carolina, USA - ASW-S_4 | ecosystem: Environmental > Aquatic > Freshwater > Wetlands > Sediment | place: USA: North Carolina...
CATCCGCCGGCGTGCCCCTGATGTCCGCTCCGCGCTTCCTCCTGTCCGCCTGGCCGATCTTCCTCGCGGCCGGCCTCTTCCTCGCCGAGCACCCCCGCTGGACCAGGCCGCTGCTGTGGGCGTCGGTCGCCTGCGGCGCCCTGTTCATCGCCCTCTTCGCGACGTCCCACTGGGTTGCCTAGTTAATTCCATTTTCACCGTGTCTTGTGGCACACTCCCAGTGGGAGTGTGCCATATGCCGCAGCAGCCCCTTGCCCGCGTTCCGCTCTCGGACTACCTCCACGACTGGCTCCTCGGCCGCTCCGCGGAGCTGCGCCCCACGACGCTCGACACCTACCGGCGCATGATCCGCCTGCACATCGTCCCAAGCCTGGGCGGGCTTGCGCTCCAGGACCTCACGCCGCAGCGGCTGCAGACCTGGGTTGGCGAGCTGGCCCAGACTCCCGCGCGCGGGGGCGGCTCCCTGTCGCCGCGCACCGTCACGTACGCCATGGCCGTCCTGCGCACCGCCCTGAACGACGCGCTGCGGCTTGGCCTCCTGGAGCAGAATCCCTTCACCCGCGTCCGTGGCCCGCGCGGCGGGCGCCACCTCGCGGCCTCCTACACGCTCGAAGAGGTGCGCCGCCTGGACGCCGCCGCCGCGGACGTGCGCCTCGGCGCACTGTTCTCCTTCCTCTGGCAGACGGGTCTACGCATCGGCGAGGCGATCGCCCTGCGTTGGCAGGACGTCGACCTCGAGCACTCGAGCCTGCAGGTGCTGCGCAACGCCGTGGAGGTGGGTGGCCGGATGGTGCTGGGCCAGCCGAAGACGGCCGCAGGACTGCGCCAGATCGCGTTGATGCCCCAGACGGTCGCCCTGCTGCGCTCGCAGCGCGCGCGGCTCTGCGCGGAGCGTCTCGGGTCCGTGCCGCTCGTCTTCCCGAGCCGCGCGGGCACCCTGCTCTCTCGCCGCAACGCCGCGCGCGCGTGGACGGCCCTCTGCGAGGCGGCGGGCCTGCCGCACCACGGCCTGCACGCTCTCCGCCACACGAACGCGAGCCTGCAGCTGCAGGCCGGGGTGGGCATCCGCGAGATCGCCGCCCACCTCGGCCACGAGAGCCCAGCGCTGACGGCGCGCGTCTACGCGCACGTCCTCGAGGACACCCGCCGAGAGGCGGCGCGCAGGCTGGGCAGCCTGCTGGAGGGCACAGCACGGCCTGGAAGGCCGGCGTAGCCACCTGCCCATCTATGGTATGATCAGGGAGTAGCCTTGCGATCTCCGTCGGCTGCTCCGGCCATGCCGCGCCGGGGCTCGGATCCGCCCCGCGGCGACGGCCGAGCTGGGGGTGAGGGCAAGTGCGCCGCACCGGTCCCTCGGACCGCGCGCTGGCTTGGATCGAAAGCGTCTGCCTGCACCTGATGGGCTTCGGGTGGTCGGCGGCCGTGCTCCTCACGTGCGCCGGATACGAATTCTACGGCCTGCCGCTCTGGCTGCTCGTGCTCGCCTACGTTCCGCCGGCGCTCTCGCGGCGTCGTCTGCCGGTCCTGGCCGTCCTGCTCGTCCTGCCGGGCATGTGCCTCGCTCCACTCGCGGTGCCGTCGAGCGCCGGTGCCAACGTCGTCCCCTTCACGCTGCTCGCCATCGCGGCCTCCCTGCTCACCTCCACACGGGCTCTGACGCTTTCGCGCGGAGCCGGCGTGTACGCTCTGCGCCGCGAACGCGCCGTCGGACTCCCGCTCGTGGCCCTGGCCGCGCTCGCGCAGGGCATCATCGGTCGTCCCGCCCTCGGGCCGATGGCGCTCTGCGCAGCGCTCTACGTCGTCGGCGCCCTCCTCGGTCTGCCGCTCGCACAGGCCAGAGCATCGGGCGACTCAGCGTCCGGTCGCCGCCTGCTGCGCAGCTTCGCACTGTCGGGCCTGATCGCCCTGCTGTCCGGGGCCATCGCCGGCCTCATCGAGGTCGTCCACCTCCTGGTGCGGAGCGGCACCCTCCGCCCGTTCGGCGCCGCATGGCAGGCACTCCTCGCGCCCCTAGGGTGGGTCGTCGGCGGGCTCGCGGCCGGTCTAGGCCGTCTCAGGCCGTCGCGCGCCCCCAGGGTTCCGGCGCATACGCCGCTCCGCGCCGGTTCCGTGCCTCGTGCCCCGGCCGTGCTCGTGGATGCCGTGGAGCTCGCCATCCTCGCCGGCGCGCTCCTGTCCGTCCTCCTGCTCATCTACTTCCTCTACCGGCGCCAGCGCGAGCGCGAGCCGGAAGAGCTCCCCGACGCCAACGCGTCCGACACCTCTGCCCACGTGCTGCGCGGGCGCATCCCCACCCAGCGCCCTGCCGCGGACTACGGTCTCGGCGCCCGGCGGCTCGTGCGCCGGGCCGTCGGCCGCCACGTCGAGCGTCGGAACCTGCCGCCCGCGACGACGGCGCGCGCGCTCGCCCGCGAGGAGGGCTGGACGGGCGATCTCCTCGCGACGTACGAGCACGCGCGCTACGCCTTCGCGCAGCCCCTGACCATGACGGCTGCGCAGCACTTTTTGCGGAGCTTCGGACGCCTCTTCGCCCGGCGCGCAGGCCGGCGCCCGCCCGCCTAGGGACCGGAGGGCGCCCCGGCGCGAACCCGGGGCCGCCCCCGGCTGCCCGGCCGCCGCGCGTCGCGGCCCCGGCGGGCCCGTCTCGTCAGAGGATGCGCAGGAGTTCTTGCAGGATCATCTGGTTCGTCATCGTCTCCACGGGCGCGCGGTCGTCCGTGAGCACGAGGCCGGGACCCGGCGCCGCCGGAGCCCAGGTGGCGGCGAGGGAACGCTCGACGGGCCGCAGGTAGCTCGGCAGCGCGCCGGCGCGGGGCAGGGCGAGCGGCCTCATGCTCGCCACGATCAGGCGGTTGTAGAGGCCGGGGGCGCGGGCGACGTAGACATGCGGGAAGACGGACGCGGCGGTCCGCTCGATCGCGTCCAGCAGGGCCGCACGGCCCGAGACCGCGTTCACGTTGAGGGCCACGACGCCGCCGGGCTCCAGGTGGCTGCGGCAGAGCGCGAAGAACTCCCGCGTCGTGAGGTAGTACGGGATGTAGATCTCCTGGCTGTAGGCGTCGACGATCATGAGGCGGTAGCGCCGGTGGGTCGTCTCGAGGAAGACCCGTCCGTCCGCGTTGACGACCCTGGCCGCCTCGGGCGTCAGGTGGAAGTAGCGGCGTCCGAGCTCGACGAGCCTCGGGTCGATCTCGACGCCCGTGACCCGCACGGAGCGCAGGGGCACCACGTCGCGCTGCAGGAGCGTCGGGATGGTGCCGGCCGCCATGCCGACCAGGAGCGTCGAGACGTCCTCCCGCCGCGGGAACAGGAACGGCAGGACGAGGTAGGCGTCGTAGTAGAGGCCCGTGAGCCGGGCGCGCGTGTAGACGGACTGGATGCCCGCGGCGTCGTTGACCGACAGCGCCGTCTGTCCGCCCGGCTGCCGGTAGACCTCGGCGAACTGGTACGGCGTCTCCCACTCCCCGATCAGGCCGGGCATCGGCTTCAAGAGGGGCGAGGCAAAGAGCGGCAGCAGGGCAGGCAGGAGCACGGCCGGCGCGAGCCGCCACGCGCGCGCCATCAGGACCCCGAGGATGATCAGAAGGGCGGACGCCAGGTAGAACGTCGCGCGCACCCCGAGGCTCGGGATCGTCCAGAACGCGGGCAAGAAGGTGCCGGCGAGGCTGCCGAGCGTCGAGTACGCGTAGAGCGAGCCGGCTCGGCTGCCGGACGTCTCGTCGCCCGCCGCCGCGAGGCGGATGGCGAAGGGACTCGCGACGCCGAGGGCTGCGACGGGCGGCATGAAGAGCAGCACCGTCGCGAGCAGGGACCCCACGACGGTGCCCGCCGCGGTGCCGAGCAGTCCGCCGGCCACGCGCGACAGGAAGGGCTCGGCCATCAGCGGCAGCAGCCCCACGAACACGCCCGAGGCGAGCGTCACGTAGCCGAGCGTCCGGGCCGTCGGCCAGCGGTCCGCGACGCGGCCGCCCACCTCGTACCCTACCGCGAGCGCCAGGAGCACGAGTCCGATCAGGCTCGCCCAGACGAGCTGCGAGGAGCCGAAGAACGGCTCCATCAGCCGCTCGGCGCCGAACTCCACGGCCATCACGGCGGCGCCTGTGCCGAAGACGAAGGCGCGCAGGAAGGCGGTGGGCCCCCGAGGGTCCCGCCGCACCGCCGCCGCGGACGGCCCTGCCGCTCCCGGCACGCCGCTCAGCGGGACCGGTCGATGGCGCGCAGCGCCGTCTCAGGATAGCGATCGCCGGCGACGTCCGAGGGGTCGAAGGCCTCGCCGATGCGCCGGAGGTCCGCCGGCGAGAGCGCGACGGCGAGGGCGCCGAGGTTCTCCTCGAGGTAGCCGCGCCGCTTGGTGCCTGGGATCGGCACGATGTCGCCGCCCTGGCCGAGCACCCAGGCCAACGCGACCTGCGCCGGCGTGGCGCCGATCTCCCGCGCGATCGCCTCGACCCCTGCCACGAGGCGCAGGTTCCGCTCGAGGTTCTCCGCCTGGAAGCGCGGCGATCCGCGCCGGTAGTCCTGCTCGGGCAGGTCCTCGACGGACCGCACCCGACCCGTCAGGAACCCGCGCCCGAGCGGGCTGTAGGGCACGAAGCCGATGCCGAGCTCCCGGCAGGTCGGCAGGATCTCCGCCTCGACGTGGCGCGTCCAAAGAGAGTACTCCGTCTGCAGGGCCGTCACGGGATGCACGGCGTGCGCGCGCCGGATCGTCGCCGGCGACGCCTCGGAGAGCCCGAGGAAGCGCACCTTGCCGGCCCGCACGAGGTCGGACATCGCGCCGACGGTGTCCTCGATCGGGACCTTGGGGTCCACTCTGTGCTGGTAGTAGAGGTCGATGTGGTCGACCCTGAGGCGCATGAGGCTCCTGTCGCACGCCTGCCGCACGTACTCGGGCCGCCCGTCGACGCCGAGGTGCTCACCCTTCGGGCCCCGCACGTTGCCGAACTTCGTCGCGAGGAACACCTCGGAACGGCGCTCGCGGATCGCCCGGCCAACGAGCTCCTCGTTGCGCCCGACGCCGTACATGTCGGCCGTGTCCAGCAACGTGACGCCGAGATCGAGCGCGCGGTGGATCGTCGCGACCGACTCCTCGTCGTCGCGGCCCGCATAGAAGTCCGACATGCCCATGCAGCCGAGCCCGAGCGCCGATACCTCCGGCCCGCCCCTGCCCAGTTGGCGCATCTCCACCCAGGGACCCCTCCTCCGCCGACGCCGGCGCGCGCTCTGGCCGCCGACCCTTCACGCGCCAGCACTTCGCCCAGGGGAAACATTTCCCCTTTGCCGGGCACGCCAGACGGCCCACGCCGCCCCCGGGTGCGGCACCGGCCGACCGCTTTCGGCAATCCTTCTCATACCTGACACATTCTTGACCGCCCAAGCTTGAAGTTGCTATCCTTGGCGCATGCTTGCGCGAGGACGTGGACAATATTGATCATCCGTGACGCGCTGCCGGATGACCTCGTCGCCATGACCGCCATATACAACGACGCCGTGGAGCATACGACCTCCACCTTCGATCTAGAAGCTAGGACTTTGGCGGACCGCCGGGCGTGGTTCGACGAGCATGGTGGACGATTTCCACTGATCGTCGCCGAGGTGGACGGCCATGTGGCGGGATACTGCTCCCTATCGCGCTTCAGGCCCAAGCACGGCTACGACGCCACGCTCGAGTCGTCGGTGTACGTCGCCGAGGCGGATCGGGGCCGAGGCGTCGCGACGGCCCTGATGCAGGAGGCCCTCGGCCGGGCCAGGGCCATCGGCTGCCACGCCGTCGTGGCCGCCGTCGCGGGCGGCAACGAGGCCAGCGTCCGGCTGCACCGGCACCTCGGCTTCCGGCCCGTGGGCGTGCTGCGGGAGGTCGGGCGCAAGTTCGGCCGCTGGCAGGACGTGCACCTCTACGAGCTCCTGCTCGACCGGCAGGAGGACCCCTGAGGGGGGCCGGGCGACGCCCGTGCCGGGAAGCGGCCCACCGCCGCCCCCGCCGTCCGACCGGCGCGAAGGGGCCGAGCCGGTCCTTTCCAGTGCAGGACGCAACGAGTAGACTTTTCCGCAGTGACCCGTGCGCCCCGCTGCCACACCCGCAACTTCATCCGGGGGGGAGCGCATGCTGAGCATCCCGCAGTTCGCCCTCGTCCTCCTCGCCGCCGTCGGCGGCGGCCTCATCAACGCCCTGGCGGGCGGCGGCACCCTGATCACGTTCCCCATCCTAACCTTCGTCGGCATCCCGCCGGTCGCCGCGAACATGACGAACACCGTCGCGCTCTGCCCGGGCTACCTGGGCGGCACACTGGCGCAGCGCCAGGATCTCAGGGGCCAGGCGAAGCGCTTGCGCCTCGTCATCCCGGCCGGCATCGTGGGCGGCCTCGTCGGAGGGCTGCTCCTCCAGCTGACCTCCGCCGCCGTCTTCCGCACCCTCGTCCCCTACCTGATCCTGCTCGCCACCGCGCTGCTCGCGATCCAGCCGCAGGTGCGGGCCTGGCTCGCGAGGCGCGCCGAGGCGCGGGGCGGCCGCCAGGCCTCGGAGCTCTGGAGCCTTGTGCCGACGGGCATCGCGACCGTCTACGGCGGCTACTTCGGCGCCGGGCTCGGCGTGATCATGCTGGCGGTGCTGGGGCTGACGGTCGACGACACGCTGACGCGCCTCAACGCGCTCAAGCAGGCGATCTCGCTCGCCACGAACGTCGCCGCGGCGGTGTTCTTCGTGTTCTCCGGGCGCGTCGTCTGGCCCGCCGCGATCGTGATGTTCTTCGGGGCGCTCGCCGGCGGAGCCCTGGGCGGCCGGCTCGCCGGCCGCGTCTCGGCGACGCTCCTGCGGCGGATCGTCGTCGCCATCGGCCTCGTCGTCGCCGTGATCTACTTCGTCACGTAGGCCGCCGCGGACCGCCGGGCGCGCGGAGAGGGGACCGGCCGGGCCGGTCCCCTCTCGCGTCCGTGGCTAGCCCTTGAGCAGACCCTTCGACACGAGGAACTGCTTCGCGACGTTCGGGATCGTCTGCTTCGAGATGTCGACCTCGTAGTCGAGGTGCTCCATCTCGGCGTTCGAGATCTCCCCTGCGAGCTTGTCGAGCGCCGTCACGACCTCCGGGTGCTGCTTCGCGAAGTCCTGGCGGATCACCGGCGCCGCGAAGTAGGCCGGGAAGAAGCTCTTGTCGTCCTGCAGCACCGCCAGATGGTACTTCTCGAGCCCGCCGTCCGTCGTGTACGCGTCCGTGACCTGGATCTTGCCGGTGGCCATCGCCTCGTAGACGAGCGAGTGGTCCATCGTCAGCACCTTGCCGAACTTGAGGCCGTAGTCCTTGGCGAGGCCGGGCAGGCAGTCCGGGCGGTTCTGGCACTCGGCGTCGATGCCGGCCGTCAGCTTGGGCGCGTACTTGACGAGGTCGCTGATCGACGTGATGCCGTCCTTGCGCGCCAGGGCCTGGGGGATGGCGAGCGCGTAGGTGTCGTTGAAGCCGAAGGGCTTCAACCACTCGAGGTGCCACTTCTTCTGGTACTGCTTTTGGACGTAGTCGTACATGGCCTGCTCGCTCGCGGGCTTCGGCCGCTTGAGGATCTCCACGTAGCCCGTGCCGGTGTAGTCCGGGTAGACGTCGATCTGTCCGCTCTTGAGGGCGTTGAACGCCACCAAGGTGCCGCCCATGTCGAGCTTGAGCTGGACGCTCATCTTCGTGTCCGCCTTGACGAGGTCCGCGAACATCTGCGCGAGGATCTCGTTCTCGGTGAAGTTCTTCGAGCCGATCACGATGGTCCCGGTGTCGGACGAGGAACCTCCCGTTGTGGCGCTGCCGCACCCGGACGCGAGCAGCAGCGTGGCGGCGGTGGCCGCGGCGAGGCCGACGGTGCGGGCGAGGCGGCTAGACCCCAGGTTCAATCGAGCCCATCTCCCTTCACGGTCTCCTGGAGCGCGGGCACGGGCAGCGCGGCCCTGGGCCGCCTGGGCGCGCGGCGCCGGCTGCGGCCCGCGAGGAACGCGAGCAGGCCGTCGATGGCGATGGCCATCAGCGCCGCGGGCAAGGCGCCGGCGAGGATCTGCGGCGCGCTCTGCACCTGCATGCCGCCGTAGATGATGCTGCCGAGGCCGGCGGCGCCGATGAAGACGCCGACGGTGGCGATGCCGATGGAGGTGACGAGCGCCACGCGCAGGCCCGTCAGGATGATCGGCGCGGCCAAGGGGATCTGCACGCGCCACATCACGTGGCGCCGCGACATGCCGAGGGCCTGCGCGACGTCCACGAGACCGGGGTCCACGCTGAGGAGCCCCTCCACCGTGTTGTGCAGCATCGGCATCAGCGCGTAGAGGAAGAGCGCCACGACGAGCGTCGTGTTGCCCATGCCGAACCAGATCATCAGGATCGCGAGGAGCGCCAGGCTGGGGATGGTCTGGATCGTCTCGGCGACCGCCGCGGCGATGCGCCGCACGCCGGGCCTGCGGTACGCCCAGAGTCCGAACGGGATGGCCACCAGGGCTCCGAGCATGGTGCCCTCCACGGAGAGCCAGGCGTGCTCGGCCGCCGTCTGGGCGACCATCGAGAGGTTCTGGGCGAGGAACGAGAAGAGGTTCATGCGCCCGCCCTCCCCTGGGCGGCCGCCTTGCGCAGCCCGACCGGCGTCAGCAGGCGCTGCAGCCAGCCGAGCAGGAGGCCCGCGCCGATCGCGAGCAGCGCGGCGGGCACCGCGCCGGCGAGGACGAGGCCGAAGTCGTAGGTGGCGAGCCCCTCGAGGATCAGCACGCCCAGCCCGCCGCCGCCGATCAGGGCCGCGAGCACGGCCCAGGAGATCAGGTAGACGGTCGAGAGGCGCACGCCGGCCACGATGACGGGCACGGCCATCGGCAGCTCGACCCGCATGAGGGCCTGCAAGGGGCTCATGCCCATGGCGTGCGCGCAGTCCACGGTCGCGGCGGGCACGCCGCGCACGCCCACGTAGGTGTTGCGCAGGATCGGCAGCAGGGCGTAGAGGGCCAGGGCCGTGATCGACGGCACGAGGCCGACGCCCAGGATGGGCAGCACGAGCGCCAGGAGCGCCAGGCTCGGCACCGTCTGGATCAGGCCGGTGATGGTGATGACGACCTCGGCGGCGCGCGTGTGCCGCGTCAGCCAGATGCCGACGGGAATCGCGACGAGGCAGCCGAGGATCACCGAGATGAGGACGATCTCGACGTGCTGCAGGAGGTCCTGGCCCACGAGGGGCAGGTGCGCGACGATGTCCGGCCAGATGCCCTCCGTCACTGGGTCCCACCCCAGACGGCCGCGGCCAGCGCGCGCACCATGGAGCGGCGCGTCACGATGCCCGTCAGCTGACCCCCGTCCAGCACCGCCAGGTACTGCAGGTGCTCTTGGTCCATGCGCGCGAAGGCGCCCTGTGCGTCCTCGCCCGCGTCGACCACGGCCACGCCCTGCTCGCAGACGTCGCCCAGGCGCTCGCCCTGGGTGCGGCGCACGGCGAGGTGCAGCGCGCTTACGTAGCCGTGCAGCCCACCTTGGGCGTCCACGACGAGCAGCGTGTCGACCTGGCGGCTCTGCATCAGCGCGAACGCCTCCTCGGTGGAGGCCCCTACGCCGAGCGTCACCGGCCGCGGGTTCATGATCTCCCTGACCGTCTGCGGCCCTTGGCGGTCCGCCATGCGGTGGTGCCCGACGAACTGCGCGACGAAGTCGTCCGCGGGGCTCCTCAGGATCCCGGCGGGCGTGTCGTACTGCAGGAGCCGGCCGCGCCGCAGCACGGCGATGCGGCTCGCAAGGCGCAGCGCCTCGTCCATGTCGTGCGTCACGAACACGATCGTCTTGTGCACCGCCGCCTGCAGGCGCTTGAGCTCATCCTGCAGCTGCTCGCGCGTGATCGGGTCCAGGGCGCCGAACGGCTCGTCCATCAGGATCAGCTCGGGGTCGGCCGCGAGCGCCCTGAGCACGCCGATGCGCTGCTGCTGGCCGCCCGACAGCTCGTGCGGGAAGCGGTCCCGGTAGACGGCCGGATCCATGTTGACGAGCTCGAGGAGTTCGGACGTGCGCGCGCTGCGCTTCTGCGGCGTCCAGCCGAGCAGGCGCGGCACGACCTCGATGTTCTCCGCGATCGTCACGTGCGGGAAGAGGCCGATCTGCTGCACGACGTAGCCGATCGAGCGGCGCAGCCGCACCGGGTCGTACGACTTGACGTCGCGCCCCTCGAGCAGCAGCACGCCTCCGCTCGGCTCGATCATGCGGTTCACCATGCGCAGGCTCGTCGTCTTGCCGCAGCCCGAGGGGCCGATCAGCACGACGAGCTCGCCGCGCTCCACCTCGAGGCTCAGGTTGTCGACGGCCTTGGTGCCGTCGCGGTACTCCTTCGAAACGCTCTTGAACGCGAGCAACGACAAACCCCTCTCTTGCAGGTCGCAGCGCGGGGGCGCCCTACCGCCAACTTTATTTTACTGGTAAGTCGTTGGTTGCGACAACCCCTCTTCGTGCGACACTCTGCGCCAGGACGTTCGCGCGAAACTTTCATGTTGCTATTTTCTTATAGTCACTGTATCTTTACGTCGTCTCCAACGAAGGGAGGCCGAAACCGTGCTCTCTGCCGGCTCGCGCCGCTGGTGGGCCCTCGCTGCCATCAGCCTGGCCATCCTCGCCATCACCCTCGACATCACGGTGCTGATGCTCGCCCTGCCCACCCTCGCCGGAGCGCTCAAGGCCTCGGAATCCGAGCTCCAGTGGTTCGTGAGCGCCTACACCCTGGCGCTCGTCGCCGGCATGCTGCCGGCGGGGCTGATCGGCGACCGCTACGGCCAGCGCACCGTGATGAGCGCGTCCCTGGTCCTCTTCGCGCTCGCCTCCGCGGGTTGCGCCTTCGCCCCG
>Ga0187814_10000921_pt1 | contig 10818 bp, 9 predicted proteins | sample NC_S_4_FD_132450 | JGI IMG/M metagenome (GOLD analysis project Ga0187814, IMG submission 132450) | Wetland sediment microbial communities from Neuse River Estuary, North Carolina, USA - ASW-S_4 | ecosystem: Environmental > Aquatic > Freshwater > Wetlands > Sediment | place: USA: North Carolina...
ACCCCGAACCGTCATCATCCCGAGGTGCTTCGCGGAGAACTCAACCTGAGTGTGGTAGGGGTCGAGCTGCCAGTTGCCCATGGAACACTCCTTGTCTCCCCCCCACCTGTCTTGGCGGCGGCGCCGGCGTGCGGGCGCCGCTCGTGATCCTGATCTGAACCCTAGCCGACACGCCGACGCTTCTGGAGGCCACCCTCCAGATAGGTTCACCTCCTGCCTGCGCCCGCTGCTGTGTGCATCCCTTGCGGGGTTGCCAGCCAGCGCCATCGCCGGTTACCCGTTTATGCTCGCCTGCTGCAGCCGCGTTCCTGGGCCAGCCGGAGCATGGCGTGGGCCATCTGCGCCGTGGAGGGCGGCGTGGGCAGGGGCGGTGCGGTGTGTTGCTGGAACGCGTCGAGGGCCAGTGCCACGAACCGCCGCCAGGCGTGCGGTGCGTCCAGCCTGGTGACGTGCATGACCGCCGCGGTCGCGATCAGCAGCAGCACGAGGTCCTCGCCGACGAAATCCTCGCGCAGGGTACCCGCGGCCTTGGCCCGGTCGATCACCGTGATCAGCAGGTCGTTGGCCGTCCGGCGGAGTTCCTCGACCCGCTCGTCCGCGGACAGCGTCATGGACAGCAGGTCGGACAGGCCGCGGTCACCGGCTTGCAGTTCGCAGATCCGCTCGACGAAGCCGGCGAAGCCGTCCCACGGGTCGGGGGCGGCCAGGGCCTGGCGGGCCGCCTCCGCGTATTCGGCGACCTTCTCCACGAGCGCGGCGGCGACCAGCTTCTCCCGGGTGGGGAAGCGCCGGTACAGGGTGGCGATGCCGACACCGGCCCGGGCGGCGATCGCCTCGAGCGGCGCCTCCAGTCCGTGCTCGGCGAACACGTCCCGGGCCACGGCCACGATGGCGTCCCGGTTGCGCGCGGCATCGGCCCGCAGCCGACGCTCCTCGCGTCCGCAAGCAGAGGGCTCGGCGCGATCGCCCGGCGCCCCGGCAACGCTGGGTTCGGGCTGGTCGCGGACTGTCATGGGGATCATGGTAAGCGATGTGGAGGGCAGCCTCCGGACCTTGCCGGACCCCGAGTAAGCTTCCCGGAGGATCCCCTCCATTTTACAAGCCAGCCAGCACATACGAGCCAGCTAGCAACGGAGAAGCATCATGGAAACCAGCCCGGACCCGTGGATCGGCGCGCTGCGGCACTCCCACAACCGGTTGCAGGCCCTGGTCGGGCCGCTCGACCTGGCCCACCTGGAGCGGCGGTCGTACGCGAGCGAGTGGTCGATCGCCCAGGTGCTCTCCCACCTCGGCTCCGGCGCCGAGATCTTCGGCCTGTTCCTGCAGGCGGGCCTGACCGGGCAGGAGCCGCCCGGACGCGACACCATCGGCCCGGTCTGGAACACATGGAACGCCAAGGACCCGCAGGCCCAGGCCGCGGACGGCCTGCGGGCCGACGAGGCGACCGTGGAGCGGTTCGAGTCCCTCGACCCCGACCAGAAGGCGGGGCTGCGGCTGCACCTGTTCGGGATGGACATGGACATCACCGGGCTGGCCCGGATGCGCGTCAGCGAGCACGCCGTCCACACCTGGGACGTCGCGGTGGCGCTCGACCCGTCGGCGACGGTCGCGCCGGACGCGGTCGGCCTGCTCATCGACACGGCTGGCCAGCTCGCGGCCAGGTCGGCCAAGCCGGACGGGAAGGAGCGCCGGATCCGCGTGTCGACCAGCGACCCCGAACGGCACTTCGTCCTGGAGACCGGCGAGGCGGTCAGCCTGACCGAATCGGACGGCGAGGAGGGTCCGCCTGAGTTGCGGCTGCCCGCCGAGGCGTTCGTCCGCCTGGTCTACGGCCGCCTCGGTCCGCACCACACTCCGCCGGTCGAGGCCGACGGCGTCGATCTCGACGAGCTACGCCAGCTCTTCCCCGGTTTCTGAGCCCGCCGCATCCGCGATCGTCCACCTTCGTGGCTCGCGTGGCTGGCCGGGGCGTTGCGTCATCCGCTGGGGGTGAGGCCTGGGTGGCCCCGCCTGTGTGAGCATGGGCGCGACTCTGACCGGCGACGATGACGGGGCTGCTGATGCCAGCTGACTTTGCTGACCGCGCCGACTTCGACAACGCCAATCGCGGGTTGCTGGCCCGGCTGGAGCCGGGCGTGGTCAAGGCGGCCGACAGCCGGGTGGTCTACGACGCTGATGTCTACACCCGGACCGTGGCCGGGGACTGCCCGGAGACGGTGCACCCGAGTCTGTGGCGGCAGTGTCAGCTGACGGCGATCCAGGGCCTGTTCGAGGTCACCGAGGGCATCTACCAGGTGCGCGGACTGGACCTGTCCAACATGACCCTGGTCGAGGGTGCGGCCGGGATGATCGTCATCGATCCGCTGATATCCGCAGAATGCGCGGCCGCGGGACTGGCGCTGTACCGGGAGCACCGCGGCGACCGGCCGGTGACCGCGGTGATCTACACCCATTCGCACCTCGACCACTTCGGCGGCGTGCTGGGAGTGGTGGATATCGGCACGGACGTTCCGATTGTCGCCCCGGAGCATTTCCTGGAGCATGCGGTCTCGGAGAACGTGTACGCCGGCGGGGCGATGCTGCGCCGTGCCACCTACTACGGCGGGGTCAACCTGCCGGTCAGCGCCACCGCCAAGGTCGGGATCGGGCTGGGCTCCGGCACGTCGGCAGGCACGGTCGGGCTGCTCGCGCCGACGCTGGACATCACCCACACCGGGCAGGAGGAAACCCTCGACGGGGTGCGGATCATCTTCCAGGTCACCCCGGGCACCGAGGCCCCGGCGGAAATGAACTTCTACTTCCCTGCCCAGCGGGCGCTGTGCCTGGCCGAGAACGTCACCCACAACCTGCATAACCTGCTCACCCTGCGCGGCGCCGAGGTCCGCGACGCGCGCGGCTGGTCGCGGTACATCGCCGAGGCCATCGAGCTGTTCGCCGACGGCACCGACGTGGCGTTCGCCTCGCACCACTGGCCCACCTGGGGCACCGGCAACGTGATTAAGCTGATGACCGAGCAACGGGACCTGTACGCGTTCTTGCACGACCAGACGCTGCGGCTGCTGAACCAGGGATACGTCGGCAGCGAGATCGCCGAGATGATCGAGGTCCCGCCGGCGCTGGAGGCGGCCTGGCACACGCACGGCTACTACGGGTCGGTCAGCCACAACGTCAAGGCCATCTACCAGCGCTACCTGGGCTGGTATGACGGCAACCCGGCCCACCTGTGGCAGCACCCGCCCGAGGCCGCTGCCGCCCGCTACGTGCAGGCCATCGGCGGCATCGACGCCACCATCGCCAAAGCCCGGCAGTTCGCCGACTCAGGCGACCTGCGGTTCGCCGCCGAGCTGGCCAGCCATGCCGTGTTCGCGGACCCGTCTCGTGAGGCCGCCAGGGCCCTGCTCGCCGACGTGCTCACCCGGCTCGGGTACAGCGCTGAATGCGCCACCTGGCGCAACGTCTACCTCACCGGCGCTCAGGAACTCCACGGTGTCCCGGAGCCCGCTCCGGTCAGCTCGGCCGGGCTGGCCGCGGCGCTGACCATCACCCAGCTGTTCGATAGCGTGGCCATCCGCATCGACGGCAAGCGAGCCTGGGACACTGCCGCGTCTATCCGCTGGCACTTCACCGACACCGGCGAGACCTACCGGATGGAACTGTCCAACGGCGCCCTGATCCACTACCCGACCACCCGCACCGAGCCCGCCGACCTGGTCATCACGCTCACCCGCCCGCGGCTGCTCGCCATGCTCGGCGGCGCGGGCACCGACGGCGTCCAGTTCGACGGCGACCCCAAGGCGTTCACCACCATCGCCTCACTCACCGACCAGCCCGACCCCGCCTTCCCGATCGTCACGCCCTTAGCCCCGCAAGAGCGGCAATCATCTGGTCGAGTAGCCCCGCAAGAGCGGCAATCATCTGGTCGAGCCATCACAGGCTCGGGCACGGACGGGTCCTCGCGACCAAGACGATGCGGCGGCATGGGCGACCTGGGAGTGCTACCCGCCGCTCCGCGGGCTTCCGGTCGGCGGGGGCATCCGCTCGTTCACTCGCTGGCGGGCCTTGTCGTCGGGGAACACGGCTCGGAGCACGGCATCGGCGGCGGCGAGATCGGCTTCGCCCACCCGGTTCCGCACCGTCTCGTTGAGGGCGTCCTGGGCCGCCCAGATGGCCCGGCCGTAGGCCTTGCCCCTCGGGGTGAGCACGACCAGGGTGCGACGGGCATCGGCCTGGTCGGTGCCGAAGCTGGCATAACCGCGCTCGACCAGCCCGTCGGCCAGCTGGCGGGCGGCCTGGCGGCTGATGCCCAGCGCCTCGCCCAGCTGGCCGCCCGGGGCAGGGAGTCTCGCTGCAGTCGGGCCAGACGGCCAGGCAAGGGCTGCAGGTCGTGTGCGTCAACCCCGCGGCGCTTTCGGGCGGATCGGCCACCCTCGCCCCGGTCTTCCCCTCACTGGGCGCCCTATCGACTCCATGGGTGTCCTTCCCGGGTCTTTACACGGCCCGCTGCGAGCAAAGCGATGGGGCCTCCTGGCTGAACGTCACCAAGGCGACCGGCCCGGCTGACCACCGGCCGACCGTCACCGAGAAGGGCGGCTCCGCCTACGGCTACCACATCTGGGACCTGAGCCTGGCCCAGGACAACCTGGTCAGCGACGTCGCCGCCGCCGAGATCACATGGACCCGTGACCACCGCTGACAGCCCGGAATCAAAGACCTGCGGACGGAACCCGACCAGCCATACCCACAGCACCGGCCGGTCACCCCGGGCCGAGGAGCGCACACCCGCTGGAAGGTCCGTTCAGAGCGCGTCGTCGATGAGGCTCCGCACGTCCGGCTGAGCGTGGCGTCGATGGAGCTGTGCTGCTGACAGCCAGGCCGTGCGCTCGCTGAACTCCAGCACCTCCGGCCACTCCCTCTGCGGCTCACCTCGGCCAGGTCTCTCACCCCGTTGTTGCTACGGAAAGTAATCATGACGATGCGCTTACGGATGTCGGGCCGACCTTCCGGACGGGTGCCTCAGCGGAACAATCGTCACATCCCGTGCGTGTGTGAGCACGGGGGGCACTGATGGCTGCTGTTACTGCGGGAAGGCTGGGGATCGGCATGACGGTACAGGCCCACGACACCATCACACCCGGCGCCGCGGCCCGGCCGACGCGCCGCGCCAGTGCGGACGTGATCCAGCTGACCCGGCGGGATATTGAAGGGCTGCTGTTGTGCGGGGAGCATTACGCCGCCCCTTATGACCTGCTCGCGGCCGCGCTGCGGGTGCCGCCGGGCCGGTTGCCCGCGATCTTGCGGCGGTGGCGCCGCACCGGGTACGTAGCCACTGGCCGGCTGGGTCTCGGGCCGGGGTGGTGCTGGCTGACCCGGGACGGGATGAACGCCACCGGACTCGGGTTCCCTGCCATGCGGCCCGCGCTGGGGCGGCTGGCGCATATCCGCGCCGTGCTGGCCGCCCGCCTGTGGCTGGAGACCAGCCCAGGCTGGGCCAGCGGGCACGCCTGGTGGCATTCGGAGCGGCGGCTGCACGCCGCCCAGCCCGCGGCCGGCCGCGGCGGGCACGTCGCGGACGCGGAGATCCACTGGCCCAGCATTCCCGGCAGCCGCTACGCCGGGCAGGTCTGGGCGGTCGAAGTCGAGCTCACCCCCAAGCCCATCGCCCGGACCACCCGGATCATGGGCGAGCTCCTCACCTCCATGCAGTACTCCCTGGTGATCTACCTGACCGCCCCCGCCGCCCGGCCCGTCGTGACCCGCGCCGCGGCCTCGCTCCCGCCCGATGAGCAACCCTGGGTCACGGTCCGGGATCTGCCCGCCATCGCGTTCCTCCCCGAGCGGCCGCGATGACCACCGGGTCCTGGATGCGGCTGACCGCGGGCCTTTGGCTGCTGCGCAAGGCGGTCATGGCGGCCCCGTGGCTGCTGCTGGGCGCAGCGCTAATCGCAGCCTGGCCGCTGACGCTCGTCATGGTGGCCGGATACATCGCGGCGTGGTGGCGCGGCTGGCCGCCCGTCCGGCTGGGTCGCGCCGCGGTCTGGGCGCTGGCGGGAAGCGCGGTGTGGCTGCTGGCCGGGGTCGTGCACCATCGTGCCTGGCGGGCGGCGGCGCTGGCGCCGGGCCGCGCGTGGGAGCACAGCTGGCCGCCGCACCCGGTCGCGCTGGCCGCAGCCCGCGCGTTCGTGCTGCTGGCTCCGGCCACGGTCGCGGCCGGGCTCGGACTGGCCGGCGGGGTGTGGGCGTGGCGGAAGTACGCCATCACCACCGGCCTGGGCGGCATAACCCCCTCGGCGCCGATCAAGTTCGATGCCCGGCAATGGCGGCGGCAGGTCCGCACGGCCAAGGGGCTGACCGAAGCGCCCGGCGCCGTCCCGCTGCTGGCCCGGGGCGGGCGGATCCCGGTCGGCGGCACCATCCGCGCCATCGGGCACCGCTGGGACGCCGTCTTCGCCCTCCCGGCGACCGCGTGCGCCAGGCACATGGTCATCGTCGGCGCGACCGGGTCGGGGAAGACGAACTTGATGATCCGGCTATGGGCGGGCTGGTTCACCGCCACCCTCCAGGCCGCGCGGGCCGGGCGGGGGAACCGGCCGCTGCTGGTCGTGCTGGACTGCAAGGGCGGCCGGGACGCCCGTCACAAAGCCGACCGGACCCGGCGCCTGCTCTACGGGGCGGGCGCCCGCCGCGTCATGATCTGGCCGGATGAGGCCCGGCTGTCCCTGTGGGATCTGCCGGCCCAGGACCTGGCCGTGCTGCTGTACCAGATGATCGAGACCGGTACCGGCGCGGCCGCCTACTACGCCGACGTCATGCAAGCCGTGCTGACCCTGGCCGTCACCGCGCCTGGCGGCCCCCCGTACAACGCCACCGCGTTCCTGGACCGGCTGGACGCGAAATGGCTGGCCCGGGCCTGGAACGACGGCCGCCATCGCCGAGAGGCGGACCTGGTCCACGCCGCCGCCAAGCACCTGCCCGATATCCAGCTGCGCTTCGCCACCCTGCTGGAACGCCTCGGCCCGGCCCTGGACGGGCCGGATACCCTGGCCGATGCGGACGCCTGGTACTTCATCCTGGAAGGCACCCGCGAACCGTCCGTCGCCCAGGCCCAGGCCATGGCGCTGACCGAACTGGCCGCCCACGCCGCCACCGACCAGAACAGCGAGCCGCGGGCCATGCTGCTGGCCGCCGATGACTACTCCGCGGTTTCCGGCCGGGTGCCGCTATCCAACCTGTACGAGCGAGGCCGGTCCCTGGGCATCGGGGTCCAGGTCTCCGCTCAGTCCTGGCAGGGGCTCGGAGCGACCGACGATGAGCGGTACCGGATCGCGGCCACCGCCGACGGCGGCATCTTCGTCATGCAGACGCCGTATCCGGAGCCGCTGACTCAGCTGGCCGGGACACACCGGGTACTCGAGACCGCGCACAAGCTCATCGGGCACCACTGGGGGAATGAGGGCACCACCCGCCTGCAGCGGGCCTCGACCGCCGACCCGGAGATCATCCGCCATCTCAGCATCGGCCAGGCCTGTTACATCCACCACGGCGCGGCCACTTTCGTGCAGGTCGCCCGGCCGAAACCATCCCCGCTCAGCCTGCTCCCGCCACCCGCGCAGCCGGTGGTCCAGGTACCCACACCCCGGGACGAACCCGCCCCGGCGCCCTGGCCGCGCTCATCACCGGGCTCACCACCGGCGACCCGCGACCTCGATGACATCTTCGGACCTGGAGCCGCCTCGTGATTCACAACCCGTTCGCTGCTCTCGGCCTGCCCGAACGACCCGACCTGGACGACGAGACCGTCCGCGCCGCCTGGCGGGCCATCGCCGCCGCCACCCACCCCGATCGCGCCGACGGCGGCGACCTGGCCAGGTACACCCAGGCCACCGCCGCCTACGCCGAGCTGCGTACCCCATGGAGCCGCTCGGAGGCCTACGCCGACCTCGTCGAGCAGGCCTGGCGAGAGGGCCGCTACGACGACTACAGCCTCGATCCCGACGGCACCGGGCCCGGCACCGAGCCGCTGCCGGCCGGCCCCGCCGCCGCCCCGCTTCCCCGTCGGCTGCGGTCACCACTGGAACTGCTGCTCGCCTTGACCTCGATCCCGTCCCGGATCCGCCGCGGCCGACCACTGCGCCTGCTCATCCGCGCCGCCCTCGCCGCCGGCCTCTCCGTGGCCGTGCTGGCCCTGATTCCCGGCCAGCCCGCCGCGCCCGCCGACGTCGCCATCGTGATCACCTGGTTCGCGCTGACCGGCCGCAAGGACCTCGCACCCCCGCCGGAACGGTAAGGCCGCCGCCGCTCTAGCCCGGCGTGAGCGCCCCGATCACGACGGTGGCGTCCAGGTCGGCGGCGGTCGCGACGTGCGCGGTCAGGCCGCTGGCCGCGAAGGCCGCCAACGCCAGCGGGACCTGGCGGTCGCTGGTCTCGATCAGCAGGTGCCCGCCGGGCGCTAGCCACGAAGCCGCCCCGGCAGCCACCCGCCGCAGCACATCCAGCCCGTCCGATCCCCCGTCCAGCGCCACCAACGGCTCGTACGCCCGGGCCTCCGGCGGGAGGAACCCGATCTCCCCGGTGGGCACGTACGGCACGTTGGCGGCCAGGATCCCGACCCGGCCTCGCAGCCGGGCGGGCAGCGGCTGGTACAGGTCGCCCAGGTAGACGTGCCCGGGAACGTTGCGCCGGGCACAGCGCACGGCGGCCGGGTCGATGTCGACGGCGTGCACTTCGGCCTGGTCCACGGCCGCGGCGAGCGCGGCGCCGATCGCGCCCGCGCCGCAGCACAGGTCGACGACGATGTCTCCCGGCCGGGCCAGCGCGACGCCCTGCCTGACCAGGAACTCGGTGCGGCGGCGCGGCACGAAGACCCCGGCGTCCACGGCGATCCGCAGCCCGCAGAACTCGGCCCAGCCGAGGACCTGCTCCAGCGGCAGGCCGGCCACCCGCCGCTCGACCATGGCATCGAGCTCCTCCGGGGTCCGGGCCGTGGCGATGAGCAGCCGCGCTTCGTCCTCGGCGAAGACGCAGCCCGCGGCCCGGAGCCTGGCCGCGACGAGAGGCTCAGCCACGCCGAGAGCGAAGGTAGCGAAGGTAGACGACCCGGGAGCCGAACGTCCGGGTCTCGAGCAGCTCGAGACTGATCCCCTCGTCAAGCGGCGGGAAGTATGGCGTGCCGCCGCCCAGCACGACTGGATTGACGAACAGCCGGTACTCGTCGATGAGGTCCAGCTTGATCAACGTGGAGGCCAGGCCGGCACCGCCCACGGACACCACGCCCTCCCCCGGCGCTTCCTTTCCCCTGGCCACCTCGCCGGCGACATCGTCGCTGGCCAGCCGGGCATTGCCGTCGACCTGCTGGAGTGTGGTGGAGAACACGACCTTCGGGATGGCCTTCCAGATCCGGGCGAACTCGAGCTCGGCTGGATCGGACCGGGTGGTCTCGGCGGTCTCCCAGGGCAGCATGTCCTCGTACAGTCCCCGGCCCATCAGGTGCGCGCCGATCTCGCGCGTCTGCTGGACGTGGAACCGCATCAGTTCCAGATCCGGCGCCGACCAGCCGATGCCGCCGTCGGGTCCCGCGATGAAGCCGTCCAGCGACACGCTCATCGAGTAGATCACCGTGCGCATCGGGGTCCTCGGTTACCCAGCGGCGAGCAGGGAGCGCAGCACGAACTGCATGATTCCGCCGTGCCGGTAGTACTCCGCCTCGCCCGGGGTGTCGATCCGCACGATGGCGCGGAATTCCTTGCCGTCGGCGGTGACCACGACCTCGTTCGGCATAGTGCCCTTATTCATTTCCTCGATGCCGCGGATGTCGAAGGCTTCCCGCCCGGTCAGGCCCAGCGACGCGGCCGACTCGCCCGGGCGGTACTGCAGCGGCAGGACGCCCATGCCGATCAGGTTGGACCGGTGGATGCGCTCGAAGGACTCGACCAGCACGGCGCGCACGCCGAGCAGCAGGGTGCCCTTGGCAGCCCAGTCGCGGGACGAGCCGGAGCCGTACTCCTTGCCGCCGAGCACGATCAGCGGGGTGCCCTCCTCGATGTACCGGCGGGCGGCGTCGTAGATCGTCATCTGCTCGCCATCCTTGACGGTGACGCCGCCCTCGGTGCCCGGTGCGAGCTGGTTGCGCAGCCTGATGTTGGCGAACGTGCCGCGGATCATCACCTCGTGGTTGCCGCGCCGTGAGCCATAGGAGTTGAAGTCGCGCCGCTCGACGCCGTGCTCGGTCAGGTAGACCCCGGCCGGGCTGTCGGTCTTGATCGCGCCGGCCGGCGAGATGTGGTCGGTGGTCACCGAGTCGCCGAGCATGGCCAGCACCCGCGCGCCGGTGATGTCGGTGACCGGCTCCGGCTCGGTCGGCATCCCGTCGAAGTAGGGCGGGCGGCGCACGTAGGTCGAGTCCTCAGCCCAGGCGAAGGTGTCGCCCGCGGGGATGTCCAGCGCGCGCCAGTTGTCGTCGCCGTGGAAGACGTCGGCGTAGTCGCGGGTGAACATCTCCTCGGCCACCGCGTCCCGGACGACGTCGGCGACCTCCTGCGGGGACGGCCAGATGTCGGCCAGGTAGACCGGCCGGCCTCCGGGATCCGAGCCGAGTGGCTCGCGCGCCAGGTCGATGTCCATCGTGCCGGCCAGCGCGTAGGCGACTACGAGCGGCGGCGAGGCCAGATAGTTCAGCTTGACGTCGGGGTTGATCCGGCCCTCGAAGTTCCGGTTGCCGGACAGCACCGAGACCACGGCCAGGTCGTGGTCGTTGACTGCCTCGCTGATCGCCGGCGGCAGCGGGCCGGAGTTCCCGATGCAGGTCGTGCAGCCGTAGCCGAC
>Ga0187814_10000922_pt1 | contig 10811 bp, 9 predicted proteins | sample NC_S_4_FD_132450 | JGI IMG/M metagenome (GOLD analysis project Ga0187814, IMG submission 132450) | Wetland sediment microbial communities from Neuse River Estuary, North Carolina, USA - ASW-S_4 | ecosystem: Environmental > Aquatic > Freshwater > Wetlands > Sediment | place: USA: North Carolina...
CTATCCACGCGTTTTCGGTCCTGTCATAGCGGAGCGAAGCGGGCCAGATCGAGGGCGCCCGGTCGTCGACGGTGACCGTCCCGCCGATCGAGCCGCCGGGAGGGCCCTCGTCGATGCCTCGCCGCGAGCCCGCGAATCCCGTCTCGAGCAGTGAAAACCCGCGCGCTTGCATCGGGAACGAATCGGTGACCAGGACTATGTCGCCATAGCCCCGGGCGGGCAGGGCCTCGAGGGCCGTGTAATCCACCGAAAAGAGGGAACTCGCGGCCAGGAGGCGGGCTGCCGCGTTCGCCCTCGCCGAGGCGGTATCCGTCCCGCCTTCCGCTACGACGGATCTCCAAGGCAAGAGACGGCTCTTCCGCTTCCCCGCGTCGTAGACCAGGGCGTAGCGGTCGGCGACGGCCAGGGCCGGCCTGAGCGAAATGGCCTCGAGGGCGACATCGACGGGGCGGAATCCGGGCTCGCCGGCGAACATCGACCGGGAACAGTCGAGAACCACCGCCCGCTTCGCCCCGTCGTTCCCCCCCGGATGCAGCGCCGCGCCCGTATCGAGGAGGGCCCACGACAGGACCAGCGCGACGGCCGCGTCGAACAGGAGATCGTAACGGGATCTGAGCGCACGGAAAAGGAAGCGGGCGATCCGGGGGCCCCCTCCTTCCGCCAGCAGATCGTGCGGGTGACGCAGCCTCCGCCCGAAATTCCTGGTCATGAAAAGGAGCAGCGCCACGGGAATAAGGAGAACCGCGAACAACCCGATCTGGTCAGGCATGGAGGGCCTCCAGCAATGCGCGGAGCGCCGGAGGCAATTCTTCGCGACCGGAAATTCTGACGAAGAAAGCGCGCCTGCCTCCCGGCGCGGCGAGCGACATTTCGAGACCTGCCACCCGTTCGGCATAGCCTTTCCGGGCCAAGCCGTCCCATGGAACAACGAGGCGGCGGCCGCTTTCGTTGTCGTCGACGTCGACATCGGCCGAGTTTCCCGCCGCTTCGGCGAAATCCCGATGGAGACGGAGGAAGAAGGCCTTCCGGAAGGGAAGCCGCTCGGCGCGGAAGCCGCGATCGAGGAAATCCGAGACCACGACGACCCTGCCGAATCGACTGATCCGCCTCGCGGTCTTCGCCGCCGCTTCGATGGCGGTTCCCGCGCGGTCTCTTGCGTCGATGTCGGCGAAGAACGCGTCGAGCTCGGCGCGGCCGATGGCTCCCCTCGGGCGATCGAGGATCCGAAGCGGGCGGGCCGCGAAGGCGAGAAGAAGGACCGGTTCCCCGAGAGCCGCGAGGATCCAGGCGACGGAAGCGGCCGCCGAGTCCGCCAGCGGCGGGTCGGCCGAAGCGCCTGGGATTTCCGCGAGCGCGTCGAGGGAGGAGGAGAGATCGGCGAGCACGACGACGCCGTCACGCTCCTCCTCATGGTACTCCTTTACGTAGAGCCGGCCCGTCCTGGCCTCGAGCCGCCAGTCGACCCGCCGCGGATCGTCGGTGGGAAGATATTCCCTGATGTTCCTGAGGTCGAAGGAACTGCCCTCGCGCCGGAACATCGGATCGCGACTGGGTCGGCTGCCCTCCGGATGGCGCCTCGTGCGCATGAGAAAGGCTTTTACGAGGCCGGCGCAGCAGGGATCGACGAGGCTCATGCGCTGCCGAGATAGTCCTTCCGCACGGAGGAAAGGACGGCGGCGAGGATGGAATCGACGGCGACCCCGTCGGCCTCGGCCTCGAATTCCATGAGCACCCGATGGTTGGCCACGTCGGGGAAGAGCGTCGAGACATCCTCGAAGGAGGCGGCCACCCGGCCGGCGAGCGCCGCGCGGGCCTTCGCCGCCTCGAGGAGCCCGATGGCGCATCGTGGCGAGGCGCCGAAGCGGACGTATTTCCGCACCGCTTCCACGGAACTGCGGTCGGGGTGGGTTTCGATAACCAGCCGCACGATGAAATTCCTGAGGTCGTTGGCGACGACGATCTCGCGAGAGACCCGCCTGAAGGCCGCGAGGACGGCGACGCTCCCTTCGGCTCCCGCCGTGTCGCCGCCGCCTCCGCGCTCCCTGGCGTCGAGGATGGAACGGAGCGTGGCGAAATCCGGCATCGCGAAGAAGAGGCGCATGAGAAAACGGTCGATCTGCGCCTCGGGCAGCGGGTAGGTGCCCTCGAGCTCTATGGGGTTCTGGGTGGCGACGACGAAAAAGGGCGAGGGCAGGCTGCGCGTCTCGCCGAGAAAGGTTATGCGTTTTTCCTCCATCGCCTCCAGGAAGGCGGACTGGGTCTTCGGCGTCGCCCTGTTGATCTCGTCGCCGAGGACGACGTTCGCGAATATCGGCCCCTCGACGAAACGCAGACTGCGGGCGCCATCCCCGTCCCGGGAGATCATCGTCGAACCGATGATGTCGAGCGGCATGAGGTCGGGCGTGAACTGGATGCGCTTGAAACCGAGGCCGAGGAATTCGGCCCAGCCCTTCGCGAGGCTCGTCTTGCCGAGACCCGGCGGTCCTTCCAGAAGGACATTGCCCTCGCAGAGGAAGGCGACGAGCAGACGTTCGAGCGTCTCCTCTCTGCCCACGATCCGCGCGCCGAGCCACGCGAGATAGGCCTCGCGGAAGGCCGCGATGTCGGCGAGATCGGCCGAAAGGCCCGAGGAGCCGCCCGCCATTTTCGAATCAATGCTTTCGCGCTGTTGCATGGACGATCCCCTCCAGGACGACGTTTCGAAACCAGAGCCGTGACAGGACGACTATCGCGGCGACGGACAGGACGGAGCCCGCGATCAGGACCGCGGCCGAGGGCGACGAGGACGCCAGTGCGTTCGCCCCGAGGTGCCAGCCCGCGGCAAAAAGGAAGGCGGGCGCGACGAGCGACCGTCTCGACGAAAGGGCGGCTATGACGGCCATGGCTCCCGCGACGTGCACGGGCAGGGACCAGAAGAGGCGGCCGACGATGCCTGCGCTTGAAAAAGCGGAAAGATAGGCGAGATTCTCGAAGGTCCCGAAAACGGCGATCGTCGCCAGGGCGAGCCCCGGCCAGCGCGGCGAGACATCGCGTTCGTCGGAGCGGGGGCCGGGATCGAGACGCAGCCGCAATCCGGCGAGGGGGCGCTCCGCGATCATGAAGGCGATGAAGAGGCAAAGTTTGGCCGCCTCCTCGACTGCGACAGGCGCCGAGAGCGTCGCGAAGGGCAGGTTGGGCGCCAGGGTGCCGGCGAGAGCCGTGACGCCTCGATCGAGCTGGACGAGGATCGCCCAGAGAAAGCAACCGGATGCGAGGACGACGGCCGGCTCCAAGACGGCGGCGGAGCCTTTGCGCGCGCTCATCGGAATGTCCCCGACTTGGCGAGGATGTCGGCCCATCGTCGCCTGAGAAGGGCGGTCCAGGGATCGTCCCGTGGACCGATGCCGGTTTCCAGTTCGAACGAGGAAAACCAGCGGCGCTGGAGTTCGGCGAAGGGGATCGTGCCGAGATCCCCCGATGCGCGCGCGTCCCGGCCCCCGCCCGAGGATAACAGCTTGAACAGCCGAGTTTGGTAATCGATGAGCGGGCTCGGCAAGCCGCTCGCGCCGCTCCCCTCGAATCCGGTGATGCCCTTGTCCCCCGCTTGGTCGTGCGGAGGCGAGGAAGGCGCTCCGCTTCCGCTGTCGGGCTTTCCGGTCGTCCCTCGACCCGAGGACGAGGCCGGCTTCGGGCTCTCCGCGCCGGGCGTCTGGGCCGGAGCCCCTTCCTCGGGGAGGGGCTCGGCTCCCGAGTTCGGGATTTCAGCGCCTATGTCCCTCGGATTCATCTTTCTGCTCTCGATATCGCGTATCGCGGCCGCCCGTCGCGCGTCCTGGGCCGTCGTCCCCTCGTCCGCAGTCGAAGTGCGGGGGGACGCGGTCATCGCGCTGCCTGTCGCCGCCCTGCGGGCCGCCTCGTCCTCGGCGGCGAGTCTGAGGCCGGAATCGGCCCGCGCGGCCGGCCCCTCCCAGACGAGGACGGGGCGGGCGAGCATCGCAAAGGAAAGCGCTTGGAGGGTCGCGAGACAAATCAGCGCGACGAGCGCCGGTCTGGCCAGGCCGGATACCCGGGAGCGAGGCCCCCGGTGTGCCGCGGCGAGGTTCCGTTCGACGGCGGGCAGGCGCTCCGCGAGAACGTCGCGCGCCGGCCCCTCCGCCTCGAGCCAGGATTCGACGATGGAATCGACGTCCGCTTCGCGGAGAGGGCCGAGAAAAATGATTCTATCGAAGGGCCAGAAAAGCAAGGCGGGAAGGAGGGAGCCGGCGATCAGGAAAGAGGCGATCTGCCAGTCCCGTGGCAGAGACAGGACTATGCATACGGCCGTCCATGACGAGAGCGCGGCAGTCGACAGACAGATCCAAAGGAGGCTCCGTCGGAAGAGTTCCGCCCGGAAGCCCCGGGCGTGGAAGAGGACTACGGCCGGGGGCAGTTTTTTCATGCCCGGACGCCTCCGTGGACCGCGGTCCCCGCGACGAGCGCAGCGACGAGTTCGGCGCCCCCGATTTCCAGCGGGCGGTCGAAGGACCATGCGAAGGCCATCACCGCGAAAAGCGGCACAGTCGCGATCGCGAGGCCCCATCGGCCGGAGCCGGGGGCCCGCGGCGCAAGCTCCGAAACGGCGGCGAGCAGCATCGCTCCGGCTCCGGCCTCGAAGCCCCCGGCCAGCGTCCCTCCCGGCGAGAAACGAGCCAGCCCGACGACTGCGAGCGCGACGAAGGGCAGGGTGGCCGAGATGTCGGAGAGGCCCGCCGCCCCTTCACGGAGGGTCGTCAGCCGCGAGGGTGCGAGAGCGAGAAAGATCACCGCCCAGACTGGCGCCGCGCGGTCGGGGACCGGCACCAGGAAAAAAGCGGCGAGAGGCAGGCCGAAAGCGACGATGCGCCAGGCGATGCCGGGCATCGCGTCGTTTCTATTCATCGACGAACCATCCCGTGACGAAGCGATCCCCGGCCAGATAGAGACCGTCGGTCCCGCGGACGACAAAAGGCGGCGACGAGAACCGGACCGTCCTGCCGGGCCGATCGAGGAGTTCGAGCGGGAAGCGCCTCCCCGGCGCCAGCCGGATGCCCACCAAGCGGCGTGGCCCGTCACCCCATTCGCGAAGGGTCCACCCGCCGCGCACAGATTCTCGCAGCTTCAGCGCCGCAGCGGGTCTCGCGGCCCTTGTCGGCCCCGCGGCGTCGGCAGGCCTTGCCGCGCCGGGCAGAGTTCCCGCGCCGGTCGCTGACGGCGGTGCTCCGAGTGCGACCGCGAAAAATTCGCGCTCCGAAGGCAGCGCCACAAGGGCCGCAGCGCCGAAACCGAGGGACAGAAGGAGGCCGGCCGCCATCTCGAGCAAAATCCCCCGCGGGGGCGGCGAGCCCCTCTGCCTCCCCCCTCGGAAGATGGCGATGACGAGCGTCACGGCAAAAAGGATAAGAAGAAGCAAGGCGCTCGCCAAGGGAGGCTTCGACACGAAAAGGAGGTCGGAAGCCTCCGATGCGGTCGTGCCGAGATCGCCGGTGTTCGGCGAGAAAGATGAGGCGATCCGGCCGGATCGCGGTTCATGGAAGGGAAGCTCGGGGGGAACGACGTGCGCCTCCGTCGGTACGGCCGTCTCCCGTCCCTTCCGAATGTCCTCGCCGGAGCCTGTATCGAGGACGACCGCCGCGATGTCGTCGTCGAGCCAGAAGGCGGCCGCGAAAGAGGCGAGCCCGGGGCTTCCGTCGGTCGTGAAGAGCAGACGCCGACCGCCCTCCCAGGTTCTTCCAAATATGGAGACCTTCGTCGTCATCGGCCCGTCCGACTCGACGCGGGCATGGACGATACGCCAGGGTCCGAGGGCCCCGGGAGCGAAGAGAAGGTGGGGCTCGGCGGAGATCCCGGTCTGGCCCAAGGCCACCAAGCCGGTGAAGACCAGCGAGAGGACAGTCCTTCTCATCGCCGCTTCCGCATCGCGAGCGTCGAGGCGAGGGTCGTGGCGAAGAACAGGAGGAGCCAAACGCGGCCTCCCGCGATGAGCCGGAAGGCCGGCGTCCGAAAATCCGCGAGGGCTCGGGCCGCCGGCTCATCCACGCCGTCGATGCCCGGATCGGCGGGCAGATCGAACGACGCAAGACCCGTTCCACGATCGACGAGGGTGGCGCGCCATCGGCCGAAGTCCGGCAGCATCACCGAGGCCTCCCAGGTTTCTCCGTCCCTGCGCTCGAAGGCCGTGTCGCGCGTCGCCTTGCCGGCTCGGGACACTTCGAGGCGGGGAGCCACGAGCACATCGCTTCTCAGCGTCACGCGCGACTCGCGCGCCGTCTCGAGAACGGCAATGTCGTGCGGCCTTTCCGCGAACAGCGAGTCGAAACGCTCGCGCAGCGTCGCGACGACGGAGGGTCGGGCGAAGAAATCCTTGGTATAGCCTCCGTGCAGGTCGCTGGCGAAGAGCATGGCCGCCCTCCTTCCCGATTCGAGCTCCGAGAAGAGTGGATCGCCGACCTCGTCGGCGTACAGCACCGAGGCGCCGGGTTTGGTCGCGTATTGGGCCATGCCTCCGATGGTCGCCACCTTCGCCCCGGCGGGATCGAAGATACCGATTTTCCCCTCGGCGAAGCGGGGCCTGGCCTGATCTTTCCTGTCCTCGAAAATGAGGCTGGGGATTTCGTCGGCCGAGGCGACGACGCGGAATTTCCCTCCCGCCTCCGCGGCCAGCCGCTCGAGCAGGGCCCTGTCCATGTCCTTTCCCACGCCCATCGTCGAAATGGTGATGCCCCGCTCCCTGGCCCGGGCCGCGAGGGCCGCAAAGTCGGCCGGGCGGGAAACTCCGTCCGATATCACGACGATGTGCTTTTCTCCCGGCCCGGTCTCCGCGAGACGGTCGATGCCTTCGAGCAGGGCCGGGCCGAGCTCCGTGCCCCCTCCCGCCTCGATGGGGTCGAGCACGGGTGCCGCCCGGATATCCCGGTTGGGGACGAAGGACCAAACCCACTTTCGCTGATCGGAAAAGAGGAGGAGTCCGACCCGGTCTGTGGGCTTGAGCCCTCGCAGGAGTTCGAGGCTGACCACCTTCGCAAGCGAGAGCTTGTCGCCGAACATCGAACCCGAGTAGTCGAGGAGGATGAGAACGGCCATGTCGGGCAGGTTCTTGAGCGAGGGCGGCAGGAGAGTGACGGGCAGTATGCCTTCGATTTCGGGGTTGTCCCCTTTCTTGCCGAAGTCGGCGGAATCGGTCGCGAAGAGTGCGCTCGTGCGTCCCCTCCTCACGTCGTCTGCAAGCCCGGCCCCGAAGCCGCCGCCGAGCTTCGATATCGGCACCCCGTCATCGACCACGAGCTCCCAATCCGCAGGGTCGATCGATGGAAGTTCCGCGGGACCGACATGCCGGGCGGGATAGAGGCTGTCGACGAAGGTTGCGCCGCGCCCGCCTTCGTCGATGACGAGCACCCGCGGTTTGGCCTGCGATTCCGTGGCGGCGGAGAGCCTCACGGTTCGGCTGCCGCCGGAAAAGTCGAAATCGACAAGGATCGAGGCGAGGCCCCCCCGCTTCGTCGTCAGCCTGAGCACGCGGTCGGCGGGGAGGTCGCCGCCGCCGCCGTTCCACAGCCTGTCGGTCCGGCTTTCGCCCTGGAGGTTGCGGACCGCCGTAACCTCGATACGGACTTCAGGCCCCTTTGATTCGGGAGAAAGAAGGAGCTCGAAGGGAAAGGCGTCACCCGAATCGCCTGCGCGCCAGGAATAGGAATCCACGCCGGGCCGCGGCCGCGAAGCCGGGACCTCGATCTGCAGCGGAACGCCCCGTGACTTCGCGGCGCGATCCAGCGCGACGATCTCGTCGCGCGTCGGCGAAAAGCCCGCGACAAGTCGGGCGCGGGCGAGGAGGGGGAAGTCGTCGCCCTCGAGCTCGGCTTCGAGGGCGTCGAAGACCGGTCGGTCGGGAAGCGCCGCGCTGTCGGCCTTCCATTCGTCGGACGATCCTCCGGCGGAGGGAAGCGCGAGGAGAGAATCCGGCAGGAGGGCCCAGGCCCGGCCGCCGCTCCCCCTGGCTCGTGCGAGCGCTTCGGGGTCCGTGCCGCGAGGAAAGGCTATGTAGACACGTTCCGGCAGCATCCGCGCAGGGAGGGGAAGAGGCACCCTTCCCAGGTAGAGGGCGAGCAGGCACAGAGATACCGACAGAAGGCTTTCGGGAAGCCGCCACTTGTTGGAGCCCATCTGAAGGCCTATTCTATTCCCTGTCCTCGGATGATTCAAATGGAGAGAAAGGGGCCCGGACGATGGATAAGAGACTTCTCGATGCCTTTCGCGGCACGACCACCGCGACCTTCAGGGATATGTTCGGTGTCGAGGCGATCGCCGCCGAGCCCGCGGAACTGTCCGCGAACGACGGCCATGTCTGGGACATCACGGGGCTCGTCGGCCTTGCGGGACAGGTCCACGGGGTCGTCGCCATCCGGCTCACCGGTCCCGTGGTATCGTCCCTGCTCGAAAAATCCGGCGTCGACATGGGCGACGCGGGCGAACTCGCCGCCATGCAAAGCGGACTCGTGGGCGAAATGTCCAACATCATCGCGGGCGGGGCCTCTTCCGCTTCCGGAGGGCTGGAATTCGAAATCGCCCCTCCCGTCGTCGTCAGCGGTCCGAACCATCGCATCGACTGGCCGTCGATCGGGCCGGTGATCTCATTGGCCTTTTCGACGCCGGTCGGCCCTTTCGAAGTTTCGATCTGCGCCAAGACCTGAGCGGCGGACTCAGACGCGGCGCGGACCTCGGTTTCTTCCCGCCACGGCGGCCGCGAAGGAAGGGGGAAGGTGACTCTCGAATCGCATGACTTCCCGCGTGACCGGATGGACGAGTTCGAGGGTCGTCGCGTGCAGCATGAGCCTGCCGCCGGGGTTCCGCCGCGAGCCGTAGCGCTCGTCGCCCGCCACCGGGTGGCCCAGGGCCGCGAGCTGGACGCGGATCTGGTGCCTCCTTCCCGTTTCCAATTCCACCTCCACCAGCGAAAAGCCGTCTCCGGCGCCGAGGAGGGTCCAACTTCCGAGGGCCCGTTGCGCGCCGCGCTCGCCCGGCCTCGCGGTTCGCATCCTCGAGGGCCCCGCCTCGGCGATCCACGAATCGAGCCGGCCCTCGGGCGCGCCCATGTCGCCTTCGACGAGGGCGACGTAGCGCCGTTCGCGGGCGAAGTCGGCCCAGCCGTCCATGAGCGTCTTTTTCGCGTTCGCGTTGCAGGCGACCACCATCACTCCGGAGGTGTCGCGGTCCAGGCGATGGACGACGGCGGCCCTGGCCCGCGGATTGCGCCGCCTGAGCCGGGCCGTGACGAAGTCGAGCACCGTCCTGCGGGCGCCGCTTTCGGGGGCGATGACCGAAAGGCCCGCGGGCTTTTCGAGGACGACGATGTCTCCGTCCTCGTATATGATGCGCGGAAGCCCTCGCCCCGGCGCTGCGCCGCGGCTGTCGTCTCGTGATCGTCGCATCGATCCAGGTTAACGATGTAAAAGAATTTCGTCGCCCCTTCTCCATCCGGCGGTGCGGCGGGTAGGCTTTGCGGGCTCTGCCGACCGTTCCGCCGGTGATGGCCCCGGCCGCGGCATGGGCGACAAGGAGTCCAGTCACGGCCCGATCCACCACCGACGTGTATGTTCGCGCCTTCGCGGCGCCCTTTCTCGGAGCGCTTTTCTTCCTCGTGATCGAATCCGCATCGGACCTCTTCCAGCCGACCATCATGGCCTGGATGGTCGACCGCGGCATCGCCAACCGGGATCTCGGCCTCGTCCTCCATTATGGACTGCTCATGCTCGCGGCGACGGCCCTCGGCGCCGTCGGCTCGGTGGGGCGCAACATCCTCGCCAGTCGCGTTTCCTGGGCCTTCGCGTCGAAGCTTCGCTCAGACCTTTTCCGTGCGACCCTTTCCATGGGATTCCGCGATCTCGGATCCTTCGACGAGGCGTCCCTCGTCACGCGGCAAACCAACGACGTCACCCAGGTACAGGCCTTCGTCAACGGCATGATGCGGATCTTCGCCAAGGCTCCGATAATCGGCGTCGGCTCCGTGGTGATGGCCGCCCTGCTCGAACCTCGGCTGGCGACCGTCTTTCTCGTGGTCGTGCCTCTCGCTTCCATCATCATCTGGATCAATCTCAGCACGGGATTCGGCCGCTTCCGCAGGGTCCAGGAGGCCCTCGACAAGGTGAGCGGAAGGGTGCGCGAGTTCCTGTCCGGAGTCCGCCTGGTCAAAGCCTGGGGCCGCGAGACGCGGGAGGAAAAACTCTTCGCCGACGCCAACGGGGAACTGGCCTCGGCCACCACGCGCGCCCTTCGCGTCATGGCCCTCCTCAACCCCGCCGCCGCCCTCGTCGTGAACCTCGGTCTCGTGGCCATACTGTGGATGGGCGGCTTCGGAGTCCGCTCGGGCCGCATACCCGTCGGGCACGTCATCGCTTTCGCGACGTATCTTGCGCGCTTTCTCTTCGCCATCACGATGATCACGGGAGTCTTCACGTTCTTCGTCCGCGCCCGAGTCTCCTGGAACCGCGTGGTACAGGTGCTCGAAACCCCTCGGGTCGAATCGGCCACCCTCGACCGGGGCGTGGCGGCCCTCCATCCTGCCTCGTCTCGAGGTCCCTCCGTGGTCCTGGAAGGGCTGTCCTTCGCCTACTCGGGCGCGGTCGAGCGCCCCGTCCTCGATCGGATCGATTTCACCTTCGAGGCCGGCGCCCTCACCGCGATCGTCGGGCCGACCGGTTCGGGCAAGACGAGCCTGATGAATCTGCTTCTCCGTTTCCACGATCCGACGGCCGGCCGCATTCTCCTCGACGGCGCGGACTTGGCGGAAATGGACATCGGGGCGCTCCGCGACCGCATCGCCC
>Ga0187814_10000923_pt1 | contig 10806 bp, 10 predicted proteins | sample NC_S_4_FD_132450 | JGI IMG/M metagenome (GOLD analysis project Ga0187814, IMG submission 132450) | Wetland sediment microbial communities from Neuse River Estuary, North Carolina, USA - ASW-S_4 | ecosystem: Environmental > Aquatic > Freshwater > Wetlands > Sediment | place: USA: North Carolina...
CCGCTGGGCCATGGTCGCCTCCGGGACCAGGAACGCGCGGCCGATCTCCGCGGTGGTCAGCCCGGTGAGAGTCCGCAGGGTCAGCGCGACCCTCGCCTCCAGTGCCAGCGCCGGATGGCAGCACGTGAAGATCAGCCTGAGCCGGTCGTCAAAGACACCGCTGTCGTCCTGGCTCGCCGGGTCGTCGGGTACCGACAACGCCGCCACCTCCTGCAGCTTCGCGGCCTCGGTCTTGCTGCGGCGCAGTCGGTCGAGCGCGCGGTTGCGGGCCGTGGTGGTAAGCCATGCTCCCGGCCGGTCTGGCACGCCGTCGGTCGGCCAGCGCGACAGCGCGGTGGCGAAGGCGTCCTGAGCGCACTCCTCGGCCAGGTCCCAGTTGCCGGTCATCCGGATCAACGTGGCGACGACGTTGCCCCACTCCTGCCGGAATGCCGTTGCGACCGCAGTCTCAGCATCGGTCATACGCTCGCCAGGATCGGGCGGACCTCGACGACGCCGCCGGCCAGCGCCACGGGGTGCCGGGATGCAGCGTAGATCGCCTCATCCAGGTCGGCGCAGTCGATGACGTCGTAGCCGAGTATCTGTTCCTTGGTCTCGGCGAACGGCCCGTCGGACACCAGCACCTCGCCATCCGCGTTCCGTACGGTGGTCGCGGTGCGGATCGGCTGCAGCTGAGCACCCTCGACGAGCAGGACGCCGCGGGCCTGCATCTCCCGGGCCCACGGCATCCAGCAGGGCTCGTCCGCGTCGCCGTGGGCCGGTGCATCCTCGGGGTCCTCCTGGCCGCACATCAGAAGCAAGTACCGCACAGTTCCTCCTCACGCCGACTCGTCGTAGTCACGACGAACGAGCACCATCGACCAGGACACCACACAGGTCCATAACGAGGGAACGAAGCCCGACTGCGCCGGTCACCGGCGCGGCGCGGGTCGCCAGGAGCGCGTGCCTCAACGGGCCGGCAGCCCCGCCTGCTGCACAATGCCCGGCACCGCGTTCTCCGCGCCGATGGCCATGATGTGCACGCCGGCCACGCCCGGCACTCCGGCTAGCTCGGCGATGATCTCACTGCACAGCTTCTCGCCTTCGGCCCGGAACTGGTCGGGACTCAGCCCCGCCAGCCGCTCCTGGACGTGGTCCGGGATGATCACGCCGGGGATCGAGGCCAGGTGCGCCAGCGCGCGCGCCGACCGGACCGGCCCGACACCGGCCAGGATGTAGCAGCGCTCGTGCAGGCCGAGGTCACGTACCCGGCGCATCCAGGCCGCGAACGCGGGCACGTCGAAGACGAACTGGGTCTGCAGGAACTGGGCGCCCGCGTCGATCTTCCCGGCCAGCCGGCTCGTGGCCTTATCGGCTGCGGCCGCGGCCTCCGCCGTGGTACTGGCTCGGCCCGGCGGGTTCTCCACGGCGCCGAGCAGCCAGTACGGTGGCGGCTTCAGCTCCGCGCCCGACATGAGCTTGCCCTCGTCGCGCATCGTCTTCGCGACCCGGAGCAGCTGCGTGCTGTCCAGATCGAACACCGCCGTGGCGTCGGGGTGGTCGCCGTTACGCGGGTGGTCACCGGTCATGATCAGTACGTTCGGCACCCCGAGCGCGGAGGCGGACAGCAGGTCCGACTGCAGCGCGATCCGGTTCCGGTCCCGGCAGGTGACCTGCATGATCGGCTCGACGCCCGCGCGCAGCGCGGCGATGCTCCCGGCGAGGTTCGACAACCGGACGGTGGCGCCCTGGTTATCGGTGATGTTGACAGCGTCGACCCAGCCGCGCAGCACGGCGGCCTTCTCGGCTACCTGCGCGATATCTGCGCCGCGGGGCGGGCCGATCTCAGCCGTAACAGCGAACTCGCCGGCTGCCAGCCGCTGCCGGAACGAGACTGGCGCGAGGCGCTGGCCCGAGTCGTCACGAACGTCTACGCCGCCCGCTTTGTCCGTCACGCGCTTGATCTTAGTCCAGCTCGGCCCGCCGCAGTATGTGCCGGGAAACCAAGGCTTAGGCCAGCACGCTGGTGGCATCCTCCGTGCTGAGGCGCCGCCGCGCGACGGTGAGCCGGCCGAGACCTGACAACGCCGCCAGCACCTGGGCGATGAGCCCGGCAGGCGCGGACGTCGACTCCGCCAGGCCGATGGTGTGGACCGAGGCGAGCATGGCCGGCCTGATGTCCGCCACATCGCCGATGATGTGCACCCTGGTGCCTGCGTCGCGGCCCTGACCGCTGATCTGCCTCGCGTCCGCCGACTGCGGGTCGCCGGCCACGAGCATCACGTCGCTGCCGAGCGCGACGGAGTAGATGGTGCCGGCCCGGTCCGATGGCGCGTAGCACACATCGCCAGGCACGGCGCCCCGGACCGCTGGGTAGCGCGAGCGCAGCGCGCTGACGATGGGCGCGCCCGCCTCGAGTTCGATGCCGGGCAGCATCAGGTAGGAGACCTGACCGCTGTCACCGACCCGTACGGCGGCCGCGTTCGCCAGGTTCTCGACAGCGGTCACGTGGCCAGGCGCCTTGCTCATGATCGGCTCGGTGGCGGCGTGGCCCGGCTGGCCGATGAGCACCAGTTGATTGTTGTGATCGCCGGCCCGCGCGGCCGCATTCTGTGCCGCGGCCACCAGCGGGCAGGTCGCGTCGACCACGGTGGCGCCGCGCCGGGCAGTGTCAGCCCGGGTCTCATCCGTGACGCCGTGCGCGGGGAAGACCACCACGTCGCCACGCTCGACAGCGGCGAGCGACCCGGTCACGACGGCTCCAAGCTCGGCGAGCGAGCGCGCGGTCTCGGCGGGCATGGCGACGGGAGCCAGAACATGCACCCGTCGCCCGGTGCCCCGGTGCTCTGCTGCGGCCGCGTGCGCGGCGCTCGCTGCGTGCAGCGCTCCGCTGCACCAGGGGCTGCCGGCAATGAGCGCGGTACGGCTGCCCGACACCCCCGCCCATTCCTCGACAGCAGCCCGGGCGGCAGCCGCCGACAGCGCCTCGCCTGGCGCGGCCGCCGCGGCTATCGCCGCCGTGCTGCCGTTTGCTTGCGGGCACGTCACCACGAACAGCCGGCCGTCCGCGTCCGACTCGTCCGGCGGCAGGTCAGCGACCCGAGCTAGGCGGCCCTTGGCTCGCAGCGATCCGGCAACGAGCGGTGCGGCCAGGCACGGCAGCAGGCCGTGCACCGGATCGCCAAGCTGAGTCGGTACGAGCACCTCGCCGCGCTGCATGCCGACGCTGGCGACCGGGATCTCCCGTACCGCTGATCGCGCCATCGCGCGTCGCCCCCTGGCGTAACCGTCGCTGCTAGCTGGCGCCGGCGCCCGGCGCCGTCGCCGCACGGGCAGTACTCCGGTCAGTGCATGCCCGGGCGCTGGTCGCGGTTTACCCTTCCGATGGCCAAATATTTGGCGGCCGGGACGCCCCGAGAGGACCGCGCGATGTCGAAGACCGACGAACTGCTGGAGAACAACAAGCGCTATGCCGAGTCAGCTGGCCGCCTGCTGCCTGCGCACTCCGCCGCTGTCGTAGCCGTGATTGCCTGCATGGACGCGCGGCTGGACGTGTACGCCGTCCTCGGTCTCAAGGCGGGCGAGGCGCACGTGATCCGCAACGCGGGCGGCGTCGTGACCGACGACGAGATCCGGTCGCTGGCGATCAGCCAGCGCCTGCTTGGCACCACCGAGATCATTCTGATTCACCACACTGACTGCGGGATGCTCACCTTCACCGATGACAACTTCAAGGCCGCCCTTCAGCAGGAGACTGGCATCAAGCCGGCCTGGTCCGCCGAGGCGTTCAGCGACCTGGATGCGGACGTCAGGCAGTCGATCCGGAGAATCAGAGCCAGCCCCTTCGTGCCGCGCACCGACGCGATCCGCGGCTTTGTGTTCGACGTCACCACCGGCTTGCTGCGCGAGGTCAGCTAGCGGCATCAGGGCTCGGTGTTGTCGCCGCGGCCCTGCTGCTCGGCGAGGAAACGCTCGAACTGGGCGCCCAGCTCCTCCGCCGTGGGTACTTGCTCGTCGCTGGCCAGCTGGTTCTCCCGGTCGGCGGTGAAGGCGTCGTACTGCTGCTCGAGGGCCTGCACGACCTCCGCCACCTCCGCGGAGCCCTCGACCTGGCGGGCGATCTCCAGATTGGTCCGGCGCGCGGCCTCGCGCAGCGCGTCACCGGGAAGCACCAGCCCGGTGACGCGCTGAACCGATTCGAGCAGCGTCGCCGCGGCGGCCGGGTAGGCCGCCTGAGCGAGATAGTGCGGCACGTGCACGGCGAATCCGATGGCCTGCCGGCCGACGGCGCCGAACCGGTACTCCAGCAGGGCCGCTGCGCTACCTGGGATCTGAAGCCTGTCGATGGACGGGCGGTAACCGTCGATCAACTCGGGCTGGGTTGCGTGCGCGGTCACGCCGAGCTGCCGGGTGTGCGGGACGCCCATCGGGATGCCATGGAACCCGACAGCGAGCCGGACCCGCAGATCGGCAGATAGCTGCAGCACGGCGCTCGTGAATGCCTCCCACTCGCGGTCCGGCTCGAGGCCAGCCATCAGCAGGAAGGGCGTTCCCTCCCCGTCGCGCAGCAGAGACACGGCAAGCTCAGGTGCGTCGTAGTCGTCCCAGTGATCTTTGGCAAAGGTCATGATCGGGCGCCGCGATCGGTAGTCAAGCAGCGCGTCGATATCGAACCTGGCGATCTGCTCGTGCTCCAGCGCCGACATCAGGTGCGTCGTCAGCAGTCGGCCGGCTGCGCCCGCGTCGATGAAGCCATCCAGGTAGTACAGCAGGACGAGGTCGCCGTCGGGTTCGGGCGCGGCAGGGCCCACCTCGTACAGGTCAGCCGGATTACGCGCCACAGTTAGCAGCCTCCGTCCTTGACGCTACGTACAGTCTTACCAACGAGTCGGCGCGGTAGGTAATCCCAGCGCGGAAAGCTACCGAGTCTCGGGTGGCAGGGCAGGCCCGACGGCGGCGGACTGGTCACGCCAGCGGGCGAGCAGCCCGGCCATCTCGGTGCTGAGGAAGTCAAAGTACCTGACAGTCTCTGCCATTCTGACGCCAGCCGGCGAGTCCGGACCGAGTATCTGCACGCCGTCGCGGAGGTCCGCCGACCAGCGCGTGAACTGGCGATCCCGCAAGGCCACGATGTCCTGCCACACGCTGACGGCCATCCGGTAATGCTGGCGCCGGGATCCAGGCTCGCCCTCGGCGGTGACCAGGCCGACTTGGACCAGATACCGCACGCCGCCAGACACCGAAGCCGGGCTGGCCGTCAGCAACGCACCGAGCTCTGCTGCGGTCATCCGGCTGGAGTCGGATGTCAGCAGCGCGACAAAGATCCGCGCCGGGGTCCGCGGGAAGCCAGCCTGGGTGAGGTGACCGGTGAAGCGCTCGATGAACTCGCGTAGCGCGGCCGGGTCGCGCTGGCCGCGGCCGCGCTTCCCGTTCTGAGCAGGCTTGCCGCCGCCGCCCGGCGCCGCCGCGTCTCCGGTAGCTGCCGGAGTCAGGCTGCCGCCGTCCGTCGGGCGCGCGCCATGGCGGGGCAGCCTGGCCGGGCCGGACCTGACGGCTCCGTCCCCGTGATTGCTGCGCTGGCTAGCGGGCACGAGTTCCCCCACACCCTTCGTTCCCATTATATTCAGGGTTTTATGAATTTGATGTATCGTTGCTCATCGTGAACGTTATCGAAGTATCCGGGCTGCGAAAAGCCTTCGGTAAGACCGTGGCGCTGGACGGGCTCGACCTGGTCGTGTCGGCAGGCGAGGTACACGGGTTCCTCGGACCGAACGGGGCGGGGAAGACGACAACCATCCGGGTGCTGCTCGGCCTGCTGCGCGCGGACGCCGGGACGGCGCGGCTGCTGGGCGGGGATCCCTGGCGCGAGGCTGTCGAACTACACCGGCGGCTGGCGTACGTGCCCGGCGACGTCACGCTCTGGCCGACGCTGACCGGGGGAGAGGTCATCGACCTGCTTGGCCGACTCCGGGGAGGCATGGACAGCACCAGGCGAGCTGACCTGCTCGACCGATTCGAGCTTGATCCGGCGAAGAAGGCACGTGACTACTCCAAGGGAAACCGGCAAAAGGTGGCGCTGATCGCGGCGCTCGCCTCTGACGCTGAGCTGCTATTGCTGGACGAGCCGACGGCCGGGCTGGACCCGCTGATGGAGTCGGTGTTCCGGCAGTGCGCCGAGGAGGAGCGCTCGCGCGGCCGCACGATACTGCTGTCCAGCCACATCCTGTCGGAGGTGGAAGCCCTCTGCGACCGGGTGACGATCATCCGTGCCGGGCGGACCGTCGAGACCGGCACGCTCACCGAGCTGCGGCACTTGACCAGGACTTCGATCGCCGCGGAGCTGGCCGGGCAGCCTGCCGGACTCAGCCAGCTGTCCGGCGTGCACGACCTGATCATCGACGCCGACCAGGACGGCGGCAGCAGGGTCCGGTGTGAGGCCGACTCGGACCGCCTCGAAGACGTTCTCCGGCTGCTGGTCGCCACCGGAGTCCGCACCCTCACCAGTCAGCCGCCGACGCTCGAGGAGCTGTTCCTGCGGCACTACGCGAGCGGTGACGGGGGTACCGCGGCCTCTCCCGAGGCCGGCGCGCCCGCGCGGGCGGCGGGCACGTGACCAGCCGGGGAGCTCCGGCTGCGGCACCCCGGCGACCCGGTCTGCCTGGGCGGTCCGCGGCACCGGTCCGGGGCGGCGCAGGCCGCGCGGGCGGCCTGACCGGCGCGAGTGAGCTGCTGCGGCTGGCCTTGCGCCGGGACCGGATGCTGCTGCCTGCGTGGATCTATGTCCTGACGATCATCGCGGTCTCCGGCGGCTACGGCGTGAAGCTTGTCTACAAGACCCCGGCGAGTCGGATGTCACTCGCGGCCACCGTCCACCACGACGCGGCGCTGCTGTTCATCTACGGCCAGCTGCACGGGGACTCTTACGGCGCGGTCCTCTCCTGGCGTTACCTCGCGTACGCGGCGCTCGCTGCCGGGCTGATGAGCATCTTCCTGGTGGTCAGGCACACCAGGGCGGACGAGGAGGCCGGCCGGCTCGAGCTGGTCGGCTCCACGGTGGTCGGCCGGCACGCGGCGCTGACCGCCGCGCTGCTGCTCGCGCTGCTGGCCAATGTGCTCGGCGTCGTGCTGGCCACCGGCGTGCTGGCAGCGAGCGGGCTACCGTTCGCCGGAGCGCTCGCATACGGGCTGGCCCAGGCCGGCTGCGGCCTCGCCTTCGCCGCGCTGGCGGCGATCGGCGTGCAGGTCAGCGGCACGGCCAGAGGTGCCCGCGGGCTGCTGATCGCTGCGCTCGGCGTTGTCTTCCTGTTTCGCGGGGTGGGTGATTCCGGTGGCAGCCACGGTCTGACGTGGCTGACCTGGCTATCTCCGATCGGCTGGGCGGAGCTGATGCAGCCGTTCACCGGCAACCGGTGGTGGGTGCTGGCACTGCCGGCTGCCGCCACTGCCGCTGGGATCGCAGTGGCGTTCGCGCTGGTGAGCCGCCGCGATGCCGGGGCCGGGCTGGTACCGCCTCGGCCGGGACCGCCGGTCGCAAGCCGCCAGCTTGCTGGGCCGCTGGGCCTGGCGTGGCGGCTGCAGCGCGGCGCGCTGGCGGGATGGGCGACCGGATTCTTCGTCGCCGGCCTCGCGATCGGTGTGGTCGGAAAGGGCATCGGCCAGCTCGTCGGGTCGACCGGGGCGGTGAGCAAGGCGCTGAGCAAGATAGCCGGGCAGGCGCTGCTCACCAACGCCTACCTCGCGGCGTGCCTGAGCCTGCTCGGGCTGGTGGCGGCGGCGTATGCGACCGCGACGGTGCTCCGGCTGCGAGCGGAGGAGACCGACGGGCTCGGTGAGCCACTCCTGGCGTCGCCGGTCAGCCGGTTCCGCTGGGCCGGCAGCCATCTGCTCGTGGCCACAGTCGGCACGCTGGTCGTGATGGTGGCCGGTGGCTTCGGGATGGGCCTGGCTTTCGGCGTGGCCAGCTCGGACCTGAGCGATCAGCTGCCGAGGGTGGTCGCCTCCAGCCTGGTGCAGGTGCCCGCCGCACTGGCGGTCGCCGGCGTTGCCTGGGCACTCGTCGGTCTGCTGCCGCGGTGGAGCGTGGCAGCAGGGTGGTCGGTTGTCGCGATCGTCGGACTGATCGGACTGTTCGGCCCAGCCGTCAACCTGCCGCAGGGCGTCCTGGACATCTCCCCGCTGACGCACGCGCCCAAGCTGCCCGGTGGCGTGTTCAGCGCGACGCCGGTGCTCTGGCTGATTGCGGCCACGCTGGCACTGGCCGCCATCGGGCTGTCCGGCCTGCGCCGCCGCGATATCGGCTGAGCCGTTGCACGTCGCCCCCACGAACACGTCGGTCTGGCGCAGCGTTAACCCTGCTCGGTGCCTGCCGCCGCCTGAGCGACGCGGTCCATGAACCCCCGCAACTCCTCCGCCACGTGCGCCCGCGCGGTAGCTTCTGTCGCACCGAGGCCGGCGAGGATCCGGGCTGCCTTGCTGCCGGGGCTTCGGTATATCCCGAGCAGCAGGTGTTCGGTGCCGATGTAGTTATGGCCGAACTGAAGCGCGACCGCAACGGCGTCCCGCAGCACCTGCCTGCCGTCGTCAGTGAACGCTCGCGTCAGCTCCGTCGGCGCAGCTTCAGCAGTCTCGGCCGCTGCGGTCGCTGGTGCCGACTCGGCGGCCGGCTCGGATACGGCTGGCCCTGCCTCGGCCGCGCCGGCTGCGGCCGCAGTCCGCACGGCCTCGGCGCTGACGTGCATGGTGACGAGGACCCTGGCCGCTATGCCGTTCGGCTCTGCGAAGAGCGCGATCAGAATGTGCTCACTGGCGACGCTGGCCTGGTGCGCCGCGGTCGCCGCGTGCCGTGCGGCGGTTAGCACGTTGCGCGCCCGGTCCGTGAACCGCTCGAGCGTCGGTGCCGGGATCGCGGCGATGACCTGGTCGGCCAGTGCACCGAAGCGCTTGTGCACGGCCTGCTTGGTCACGCCGAGGGCCGTGCTGATCTCCGACCAGGACCGGCCAGCCTGCCTGCAGCGTTCGACGAAGTGCCCGAGCAGCGCGTCGGTGGTTTCCGCCAGCTCCGAAGCCGTGGCCGCGGCGACGGCGAGCTGGCCGACGGGATCGCCGGTGCCTGCATCCTGCCGGACGGTGTCGATGAGGTCCTGAAGCGTGGGCGGTGGCGTCATCCGTCAACTCTAGGTTGACAGGCTCGGATGCGTCAACTTCTGGTTGACCAAGTGTTTTGGCGGCATACTTGCTGGCGATGGGACCGCACGAGTTGAGCTACCCGCGCCGGCTGCTCGTCCTGGCGATCTGCTGCCTGAGCCTGTTCATGGTCGGGCTTGACACCACGATCGTCAACGTTGCGCTGCCGTCCATCGGCCGTGACCTGCACGCGGGCGTGTCCGGCCTGCAGTGGACGATCGACGCTTACACACTGGTGCTGGCGAGCCTGCTCATGCTGTCCGGCTCGGCCGGCGACCGGGTCGGCAGGCGGCGCACTTTCCAGGTCGGCCTCGCCACCTTCGCGCTGGGCTCGCTGCTGTGCAGCGTCGCTCCGGCGCTCGGCTGGCTCATCGGGTTCCGGATGCTGCAGGCCATCGGCGGCTCGATGCTCAACCCCGTGGCGATGTCCATCATCGCGAACACCTTCATCGAGCCAGGTGAGCGGGCGCGAGCGATCGGAATCTGGAGCGGCGTATTCGGGCTGAGCATGGCGCTCGGACCCATCACCGGCGGACTGCTGGTGGAGACGGTCGGCTGGCGTGGCATCTTCTGGGTGAACGTGCCGATTGCGCTGGCGGCGATCGTGCTGACTGCGCTATTCGTGCCCGAATCGAAGGCGTCGCAGCCACGCAGGCTCGACCCGGCCGGCCAGGCGCTGGTCGTCGTGCTGCTGGCTGCGCTGGTCTACGCGCTCATCGAGGGGCCGGGGTCGGGCTGGACCTCTGGCAAGATCCTGGCCTGCTTCGCCGTCTCGGCGGTCGCTCTGGGCGCCCTGATCTGGTTTGAGCCCCGCCGGGCCCAGCCCCTGATCGACGTGCGCTTCTTCCGCAGCGCCCCGTTCTCGGGCGCCGTGGCGATCGCGATCTGCGCTTTCGCCGCGCTCGGCGGCTTCCTGCTGCTGAGCACCCTCTACCTGCAGGACGTTCGTGACTACTCGCCGTTGGTGGCCGGCCTGTACATGGTGCCGGTGGCGACGGTGACCGTGATTTCCAGCCCGCTGAACGGGCGGCTCGTCGCGGTGAAGGGCGCCCGGCTATCGCTCATCGTCGCGGGCGTCGCGACCGCCGTCGCCGGGCTGCTACTTACCCACCTGCGCAACGACACGCCGGCAGCCGCACTCGTCGGCAGCTACCTCGTCTTCGGTCTGGGCTACGGCATGGTTAGCGCGCCGATCACCGACAGCACGGTGTCTGGCATGCCAAGATCGCAGAGCGGAGTGGCGGGCGGCCTGGCCTCAACTGGCAGGCAGATCGGCATCTCGCTCGGGGTCGCCGTGATCGGCTCGGCCAGCATCTCCGCACTGCACGGGTCGTTCCGGCAGAACTTCGCGACCGCTACCCACGTCGGCTGGTGGATCATGACTGGCTGCGGAGTGGCCGTGCTCGGGCTCGGCCTGCTCGTCAGCGGGACGTGGGCGCGCGAGACCGCGCGCCGGACGGCGAGCCGGCTGACCCCGGCCGACGCCGGTCTGGGCGAAGATGACCTGCAAATCGCCGGATGAGAGCGAGTTGACAGCAGCCATCTCGCTCCGATGCGCGGCTCGCGTCAGCCGTCAGGCGTCGGTTGGGGCAGGCGCCATGACGGCGAAGACCGCACCCTGGTCGTCGGACACTACGGCCATCC
>Ga0187814_10000925_pt1 | contig 10798 bp, 5 predicted proteins | sample NC_S_4_FD_132450 | JGI IMG/M metagenome (GOLD analysis project Ga0187814, IMG submission 132450) | Wetland sediment microbial communities from Neuse River Estuary, North Carolina, USA - ASW-S_4 | ecosystem: Environmental > Aquatic > Freshwater > Wetlands > Sediment | place: USA: North Carolina...
GCCTCCCGGACGGCGCGCTGCACCACACGCGAGCGCTGAACCGCCGAGAGGCGGCGCGCGCTGTACCCGGCTCGTCTGGCGATCTCGTCCGCAAGCCCAGCGAACGTCAGCGCCGACCCGAGCACAGCGCCGTGTTCAGCCAACTCCCGGGAGTAGTGCTCGGCATCGCTCGCGTTCGGCACCACCAGCACGGCGCTTCGCCGTGCTGCGGCCATGTAGGCACCGAAGACCTCCCCGGCCTTGGCCGAGTTCGCGGGCCCGAGCACCAGCGTCAGTGGCATCCACCTATGGTGGCGCCTGCGGCCGACGGGAAGGGAGGCTAAGCGGCCAGCTGCGAGCTACGCGGCCGCCGGCTGCTGTGCCTCAGGCCCCGCTTGGCCTTGGTCGGCCTCGGTCTCCGGAGGCTTTGCGCCCTCCTTCGCCCAGGGCTCGTCGAACTCCACCCGCCACTTCCCCTCCTCGGTCTGCTGGAGCGCGAGGCGAGCGCGGAAGCTGCGGCCGGAGCGTCCCTTGAATCCGCTGACCGGCTTTTCGGTCCGTCCGGTCTTGATCAGCTCACGCGCGACGGAGACGGGAAGCTGCTTTCCGGCCTTGGACTTCCAGATCACGAACCCGCATCCCGGATCCTCCCGTGACCAGCACGAGTAGCCCTTACGGTTCTCCACGATGTCGCGCCCGCAGATCGGGCACGGTCCCAGATTGGCGCGCGGGATCCGTACACCTTTGAGCTTGGTGTCGAGCTCTCCGACCGTGCTTTCGGTGAACTTGACGATGTCGCCCATGAACGCTTCCCGCGAATCCTCGCCCGTCTCGATCTTGGCGAGCCGAGACTCCCACTCGCCGGTCATGCCCGGGGAGGTCAGCGCGTGCTCGCCGAGCAGGCGGATGACGTTCATCCCCTTCTCGGTCACGACCAGGGCGCGGCCATCACGCTCGACGTACCCGACCTGGATCAGCCGCTCGATGATCGCGGCCCGGGTCGCCGGGGTGCCGATGCCGGATTCCTTCATCGCCTCGCGCAGCTCCTCGTCGTCGACCAGCTTGCCGGCGGTCTCCATCATGTCCAGGAGCGATCGCTCGGTATGTCGGCGTGGCGGCTTGGTCTCCTTCGCCTCGGCCGCGACCTTGCGCACTGCAGCGGCCTCACCGTTCTCGAGGTTGGGCAGCCTCTGCTCACGGCCCTCGTCGCCGTCGGAGGCGGCGTCGTCGAGATCCGCTGTCTCGCCGTAGACCGCGCGCCAGCCGGGGACGAGGATGCGCTTTCCGCGGGTGCGGAAGATGTGGCCGGACACGGTCGTCTCCACGCGCGTGTTCTCGAACACCGCCTCGGGATGGAACACGGCGAGAAACCGGCGCACGACCAGGTCGTAGACGCGCCTGTCGTCCTCGGACATCCTGTCCACGGCGTGGTGTTCGGCTCGCGTGGGGATGATCGCGTGGTGGTCTGTGACCTTGGCGTCGTTGATGACCCGACCCAGCGGCAGCACGTCGAGTCCGAGCACGTACCGGGACCCCTCGGCATATTCGCTGCGCTCGCCGACCAGCCGCGCGATCGGCTTGATCTCGCCGATCATGTCGCTCGGCAGGTAGCGCGAGTTGGTGCGCGGGTAGGTCAGCGCGGTGTGCTCCTCGTAGAGCCGCTGAGCGGCGGCCAGAGTGCGGCGGGCGGTGAATCCGTACCGGCCGTTGGCGTCTCGTTGCAGCTGGGTCAGGTCGTAGAGCAGGGACGGGCGCTCCTTGCGCTCGGACCGCTCGAGCTTGGTGATCTCGCCGGTTTGGCGCTCGCAGGCGGCGACGATCGCTGTGGCCTCCTCGGCGGTCCGCAGGCGAGGGTTCGCGCCGGCGTGGTAGCGGCCCTCGTACGTGCGGCCCGTGGGCGCGGCAATCGGATCGAACACCCCGTCGACGACCCAATACGGCTCGGGGACGAACGCGCGGATCTCCTCCTCACGCCGGGCGAGGATCGCCAGCGTCGGCGTCTGCACGCGCCCCAGCGAGACCGCCCCGTCGAACGCGGAGCGCAGGCGGATCGTAGCCGCGCGGGTCGCGTTCATGCCCACGATCCAGTCCGCCTCCGAACGTGACCGTGCCGCGGCCTCCAGGGAGGCCAGGTCCGTACCGGGGCGCAGCTCGCCGAATGCCTCCTTGATCGCGCCCGAGGTCATCGAGTTCAGCCACAACCGCTCGACCGGCTTTTTCGAGCCGGCCTTTTCGTACAGGTAGGCAAAGATCAGCTCTCCCTCACGGCCGGCGTCGCAAGCGTTGACCACCGAATCGATGTCATCCCGGCCGAGCAGGCGTTTGATCACGTTCATCTGCTTTTTGGAGCGCTCGTCCCGGATCACGAGCTTGAAGCGGTCCGGGACGATCGGCAGGTCCGCCATCCGCCACTTCTTGAAGCGGTCGTCGTACTCGTCCGGTTCGGCCAGCTGCACGAGGTGGCCCACGGCCCAGGTCAGCACGTGCTCCGGACCTTCCAGAAAGCCCTCGCCCTTGGTGAACGATCCGGTCAGCACCTTCGCGAGGTCGCGTCCAACCGAGGGCTTCTCCGCGATCACCAGCGTCTTGCCCATAAGTCCGCGGAGGGTAGCGCGCACTGCAAACGCCTAAGGGCACACACCGCAAACGCCTCGTGGGGGCGCACTGCAGCGCCTGGAGCGCACGCATCCCTTCTGCGTGAGGCGTCAGCCGCCGCGCAGCTGCGCCGCCCGATTGGCGATCGCCGGTAGACCGAGCTCAGCCGCGATCCTCGCGGCCTCATCGATCATGCGCTCCGCGCGCAGGGTGGGACCGAGCGCAGCGGCGAAATCCAGCTGAGTGTGGGCAAGAAGCACGGGTGCCTGCAAGCGCGCGTTCTCTTCCAGCGCCCGCTCAAAGTGCGAGGCCGCCTCGCCGTTTCGACCCATCGTCGCGGCAAGTTTGCCGAGGAACCTGGCCGCCGAGCCGAAGCACACAACCCCGATGCCGGCGACCACGTTCACACCCGCGTAGGGCAACAGCGCACCGTACAGGAGCTCCGCTCGGCGGGCGTCGTTCAGAGCCCCGCAGAGGTCGCAGAGGAGCGTGACCGTGGTGATCCAGTCCCCGTCCTGCGGGATGTCCCGAAAGTCGTGCGCCGACAACTGCTCGAGCTCCGCCCGAGCCTCGGCGCGCTGGTCGCTCTCGGACAGGGTCGTCGCCAGCGCTGCGCGCCAGGCAGGTCGAGTCGAATTGCTTGCCACCATCACCCGGGCTACCTGCTCAAGCTCTCCGATCCGCCCCTGCTCCCGGCGCACGGCCAGCAACTGGATCGCGTAATACTGAGCTGCCGTAACACCCTCTCCGGGACCGCCGGCCCCCAGCGCCTCGGCGGCCAGCTCCTCGGCCTGCCCCAGATTGCCCTCCAGCAGTGCCCGCATCGCGCGCCATACGACCGCCTGCCAGAGGTACAGCGGCTGCCGCAGTTGCGTGGCGCCGGTGCTGAACGCTTCGATCTGGGCGTCGACCGCGTCGCGATCTCCGGACTCCAGCAGGTCGACAACCAGCCATGCGTGTGCCTGCAGCTGGAGCTCCAGGTTTCCCGACCGCTGGGCGAAGGTCAGCATCTCGGTGGAGGTGGCGAGTCGCTCTCTCAGATGGGGGGCGTCCCACAGCGCACGCCGGCGAGCGGCTCGCGCGTACGCGCTTGCCTCCGGGTCGCCGAGCTCAGAGGCGATCGTCATCGCCTCTTCGCTCAACTCGGTCATCCGCTCCCGCCCCGGCGAGTAGTAGATCGCTCCGCACAGTCGCGCCAGGAGCCGGACGCGATCAAGCGTTCGCTGCCCCTCCGTCAGCTCTAGCGCGCGCTCGAGCAGCGCGATCAAATCGGTGTCGATCACACCGGGTTGCTGGACGTAGCGTCGAGAGGCCCCGATCGCAGCGCGGGCAAAGCTCGCGTTGTCGCCGAGCCGCTCCGCCAGCGCGGCCGCCTCCTGGAGTGCGCTGCGGGCAGGCACTGGCTCGCCCGAGCGCACCCTCGCCTCGCCGAGCAGGAGCAGCAGCTCGCACCGGCGCTCGAGCGCATCGGGCTCGAAGCGGGTCAGCACCTGAACCGCGCGCGAGTAGTGCTCGGCCGCTTCCTCGTGGGCGAAGTTCGCAGCCGCCTTCTCGCCGGCCCGACAGGCATAGGCGATCGCCTTGTCGGCGTCGGCGCGGCTCGCGGCGCGGGTGAAGTGATGTGCCAGCGCGCTCAACGACGCCTTCCGGCTCTCCTCCAACGCCTCGCCCACGCGCCGGTGGATTCGCGCGCGCCGGTGGGCCGACATGCCCTCGTACAGTGCCTCGCGGATCAAAGCGTGGGAGAAGCTGTACCTACCGGGCTCCGCCGTGGACTCGAGCAGCAGCCCGGCCCCGAGCGCCTCCTCCAGCGCGGCGAGGAAACGTTCCTCGTCAAACGGCACCAGCTGTTCGAGCAGCGCGGCGTCGAACTCGCGCCCGATCACCGCCGCCACGCGCAGCCACTCGACCGTCTCCGGGTTCAGCCGCGCCAGCCGTCGCGCGATCATCTCCTTCACGCCTTCGGGCAGACCGAAGCGTTGAAGCTCCGATGCGCTCGCCTCGCTGGCACGCACCCCGGCCTGGACCAGGTGTCGGGCGATCTCCTCGATGAAGAACGGGTTGCCCTCGGTTTCGGCGTGTAGCGCCCGTGACAACACGTGGGAGGGGACCTCTCCGGTTCGCATCGCAAACAGCTCGGCGGTCTCGCGTTCGCTCAGGCCACCGACGTCGATCTGTGTGATCAGCCACTCGCGGCGGAGGTCCGCGACTGCATCTCCAAGCGCTTCGCCGCTGGCCTCGGTTCGGTATGCGACCAGGATCAGCAGCCGCTTGGGCTGCGGCGCGCGCGCCAGGTGGCGGAGGAGGAGCAGCGTCGGCCGATCGGCCCAGTGCAGGTCGTCCAACACGAGCAGGATCGGCGTGTTGGCGGAGATCGCGGTGAGCATGCCGACCACTGCCTCAAACAGCCGGTAGCGCTCGCTGTCAGGCTCGCCCGGCAAGGGCGGCGGCAGGTCCGGCACGCGGCGCCGGAGCTCGGGTACGAGGCGCGCGAGCTCCGGTCCGTACTCGCTCACCGCCGCGCGCAGCTGCGCGATCGGAGCGGTGGCGAAATAGTGGCGCAGTGCCTCCAGGAACGGCTGATACGGGGCCAGGACCTCCTCGGGTGCGTGCCCTGCGAGCACGACGCCTCCGTCCTCATGCGCGCGACGCGCCAGCTGCGCGGCAAGGCTGGTCTTGCCGATGCCCGCTTCGCCCACGACGACCACGATCCGCCCCGTGCCTTCTCCGGGTGTCGGCGGCGGTCCGCTGACGCCGTGCCGGGCCAGCTCCCACACACGCGCCAGCTCGGCGAGCTCGCGCCTGCGGCCGACCAGGGGAACCTCGGATCGCGCCCGGAGCTCCGCGGGCAGCTCAATTGGCGCGATCGCGGGGACACCCGCCGGGGGCGTCCGGATCCGCGGCTCCGGCCGCAGCAGCCGTTGGTGCACGGCGATTGCCTCCGGAGAGGGGGCCGTGCCGAGCTCATCGCGCAACAGCGTGCGCAACCGCTCGAAGACGCGCAGGCCCTCGGCGATGTTCCCCCGCGCGGCGAGCGACTCGATCAGCAGCACGTAGCCGGATTCGCGGTACGGCTCTGCCTCGATCAGCGCACGCGCCGACCGCTCCACCGAAGTCAGCTGCGCCCCGCCCATCCGCAGGCCGGCTCTCCCCAGGACCTCGAGCGCCCGCAGGCGGACGTCCTCCAGCTCGCGCCGCCAAGGCTCGAGCCAGGCCGCCTGCGCGCCAGGGAGCAGGCCGCGACTGGCGATGTTCAGCGGCACCTGCGCCAGGGCCCAAGCGCCGCGGGCGTCGGCTCGCTCGAGCGCCTGGAGAGCCTGCTGCAATTCGGCGCCGGCCGCTTCCAGATCGACCCAGACCGGCTCGGGAAAGCTCAGGATCAGCTCGTCACGGCCCGCTAGCGCCGAACCACCTAGGGCAGACCGCAGCCGCGAGAGGAGCGTCCGCAGCGCGGCGTCCTGCGAGACGGGCGCACGCTCGGGCCACAGCGCACCGATCAGCTCCTCCCGCCCGACGGGCCGCGAGCGGTTGAGCAGCAGGTACGCGAGCAGCAGCCGGACCTGCCTGCCCCGCAGCCGGTCCGCAAGTTGGGCACCGCTGACTTCGACGGACAAGCGTCCGCATAGCTGAACGCGGGTGCTTTCTTCGGCTCGCGCGGCCACGGCAACGTTTTGGAAACGTATCGCCAACGGCCTCCCGACATTGTGCCGCCCGTGGATCGGGGCCAACCAGAGACACACTCGGCGGGGCGCAGCGAGGCACCGCTACACCGCAAGGATCACGCCAAATGACCACGACCAAGGAAGGGCAGCGCCGGATCGCCCAGTGCGAGTGTGGGGCGCAACTCGCGGGCGACTCTGACGAACAGCTCTTCGATGCGGTGGAACGGCACCTCGCGCACCACCATCCACAGCTCCTGGGAGCGCTGGAGCCGGAGGTGGTGTTCCAAATGGCCGAGGATGTCGGGGGCACAAGCGACGCCCACGGGCGCCCGGGGGCATAGCACCGGTATCGGGCGGGCGGTGCGCAGACAACCGCCCGCCCGCGGTGCTAGCCGCCGCAGGGTCCCGAGCTGACGGCTCCCGAGCGTGCCTCCGCCCGCGCCAGTTGCGCGCGGACGAGCGCGTTCGGGACCGCAAGGCCATCGCCGCCGGACGACGAAGAGGTGCCCGTGATGGCGGCGAACACCGTGCCGAGCACCTGCCCGTTTGCGCCTACCAGCGGGCCGCCCGAGTTGCCTGGGCGCACCAGACCGCGAAGTGCCTCGATGCTCCGCAACACGGGCCCGTTGCCGTATGCATCCTCAGTGCTCGCCGTCTCGGTCTGTCCGATCCGGGCCGGCTGAGCGTCGAACGGCCCATCCAGCGGGTAGCCGAGTATCGCCGCGGGCGTGCCCGGCGACGCCCGCGAGGCGAGCGCCAGCGACCGCTCGTTCAGTCCTTGGACCCTGAGCACCGCGATGTCGTCGTGCGGATCGAAGTCAACCACCTGGGCCGGTAATCCGGGTGGGGCGCCCCGCACCTGCACGGTCGTGTCGTTCTCGCCGGCCACCACATGGGCATTTGTCACAACCAGGTCCGGGGCGGCCACCCAGCCGCTGCCTTCGACCCCCAGCCCGCACGCCGTGCCCAGGACCCGCACCACGCTCGGTGCAGCCGCCTGTACGCCCGGGGCGGCGGCGATACCGCGCGGCGGGGGCGGAACCTCCGCCGTGGGTCCGTTGACCGAGGGCAGCGGATCGAACCGCGCCAGCGCGTTCAGGATCGGTCCGGAGGGCGGCAACAACTGATCGAGCTCACTGAGGATCGCGGAGCGCTCGATGTCGGTCCGCAGAGCGGCCGACCCGGACGACTGGAGCGCCACCGCCCCGAGGATCCACGCGATCCCGAGTCCCACGCACGCCGTCAGCACTGCGCCGAGGACGCCATCGACGGTCCGCAGACCCGGTAGGCGCAGGGCGGCTCGCGCGTGGAGCCCGAGCCCTTCGAGCCCGCTCGCGAGCACCCCGCCCGCCAGCAGCGCGCCGAGCAGACCAAACAGCGGCGCGTACTGCGAATGGGCTCCGCCGGGAAGCACCAGGGGACCCAAGCGAGTCCCGATCAGAGCCCCGACGCCAAAGCCGATCAGCGACAGCACGCCGACGATGAATCCGTGGGCGTAGCCGTAGAGCGCGAGAACCACACAGAAGGCCACGATCACCCAGTCGACCGCTGTCACGCGCAGGAGGTTAGACACGCCCCCAAAGCCCGCGCATCTTCTACCGTTCCTTGAGCGATGTGGGGTCAGTGATAATCAATAGAGGGGGCCGGTCGCACAGACCGCGAAGTGCTCGACGCCGTCGCCTGTGGCGCAGACGGATACCGCTGATCGCGCTTGCACTGGCTGCGTTCGTGGTCGGAGCGGTGGTCGCGAGCGCGTCGGGCCGTGCCGAACGCCAGCTCGTCACCGAGTACGTTCGCGCCTGGGCTCGCGGTGATTACCGGCGCATGTACTCGCTCCTTGACCGCAGCTCGCGGCTGCGGCTCAGCGAGCCCCAGTTCGTTGCCGACTATCAAGACGACGCGCAGACGGCGACGCTCACGTCGGTCGCTCCCGTCCACGTCGGTGACCTCCACGGCAACCAGATTGAGGTCTCGATGCGCGCGCGGACGCGGCTGTTCGGGACGCTTCGCGAGACCCTGATCGTGCCGCTCCAGAGCACGAGCTCAGGACCGGCGGTACGGCTCGGCGGGACGCTCCTGTTCCCGGGCCTGCGTCCCGGCGAGCGCCTCACACGCATCGCGGAGCTGGCTCCGCGGGCAACGCTGCTGGCGCGCGACGGCACCCCGCTGGCGGAAGGCCCGAGTCGCAGCTCGCCGATCCCCAACATCGCCTCCCAGATCGTGGGCGTGCTCGGGGCGATCCCGGCCAACGCCGCGGCCACCTACGCGGCCGAGGGCTACCCGCCGGGCGCGAAGGTTGGCCAGGACGGGCTGGAGCGAGTCTTCGAGCGCCAGCTCGCCGGGATTCCCGGCGGAACTCTGCGCGCCGGCAAGCGGATCCTCGCGAGCGTTGCGCCGGTGCACGGGCACACCGTCACCACCACGATCGATCCTGCGGTCGAAGCCGCCGCGGCACAGGCACTCGGCAGCAGCTATGGGGGGATCGCGGCGATGGACCCCCGCAACGGACAGGTGCTCGCGCTCGTCGGCGTGGCGTTTTCGGCGCTGCAACCACCGGGGTCGACGATGAAGATCATCACCGCCACCGGGGCGCTGGAGGCCGGCATCGTCAAGCTCACCGACACCTTCCCAATCGCCACGAGCGCAACGATCGACGGCTACACCCTTCAGAACGCCGGCGGTGAAGCGTGCGGCGGGACGCTGCTGAACGCGTTTGCGGTGTCGTGCAACTCGGTGTTCGCCCCACTGGGAGCGAGGCTCGGCGCGCAGCGGCTCGTGAACGTGGCGGAGCGATTCGGCTTCAACCAGCAGCCCTCGATCCCCGGAGCGGCGGAGAGCCAGATTCCCTCCGCGAACACGATCGGCGACAGCCTCGCCGTAGGGTCCTCGGCGATCGGACAGGGAAAGGTCCTCGCGAGCGCGTTGGAGATGAGCGACGTCGGAGCGACGATCGCGATGGGGGGTCAGCGGCCGATCCCGACGCTACTCGTCGGTCAGGCGCCCCAGTTCGTGCCGGTGACGAGCGCGAAGGTCGCGGGCCTCGTGCAGCGGATGATGGTCGCGGTGGTGCAGTTCGGGACCGGCACCTCGGCACAGATCCCGGGCGTGGACGTGGCCGGTAAGACCGGCACCGCCGAGCTGACCGACACGGCCAACCCCAACAATCCGGGCGCGAGCTCCGCGCAGAACACCGATGCGTGGTTCGTCGGGTACGCGCCGGTTGGGGCGACGCGAATCGTGGTCGGCGCCCTTTTCCCCAACCAGGGCTACGGGGGTGCAACCGCGGCGCCTGCGGCACGCGAAGTGCTGATCGCAGGTCTGCACTCCCACTGATCCCGTGGTTCACGCCCCTTTTCCCCGCGCCTACGGCGAGCTGTACACCTCGCCGACGACGTCGGGCGCGAAGCTCCCCTGCGTCCACGCTGCCAGCGCCCGGCGCCCTGGGCCGTAGTCCAGCGCCAGGTCCGAGGCATAGCTGGTGTCCGAGACCAGCCGGGTCGGCGCGAAGCGATTCGCGCCGCTTGACCGCGCGGCCGCGAGCACGTGCCCGCCTTTGATCCAGCCGACAAGCGCCAGGCCGCGCGCCGAAATCGCGGCGGCGGGGTTCTGGTAGGCATCGACCGCACCCAGCGGGGTTGGGCTGGTGAAGCGGCCACTGGCGCGCCTGACCGCCGCGTACACGGCGCACATCGTGCCATCGCATGCTTTCCACGCGATCACCTGATCGCCGTTCGCATTCCCGGCGATCGTCAGACCGGAGGCCAGCTGCCCCGGAATCGGAAATGGTCGCTCGCGGCTGCGGCCCAGATCCGAGACGACGGCCTCAGAGTGATAGGAGCCCGAGTGATCGAACCAGCTCTCGATCCACGCCATCGTCATGCTCCCGCGCCCCGGAGCGAGCTCGAGTTGATCGATCTGATGTCCCTCGCCGAGGGCGACAGCAGGGTGCGCGCCGGGACGCGCTCCGGGCGGGTTTCCCTGGGCAACGAAGATGCGGCTTGGTCCAATCTCCCCGGGCTGCCCGGTGGTGGCCGTCCACGCGACGGTGGTCTGCCCGCGCGGCAGCGAGGTCGCCGCGAGCGTCCAGGGCATCTGCGCCGGAGCGTTCAGCCTCCGGGCGGGGGAGAGACGCCCCCCCGACCCCGAGTACGAGGCCCACACGCCGCGGACGGTCGCGATCGCCGCCAGCAGCCCGGTCGGCGATGCTGCCAACGACCCGAGCGTTGCGCTGGTGAGCCCTGAGACCAGCGTCCGTGGACGGCCGAAGCCACCGCCGGCCAGCCCGGTGAGCGCGACCGAGTCACAGCACGCCCTGCCACCGCCGGCCTTGCCCGTCAGCAGCTTAAGCGTCGTTCCCTCGAAGGCCAGATCGAGTACCCGCTGCGCACCGGGAACCCGCCGCGCCGCGCTCACCCCCTCGCGGGGAGACCAGAGCGTCACGAACGCGTACGAGATCGCTCGGTCGTCCTCATCCTGGGTGCCGAACGACACCGCCGCCCCGCCGCCGGTTGAGAACGCGATTTGCGCCGGGGTGATGTCCGTTGTCTGCGGCTCGGCGAGAC
>Ga0187814_10000926_pt1 | contig 10791 bp, 11 predicted proteins | sample NC_S_4_FD_132450 | JGI IMG/M metagenome (GOLD analysis project Ga0187814, IMG submission 132450) | Wetland sediment microbial communities from Neuse River Estuary, North Carolina, USA - ASW-S_4 | ecosystem: Environmental > Aquatic > Freshwater > Wetlands > Sediment | place: USA: North Carolina...
ACCGGCGAAATTTGCTAATCGCTCCCCGGCTCTCGAAACTTCCCGCCTCAGGCTTCACAACCTGCATTATCGATTCGAATTTATATTGACAGATCGCAGCTTTGGCCCACGTTGACAGCGCGGCTCCTTTCTCGCTACCCTTTTCTCGATATAACGAGTCCCATGCCGCGTCGTCGGCCGGGGATCACCGCTTTTCCATTGATCGGCCCGGTTTCGGGCACATTATTTTCCATAATCGAGGGGGTTTTCGATGAAGGTCGCCATCAACGGATTCGGAAGGATCGGTCGTCTCGTGTTCCAATCGATCGTCGACCAGGGGCTCCTCGGCAAGGACAAGATCGACGTCGTCGCGGTCGTCGACATTTCCACCGATGCCGCGTACTTCGCCTATCAATTGAAGTACGATTCGGTTCAGGGGCGGATGAAAGCGAATATCTCGGCCAAGAAAAGCGATCCTTCCCTCGCCGAAGCCGACACACTCGTCGTCGACGGTCACGAGGTCAAGTGCGTGATGGCCGAGAAAGAACTCAAGAATCTGCCATGGGCCAAGCTGGGAGTCGAGTACGTCATCGAGTCCACGGGCCTCTTCACGGACGAAAAAGCCTACGGACACCTCGATGCCGGCGCGAAGAAGGTGATCGTATCCGCTCCCGCCAAGTCCAAGGACGAGACGAAGAAGATCCCGACCTTCGTCATGGGCGTCAACCACGAGAAGTACGACGCCTCGAAGAATCACGTCGTCTCCAACGCCTCGTGCACCACCAACTGTCTAGCGCCCGTCGTGTACGTCCTCCTCAAGGAGGGTGTCGGAGTCGACAAGGGCCTGATGACCACCATCCACGCCTACACCGCGACGCAGAAAACCGTGGATGGTGTCTCCAAAAAGGACTGGCGCGGGGGACGGGCGGCGGCGATCAACACAATCCCCTCGACTACGGGCGCGGCCAAGGCCGTCGGCGAAGTGCTGCCGGAGACCAAGGGAAAGCTCACGGGAATGTCCTTCCGGGTCGCCGTACCCACGAGTTCGGTGGTCGACCTCACCTTCACCGCGTCTCGCGACACTTCCATCGAGGAGATCGACGGACTGATGAAAAAGGCGAGCCAGACCTATCTCAAGGACATCCTCGGCTATACGAACGAAGAGCTCGTTTCCACCGATTTCATACACGACCCCCGTTCCTCGATTTACGACAGCCTCGCGACCATGCAGAACAACCTCCCCGGCGAGAAGCGCTTCTTCAAGGTCGTATCCTGGTACGACAATGAGTGGGGCTATTCCAACCGCGTCGTGGATCTGCTGCGTTACATGTCGTCGAAGAAGTGATCGAGCAAGGCACTATCGCCGCGGCGACACGGAGGCACCCATGATAAAGACCGTAAAAGACATCCCCCTCAAGGGAAAGCGCGTCATCATGCGCGTCGATTTCAATGTTCCGATGAAGGACGGCAAGGTGCAGGACGACACCCGCATCGTGGCCTCCCTCCCCACCATCAAGTACATTCTCGATCAGGGCGCGAGGAGCCTCGTCCTCATGTCCCATCTCGGCGATCCCGAAAAGGATGCCGCGAAGGCCAAGGAGAAGGCGGACAAGGAAGGCAAAGCCTTCGATCTCGAAAAATACCTCGACGGAAAGCATCGGATGAAACCGGTCGCCGAGTATTTCTCGGCCAAACTCGGCCGGCCCGTGACCTTCCTGCCTTCCTGCATGGGGCAGAAGGCCGCGATCGAGGCTTTGCCCCCCGGAGGGGTCGCGATGCTCGAGAACACTCGCTTCCATAAAGAGGAGACGGCGAAGGACGAGGCGAAGCAGGAAATCCTCGGCAGGGAGCTTGCCGGCTATGGCGAGGTCTATGTCAACGACGCCTTCGGCACCGCCCACCGCGCCCACGCCTCGACCACTACGATGGCCAAGTTTTGCACTGTCAGGGTCGGCGGTTTTCTCATGGAAAAGGAAGTCGCCCATCTCGAGCCCATGCTCAAAAACCCGGCGAAGCCCATGGTCGCCGTCATCGGCGGCGCCAAGGTCTCGTCCAAGATCGCCGTTCTCGAGAGCTTGCTCGCGAATGCCTCCTCCCTGATCATCGGAGGCGGAATGGCCTACACCTTCCTCAAGGCCCAGGGACATTCCGTCGGAGGGTCGCTCGTCGAAGACGATTTCATCGATACCGCGAAGAAGCTTCTCGCCTCGGCCGCGGCCAAAGGAACGAGGATCGTCCTGCCCGTGGACCACGTCGTGGCCGATCGCTTCGCCTCCGATGCCGTTCCGGAGATCGTGGATTCCCTCGATGTCCCCGCCGGCAAGATGGGGCTCGACGTCGGGCCGAAGACCATTGCCCTCTATCGTGCCGTCATCCTGGGCGCGAAAAGCATCGTCTGGAACGGACCCGTCGGCGTTTTCGAATTCGACGCCTTCGCCAAGGGAACCGAGGCCGTCGCGAAGCTCGTCGCCGAAGCCACCGACAAGGGGGCCATGTCCGTCGTGGGGGGAGGCGACTCGGTCGCGGCGGTCAACAAGTTCGGCCTCGCAGACAGAATGAGCCATGTCTCCACAGGCGGCGGCGCCAGCCTCGAATACCTGGAAGGCAAGGTTCTTCCCGGAATCGCCGCCCTCGAGCAGAAAGCATGAAACAATTCTACATCGCCGGAAATTGGAAGATGCACAAGACGGTCGCCGAATCGACCGCTCTCGCGGGGGAACTCGTCGCGAAGCTGGGATCCTCGAAGTCGAAGGTGATGATCGCCCCGGCGTTTACGGCCCTCGCGGCGGTTTCGGAGGTCGTCAAGGGAAGTCGCATCCGCCTCGGGGCGCAAAACATGGGTCCCGAGGAGCAGGGCGCCCACACCGGAGAGGTATCGGTCCTCATGTTGAAGGATATCGGCGTGTCCACGGTCATTCTCGGGCATTCCGAGCGTCGGCATTCCTACCGCGAGGACGATTCCCTGATCAACAAGAAAGTCCTATTGGCGCTCGTGCATGGACTCGAACCCATTCTTTGCGTCGGCGAGACGCTGGAAGAACGCGAGGCCGGAAGGCTCGAGGCCGTGGTCGGCGGCCAGGTTCGGAAGGGTCTCGAAGGCGTCGACGCGAAAGGCATCGGGAAAGTGGTCATAGCCTATGAACCCGTCTGGGCCATCGGTACGGGCAGGACCGCGACGCCTCAAGACGCTGACGCGGTTCATGGTTTCATACGGAAGGTCCTCGCGGGCCTCTACGGCGAAGCCCTCGCCAAGGCAATCGTCATTCAATACGGCGGTTCGGTGAAGGCGGACAACGCGAAGGAACTCATGGGCATGCCGAACATCGACGGAGCCCTGGTCGGAGGAGCGAGTCTCAAGGCCGAGACCTTCGTCCCTATCGTGGAGTCCCAATTCCTCGGCAATTGATTACGTGACCGGCATTTGGAGATTCCCTCGGTCACGGCCGAGGGAATCCCCGCGGTGACCGGGTCCTATCGCCGACGGGAGCGCTTGTCGGCCGGTGGTCATTTCGCTGGCGGGCTTCGGACCGGCAGTCGGGCTTTCCTCTTGCAAAAATGACGTCGATCCGATAGCATGCACCGCCGTCTTCGTTGGCTTTCGCCTCGAGATGGGTCGCCAAAACCGCATCGTCCGGATGGGCTGGAGTATCGCATGGGCATTTTGAACGCTTTCCTTCTTGTCGTTTTCGTCTTGGACGCGCTTCTTCTCGTCTTCATGGTGGTGATACAGAACGAAGACGCCGACGGCCTGGGCGGCATCTTCGCCGGCTCGAGCAGCACGGCCTTCGGTTCGAGATCGAGCAACGTCATGCAAAGATTCACCTATGTATTGGGCGCGCTTTTCTTCGTATGCGCATTTTCCCTCGCGCTCCTCGACAAGGGCTCGACGGGCAATGTCGAGGCTGCCGCCCTCAAGAACGCGCCGACGCAATCCGCTTCGACGGAGTGGTGGAAGGGCAGCTCCCAGCAAAGCGCCCCGGCGACACCCGCCCCGGCTTCGACCGCGCCGACGGGTGCCGCTCCCGCGACCGCGCCGTCCGGCCTGCCGACGCCCGCGACATCGATCCCTGCCGGTCAGACACCGCCAAGCACGGGAAACTGAGCGTGTCTCGAGGGTCCATGGAAGCCGGCAAAGCCGGCTTCTTTTTTTCGGTGCGCCCGGTTCTTTAGCTATCGAATAAAAACGCACAATCGATAGTTTTAGGCCTCGACAGTTTGGGAATCATGGGGAATTCTATCTTTCCTCGATCAGGAATATTGAATATCCGGGGGCTTTAATGTTAGCAAGGGACCAGGACCTCCTCGACAAGCTTTTTGACGTCGAGAGCAAAGCCGAATCGCTCGTGGCGGATGCGCGCAAAGAGGCGGATCGCAGGATAGCGGCAGCCAAGGGAAAGGCGGAGGCCGATTATTCTTCGGCGTACGACATCGCGGTGAAGGAAGCAAACGCCAGAAAAGAGGCCGCAGCCGGCTCCGCGGTCAAGGAATACGAATCGGCGGTGGATGCTTTCAAGGCGAAGCTCGACGCGACTCGGGTGGACCAAGCCGCCTTCAAGGCGATCTGCGAGTCGGCCCTCGCGAAGAAGTAAGATGGCAGTCAGTTTCCGACCGGAGTATTCATACGCCAGGGTGCTCGGCTCTGTCGCGCGTTTCAAGCTCGGCGAGAGAGCCTCCGCGCTGGCCAAGGCCGGCCGCGTGGTCGAAGCGTGGAAATCGCTTTTCGGCGACGCGCCGCCGCAGCTCCCCGAGCGCCTTCTCGTTTCCGCCGCCGAAAGGCGGCTCGAAGAGGAGGCATTGAAGGACTTCATTTCTCTGGCCGGACAGCTTTCGAGACACGAGGAATTCTTTAAGGCGCTGCTCCGGAAATCCGAATACGGCTATGTGAAACGGCTCATCGTGGCGTTTGAGTCCGGCGAGCCCACCCCTCCCGAAGGGGCGAAGCTCCCCATCAAGTCCTCTCTCCAGATTCAGGCTTGGCCGGACAGGGGGCAGGTCTTCACCGGCCGCCGATTCGGTTGGCTGGCCGAGGGGGATCGACATGACTCCGTCCTCGAAAAGAACCGGCTCGATCGTCAGTATTACTTGGAACTCGCCCGGGCCGCGTCGAGACTCCCCGCGGAGCTGAAGGGCGGGCTTTCGAGGGTCCTGCGCCGCGAGGTGGAGCTCGAGAATGTCGTCTGGGCTCTCAGGCTCCGCCGCTATTACGGCATGGGAGCGGATGATATCCGGTCCTACCTTATCGAACTCCGGGGCTCGAACGCCACTTCGGCCGCCGTCGATGCCTTGTCCCGCCACCCGGATTCGAAGTCCGACTGGTCGGGCTGGAAATACGAGGGGCTCGTCAACGAATCCGTGAAGGAAGGCGAGGACTGGCACCTCGATCTCAGGCATGTCGAAGTCCAGGCAAGACGGAAGATTTTCTCGGACCTCCTGCTTTCGATGCATGCGGGGACCTCGAGCCTGGTGCCGCTCTACGCCTGGTACAGGATCAAGGAGTACGAGACCGCGGCCATATTCGGCGTCCTCGAAGGCATCCATCTCGAGGCCCCCGTGGACGAGATCGCGGCCTTTGCCGCGCAATATACGGGAGCCAGGGCATGAGCATTCTCGCCATGAAAAAGGTCGAGATCGTCGCCTTGCGGCGCGATTTCGACACGATCCTCGAGACCCTCGGCAACGAAGGCTGCTTCCAGCTCGCGGTTCGGAAGTCCGAAAAGGCGGAGGGCGAGGTCGAGTCCCACGGAACCAAGTCCGGCCGACAAACCCGTTCGAGTCCCTATGCCGCCTCCCTCGACAAGGTCCATGCGATGCAGCGGAGTCTCGGCCTTTCTTTCCCCGAGAACATGCCTGCGGGAACGAAGATGCCCGCCGCGGTCGAAGAAGAGGCTCTCGTAAAACTCTGGGCGAAAGTCGAGAAATTCGACGCTGAAATGCGCGAAAACAAGGAACGCATCGCCTGGACCACCAACGCGCTCGATGAAGCGAAGGCTTTCGCGGGACTGAACATGCCCTGGGGTTCTCTCGATAAACTCTCCTTCCTGGGCATACGCGTAGGTCAGCTCAATGCCGCCAGCGCGGTGGACATCGACAAGCGATTGGGAACCAGGGCGATGATTTTCCCCGTGGACGGCAGGAACCTCGTGGTCGCCATTGCGACCAAGAGCGGCCGTTTCGCGCTCGACACCGAGCTCTCGAAGGCAGGCTTCGTGCCCAAGGTTTTTCCCGCGGATTTCAGCGGCGTGCCTCTCGAAGTGCCTGCGGCTCTCGAAAAGGAATTGGATTTTCTCGAGAACGTCTCGGTGGATCTCGATGCCAGGCGCAGAGAACTCAAGGCCGAACTCGGGGCCGAATGGGAGACCCTCGCTGCATCGTTCGCCGTGGCCGACGCGATAGAAACGGTCAAGTCGGGGCTCGACGGGTCCGAACAGGCGCTGAGACTCGTGGGTTGGATGCCGAAGGAAAGGATCGAGACAATCGCCTCCGGCTTGAGCTCGGAGACAGGGGACAGGATCGCCTTCAGGAGCTTCGCGCCGCGCGAGGTCGAAAGCGTCCGCATGGGCGAGGAAGAGGTTCCGGTTCTGATGAAGAAGCGGTTCTACATCCGGAATTTCGAGCGGATGGTCGATTCTTACGGGGTGCCGGCATACGGCACGATCGATCCGACGCCCTTCGTCGCGGTCTTCTTCACGTTTTTCTTTTCGATCATGTTCGGCGACGTGGGTCAGGGTTTCCTGATCTTGCTGGCGGGTCTGGCGCTCCAGTTCGATTGGATAAAGTCCCTCCGGAAATGGAAGATCTTCGCGCCGATCGTCATCGCGGCCGGAACGGGCTCGATGATAATGGGGATGCTGACAGGCTCCTTTTTCTCGAACGAGAAGGTGCTCGAACCCGTCGAGAATGCGCTCACGACCTTCTTCCTCGGCCATGCGCAGCCGCGCTTCCTCGACATCCTGCCCGGCGAGAAGACGATCGGGACGATAATGATGTTCTTCGCCTTCACCCTCGGCATAGGTGTCATCGTGAACTCGCTCGGACTGATCTTCTACATCGTCAATAAAATACGGTCGGGGAGGCTGGGTGTGGCCATCTTCTCCAAGACCGGTCTTTGCGGAGCGGTGTTCCTGTGGTGGGCCATCGGCATGGGCCTGCGCGTTCTCCTCAAATCGGCCTTCGGCCTGGGCTGGTGGGACGCGATCGGTCTCGGTCTGCCCGTCGTCCTCCTGATATTCGAGGAACAGCTCGCGGGTCTCGTCGACGGCCACCCGCATCATGAAGAGGACGGCGCGTTCGCCGCCGTGATCAAGGCTCTCGTCATCGTGATCGAGACCTTCTCGTACTACTTCTCCGTCTCGCTTTCTTTTCTCCGTATCGGCGCCTTCGCCCTTTCCCACGTTGTGCTCTCCTTCGTCACCTTCAAGATGATCGAGATGGTCGCGGGCACGAGTCTGGGCACGGTCTGGGGAATCCTCATCTTCCTCGTCTTCAACGCGATCATCCTCGTGCTGGAGGGCATGGTCGTGGCAATCCAGGTCGTTCGTCTTCAGTACTATGAGTTCCTTTCCAAGTTCGTCAACGAAACGGGGACGCTCTTCGCCCCCTTCAGATTCAACCTGTCCAAGGAGTAAGTTGTGACAAAGCGCATCACCCTCGCAGCCCTTCTCGTCGTCGGCACCGTAATCGCGGCAACGGCCCAGAGCGCCTCTCCGGCCCTGACTCTCCAGAGTCTCAAGTACATCGGCGCCGGTCTCGCGGTCGGGCTCGCCTGCGTCGGCGGCGGCATCGCCGTAGGCGGCGTCGGCGCTGCGGCCATGGGCGCCATCGCCGAAGACGCCAGCCTTTCCGGAAAGGCACTTCCCTTCCTCGGGCTCGCGGAAGGAATCTGCCTTTGGGGATTCCTGGTCGCCATCCTTTGCCTGACGATGTAACGTGGCCGGAATTTTCGTCATCGCCGAGGAGGAAATCGTCCTCGCCTTCCGCATGGCTGGCGTCGAGGGTCGATCCGCCTCGGGGCGCGAGGAGGCGCTCGAGGCCTTCCGCAAGGCCACGGGCGAGCTCGTCGGCGGCCAGGCGGTGAAAGTCCTCGTACTAACGGAGGAAGTTTCCGACCTGCTCGACGAGGAAGTGAAGGCCTGGCAAATGTCGGGATCATACCCTCTCATCGTCGAAATACCGGGGCAGGGTGAGAGATCGGTAGCGAGGAAAAGTATCGTCGACGCCGTCCGCGAAGCGGTCGGCGTGATGATTTGACGATTTGAGCGAATCGCGGGACGGATTTTCGAATCCGACCCAATTGCGGTCGGGGTTAATAGGCGACGCGCGCTTCCCGAACCGGGCGAAGTCGTCTGGGTTCTGACCCGTGGCTCGCATGACCAGGAGCAGGCATGGAAGAGATCGGAAACACCGAGGCAATACAGAAGGAAATCCTCGAAGAGGCCCGCAAGGCCGCTGAAAAGATCGTTCGGGACGCGGACGAGGCGGTCGGACTCGCGGAAACGCAATCGACCGAAAGGATCAGGAGCGCCAAGGAGTCCGTGGCCAGGGCGGCGGAAACATGGATCGAACGCAATCGGGCGGAGACGCTCGCGCGCGTTCCCCTGGAAAAGATCCGCTACCGCACCGCCCTCGTCGACGGCCGCGTTCGCAAGGCCCTCGCGGACTGGTTCGCGACCCTGGGCGAGGACAAGGTCGCGGGTCTCCTCGAAGACCGAATCAAGGCGAGCGGCCCGGTTTTCGGCGGCGGGTCCGTAAAAATCCGCTATCGGGGTCTTTCGAAGGCAAGGGCCATGGCGATCACGAAGGCGGCCTTGGCCGTGCCGGATCCTGCCGAGGCGATCGAAGATCCGAAACTCCCGGCGACGGGTCTCGTCGTCTTTTCGGTCGACGGCAAACTGACCCTCAGGGCGACTGTGGACCTCGTCGAGTCGGATCTGCTGGACAGGCAGCGCGGCGAACTCTCCCGCGCCCTCTGCGCGGAGGCGCTGAAAGAATGATCAAAGGTCGCATAACCCGTATTGCCGGTCCCGTCGTCCAGGCCGAAGGCCTCGGCGGCGCCGGTCTCTACGACGTCGTCGAAGTCGGGAACGCTCGGCTCGTCGGCGAAATCATCCGCACCGACAACAGCGGCGCGACGATACAAGTATACGAGGAAAATACCGGCATGAAGCCCGGCGAGCCGGCGGTATCGCTCGGCATGCCTCTTTCCGTCACCCTGGGGCCGGGCCTCCTCGGCAAGATCTACGACGGAATGCAGCGTCCGCTCGACATGCTCAAGAAGAGTTCGGGATCGTTCATCCAATCCGGCGTCAAGGGGGACTCCCTCGAACTGGACCAGAAGTGGCCGACCAAGCTGCTCGTCAAGGTCGGCGACAAGGTGGGACCCGGAACCCTCATCGCCGAAGTGCAGGAAACGCAGCTCACGATGCACCGCGTACTCGTGCCTCCGACCACGAAGCCGGGCATCGTCACGAAGGTTCTGCCGGACGGCGATTACGACCTCCGCACGCCCATCGTCTTTACGGACGCCGACGAGGAGCTCGGACTCATGCACCATTGGCCGGTGCGCCTCCCGCGCCCGGCCACGAGAAGGCTTCCGCCGACAGAACCGCTGATGACCGGCCTTCGTGTCATCGACATGCTCTTCCCCATCTCCAAGGGAGGCACTTCCGCGGTGCCAGGCGCGTTCGGAACCGGCAAGACGATGACGCAGCATGCCATCGCCAAGTATTGCGACGCCGACATCATCGTCTATGTGGGTTGCGGGGAACGGGGAAACGAGATGACCGAGGTGCTCACAGAGTTCCCGCATCTCGTCGACCCGAGAACGGGCCGTTCGATCATGGAACGGACGATCCTCATCGCGAACACCTCGAACATGCCCGTGGCCGCGCGCGAGGTTTCGATCTACACGGGTATCACCCTGGCGGAGTACTATCGTGACATGGGCTACGACGTGGCCGTCATGGCGGACTCGACCTCGCGCTGGGCCGAGGCCCTTCGGGAACTGTCCGGCCGTCTCGAGGAAATGCCTGCCGAGGAAGGTTTCCCCGCCTATCTTCCCACCCGTCTGGCCGAATTTTACGAACGGGGAGGGCGGGTCGAGACCTTGTCGGGGAAACCCGGATCGGTCTCGATCATCGGCGCCGTTTCGCCCCCCGGCGGCGACTTCTCGGAGCCGGTCACGCAGCATACGAAGCGCTTTATCCGCTGCTTCTGGGGCCTGGACAAGGACCTCGCGTACGCTCGCCATTATCCCGCCATTTCCTGGATAGATTCCTATTCCGAATATGTCGAGGAGCTCCGCGAATGGTGGGACAAGGTCGCGCCGACATGGGCGGATATTCGAGGTCGCACGATGGAGCTCCTCAAGCGGGAGCAGCGGCTCGAGCAGATCGTCCGGCTCATCGGTCCGGACGCCCTGCCCGATGACCAACGACTGATTCTCGTATCGGCGGAACTGATCAAGAATGGCTTTCTGCAGCAGAATTCCTTCGACGACGTCGACAAGTATTGCACGCCGCAGAAGCAGATGCTGCTCTTGGAGGCCATCATGCAGTTCCACGCCAAGGCCGAGGACGCCATCAAGGCGGGCGTTCCGCTCGCGAAAGTCTCCGCCCTTCCGATCCGAGAGAAATTGACCCGCCTCAAGAGCGAGGTTCCGAACGAAAAGCTCGAAGACATCCGTTCCGCGATCCGCGAGATCGCCGTGCAGTTCGACGAGCTCCAGCGAATCAAGGCGGGGGAGGAAGCCCGATGAAAGGTCTTGAACACACCGGACTCGTCCACGCCGAGGGTCCTATCGTCATCGCGGAGCGG
>Ga0187814_10000928_pt1 | contig 10787 bp, 9 predicted proteins | sample NC_S_4_FD_132450 | JGI IMG/M metagenome (GOLD analysis project Ga0187814, IMG submission 132450) | Wetland sediment microbial communities from Neuse River Estuary, North Carolina, USA - ASW-S_4 | ecosystem: Environmental > Aquatic > Freshwater > Wetlands > Sediment | place: USA: North Carolina...
CTGATTCCTGCCTGGCCGCCACCGACGATGACGACGCTGTGATGCTGGCGGGTGCTGGCCGGCCGCGTGCTAAGCGACGCTGAACGTGACACGGTTGATCTCCCTGACGACGAGGTGGTTTGGGATGCGGTTCAGAACGCGCCGCTACATCCGCCGTCGTCGGTCACGAAGATGCTGCCGGCCAGCAGGCAGCGCTCGAGGAAGAGGAGCCGTACGAAGACAAGCTGGCCGGTGGTCACCCGCGCAGTCCACCGGTTTCCCCGTCTGAAACGGTACGGGCCAAGGTCCCGGCCGAGCGGGACCTTCGGCCTACGAGGGTGGCGGCCTCGTCACCCGCCAGGGGCGGTTCGGGACGACCCGGGTAAGTCATGAGCGGTAAGTCTAGGCACCGCTCCCTTTCGGAAGCCACCGAGCGGAAGCTGGCCTGGCCGAACTGTACAGACCAGGTGGAGCGGATTAGCGTTCCAGATATGACGCGATAGGCGCCGGGCCGGTGAACGGCTGAGGACGGGGAAGGAGCCACGCAATGAGCTGGAACGTGCCCGGCTGGATACCCGGGGCCCCGGTCAAAGACGACGTGCCGCCGTGTGCACGCTGCCTGCACCGGGCCAGTGCCCACCACGACGCCACGAACTGCTTCGACCGGGGAGGCTGGGGACGGCGCTGCCATTGCAGCGGCTACACCAGATTTGATTCAACTACCCCCCTCGCGCCTCCACCGCGCTCCCCACTTGACCGCTAGCAAGCGGCCGTGCAGACCATGATCGCACCGCCTTCCGCTGGAGAACGATGATGACGGAGCAGGCAGTCCGGGTGGAGCGGTCGGGGCCCGTCAGCACCGTCTTCCTGCACCGCCCGGCCCGCCGCAACGCCGTGGACGGCCCCGCCGCCGCCGAGCTTGCCGCAGCCTTCCGCGCATTCGACGCCGATCCCGACTCCGCTGTCGCGGTGCTGCACGGTGAGGGCGGGGTCTTCTGCTCCGGCGCCGACCTGACCGCGATCGGCACCGAACGCGGCAACCGGGCCGCCCCCGACGGCGACGGACCGATGGGTGTCAGCCGGCTGCGGCTGTCGAAGCCGGTCATCGCGGCGGTATCTGGATACGCGGTGGCCGGCGGCCTCGAGCTGGCCCTGTGGTGTGACCTGCGGGTGGCGGACGAGACCGCCACCTTCGGCGTCTTCTGCCGACGCTGGGGCGTTCCGCTGATCGACGGCGGCACCGTGCGCCTGCCGCGGCTCATCGGGACCAGCCGGGCGATGGACATGATCCTCACCGGACGCGCCGTCGGCGCCCAGGAGGCGGCGGCGATCGGTCTGGCCAATCGCGTCGTGCCGGCCGGTCAGGCACTCGCCGCGGCGCAGGAGCTTGCGGCTCAGCTCGCCGCGTTTCCGCAGGTCTGCCTGCGCAGCGACCGTGCGTCGGTGCTTGCTCAGGAGGGCCTGGACGAGACCGCCGCCCTGGCCTCGGAGTTCGCGCACGGTCGTGCGGCGCTGGCGGCGGAGACCGCCTCGGGCGCGGCCCGGTTCGCCGCCGGCGCGGGCCGGCACGGATCCTTCGGCCCCGGAAGATCCCCGTCGGCGTTACCGGCCGGGCGTGGCCAGCAGCCGGGTGAGCACCGCCGGATCACCGCCTGCCACCTCGACGATCTTGGTGCGGCTCGACATCCCGGCGACCAGCGTGACCGCGCTGCGGCGGACGCCGAATGCGCTGGCCACCGAGGTCAGCGCGGCCTCGGTCGCCTTGCCGTCCACGGCGCGCGCGCTGACCTGGACGATCAGGGCACCCGCGCGCTCGCCGCCGATGGCCGGGTGCGCTGAGCCGGGCCGCACCCAGATCGTGATTCGCACAGCACCAGTGTGCCGCTGCACCAGTGTGCCGCTGCACCAGTGTGCCGCGGAATGGCCGGCGGTCAAATCGGCGCTGGCCATCCGCGTCGCTCACGCCAGCACCGGATCACGCCAACCGGGATAACGCCGGCGAGCCCGCCCGCTCGCGCTGCGGGACATGGCCCTGCCGGGCGCGGTGAGCAGGCCGGTCCGGCCACCGCGGCGCAGCCAGCCCGCGGCTCTCCGCACCGGCGCCGCCCGCGGCGGCGGACCTCACCGTAGGCATGGGGAGCAGTACGGGTACCGAACGAGCGGGCGCGGTGCCCGGCCGCCCAGGAGCCGTCGCGGGGCGGTCAGCAGCGGGTCCTGGCGGCCTGCGGTCCGCGGTGGTCACCAGCCAGAGCCATCGCGCCGGTTCCGTCATGGCGTGCTGGCAGCGGAACCGGCAGCTCACGCAGCCGCCGGCCGCAGCCCGCCGGCGGCGGGTCGACATGAAGATCGCGAAGACCAGCGCCGCGGTCACGGCCGCGCCGACGGCGGCCACCGTCACCGCCATCATGACGGCCGCGGTGTTAAAGAAGTGGCTGACGGGAACAGCGAACACCAGCCATGCGACGACCACGATGGCCAGCAGCCGACTCGCAGGGCGGGCATAACAGACCATGGTCGGCCTCTCTTCGCTTCGTGCGGTCGAGGGGTGGCCGTGCGTCATTGCCGTCCTATACCTGCATCGCTCAGTTGAGCAGAAAAGTCAAGACCCAGTGTCGACCGGACGTGAGCGCAACGTGATGAGGGCCAGCAGGCCGGCCGCCAGCGCCAGCCCGGCTGACAGGTAGAGCGCCGCGTGCAGGCCGTTGTGGAAGGCCGTGTAAGCTGCGCCGATCACCTCCTGGACCAGCTTCCCGAACCCCGCGTAGGCACTGGTGTTCTTCGGGATCGAGCCGGTCTCGATGGCGGTGACCACCAGGCCCTGGAAGCTTGGCGGCACGCCGAGATGATTCATCTGCGCGACGAGGCTGGCGTGTAGCTGCGAGTACACCAGCGAGCCGAGCACCGCGACCCCGGTGACGGCACCTATCTCCCGGCTGGTGTTGCTGGCCGACGCGGCCATGCCGGAACGCTCGGGCGGCACCGCGGCCAGCACCGAGGAGGTGATCGGCACCACGGTGGTGCCGATGCCGATCCCGGCCAGCGCGAGCGCCACCATCAGCGGGCCGTAATCCGGATGCGGGGACAGGTAGCCGTCCGTCAGGAACAGCCCGCAGGCCAGGAGCAGGCAGCCGACCGTGATCGACCAGCGGGGCCCGGCCAGCACCGTCCAGCGTCCCGCCAGTAGCGACGACACGATCATCAGGACGGTCATCGGCAGGAACACGACCGCTAGCCGGTAGCCCGACGCGCCCACGACCTCGACCAGGTACAGCGCGGTGAAGAAGAAGATGGCGAACGTGGAGAAGTACGTGCAGAACGCGACGATGTTGGCCGTGGTGAACTGCGGTACCCGCAGGAAGCGCAGGTCAAGCAGCGGGTGGGCGGCCCGGCGCTCGCGCCAGATAAAGGCCGCGAGCAGCACCGCGCTCACGCACAGCAAGATGATCACGGCGGCCGAGCCGAACCCGGCCGACTCCGCGTCGATGATCGCGAACACGCCAGCGGCCAGCGTGCCCGCGCCCAGCAGCGTTCCCGCGGTGTCGACGCGCGCCGCCGTGGGGTCGGCGCTCTCCGGCAGGATGACCGCCGCCACGATAAGCGCGGCCAGCCCGAACGCCAGGTTGAACCAGAAGATGCCCCGCCAGTTCCAGACCCCGACCAGCACGCCGCCGACGACCGGGCCCGCCGCCAGCGCGAACCCGGACGTCGCGGCCCATACGCCGATCGCCCGGTTCCTGGCCTTGGCGTCCGGATACAGGTGGCGGAGCATCGAGAGCGTGCCCGGCTCGCTGGCCGCCGCGCCCAGGCCCATCACCGCCCGGCCGGCGATGAGCATCTGGACGTTCGGGGCAAGCGCGCACAGGACCGAGCCGGCGCAGAAAACCCCGGCACCGGCCAGCATGACCTTCTTCCTGCCGAGTTCGTCCCCGATCATCCCGCAGGCCAGCATGATGCTGGCGAAGGTGAGAGCGTAGGCGCCGACGACCCACTGCAGGTCGGTCACGTCCGCTTTCAGGCTCGTCTGGATATCCCCGAGCGCCACGCTCACCACGGTGTTGTCCAGGAACGTCAGGAAAAGCAGCGTGCACAGCGTCGCGAGCGCCAGCCCCTGGCTGCCCCGGGATACCGCGCCGCCCGCCCAGCGCCGGCCACCGGGCCGGCCACCGGGCCGGCCACCGGAGAGTGCCGCCGCCTGCCTAGCCACCGAGCGGACCTAGCCGGCCGAACTGCACACGGAAGGCGCCGTGCCGCCGTTCTCCAGCTTGAGCAGCTCACAGAAGCTGACGTCGCCGACCTTCCAGATCCCGTCCTGGTAGACCGCCGTGCCGGTCTGGTTCGGCAGTGCCGACGCCCCGTTCAGCGTGATGCCGTAGCTCACGGTGGCCGACGTGGCGGAGTTCACCACCACCGCGGTGACCTTGGCCCCGGCCCCGGTGGCGATGCTGGACCCGGCCTGGGCGTTGATGACCGAAGCGAACTTCTGCCCGTTCTGGAGCAGGGTGATCTTCTTCGCGGCCGAGGTCTTGCCGTCGAAGAACGCCTCCCAGTTGGCGGTGATCTGCGCCACGGCGGCCGAGCTGCCCCCGGTGCTCGGGCTGCTCGCGGCGGCCGAGCTGGGGGCGGACGACGATGCGGCCGGAGCGCTCGACGACGATGACGAGGTCGAGGCGGACGTGCTGGAACTGCTGCTGCAGGCGGCAACCGTCAGGGCCAGGACCACGGCCAGCGCCGGCGCCAGGGTAATCCGGCGAGCCAAGAGATGGAATCGCATGACACGCCTCCTTAGTCTCGGTCGGATGTACTGCTGAACGCTGCCATTCTGGGCGGAACTGAGTGCGTGCTCGCCAGTCTGCACCGAATGTTTCCCAAGATGTGTCTGGTTACCCGTCGCTGGCCGACGTGCGTGTCAGGGAAGGCGGCACCGATACCATAACGCCACCCGGCGTTGCCGGTCCTACCAGCGGAAATGCACGAACAGGCGGCCGAAGTTCTTGGAGTCCTTCTCCACCCGGTGATATTTCGCTTTAATCTCTTTTTGCTCAAGAAACCGCAGCACGTGCTTCTTGAGCTGTCCCGAGCCCTTGCCGGGGATGATCTCGACAAGCGGCGCCTTCTTAGCCACGGCCTCGTCGATGATCGCCTGCAGCGCCCGGTCGATATCCTGCCCCCGGTTGTAGATGTCATGCAGGTCAAGCCTCAGCTTCATGATCACCGCCAGCCACGCCGGAAGCGCCTGGGTCCTCGTCAGGCCACAGTACCGCGATGATCGACGCCACCGTGCCGGCCGGCTCGTCCGCCTCGACCACGGAAATCACGTGCTCGTCCGGCTGGGGCGGGTCCAGGGTGTCAAGCTGGGTGCCCAGCAGCTTCTCGGGGAAGAAGTGACCGTGCCTGGCGGCCAGCCGCCGGGCAAGCTCCTCGGGATCCACGTCCAGGAAAACCATCCGGACATCGGGACGACCGCCGAGCAGCATATCCCGGTAGGAGCGCTTGAGCGCCGAGCAGCCGAGCACGGCCGACTCGCCCCCGGCGATGCGCTCGTCCATCCAGGCCTCGATGGCCCGCAGCCACGGCCAGCGATCGGCGTCGGTCAGCGGTATCCCGGCCCGCATCTTCTCGATGTTCGCGGCCGGGTGGAAGTCGTCGGCGTCGGCGAACCGCCAGCCCAGACGGCCGGCGAGCATGGCACCCACCGTCGTCTTGCCGCTGCCTGACACGCCGGCCACGATCACGATCATCAGGTTCCGCTGATTCTGAGCTTGTTGAGAGCCTGCTGAGAAAGTCACGGTGGATACTCAGCTGGCGGCCTGAAGTCCGAGGGCCGGACTTCCTCCAAGAAAGATACTGCCATGCCCTTCACGAGGCCGCGTCACTGGCTGAGATGGCTCATCGGAGCCGTTGTCGTTCTCGCTGCCCTCGCGGCGGCCGGGCCCTTCGTCTACATCCATTTCTTCAACAGCACGCCTGCCGCGCTGTCACTGTCGCCAGGCAACTCAGCGTCGACGTCACCCTCCGCCTCGCCGTCAGGCAGTACCGCGACGGCGAACACCGCGGCCAGCGGAGCGGTGGCCGGGACCTGGACGGTCGGGTCGGGCTCGGTCGTCGGCTATCGGGTCAACGAGGTGCTGCTCGGGCAGAACGCCACTGCGGTCGGCCGCACCACATCGGTCACCGGGCACCTCACCATCTCCGGCTCCGCCGCCACGGCGGCCACCTTCAGCGTCCCCATGGACACCATCCACAGCGACAAGAGCCAGCGGGACGCCCAGTTCGACGGCCGGATCATGGACGTGGCCCAGTACCCGACCGGGACCTTCACGCTGACCAGCCCGATTGAACTCGGTTCGCTGCCGGCCTCCGGCGTGATCAAGAGCTACACCGTGCACGGCAAGCTCACGCTGCACGGCACCACCCGCGCGGTCACGTTCACGCTGACCGCCGAGCGCAGTGCTGCAAAAAGCGGCGGGACCCAGATCGAGGTGGCCGGTGACATCCCGGTCCTGTTCTCGGACTACAACATCCAGAACCCGAGCTTCGCGGGCTTCGTGACCACCCAGGACCACGGCCTGCTCGAGTTCCTGCTGGTCTTCACCAAGGCAAGCTAAGAGACCTCGTACCCCACGACGACCTCGCCCGCGTCCAGCCGCTTCACCGAGATCACCCCGGTGCTCTTCGGATCCAGGAACGAGAGCACGGTCTGGCCCTTGGTGGAGTCCACCGTGACACTGGGCGTGATGTGCCACTGGGTGTCGTAGATCGCCACCCTGAGCTCCGCGGGCGGCAGTCCCTGGAGGCCGTTGTCGCAGCCGAACGCGATACTGGTGCCGCTGCCATGCGGCACCGTGATCACCGTGACGGCGTTGGTGCCGGTGTTGAGCTGACCTGACTGCACTTCGACCTCCTCCTGGAACGAGCTGATCCACGTGGCCAGCTCGGCCGCGGTCCCGTTGAACACGTCATTGTCGTGGCTGCTGGTGCCGCCCGACTGCCAGAATTTCCACTCCTGCCACGGCGCCGGCGCCGGCGGCGTCGCCGACTGGAAGATGGCCAGCCACAGCGGGTACGAGCCGAGCCCGTCGCAGTTACCCGAGGTGATGAAGTCGAAGAATGAGTACACCCCGCACGGGTTGTGCGGGCGCAGCGACACCAGCCTGGCCATGAAGTCGCGGGCGCAGGAGGCCACGGCGGCCGGCGACGATCCCGCGGTCTCGTTGTCCAGCCAGAGCATGTCGGTGGTGTCCAGGCCGACCTTGCTGACCTGCTCCACGAAGTAGCTCGCCTGCGCCGCCCCGGACAGGCCGGGATCGAGGAAGTGGTAGGCGCCCCGCGCCAGCCCCTTGGCCTTGATCCGGGGCCAGTTCCAGGACAGGAGGGGATCGGGTGAGTTCGTGCCCGCGGCGCCCAGGCCCTGGCTGGCGCGGCAGATGCCGAACGACAGGCCCGACGTGGCCGCCCAGTCGAACTGGCCGGCGAAGTTCGAAACGTCAATGCCCTGGGCGTTTCCCGCCATCAGCGCCCACCCTCCCCTCCCGCGTCGCAGCGATCGTAGCGTAGGAGATACTGGGCACGAGGGCTGATCGCAGTGACGCGGGAGGTGGCGCGCGAGCTATGGGAACCCGTAGTTGGATCGGGTCGTGGCCGGTCTACCGCCAGCTGACCGGAACCGACCGGCTGGGCCTCGGCGCCGCGGCCAAGAGCAGTCAATCCCGGCAGGCCAGGACGAGCACCGCCGACGCGGTGGTCAAGTCGGTCTGCCCGTACTGCGCGGTGGGGTGCGGGCAGAACGTCTACGTCAAGGACTCCAAGGTCACCCAGATCGAGGGCGACCCCGACTCGCCGGTCAGCCGCGGCCGGCTGTGCCCCAAGGGCTCAGCCAGCCTGCAGCTCACCACGGGAGGCTCGCGCCAGTACAAGGTGAAGTACCGGAGGCCGTTCGGCACAGACTGGGAAGACCTTGACCTGGATACGGCGATGGACATGATCGCGGACCGGGTCCTGGACGCCCGCCGGCACGGCTGGCAGTGGGAGGTGGACGGCAGCCGGACCCGGCGGACGCTCGGGTTCGCCAGCCTGGGCGGCGCGACGCTGGACAACGAAGAGAACTACCTGATCAAGAAGCTGTTCACCGCGCTGGGCGCGATCCAGATCGAGAACCAGGCGCGGATTTGACACTCCTCCACCGTCCCCGGTCTGGGGACTAGCTTCGGCCGCGGCGGCGCGACCACGTTCCCGCGGGACCTGGTCAACTCCGACTGCATCCTCATCCAAGGCTCGAACATGGCTGAATGCCATCCGGTGGGCTTCCAGTGGGTGATGGAGGCCAAGGCCCGTGGTGCGAAGGTGATCCACGTCGATCCCCGGTTCACCCGGACCAGCGCGGTGGCGGACATGCACGTGCCACTGCGGGCCGGCAGCGACATCGTGTTCCTCGGCGGGATCATCAACTATGTCCTGGGATGCGAGAAGTATTTCCGTGACTACGTGATCGCCTACACCAACGCGGTCACGGTCGTCACAGAAGACTTCGCCGACACCGAGGATCTCGACGGCGTGTTCGCCGGGCTGGACGCGGAAGGCCACCGCTACGACCTGTCGGCCTGGAGTTATCAAGGGGCCATGGTCCGGGCCGCGGCAGGTGAACGAGGTGCCCCCTATCAAGAAGATTCCGGCCGAACGGACCGTGGTGCGAGCCCCGGGTCAAGCGGAACGCCGCAGGTGGCCGAGTCGCTTGAGCACCCCCGCTGTGTCTTCCAGGTGCTCAAGCGGCACTTCGCCCGGTACACCCCCGAGATGGTCGAGCAGGCCTGCGGCGTGCCGCCCGAGGTGTTCGCCCAGGTGTGCGAGCTGCTGACCGCCAACTCCGGGCGGGACCGCACCACCTCGTTCGTGTACAGCGTCGGCTGGACCCAGCACACGGTCGGCGTCCAGTACATCCGCACCGCCGCGATCCTGCAGGCGCTGCTCGGCAACATGGGCCGGCCGGGTGGCGGCATCCTGGCGCTGCGCGGGCACGCCTCCATCCAGGGATCGACGGATATCCCCACCCTGTTCGACCTGCTCCCCGGTTACCTGCCGATGCCGAAGGCGCACACCCATCCCGACCTGGACCGCTACCTCGGCGACATCACGATGTCCAAAGGCTTCTGGGCCAACGCCGGCGCCTACATGACCAGCCTGCTCAGGGCGTGGTGGGGTCCCGCCGCCACCGCGGCGAACGACTTCTGCTACGACTACCTGCCCAGGCTGACCGGCGACCACAGCACCTACACCACCGTGGTCGAGCAGTTGAACGGCACCTGCCGGGGCTACTTCCTGATGGGGCAGAATCCGGCCGTGGGCTCGGCTAACGCCAGAATGCAGCGGCTCGGCATGGCGAACCTCGACTGGCTGGTCGTGCGGGACATGACGATGATCGAGAGCGCCACCTGGTGGCAGGACGGTCCCGAGATCGAGACCGGCGAGATGCGCACTGAAGCCATCAAGACCGAGGTGTTCTTCCTGCCCGCCGCGGCGCACACGGAGAAGTCGGGCAGCTTCACCAACACCCAGCGGATGCTGCAGTGGCATCACGAGGCGGTGCCGCCGGCCGGCGACGCGCGCAGCGACCTGTGGTTCACCTACCACCTGGGCCGCATTATCCGGGAGAAGCTGGCCGCCTCCCACGACGAGATGGACCGGCCGGTGCTGGACCTCACCTGGGACTATCCCGTGCACGGGGCGCTGGCTGAGCCGTCGGCCGAGGCGGTGCTGGCCGAGGTCAACGGATGGGACGCTTCGGGGCAGCCGCTTTCGGGGTTCGGGCAGCTCAAGGACGACGGGTCGACGGCCTGCGGGTGCTGGATCTACTGCGGCGCCCGGGCCGGCGGGGTCAACCAGGCGGACCGGCGCAAGCCGGGGTCCGCGCAGAGCTGGGTCGCGCCCGAGTGGGGCTGGGCCTGGCCGGCCAACCGGCGGATCCTGTACAACCGGGCCTCGGCCGACCTGGAGGGCAAGCCGTGGAGTCCGGGCAAGGCGCTGGTGTGGTGGGACGCCGAGGCCGGCCAGTGGACCGGGCACGACGTGCCCGACTTCCCGGCGACCCGGTCGCCCTCCTACCGGCCTGCCGAGGGCGCGACTGGCGTCGACGCGATCTCCGGGATCGACCCGTTCATCATGCAGGCGGACGGCAAGGCGTGGCTGTTCGCCCCGGCTGGGCTCGTCGACGGGCCGCTGCCCGCGCACTACGAGCCCCAGGAGTCGCCGTTCGCCAACCCGCTGTACGGTCAGCAGCGCAACCCGATCAGGCAGATCATCAGGCACAAGGAGAATCCCCTGCAGCCGAGCGGCGCCGAACCTGGCTCCTCGGTCTTCCCGTACGTGGCGACCACGTACCGGCTGACCGAGCATCACACCGCCGGCGGCATGTCCCGGACGCTGCCCTACCTGGCTGAGCTGCAGCCGGAATTCTTCTGCGAGGTCTCGCCGGAGCTGGCTGCCGAGCGGGGCCTTGAGCATATGGGCTGGGCGACGATCATCACGGCCCGTACCGCCGTGGAGGCGCGGGTGCTCGTCACCTCGCGGCTGCGGCCGATCGCGGTCGGCGGGCGGGTGCTGCATCAGGTCGGGCTGCCCTACCACTGGGGACCGAACGGGCTGGTCACCGGCGACGCGGCGAACGAACTCGCGGCGCTGTCCCTCGACCCGAACGTGCACATTCAGGAGGTCAAGGCGATGGCCTGCGATATCCGGCCGGGCCGCCGCCCTCGCGGCCCCGGGCTGCGCCGCCTGGTACGGGAGTACGCTGACCGCGCGGGTATCACCGACGAGAC
>Ga0187814_10000929_pt1 | contig 10786 bp, 8 predicted proteins | sample NC_S_4_FD_132450 | JGI IMG/M metagenome (GOLD analysis project Ga0187814, IMG submission 132450) | Wetland sediment microbial communities from Neuse River Estuary, North Carolina, USA - ASW-S_4 | ecosystem: Environmental > Aquatic > Freshwater > Wetlands > Sediment | place: USA: North Carolina...
GGGCGGGACCAATCTGCCAACGCAAAGCGAATGCCTGGCCATGCTCGATTGCCGCGGAGAGGGCACGGCGCCCAAGTATGCCGAGATCGTCGCGGCCACGGCCGTAGGAGGCGAGCTCGCAATCGCCGCCGCGCTCGCCAACGGACGCTTTATCGAAGCCCACCGGCAGAACCGCGAACGAAGCCAGCACTCGACGGCATAACGCGCCGGCCGCCAGGGTCGCCTTCGCGCGGTCGACGATGTGACGAGCGGCTTAGCGCGCGGGATTCGTGCTGACGCCGCGGAGCGCCCGCGTCGAGACCGCCCCCGCGCTAAGGACCGCTCTGAGACGTCGCCCATTCGAGTGGGCGACCGGGTACCCCCAGCGTCTCCTGCTCGACCTCGACGATCGCGTCAGCGGGAACGTTCGCTCGACGCGCCGCAGCCCTGATCGCGGCCGCGGACGGGGCCTCGTAGAGGCAATACGTGCGTCGGCGGTCTGCGCTCAGGAACGAGAACAGCCACCGGATGCCCTCGTCCGCATTGACCTCCTCGATCAGCTTGACGTCGTCGCTGGTCAGCTCGAACTGCTCTGCGAACGTCCGCTCTATGACGTAAAGCGGCACTGTCCTCCGATCCTATCCGTGTCTGTTCGTATCGACAAGGGCATGCTGGTGAGCGTACGAGGCCGCCTCGGTGCGGTTGGCGCAGCCGGTCTTGCGCAGGATGCTTCGCATGTGGTTGGCGGCGGTGTGCTCGCTGATGAACAACGTCGCCCCGATCTCGCGATTGCTGAGGCCCCGGGCGACCAGGCGCAGGATCTGTGCCTCTCGGGCGGAAAGCTCATCCGGGAAGCCGGCGGGCTTGAGCGGAGCTCCAATCGCCGCAATTCGACTGCTGAGCGTGCCCATGCCGATGCCCGCGCAAGTTCGGCGGCGTGGCTCAGCAGCACGGCGGCTCGAGCACGCTCAGCCGGCCCGCGCGTGAGCAGCATACGCGCGTATTCGTATTCGGTGTGCGCGAGCCACGTTCTCGCCTCCATCTGTCGGTTCAGCACGATCGCGCGCTCGAAGTGCTGTTCCGCCCGCTCCCATTCCCCGAGCGTCGCCGCCAGCATCCCGAGGTACCTGTCGGCGGCGCCGTAGCACGCAACGAGGTGTCCGATCATCACGTTGGTTCCCGCGAGCGGGACGAGCTCCGGATACACGGCAGCGGCCACGGCCTCATCACCGAGTGCAGCGCAGGCGTCCGTTATGTAGGTGAGCGACGCGAGCCACAGCGACTGGCGGAACGGTTCGAGCCCCTCGCTCGCGACGCGATCGAGCTGCCGCTTCGCCTCGGTCTCCATCCCGAGCTCGACCAGCAGGGACGCGAGTCCGGGCCGCCAGGGCCCGTGCTCGCGCCCACCTGCGCCAAGGATCCTGACCACCGGCGCAAGCTCGGCCAGTCGACCCTGCTCGCGGCGCAGGCTGAACATCTGGATCCCGTACGTCCCCGACGCATCTCGCCCCGTGAGGAGCCGGCCGGCTTCTTCGGAGCGGCGGGCCATCTCGTCCGCGGCTGCCAACCGACCGTCGGCGAGCGCGATCGCCGCGCCGTAGTGCTCGGCGACGTGGAGAAAGAACGGCTGCGCCGTCATCTGCGCCATCTTGCGCAGCAATGAGATCCCGGCCCGGGCCGACGCGATGTCGGCGACGGCCACGAACGCGGGCACGCTCCATGAGATCGCCTCGCTTTGGATCTCGGTATCGCCCAGGTCCTCGCCAAGGGCCTTGGCCTCGGCAAGCATCTCCAGGATCTCCTCGATCGGGCTCGCCCCACGCGACCAATAGGAGCGCATCAGCAGCGTTGCGAGCCCCGCACGGTCATCCAGCCGCCGGGCGAGGGCGATCGCGCTGGTGCGGACGACGGCGGCACGCTCGTGCTGGCCCTGCAAGTCGAGCGCGCGCGCGAGCCCGCTCAACAGACCGACGCGCGTCTCGGAAGGCTGGTCGCCGAGCGCGGTGGTCGCCTCCTCGAGCAAGCCGAGCTTCTCCTGGTCGTCAATCGCGGGCCGCCAGCTCGCGTCCTCGTAGCCGATCGCTGCCCGCGCCAGGAGTTCGGAGTCCTGCAGCTCGCGTGCGATCTGCGCGGCCGACCGAAACGCGTCCCTTGCATCGAATGCTTTGCCTGCCCGGTGTCTGACCGTGCCGAGCTCCAGCAGCACCTCGGCCCGCTTCGCCGCGCCCTCGATCCCAAGGTCGAGCGCGGTGTGCAGGAGGTCGGCTGCCTCATCGAACGCGAGCGCTTCGGTCGCCGCCCGCGCGGCAAGGACGTTGTATTCGATTGTCCGGCCGATATCGCCGAGAGGCGCCGCCGCGGCGAAGTGGTGGGCGAGGTCTGGCAGCGCCTGGACCGATCGCCCGGCGGCTGCCTCCTGAGCTTCACCGACCCGCAGATGAAGCTCTGCTCTGCGAACGCCCGTGAGCCGATCGTAGACCGCGCGGCGGACCAGCTCGTGGGTGAACCGGTAGGTCAGCCGGGGGCGGGGGAGCTCCTCGACGATCCCGCTCCGGAGCGCCTCGTCGAGCGCCGAGACGAGCTCGGGCTCCGCGGGGCCCGCGCCTCGGCGGACGATGTCGAGCTCGAATTCGGCTCCCGCCGTCGCGGCGAGCTCGAGCAGGTCGATGGTCGTTGACGCGAGGCGGCCCAGGCGCTGGTTGACCACCTCGCGAACGCTTTCGGGCGTACCGAGCCCAGCAAGCGTGCTGGTGAGCCGCATCGCGCCGTCGACAACGTCGATGACCCCGGTCTCGACAAGCGCACGCCACAGCTCACACACAAGAAAGGCGTTGCCGCCGGTGAGGTCGCTGATCGCCCTGGCCACCTCGGGGAGGTCGTCGCCGACGCGGCCCGCCGCTGACCGCTCGACGAATTCGCTCACCGCGTCGTCGGACAGGCCCCCCACCCGTAGGCGCACGACATCGTCGGCGCGCCGCAAGTCGGCGAGCGTCTGCGAAAGCGCCTCGGGTACCTCGGCTTCGGTGTCGCGAAAGGTGGCAAACAGCAGCACGCGGCCGGCCCACGCGGACCGGGCCAGGTGGCGGAGCAGTAGCAGCGTCGGCGCGTCGGCCCAGTGCCCGTCCTCGATCACGAGCAGCACCGGTTGCCGCCGGCTGACACCCTCGAGAAGATCGGTCACGGTCGTGTGCAGGCGGTGGCGCTCGGTGTCCGGATCGGCCCTGACCGGGGACGGGAGCTCGCCGATCTGAGTCGGAAGATCGGGCAGCAGCCTGGTGAGCTCGCCGCCCCCGTCGCCGAGCGCCGCTCTCATCTCCACCGGATCGATGACCCGCGCGAGCCGCCGCAGCGCCTGCGCAAACGGTCCGTAGGGCGTGTGCACGACCGCGTCGCACGCTCCGTAGAGGACAAGCGTCCCTTCCCGCGCTACCTCAGCGGCAAACTCCCTCGCGAGGCGACTCTTGCCGGAACCCGGCTCGCCGCCTAGCAGCACCACGCGGCGGCCCTCACCTTCTGCCCTCGGCAGCACCGTCCGGAGCCTCTCCAGCTCGGAGGAGCGACCCACGAAACGGGAACGGCGACGAGATACGGAGAGAGGCAGGAAGATCGTGCACAGCGCAGCCCCCAGGGAGCACGATAGTCAGATCTGATCATTCACGCAAGGATCGCGCGACCCACTCGTGGTCGAGAAAGTCGGTCAGCCTGCGTCATGACACCGCCACGGCCGCGCCGTAGTGTCGAGAGCCGGAGCATCACCTCGGGATTCTCAGGCAAAGGAGAGGGGCTATGAGCACCACGATTACGCCCGCGCACGCCGCACGTCAGGAACTGGCGGACTTTCATGGCACGCTGATCGGGCCGGACGACGGCGCCTACGACGAGGCGCGCAAGCTGTTCAACGCGATGATCGATCGCAAGCCCGCCCTGATCGCTCGGTGCGGGAGCGCCGACGACGTCGCGCGGGCGATCGGTTTTGCGCGCGGTCACGATCTGCCGCTGGCCGTGCGCGGCGGCGGCCACAACGGTGGCGGCCTCGGCAGCGTCGACGGCGGCGTCGTCGCCGACCTGTCCGGCTTGCGCTCGGCGAACGTCGATGCCGGCGCGCGAACCGTGCGAGTCGGCGGCGGATGCACGTGGGCCGAGGTCGACGCGGCGACGCACGAGCACGGACTCGCAGTGCCCTGCGGTGTGATCTCGACGACCGGCGTGGGCGGGCTGACGCTCGGAGGCGGGCTCGGGCACCTGACGCGCGGCTACGGACTGACGATCGACAGCCTGCTGGCCGCCGAAGTCGTGCTCGCGAGCGGCGAGCGCGTGACCGCGAGCGCCGACCAAGAGCCGGAGCTCTTCTGGGCCCTGCGTGGCGGCGGCGGCAACTTCGGCGTCGTGACCGAGTTCACGTTCCGCGCCCATCAGGTTTCGGATGTCGTGGGCGGTCCGACGTTCTGGCCGATCGAGCAGACCGACGAGGTGCTGCGCGCGTACCGGGAGTTCCTGCCGACGCTGCCACGGAATGCGTCCGGGTTCTTCTGCTTCCACCACGTCCCGCCGGGACCACCTTTCCCGAAGGAGATCCATCTGCGCAAGGTATGCGGGGTCGTGTGGTGCATCGTGGGCACCGACGAGGAGGCCGAACAGCTGATGGCGCCGATGCTCGCCGTCGGTGAGCCGCTGATGCACGGCGCGGCCAGAGTGCCGCTGCCGGCGCTCAACAGTGCGTTCGACCCGGTCTACTCGCCTGGTGACCAGTGGTACTGGCGCGCGGACTTCGTTGACGAGATCCCCGACGAGGCGATCGCCCGCAACGCCGAGTGGAACGTGAACATGCCAAGCTGGAAGTCGGGGTCGCACATCTACCCGATCGACGGCGCCGCACACGACGTCGCGGCCGGCGACACCCCCTGGGCGTACCGTGACACGCGTTTCGCGCAGGTGATCATCGGGGTGGACCCCGACCCGGCCAGCGCGCCCGCGCTAAAGGACTGGGCGATCGGATACTGGGAGGCGCTGCACCCGTACTCGGCCGGCGGCGCGTACGTCAATTTCCTGATGGACGAAGGCGACGCGCGCGTGCGAGCAACGTATGGGGAGAACTACGGCCGCCTGGCACGAGCGAAGGCCAGCTACGATCCGGACAACGTCTTCCGGATCAACCAGAATATTCGGCCGTCGATGTCCTGAGGGCAAAGCCCCGGGGTGAGGGCGAGGAGAACGATGCAGCGGGGAGATGGGTACGTCGTGGCGCACCGTCGGGAGCTCGAGCGGACGGGCAACTGGACGCTGGTGCGGCGTTCGCTCGAGTGTCAGGCTTTCGGCGTCAACCTTGTTGACATCCCGCCAGGCGAGTCGATCCCCGAGCACGATGAGACAGAACGCGATCAAGAGGAGCTGTTCTTCGTGGTCGCCGGCTCGCCCACACTAGTGATCGACGGCGAGGAGCACCCTGCGCCGAGTGGGACTTTCGCGCGCCTTGATCCTGCGCGCCTCCGCACCGTCCGCAACGACGGGTCGGAGGTCTGCTCGGTGCTCATCGTCTCGGCGCCGAGAACCAGCGGGTTCAAGCCGATGGAGTGGGCATGACCGCGGCAGCCGGCGAGGACGCGGATCCGGCCCATAGCGGTAGTCTCCGACCGTGACGGCGTTTCCGATCGTGCACGTGGCAGCGATCCAGGCCACGCCGGTGATGCTCGATGCCGAGCGATGCGTGGAGAAGGCCGAACGGCTGCTGCACGAGGCCGCAGATCGAGGGGCGCAGCTCGCGGTGCTGCCAGAGTGCTTCATCCCGTTGTACCCATCGAACGTGTGGGCGCGGGGGGCCGCGGGTTTCGGGGGCTGGGATGAGCTGTGGGAGCGACTGTGGGCAAACTCGGTCGATGTCCCAGGGCCGCTGCTCGATCGGCTCGTGGCAGTTTGCGGCGAGCGCGAGCTGTTCTGCGTTGTCGGCGTCAACGAGCGGGAGTCCGAGCGACCGGGAACGCTCTACAACACGGTTGTCTACCTGGGCCCGTCCGGCGTACTAGCGCGCCACCGTAAGCTGATGCCGACCCAGCATGAGCGGCTCTTTCACGGGATCGGCTCCGGCGACGATCTGGCGGTCGTAAACGCCGCCGACGTGCGCGTCGGTGGCCTGATCTGCTGGGAGAACCGAATGCCGCTGGCCCGCTACGCGATATACCGTGAAGGGCCGCAGATCTGGGTGGCGCCGACCGCGGATGACAGCGACGGCTGGCTCGCGTCGATGCGCCACATTGCGATCGAGTCGGGTGCATTTGTCGTGTCGGTGCCGCAGTTCATCCCGTCCGCCGCGTTCCCCGACGACTTCCCCGTGCCACTTCCCGGAGATAAGGAGGTGTTCGGCCGTGGTGGCGCAGCCGTGATCGAACCGACGTGGGGCGAGGTGATCGCGGGACCTCTGTATGACGAGGAGGGAATCGTCGAGGCCGCCTGCGACCTGCGCCGCGGCCTGCATGCAAAGCGGTGGTTTGACTCGGTCGGGCACTACAGTCGCGAGGACGTCCTCGCGGACGAGCTTGCCGAGGTCGGAGAGCCTGCGGAGTGAGCTCGCCCTACCACGATGGCTCCCGCCGCCTGCAGGACCGATTCGACACGCGCCGACTCGCCGACCGCCTCGACGAGAAGTTCCTATCCCGCCCGGTGATCGACGCTGAGGACCGCGCATTCATCGAGCGGCTGGACATGTTCTTCCTCGCCACCGCCGACACGGACGGCTATCCCCAATGTTCGTACAAAGGCGGCGATCCCGGGTTCGTCCGAGTGCTCGACGAACGCACGGTCGCGTTCCCGAACTACGACGGCAACGGCATGTACCTGTCGATGGGCAACCTGCTCGAGAACCCGCGCGTCGCAATGCTGTTTATCGACTTCACCTCGGCCCGGCCCTCGCGCCTGCGACTCAATGGGCTCGCAAGCATCGACGAATCAGACGAGCTGATCGACCAGTACCCCGGCGCGCAGTTCATCGTCCGGGTGCGCGCAACTCAGGTGTTCCCGAACTGCCCGCGATACATACACCGGATGGCCCTGGTCGAGAGATCGCGATTTGTTCCGCACCGCAACCGGGAATCCCCCGTTCCGGACTGGAAACGGACCGACTGGGCGTGCGACGTGCTGCCGGAAGGCGACCCGGCCCGGACCCGATAGGGCTCTGCCCACGCGGGGGCGTGGTGCGCGTGGCCGCCTCGAGTGTCGGCGCTGAAGCGTTGAATGGCACCGGTGATCCAGTGGCATGCTCGTGCTACTGGAGCGCTCGGCGACGGTGCCACCGCCGCGCTTCCCGGCGCGACGACGTAGGGCGCGTACGTGCGCTCGCTCGCGAGCGGTTCGTCCCAGTCCGCTGAACCGGCGACACTGGGGCAGAAGAGACCCCTGCGTCGTTGCTGACTGCTGAGCTCAATGTGGGTGCTTCCCACCGAGCAGCCGTAGGGCGTCAACCGCGAGGCGCACGACAAGCGCATGAGAACCGGCGACGCCGTCGCCGAGGGCATCAAGTCGACGGCCGGCGTCGTCACCAGCGCCGCCGTGGTGATGGTCGCGGTGTTCTCGATCTTCGCGATCCTCTCCGAGATCACGTTCAAGCAGCTCGGCGGCGGCCTCGCCGCCGCCGAGCTGATCGACGCGACAATCGTGCGCGGAGTGCTGCTGCCCTCGACGATGAAGCTGCTCGGCGAATGGAATTGGTACCTGCGCGGTCGATTAGCGACCGGTGAAGCGGACGGCGCGCTCTCCCCCAGCGCGACCCGTCACTCGGGGACCGGGTCGGCCACCGCCCGCGCGTACGGGCGCGGCGAGGCCGACCTCGGTCGTAACGAGCGATTGCTTGCGGGCGCGCTGCGGCGTTGAGCGGCGGGCGCGCATCGTGACCAAGGGAGGCATGACACGAATCAATGGTGGGTAGGTGCCGGATGGGCGCGCGAAGGCGATCTTGAGCGACTGTGAGGCGAGCCTCGTGGCGCTGGACGGGCTGCCGATCGACGTGTTCCTCATCCACGCGCCAGATCCGCGGACACCGTGGCGAACCTCCGTGCGAGCGCTCGCTCGCCTTATCGACGAGGGCCTGGTGAGGCGTGTGGGGCTCTCGAACGTCAACCGGCAGCAGTTGAACGAGGCCCTCGAGCTCGCTCCCGTCACCGCGGTTGAGGTCGCGCTCAGTTTCTACGACGATCGCGCCGTTCGGGGTGGGATCGTGGAGCGGCGCGCCGAGAAGGGCATCGCCGTCACCGCCCACTCTCCGCTTGGAGGGCCACGCCGCGCGGGTGGGCTCGCCACTAGCCAGCCATTGACCAAGGTCGCGGCCGCGCGTAGCGCGACCGCGGCCGAGGTCGCGCTCGCCTGGCTGCTCGAGCTCTCCCCAACCGTAGTCGCGATCCCCGGCGCTCGACGCCCAGAGACCGCCCGCTCGGCTGCCCGCGCGGCGAGGCTCGCCCTCGGCGCGGAGGATCGCGCCGTCCTCGCCCGAGCGTTTGGCGGCTCCCCCGATGAGCTGCGAAAGCTTGCGCGGCATGAGCCGGGCGTGCTCGTTCCGACCTCGCAAATGCGCGCGCTGCGGGAGCTCGAACCGCCGTCCGCCGACGAGGGATTCGGCCGCGTCGAGCGGATCGCCTTCGCGCGTACGCAACCCTCCGGCGAGGCGCGAGCCGGAGTGTTCGCCGCCGCCGCGGCGTTGCACCGACCGGGCTGGGAGCACGCGCTCGAGCCGGGCGATCGCGACGCGCCGCACCTGATCTTCGACTGGAATCCTGACCGCACGCCGGACGTGCTCGACGCGTCTGTGGCCCGCCTCACGGCCGAGGTCTCAGGCAGCGTGGAAAGCGCGCTGTGTCCACACGCCGCCGGTCCTCCGTGCTGCTGGTGCCGTCCGCCGCTGCCCGGACTGCCGCTCGCTTTCGCAAGGACGCACAACGTCGACCCCGCGCGGTCGATTCTCATCGGAGCGAGCGCGGCACATCGCACCCTCGCCGCGACGCTCGGCGCCGAATACGTACCGGTGGCCGACTGATACCCCCCGTGTCGATATCCAGCGCCCCATGCTGTCAGGATGGGGGCTGATGCAGGCCACAACTGCCCGGGAAACGGCTGGATCGATCACGATCGCTGATCTGCTTCCACGCGCGGTCGAGCTGTTCGGCGATCGCGCTGCGCAGAAGCACAAGGTCGAAGGGGAGTGGCGTGATGTGACGTTCGCTGAGGTCGGTGAGATCGTCTGGGAGATCGGTCGAGGGTTGATCGACCTCGGTGTTGAGCCGGGCGAGCGGGTCAGCGTGCTATGCACGACCCGGGTCGAATGGGCATGGTGCAGCTTCGCGATCAGCGCCGCCGGGGCGGTTGTCGTGCCGATCTACCCGACGAATTCTCCCGAGGAGTGCGCGTGGGTTGCCGGGAACTCCGAGTCGGTGGCGATCGTCTGTGAGGATGGTTCGCAGGTCGCCAAGATCGCGGCCGTCCGCGATCAGCTGCCGAGGCTGCGCCACATCGTGGTGGTCGAGGGCACACACGCGAATGACGGGACGGTCTCCCTCGGTGAGCTTCGTGCACGCGGGCGCGCGCGCGACAAGGCGGAGCTCGAGGCGCGAGCGCACGCGGTCACGAAAGCGGACGCGTACACGTTCATATACACGTCGGGGACGACCGGCCCGCCGAAGGGCTGCGTCCTATCGCACGGCAACTACCGCGCGGTGCTGGACATGGTTGTTGAGCGGGGCGTCGCCGGCGGCGCCCCGGACGACCTGATCTATCTGTTCCTACCGCTGGCCCATGCGTTTGGTCTGCTGCTGATGCTCATAAGTGCGGACCTTGGCGTCGCGATCGCGTACTGGGGCGGCGATCCGGCGAAGATCATCCCCGAGCTCTCCGAGGTCCATCCCACCTTCCTGCCGTCGGTGCCCCGGATCTTCGAGAAGCTGTACACGCTGGTCACCTCGCACGCGGATCCTCAACTGGTGGCGGATGCAACGCAGGTCGGGCTGAGGGTCCGCGAGCTAGAGGTCGCAGGCCAGGAGGTCCCGGCTGAGCTGCGGACGGCCTTCGAGCGGGCCGACGAGCGCCTGTTCAAATCGGTGCGTGCTGCGTTCGGCGGCAGGCTGCGCGAGGCGGTCACCGGAGCCGCGCCGATCGCGAAGGAGATCCTCGAGTTCTTCTACGCGGCGGGCGTACCCGTGATGGAGGGCTACGGGATGACGGAGACCTCCACGACGGCGACGGGCATGCGGCCTGGAGAGCACCGCTTCGGCTCCGTGGGCCGGGCGAACCCCGGTGTACAGATCCGAATCGCCGACGACGGGGAGATCCTCCTCAAGGGGGCCAACGTCTTCCAGGGCTACTACAAGAATGACGACGCATCGTTCGGCGCCGTGGTGGACGGCTGGCTGCACACCGGCGATGTCGGCCGCCTCGACGAGGACGGCTTCCTGTTCATCACCGGTCGCAAGAAGGACATCATCATCACCTCGGGCGGCAAGAACCTAACCCCGGCCAACCTCGAGAACGACCTCAAGCAGACGCGCTACATCTCCCAGGCCGTGATGCACGGCGACCGCCGACCGTTCCCGACGATGCTGATCACGCTCGATGAGGAGGAGATCGTGCCGTGGGCGCGCGACCAGGGCATCGAGGAGACATCGACCGCCGCGCTGTCACGGCATCCTGACGTCATCACGCTGATCCAGGGTGAGCTCGACCGGGCCAACGCCAAGTACGCGCAAGCCGAGCAGGTCAAGAAGTTCTTCATTCTCGAACACGACCTGTCCCAAGAGACGGGGGAACTGACTCCGACTCTGAAGATCAAGCGCAA
>Ga0187814_10000930_pt1 | contig 10785 bp, 10 predicted proteins | sample NC_S_4_FD_132450 | JGI IMG/M metagenome (GOLD analysis project Ga0187814, IMG submission 132450) | Wetland sediment microbial communities from Neuse River Estuary, North Carolina, USA - ASW-S_4 | ecosystem: Environmental > Aquatic > Freshwater > Wetlands > Sediment | place: USA: North Carolina...
GCGGGCGGCGGCGGTCACCGGCGACACCACCTGGCTGACCGGCGTGGAAATGAGCGTGACGTGGCTGCTCGGCGACAACGACGCCCGGATTCCGATGCTCGATGAGCGAACAGGCGGGTGCAGCGACGCCCTCAGCCGCACCAGCCGCAGCCGCAACCAAGGCGCAGAGTCGACGCTCGCGATGATCTCTGTACTACAGCAGGGCCACCGCCTGGGCGCCACAGCGCCTCCCGCGGCGACGAGCCATCCGCCCGGAAAGAACGGGGGTGTCCCGGCGTGAGCGTGCCGGGCCACCGCATGGTGTTAAATGAAGCTGGTTGCAGTCGAAGTTCGTGTCCGTGTCACAGCGCCCGCGAAATTCTGACCGCGGGCGCCGTCGGGTTTCCAGGCCCGGCCCCGGAAGGACGGGCGGTCGCCATAGCCCGGGATGCACGCCCCGTGCATCCCGATGATCGCCTTGGCAGGAGAGCACAGTGGCTCAGGGAACAGTGACACGGTTCTACGCGGACAAGGGCTATGGGTTCATCGCCCCCGACGACGGCACACCCGACGTATTCGTCCACCACTCCGCCATCGAGGCTGACGGCTACCACAGCCTCGAGGACAACCAGCGGGTCGAGTACACCGTCACCCGGGGCGCCAAGGGCCCGCGGGCCGAGCAGGTCCGCCCGATTTGAGGCAGCGCCCGTACGCCGGGACACCGGCAGTACGGGAATCGTTGTTCGCGACGCCGGGCAGCCTGCCCGTGAAACTGCGTGGTTGCCGGAGTGCCCGGGACGACCGCGCTTCTCTGGGAGCGGTTCCGGACTGCAGGACACGGAGGCTGAGTGTGGCTGACTTTTACGGAATCCAGGCAGGTACGATCCCGGGCTTCGCGGAGGCTGGCGGCGGGAAATTCATGAGCGTGCAGGGGTTGCCGGACCGCACCGTGCGGAACATGGTCAAGTTCATGGACAGGCTGCGCGGCATGCACGCGCAAGACGCACTGGCGTTCGAGGTGTGCGTGCGGCATGTCGCTTCCATAATCGAGGACCAGCGCCGCGAGGAGGCTCATGCTGACCCGCGGGATGACGACGCCCCTTGACGCTCGCCATCACAGCGACTCGGTGACCCACTGCCAGCCACGCGTTTCGTCGTGCGCCGCCCGCACCAGGAAGGCTCCTGCCGCGTCGGACAGTTCGGCGATGACGCGGATGAGCTGGCGATGAAAATCGTCAGGCCGGCACTCCTCGTGATGTGCCCGGTGCGCGACGACGATCACGACCGCGCCGTCCGCGCCGGCCAGCCGCACGTTGACGTTGCCGTTGTAGTCCAGGCTGGCCACCGCGATATCCCGCGCGCGGATGATCTCGGTACCCTCATCGTTCGCGATCCATACGTCGGTCACGTCCCTGCCTCCTCCCGTCCGCTGCCGTGCTCCGCCGGCATGCCGGGCCCGGTCATGTCGGTACCGGTCAGCAGGGCCAGCACCTCACCGACGGTGCGTTCCCGGGCGGTGGGCTCCGGCAGCGGGAGGTGCGCCTGGATGCGGTAGCGGTTGCGGCGGCCGTCTTTCGCCTTGACCACATAGCCGGCCTCGACCAGGTCTGTGATGATGCCGAACGCGCTGCGTTCGGTAATGTCCAGGCTGGCCGCGATGTCGCGCAGGCGCACCCCGGGGTCATGGGCGACTAGCAGCAGAACCCGCGCGTGGATGGTCAGGAAGGCCCAGCTCGCCACGCTGACAGGTTATCAGTTTCCGGAAAAGACTTGCTAGTTTCTTGGTGCCGACGTAGGTCCAGATCAGGTACCGCCCGTGGCGATCCAGCCACGCACGCCACCATCGTCGTTGCGCAGTGGCTGGGCGCGAACCTGGGTGAGCTGCCACTCCCGGCCCGCGGCGTGCCAGAGCCGGAACTGCGTCTCGATCCGGTGGCCCTGGGTCACGGCTTCGCACCACTGACGGCCGGCGTGCTCGCGGTCGTCGGGGTGGACCGCTTCGAGCCATCCGCGGCCGAGCCGCTGCTGCAGGCTCTGCCCGGTGAACTCCCGCCAGCTGGGCGAGTCGTCCACGACGCGGCCTTCGGCGTCGGTGGTCCACACGATGCGCCCGGATGCCTCCACCAGCGCCCGGTACCGTTCTTCCTGGTCGCGCAGCGCGGCGGTGCGCTCTGCCACCCGCCGTTCCAGTTCGCCGGTGCGGTCGCGCAGGGCTTCGTCGTGGCCCTTGCGCTCGGTGATGTCGGTGGCGGCGCCGACCCACTCGATGATCTGGCCTTCGTCGCCGAGCAGGGGTACGGCCCGGGACAGGGTCCAGCCGAGCGTGCCGTCGGGGCGCCGGACTCGGTGTTCCAGTTCGAAGACGCTCTTGGTCTCGATGGCGTGGCGGATGGCCGCGGTGACCTCGGCCTGGTCGTCGGGGTGGATGTGCTGATCGAGCCAGCCGGTGCCGGGGCGGCGGGTATCTGCCGTGAAGCCCTGTCCCTCCAGGCTGCGCAACTCGGTCCAGTCGGGGCTCACCTGGTAGGTCAGGTCCCAGCTGGCGTTGATCAGCGCGCGGTAGCGGTCGTCGCTGTGCCGGCGCAGCCGTGCCAGTTCCAGCTGGGCGCCGATGCGGGCGATCAGCTCGCGCGCGGAGAAAGGCTTGACGATGTAGTCCTGGGCGCTAGCGGCGATGGCCTGCAGAGCCGAGGTGGCGTCGCCACGGGCGGTGAGCAGGATGACCGGCGTAGCCTGCAGTGCGGGGTTGGCGCGGATGCGGTGCAGCAGTTGCAGGCCGCCGGGGTGGGTGATGACATCGGCGAGGATGAGGTCGGCGGGCGGGCGGGCGAGGGTGTCAAGGCCTTGCCCGGTGTCGGCGGTGCGGATCTGGTAGCGGTCTGATAGCAGGCGGTGCAGGTAGCGGCGCATGTCGGGGTTGTCGTCGACGACGAGCACCGCCGGGCGTCGGCCCGCTGGTGCGGGCTGGGGCGGCGGCTCGTCGAGCACGGCGGCCTGGACGACATCGCCGTCGAGCCAGAGCTGGGCCTCGTCGGCGTAGGCCTGCCGGGAAAGCCTGGCTGTGCGGCCGACGCCCGGGGCGGGGGCGCGTGGGGGAGAGTGCGGCTGCCAGGGCTGGTGGTTGGGCACCCAGACGGTGAAGGTGCTGCCGGTGCCGGGAATGCTGCGGACGCGGACGCTGCCGCGGTGCAGGCCGACGATCTGGCGGACGAGGGCCAGGCCGAGGCCGGCTCCTTCGTGGCTGCGGGCCCGCACTCCCTCGATCCGGTGGAACCGGGTGAACACGTGCGGGATGTCGGCGTCGGGGATGCCGACGCCGGTGTCGGTGACCGACAGCTCGACGTGGCTGAGCCGCTGTCGCAAGGTGACGGTAATCGCGCCGGTGAAGGTGTGCTTGAAAGCGTTGGATACCAGGTTCAGCACCACGGTCTCCCACATCGCCGGATCCAGCTGGACGGGCCGGTCCAGGAGCGGGCAGTCCACCCGCAGCTCCAGACCCGCCCGGTGAACGGCGGGCCGGAAGACGTCGGCCAGGCCCGAGGTGAGGGCAGCGAGGTCGGAGATCTTCTCGATGGCGGGGATGGCCCGGCCTTGCTCGAGTTCGGCGTAGGCCAGCAGGCTGTTGACCAGCCGCAGCAGGCGAAGGGCGTTTCGGTGCGCCATGCGTGCCGGTTCGCCGTGCGGCCCCGGCAAGCCGGTCAGCTCTTCGAGCGGCAGCAGCATGAGGGTGAGCGGATTGCGGAACTCATGGCTGACATTGGCGAAGAACTCGTCCTTGGCCCGGTTCAGCTCGGTCAGCGCGGCGAGCTTCTCGTGGGCGTCGCGGCGGGCGCGCGCGGCGGCGAGCAGGGTACGCACCTGGTCGGAGAGCAGATCGAAGAACTGCCGGCAGGCGGCGTCGAGCGGGGTCAGCGGGCTGACCCCGGCCACCAGGACGGCGACCGGAGCCCCCCGCTGCCCGGCGGCGTTGACCGGCAGGACCATGGCGGTGCGCGGCGGCTGGGGCCACGGGCCGGCGTCCAGGCCCGGCACCCGGGTGGCGAGATCATCCAGGATCTGCGCCTCACCGCGATCCAGGGTGGCGTGCAACGGCCAGACCGAGGATGCCATCGGGGTGATCAGCGGGGCCAGCGCCGGACCCCCGGGCAGGCCGGTCGCGGCGGCCAGGTGTGCGCTGCCGTCGGCGCCGACGAGGTAGATCAGCGCGAACGGCACGTCGCGGGGGCTGTCGGCCAGGATCTTCATCACCTGCTCGCAGGTGCGGATGTCCGAATCGGCGGTACTGTCATCGACGGCCGTGGCGGCCAGCCGGTGCAGGATGGCAAGGCGCCGGCTGGCCTGGACCTGAGCGGTCGTGTCCGCCCCGGTGCCCAGTACCCCGGCCACCCGGCCGTCTTCGTAGACGGGGCTGTAGCTGAACGAGAAGTACCGTTCTTGCCGGCCGCCGGCCACGTCGAGCAGGAAGGGCCGGTCACCAACCAGCACGGCTGCGCCAGCGCGCGACACCTCACCGAGAACCAGTTCGATGTCTCCAGCACCCTCCTGCCAGTCCTGCCTGGCCGGCTTGGCCAGCGCTGAAGGATGATGATCGCCGGTGATGTCGCGGTAGGCGTCGTTGTAGAACTGGATGGCGGTCGGGCCCCACATGAGGTTCATCGGCATAGGGTGCGTCAGCACGGTCGACAGCACGGCGCGCAGCGTCGCGGGCCAGTCCTTCACAGGTCCGAGGATGGTGGCGTTCCAGTCCATGGCGCCCATCAGCCGCCCCATGTCGCCACCGGCGCTGAAGACGGCCTCGACCGCGCGGACCGCGGCAGTGGGCAACGGCCGGCCACCGCCGATGACCTGGTCCAGGATTTCCGGGATCTCACCCAACGACACCACGAGGTCCGCGTGACCAGCGGTAATAACAGCCGAGGGCATGCCGAACGCGGCCGCGGTCCCCTTGTTCTGCACGATGACGTCGCCACCAGCCTCCTTGACCGCCCGGGCGCCGACCGCGCCGTCGTTGCCCGCGCCGGTGAGCATCACCGCCAGCACCCGGCCGGCCAGCGCCCCAGCCGCCGAGGCGAACAACTCATCGACCTGCCCGAACGAGCCCGGCCCCCGGGCCGGGGCGACGGTCAGGGTGCCATCGGGCTCCAGCCGCAGCAAAGAACGGCCCGGGCACAGGTACACCCGGCCAGGCTCCACTGCCTGCCCGTCGCTGGCCCACCCGACGGGCAGCCCCGACGTGCGGGCCAGCCGCTTGTCCAGCCGGCTCACCCCGGGGAAGAGGTGCTGCGCTACCAGGACCGGAACGGGCAGTTCCGCGCGCAGTCCCCCGAGAATGGTCTGCAGCGCCTCGATCCCGCCCAGCGATGCGCCGACCACCACCGCCTGGTAGCGGGCTCCCGTGTCCATGCCACTCAGTCTGCCCCATCTGGCCCGAACGGCTTGCACCTGCGGGCGAGTCGGTACGGCATAGCAGTGGCTAGGCAGCCAGAAGCTCTTCACCGGGGCGGGCGCCGCGGTGATCGGCCTCAGGTCCGCGGCGTGTCAGAGCTTGGTCAGCTTGGTGAACGGCGACAAGATCCGCACCTGACGCGAACCAAAGTCCACGACCACTGCGGTGTCGTCCTCGGCCAGGATGACCCGGCCGAGGCCGTACTTATCGTGGGTCACCTGATCGCGAACGGCGAACTGCTCAGCAGGTGGATCCGCGGGTGGCGCATTGAAGGGACTTCCGGGCAGGAAGCGCCGGGAGCCGGCGCGGACAGTCTTCATCATCATCAGTATGCGCCTTTTCCAGCCGCAGCCACTAATTCTCCGGAGGCGCGATGGGATCTGGCGGGGCCCACCGCCACGGCGGCGCCGGCGCCAGCTCCGGCTCGCACCCGTACCGGTAGCTGGCCGCCCGGTCCGCGCCGCCCGGGCGAGCGGCCTCGTCAGGGCGGTCCGCCAGGAACAGGCCGAACATCCCCGCCCCAGCCGCCCGCCGAGCCAGGACCCCGGCCGCCTCGCCGGCCCCGGCGGCGCGCAGCGCCGCGAGCAGCCGGGCCACGTCCCGCGGCCGGTCCAGGCGGGCCTGCCGGGCGGGATCCCGGTCCAGCAGCGCCCGGGCCGCGTCGCGGTCCGCGGCGTCGCGCAGCTCGGTCAGCAGCGCGGCGGCGCCGCCGGGGTCGGCCAGGCTGGCCTGCGGGGCGTCTCTGGCGGCCCGGGCGGCCAGCGCGCGGGCCGCGTCGTAGTCGCCAGCCGCGCGCAGCGCGGCGAGCAGCCGGGCCACGTCCCGCAGGTCGTCCAGCGCGGCTTGCCCGCCGGGGTCGCGGTCCAGCAGCGCCCGGGCCGCGTCGCCGGCCCCGGCCGCGAGGAACTGCTCGAGCAGCCAGGCCATGTCCCCGGGGGGGCCGAGCACGGCGTGCCCGACCCGGTCGCTGGGCAGCAAGATCCGGAGGCCCTCGTCGCCGCCGGCCTGGAACTGCTCCAGCCAGTCGGCGACGTAAGCCAGATGGTCGAGGCTGCCCAGGTCCGCCACCCGGGTGGCCAGGGTCCGGATCGCCTGGACGTCTCCGGCCAGCCGCAGCTCGGCCACCAGCCAGGCGATGGCCTGCATGTCGTACAGGCCGACGTGGCTGGCCGGGTCGCGGTCGAGCAGGGTGCGGATCGCCTCGCCGGCGCCGGCCTCGCGGAGCTCGGTGAGCAGCCAGGCGACCGAATCCGCGGAGTCGACCTTGCCGAGGCGGGCCGGGTCGCGGTCCAGCAGCCGCCGGACCGCGTCGTCGGCCCCGGCCGCGCGCAGTTCGGCCAGCAGCGCGGCGGCCTCCCACGGGTCGTCTAGCTGGCCCTGGCCGACCGGGTCGCGGTCCAGCAGCCGCCGGACGGCGGCGTGCTGGCCGGCCACCCGCATCGCGCGCAGCAGGTCGGCGACGGCCTGCCCGCCGTCGATGACGCAGTGCTCCGCGGCCCAGTCGGCCAGCGCCCGGGTCGCGTCGCTGGCTTCGGGTCCGGCCGCCTGCATCGCCGTCACCAGCAGACCGGTCTCTGCCGGGTCCTCCGGGTCGGCGTGCTGGGCCGGGTCGCGGGCCACCAGGGCGCGGACCGCGCCGCCGGCCCGGGCCACGCCCAGCGCCCGCAGCAGCGCGGCCAGGTAGGGCACGTTGTCGAGCTCGGTGCGCTCGACCAGGCGGGCGCCGAGCGCCTCAGCCGCGTCGCCGGCCCCAGCCGCGCCCAACGCGATGAGCAGTCTGAGCGCGTCCCACCGCCGGCCGACGTCGGCCTGCCCGGCCAGGTCACGGGCCACCAGGGCCCCGATCGCGTCACCGGCCTGGGCGGCGCGCATCACGTCGAGCAGCCGGGCGGCCTCCCACGGGTCGTCCAGCCGCACCCGGCCCGCGGCCCAGCCAGCCGCACGGGCCGCGTCCCCGTGGTTCACGTCGCTGAGCAGGTCGATGAGCCGGGCAGCCGCGTCGGCGCTGCCCCGGCTCACCGCCGCGGTCCACAAGGCGGCGGCCTGCCGGTAAAGCCCCCGATCCCGCGCCGCCTGCCCCAGCCGCGTCGCGTCCCCGACAGTGCCGGTGCCGGACGCGTGCGCGATCAGCGCGTCCCACAGCGCGCCCGGCCCGGCCTGGTCCTGACGGCTCCGCCGGCCGTACTGGTCGAGACCGCTGGCCAGCCGGTAGCCGGCGCTTCCCCCGGCCGGGACCGCCTCGAGCCCTCCGGCCCCGCCGCTCTCCGCGGCACAGGCCCAGGCCAGCCCGGTTCCCGGTGCATCCTCCCGCCCGGCCTCGTTCTCCCGGTCGGCGGCGGATGGCGTTCCGGGCAGGTAGCCGCCCGCCGCCCGCTCCAGCAGGGTGGCCGACAGCGGCCCGGCGAGGCCGAACCGGCTGGCGTCCATCGCCGCGGTGAGGACCGCCCGGCCGCGCGGGTCGCCGCCGGGGCCGACGTAGCGGCGCAGCAGCCCGGGGACCCCGGCCAGGTACTGGGTGAGCCGCCCATCCGGCCCAGCAGCGGCCGCCGCGGCGGCCAGCAGCGGATCGCCGCTCCCGGCCGCCTCAGCCAGTTCACCGGCGGTGAACCGGGCTGGCACGTCGAGGAACCCGCCACCGTAGTCGGGCCTGATCGAGGACGGGTCGTAAAGCGAGAGCTCGTCCAGCCGGGCCAGCATCCGCCCGGCCAGCCAGGCCGGGTCGCCGGCGCCTCGCCCGGCGCCGACCGCAGCGATGCAAGCATCCCATTGCCACGGCCAGATGGTCGCGACAACCAGGTAGCCGTCCTCGTCGAGTAGGTCGTCCAGGCCGCGCAGCGCGGTCGCGGCGCCGTCCGCGGCGGCGTGCCGGCCCAGCTCGCCGAGCCACAGCACCGTCCCGGGCGGGATGCCCGCCTCGAGCCGGGCGGCCAGCGCCGCCGCGGTCCGCGGGAACTCCAGCGGCCACTCCGCCAGCAGCTCGGCGACCGCCTCCCAGGCGGCCCGGCTGGTGCCGGTGCAGGGATCGCCGCGGACCACCACCAGCCGGCTGCCGGCTACCGGCGGCGCCAGTATCACCCGCAGCCGCTCGTCGTGCGCCCTGCGGACGTACCGGGGCAAGGGCCCGCCGCCGGCCACTGGGTGCACTCCCAGTTCGTCCGGCGTCCACTGTCCAACCAGGCGGGCATCCAGTGTCATGACCCCATTGTCAGCCGTCACCGGACCGTGGTGTGGCCGGGCGTGGGCCAGCAGCTGAATCGGCCACCGTCCGGGCCTCGGGCGGCGCTAGCGAGGAGACGAGCAGCACGCGCGCAGGACGACGGCACCACCCTGGCCGGGCTACGCTGGCCCTATACGGCATCTCATGCAAGCGAATGACTGTGAACGCATGCAATGCCGCGGAGAGGAAGGCGCGCATGTTCGAGGCAGGCGATATCCGGGAGTGGCGGGGCCACGACGTTGTTGACTCCGACGGTCACAAGATCGGGGAGCTGGAGGCCGTCTACGTCAGCACGAGCACGGACCTGCCAGCGTTCGGCACCGTCAAGGTCGGGATGCCCACGCGGCACCGGCTGGTGTTCGTTCCCCTGGCCCGGGCGACCGTGGGCCCCGGATACCTCAAGGTCGCTTACGACAGGAAACAAGTGAAGGATTCTCCCTCGATCAGCACCGACGGCGAGCTGCCATCGGCCGACGAAGAGGCCATCTTCAGACACTACGGCCTGACATATCAGCCAGGCACCGGCGGTGAACGGCAACTGGCCCGCCGCTGACCAGTACGACGAAGCGGAGTATCAGATGCTTGCCTTTTTCCTCTTCCTTGTGATCGTGGCGATCGTGCTCGGCATCGTGGGTGTCGTCGTCAAGGGCCTGGTGTATTTGCTGATCATCGGCATTGTCGTGTTTCTCGGTGCCCTTCTCCTGGGCGCCCTGCGAATGCGGCGGCGGCCCGGGAAGTCTCCAGCGCGGTAATCCGTCACCAAAGTCGGACCGCTGAGCGTGCTGTTCCTCCTCGAGGAACGCGGTGCCCTTGTTCGTCAGCGGATCCTCTAGCACCCGGCACACCGTGACCCTGATCGGCGCTCATGATCTGTTCGCTCCTTCCCATGCGGCCCCAGAGCCGCCACCGGCCGCCGTCCACGGCGATGGTCAGCACGTCGTCGAACAGCAACTCGTCGCGGTTGCCGGAAGTCAGCCGGCTCAGCTCCAGTCCGGACCGGTGGACAAAGGCCTGCCGCAGCTGGCCCACTTCAGAGTGCAGCCCGAGGGTCCGGGTCGCATCAGTTCTCCCTTGAGATGAGGAGCTGTGCGGGTCAGCGACGGGTGGTCCATCGGGGCCCGGTCAGGGACCACGCGGATTCCCACGCCGCCAGCCGCCGCCGGTCGAGCACGAGCCGGCACAGCCCATAGCACAAGGGCAACATCATCCCGGCTGCCCCGGCGACCACGGCGCTCGCGGCCAGCGCGTTAACGATCATGGCGACCTGGCCGCCGGGAGGCGCGACCGGCTTGCCCGAGCGATCCAGCCAGACCGGTATCCGGGCGCCGACCGCCGCACCGATGATGCCGGGCGCAGTCGTGGTGGTCAGCACGCCGGATTGCTCGCTGCCCCCCGGGTCGCGCCAGCGCGCCTCAGCCTGCCCGAGTTCGGCCAGGCTGCCGTAAAACAACGGCCCAGCCTGAATCAGCACGCCCACAACCGGGCGCAGGCCGGCCGAAGCCGCGCGCTGCGACTGATACGTGTGCGCGCCGATGACGGACGCCACCGCCATGGCCGCGAGGAAGGCGGCGGTCAACGCCACCAGGACCGCGCCCTCGATCCTGTCAACCGGCCGCCTGAGCGTGTTCCGCCCGGCCAGCCATCGCACCAGCCGGGACATCCGGCGAGGGCGGGCCCGGACCGGTTCTGATTCGGAGGATTGCACTGCGGGACTCCTGGAAGGCACATCACAGCCGGGCTAGTCGATGTGCCGCCGGGGTCCCGAGCGGCCGGTTCCGGACAGGAGCCGCGTCGTCAATCGCGCCAGAAGCCCGGACTATTCACAACCAAAGATAACCCCCAAGCCAGCTGATGGCAGCCTGCGCCTGGCCTGGGACTTGACATCGGATGTCAGGACTGCGCGCCCGGGGTCCCCGGCTGGCTGGCCGGCCGCGGAGCGCGTCATGACGGCAGGCTGACACCGGAGAACATCATGATCATAATTATCGGGCTCGTCATCCTGATCGCGGCGGTGGTCGCCGGCGTGGCCGCGGCCGGAGCTGCCGGGAACGGTGCAGCGGCCAAGCCAGAAAATGCACGTCGCAATGCGAGTATCTGCCGCGGGTTCAGCCTTTCGCTGGCGAAACACCACGCTGATGGTGCC
>Ga0187814_10000931_pt1 | contig 10777 bp, 7 predicted proteins | sample NC_S_4_FD_132450 | JGI IMG/M metagenome (GOLD analysis project Ga0187814, IMG submission 132450) | Wetland sediment microbial communities from Neuse River Estuary, North Carolina, USA - ASW-S_4 | ecosystem: Environmental > Aquatic > Freshwater > Wetlands > Sediment | place: USA: North Carolina...
CCTCGTCAAGCTTGGCGCAGCTCACGATCAGCCATCGCCAAAGGCTCCCGGGGGCCAGCTCCAACTCGCTTGCCAGAGTCTCGTTTCGACCGATGAGCCGGCGGGGCGGGCGAAGAACCAGCCAAGCGAAACAGATCGGTGAGCGCTCGCTCGCGACATACCGCTCGAGCGCGCGTCGCTTGCGGGGAGTGAGGCGCGAGGAGCATTTTGCAAGCAGCGCCTGCGCCTGCACCTCGCGCGCCATGTAGCCGCAGAAGTACGCCGCTCTCCACCCGCGTGAGGCCCCACGCCGCCGCGCGGCCGGGCGACCGGGCGCACGATCCTCCGTGACCTCGCCGAAGATCGCCCCGGCGTGCTGCACGTAGTCATACAGCGGCCGATCGACGTACGCGACCTCCCCGGCGGCGAGTGCAACCAGGGCCAGCCAATGATCGTGAAACTGAAGCCCGGGTGTGTCCGGGAAGGGGAGTGCAAGCTGGACGACCTCGTGGCGAAACATGGTCGCGGCACCGGTGATCGTGTTCGCAACCAGCAACGACGCGAGGTCCGTCCAGTTGTTGCGCCTTCCCTTCCACATCGTCTCCCGGAGGATCCGGCCCCGAGCATCCACCAGTCGCTGATCTGAGTACACCATCTGCGCTCCGCCGAGCTCCGCGCGGAGGATCTCGAGCTTCTCTGGGTGCCACCGGTCGTCCTGGTCGCACAATGCCACGAGTTTGACGTCGGAGGGGACCATCGTGAGGGCTCGCTCGAAGTTGCGATAGAAGCCCAGCCGCCGATCCGACCGCGAGACGACGAAGCGAGGGTCGCGGCCCACGACCTCCCTGATCTGCTCGAAGCGGTCTGGGTCCGAGCAGTCGTCGCTCAGCAGGCAGATCCAGCGGTCGTCGGTCTGCGCGAGCAGGGAGCTCACCTGAACGTCGAACAACGCCAGGTCAGGGTTGTACGTCGCCATGCAGATCGCGATCGTGTCGTCCTGGGCGTTCGGCAGCGGCGGGCGCGCCTCTCGACCAACGACAGCGATCTCGCCCAGCTCGACGAGCGCCTCGGATCGATTCGCGCCCCGCACGGCTGCTCCTAGCTTCACCACCCCGGGATGCTCGGGCGCCCTGACCGGCACGGTGCCCCACCAGCCGCTGAGGTAGCTGCGGGGGTCTTCGTCGGAGGCGAAGATGTCGGGCCGCGGCATCCCGGTTGCCGCGGGCCGCTGGCGCGCACCGTCGACCAGGAGCTCGAGCTCGACGTCGTGGGCGCGGTCGAAGCAGACACCTGCACAGAAGATCGCGGTGGCGCTGCCCACCGGCAGCGCGCCGGGCAGCGGGCTCTCGAGCCAGACGCACAGAGTCGGCTCGCCGGGAACCGCCCGCTCGGTATTTGTGTGCTCCTCGCTCCGCGCGCCCGCCATGCGACCCGGACCATATATGGGGCCGCGCCTATCATCTGCGGCGCGTGACCGTCGATGCACCTTCGGAATCCCGTCTGGCGGCTGCTCGGGCGGGCCTGGCAGCCGCGCGGGAGATCCATGCGGCTGCGCCGGGACCCGGAGAGCGGACGATGCGAGACGCGTTTCTCGAGCTGCTCAAGCTCTGCCTGTGCGACCTGGCCGGCGCGGCAACCGTGAGCGTCGGTCGGAACACGGACGGCACGGTGATGTCGCGCGAGCTGACGGGCGACCAGCTGAGGCTTCGCTCCGCGGGAATGGACTGGCCCTCCCACGGGCTGACGATGGTTGGGTTGAGACGGCTCGATGATCTCCAGGCGTGCGTCGAGTCGGTGGTCAGAGAGGGAATCGAGGGTGACCTGATCGAAGCGGGAGCGTGGCGGGGGGGTGCCTCGATCCTGATGCGGGCGACGCTCGACTCGCTCGGCGCTGCAGACAGGACCGTGTGGGTCGCGGACTCCTTCGAGGGCTTTCCTCTGGGCGAGGACGAGGAGGACGATCTGGGGGTGTTCGACTTCCTCGCCGTTCCGCTCGAGGAGGTGCGCGCCAACTTCGCCCGCTTCGGGCTCGACCGCGGGACCCGGTTTGTTGAGGGTTTCTTCGATGAGACGCTCCCCCAGCTCACCGGTCGGTCCTGGTCGCTCGTGCGGCTCGACGCCGACACCTATGAGACGACCCAGCTCGCGCTGCGGTGTCTCTATCCCGGTCTGGCGGTGGGGGGATTCCTGATCGTGGACGACTACGGAGCGCTCGATGAATGCTCGGCGGCGGTGGAGGACTTCCGGCGCGAGCACCGGATCACCGAGCCGCTCGAGAAGATCGACTGGACGGGCGTCCGCTGGCGCCGGGAAAGCAAGGAGCTGCTCGCCGCGGACGGGGTCATCCCGACCGTCCCTCGTTCCCCGGCGCGCAGGGCCACCCGCAGCGAGCGACCCCAGGTCCCGACGATCGAGGAGATGAAGCTGACAGCGGAGCTCGACGATTTGCGCGAGCGCCTGGCGCGCGCGGAGCACGAGCTGACCGCGCTGCAAGCCACACCGCTCGTTCGACTTGGCGCGTGGCTGCGCGCGAGGCTCTCCAGCCGCAGGTGATGATCGCCTTCGGCTGCTCGATAACCGATCCGGTGGTCTACCGCCGGTGCGCCGAGCCCGGCATCCGGCTGGCCGCCGAGTCGGACTCCGAGATCCTCCCCTACGCTGCGGCGGGCTCGATCTTTCGCAGCTACAACCTCTTGCTGGACGCCGTCGCGCAGCGCGATGACCTCGAGGCGTTCGTGCTGCTGCATCAGGACGCGGAGATCGTGGACCCCGACTTCTGCCGGAAGCTGCGAGTCGCGCTGCGCGATCCGGACGTCGGCGTGGTCGGCTGCGTGGGCGCCATCGGAGTGCGCAGCATCGCGTGGTGGGAGGGCTCAGTGACCTGGGCTTCGTTCACGCACCGATACGGCGAGCTGGGGGGAGGGGAGCTCGCCGCCTTCTCCTGGAACGGCAGCGAGCTGCCCCCCTACGCCCGGACCGGCGAGGTCGACACGGTCGACGGCTTCGTGCTCGCACTCTCGCCGTGGAGCGTGCGAAACGTCAGGTTCGACGAGTCGCTCGGTCCGCTGCACGGCTACGACTTCGACTACTGCCTGCAGGTCAGATCGGCGGGACGGAAGGTCGTGACGGCGGACTTCAAGGTGGTCCACCATCACTCGCTCGATCTGGTCAGCGATCCGGAGACCTGGGTCGAGGCGCACATGCGGGTGGCGGAGAAGTGGGACGGCCGGATGCCCGGAGTCGGTGCCGTGGCCGGCGACTGGAAGCAGCGGGCTCGACGCGCCGAAGCCGAGGCGGCCGTGACGCACGCTCACGTGCGCTCGGCCGAGATGAGGGCCGAGGCCCGGGCAAAGCTCTTGGAGCGCCAGCTCGAGGAGGTCACCTCCAGCACGAGCTGGCGGGTGACGAAGCCGCTCAGAGAGATTTCGCTGCGCCTGCGTCGCCGCCGGGGCCAGCGTCCGCACCGTCGCTAGCGACCGGCGAGCAGCTTCCGCACCGCGTCTCTCGTGAACGCGGGCTTGCCCCGCTGATGCACCCACGAGAGTCGCTCGGCGAACGTGAATGCTCTGGACTTGAGCATCTCCCGCAGCAATTCGTCCTTGCGGGCGTTTTGCTCGGCCTGACGGGCGGCCTCGGCGAGTTGGAAATGGGAGGAGGCGAGGTGCAGGACCCGGTTCTCCTCGAGCCGCTCCAGCAGGGGATTGCGGTCCCACGGATCGACGATCTCGGCGAGCGCATCGGACCAGGAGGAGGCGAGCTGCCAGATCATCCCGAGCCCAAAGAATGCCGGGATCACCGCGAGGCGCAGACCTTCTCGACCCTCGACGAAATCCTCGGCTGCGGTCAGCACGCCGTTTCGCGGCCCCCCCTCGGTTGCGGCCGCCCAGTGATAGGGCAGGCCACCGGACCGAACGCCAGGCACTCCCGGGTAAAGACGAGGTCCTTCGACGATTGGTTGGCGGTGCTCGGCTGGGATTTCCTCCGGCGCGTAGTAGCTGTCCCGGCGGGCGTGCGGCCAGCCCACGTCGTGGAGGATCACCAGCGGCAGCAGCGCGCCGGACTCGGCGGCGCGCTGCTCGATCAGCCGCAGTTCCTCGCTGACCGTGTAGTAGTTGTGGTCGCCGTCGAGGATCACCGCGTCGGGGAGCGTGATGTGCCGCAGCCCCTCAAGACTGATCTGCTGGATCAGCTCAAGCTCGGGATGCCCCTCGGCGAGCTGGATCAGCTCCTCCTTGGGCGCGGGATCGATTGCCACTGTTCGCACTCCGCGTCCGCTTCCCCACTCCAGGATCACGCGGGTCAAGTCACCTGCGTACGCACCCACTTCCGCCACCGATCCCGGCGCCACGGCGTCCAAACACGGGAACATGATCTCCGCCAGCGTGGCCAGCGACGCACCCCAGTGGCCGGGGTCGCTCGCGTAGGGGTCGATCTGCAGATCCAGCCGCTCCATCGCACGCGAGTGTAATCCCGCATGTACTCTGCTCGGTCTGACGAGGACGCCCGAGCTAGGCCCGTGACCGCGACGTCCGTACCGGACGCGCCGGTCGGCGACGCGCTGGCAGCCCCCTCCCCAGCGGTCGCGCCGCCTCCGGGAAACCCACGCTTTCCGCTGTTCGACTCGCTGCGCGCGATCGCGGTGCTGGCCGTGGTGACCTTCCACGTGGCGAGCATTTCCGGCGCGCTCAACACGCGCATCGTCGGTGACGTGCTTGCGGTGCTCGGTGACGTCGGGCTGGTCCTCTTCTTCGTGATCTCGGGCTTTCTCCTGTACCGCCCCTTCGTGGCCGCCCGGCTGTCCGGGCGCAGGCAACCCAGCACCGTCAGGTATGCACGGCGCCGAGTGCTGCGGATCGTGCCCGCCTACTGGGCGGCGCTGACGGTGCTCGCGATCTTCCCCGGAGTTGTCGGCCCGTTCAGCGGAGACTGGTGGCGCTACTACTTCTTCGGTCAGCTCTACTCCAACCGGACCGTCGGCAGCGGGATACCGGTCGCGTGGACGCTGTGCGTGGAGGTCTCGTTCTACGTCATGCTTCCGCTCTGGGCGTGGGCGGTGCGCCGTATCCAGCTCGGCTCCGGAGCGCGCGGACTGCTGCGCTCCGAGCTCGCGCCGTTGGCAGTACTCGTCGCGTGTGGCGTGGCGGTGCAGCTTGCCGCCTCGCGGCTTGCGGTCTCGCGCCTGATCTCCGACAGCCTGCTCGGCCAATGCACGTGGTTCGCGCTCGGCATGGCGCTGGCGGTTGCCAGCGTCGCGGTGCCAGCTCGCAGATCGGACGGCCGCTTGCTCCGCGCCGCGAGAGACCATCCCGGGCTGTGTTGGGTGGGGGCGGCAGCCTGCCTCGCCGGACTCGCAGCGGTCCTGCAGCCGGGCGGCGCATTCACAATCCTGCTCGCCCTGACGACCAAGCAGCCGGTTGCAAAGACGCTGGCCGGCCTGGCGCTGACGGCGGGCTTGATGGTGCTGCTGGTGGCTCCGGCGATCTTCGGCGGGGATCAGGGGGGAGTCCCACGGCGCGTGCTCGGCGCAGCCCCGTTCGCGCTGCTGGGACTGATCTCGTACGGCGTCTACCTGTGGCACCTGCCCGTCCTGGAGTTCCTTGGCATGCACGCCAATCGCCTGCAGTTCTCCGCGCACGGTCTTGGCCTTGTCGGGGAGATCCATCACGCCACGACGGCGATCCTGCTCGTGCTCACGCTCGCGGTGACCTGCGCGATCGCCGCCGTCAGCTACCGGTTCATCGAGCTGCCCTTCCTACGGCGAAAGGAGGGGTGATCGGCGCTCAGCGGGTCGGGGGCACGTTTGGGAGCAGCGTCTTGATGCGAGACACCGCAAGGCGGAAGGCCGACGGAGAACCACTCGACGCCCTCGCCAGCCAGATCCACGCCTCGAGGTTCTGCGGCTCGCGGTGAACGACGCTCTCCAGGATTCGCCTCGCGGCGGGGAGGTCGTCGCGAGCCAGCGCCAGACGACCGCGCAGCACATCAACCTCGAGGTCAGGATTCAGCGTCCCGGCCGAATGCAGCAGCGAGGCGGCGGTGCGGGCCTGTGCCGGCGCCGGCGGGCCCTGCTGGGAGACGATGCTGGTGGCGCGCGCGATCTCGTGCGCCTGGCGGATCCCAAGCACGAACCAGGCACAGGCGACGGTCGCGACCACCAGAACCGCTACGCGAGCGACAGGCACGGCTCAATGATCACCCAAGTCGCAGCCCGCAGGCAGCGACGCGTCCGGTCGACTCCAGCTGAACGCGCCACGGCTGCGAGGAGCGATCGGGTGCGACCAGAAGCGCGACCGGCCCGCCTGGCGTGACCGTCCCGAGCGTGCTGAACGCGTCAGCGAAGCGTCTCACGCCCACCGTTGCCGGGGCGGCGGAAGCCTGCAGCTCGAGTCCCTCGGCGGGAACGGTGACCGCGAAGGCGACGGTGGTCCCCGCCGGGATGAAGTGGTCCGGCGCAAAAATCACGCATCCGCCGCGCGCGGCGGTGGCGCCGCCGGTGACCGAGTCGACCGCGGGCGGGCTCCCCAGTCGCACCCCATGGCCCACCGAAAGCAGCCCGAGCCGGTGGATGTGGATCAGCTCGGCGTCGACGGATGCCCGGACGCTCTCGGGGTCGGCGAGGATCTGCGCGGGCGTTGCGGCCGGAGACCCGACGGAACGGGTCGCGGCGAAGTACGACGCTGCCGGAATCACGACGAACGGGTATCCCGGGACCTGCTGGGCGACGTATCCAGGCGGGATCACGGGCCTGCCGATCTCGAGCGCGCCGAGGTCGGCGGTCGTGTCCTGCCCGTAGCCTCGGACCATGCGGCCGGCATCGCGCAATTCCCCGACGTTGGAGACGATCGCCGCGGCCCCGGCTACGCCCACGACCACGCTCGACCACCACGTGAAGGAGACCCCGCGCAGGAGCTCCACGGCGAGGAGGAGCACGAAGAAGGCGCCCACGTACAGATACCGGCTCGCGAACGGCGAGCTGACATACGCGCGCGAGAGCGCGGTCAGGAGCCAGAAGGAAAGCGCCATCGTGGCGAGCGCCGCAACCCTCGGCTCCAATCGCCGGATGCGAACCAACCGCCAAGCGACCGCGACGAGCGCCGCCACCAGCAGCGCCGGACCCCACGTCATCAGCGTGCCCTGCCCATCGAGGCCGGTCGATCCCGCGAGCCCCGCCAGCGCGCTCAGCGTCGCGCTTGCAGCGGAGTACACGAAGCTCGGTGCCAGCACGATGTCGTGGCGTCTGAAGCCCGTGTGCTGGTAGCCGACCCACCACAGTGCGTACAGCAGGAGCGGCACGGCGACGATCCATGCGTCGCCCAGCCGCCGGCGCCTGAGGCCCAGCTCGAGCGCCACGCCAAGGACGAACGGCACGCCGACGCCGGAGCTGGCCAGCGAGACGGTGAGCAGCACGCACGCGGTGACGTCGCCGGCGCGATCGAGGCGGTCGAGCGCCAGCAGTGCCCCCAACCCCGCACCGAGGGACAGCAGGAACGCGGTCTGGAACGGCCACATCATGTTCTCCCAGCCGGGGCCGAACAGCAGCAGCAGGGCCGCGGCCAGCAGCGCTAGGAGCGGTCCCACGCGCGCGCGTGCATAGACGAACAAGAGCACGCAGCACGCGAGGTGCGCGACGATCACCAGCGCCCGATAGGGACCGAAGCTCCCGATCCCGGCGGTCGCAAACAGCAGCTTGTAGATCGCCACCGGGATCAGCGAGAGGTGCCCGTTGTGCGTGTCCAGGAAGCTCGCCAGCGAGTTCCCGCGGCGGTGCAGCAGCCACGTCCACTCGTCGAGGAAGAGCGTGGTGCCGCGCGTCTCGCGGTACAGCAGAGCGCCGGTGGCGATCACGAGCACGGCGAGCGCAACCCACGCGGCCGCCCCGGATCGCAGTGCCGTGGCCCACTGCCCTCGCTCCCGGGGAACGCGGGTCTCGGCGCCGCGCCCGGCGTCCAGGACGCTTGACATGGCGGCAGCGTAGCGGCGCGCTGCACTACCGTGGCCGCGATGCCGGACGACTCAGCCACCGTTAGCGCCCCGAGCGGGCACCAGCTGCACGTGCAGCTCGACGTGGCGCTTCCGCAGGAGGTCGCGGTTGGCCGTGGGACGGCCGTGTTCGTGTGCGGCTGGTGCTTTGTACCCGACGCCGGCATCCGCGCGCTCGCGTTCCTGCTCGACGGGGAGCCCCAGCCGGTGATGGCCTCCGCGATGCCGCGCCTCGATCCCTTCCGCGAGCTCCACCCCGGCCTCGACCCATTCGCCACCGACGGCATCGCGCAGGACCCGGGGTCGCCGGAGGACCCGAATCTGCACAGCTACCGCAGCGGCTTCTGGGGGCTCGTGCGGATCCCCGCCGGTGCCTCGGGGCAATCTGAGTGCGAGCTGTCGTTGCGAGCCGAGCTGGACACCGGAGGGCTCGCGGTTGCCTCGCTGGGCCGAATCCCCGTGGTGGCGGCTCCGCAACCGGTCCCGCTGCCAGAGGTCCCGCTCCCGGGATCCGCCGACGGCGGGCCGCTCGTCGCGATCTGCATGGCTACGCACAACCCGCCGGAGGAGCTGGCCGTCCGCCAAATCGACTCGATCCGCGCCCAGACACACGCCAACTGGATCTGCATCGTCAGCGACGACTGCTCAAGCCCCAAACGCTTCGAGGCGCTAGCAGCAGCGATCGGCGATGACCCGCGATTCGTCCTCGACCGCTCGCCGCGGCGGCTCGGGTTCTACCGCAACTTCGAGCGCGCGCTTGCGATGGCGCCGCGGGCAGCCCAGTACGTGGCGATGGCCGACCAGGACGACTACTGGTACCCCGACAAGCTCGAGGTCCTGCTCGGCCGGATCGGCCGGGCCCAGCTCATCTACAGCGACGCACGGATCGTCGCCCGCGACGGCGAGCTGATCGCTGACACCTACTGGAGCCGGCGCAAGAACAATCACGCGAGCATGCTCGCGCTGCTGGTCGCCAACGCGGTCACCGGTGCGGCATCGCTGATGCGACGCGAGCTGCTCGACTACGCGCTGCCGTTCCCCCCGGCGCAGTTTGCCCACTACCACGATCACTGGGTCGCTCTGACAGCGCTCGCGCTCGGCGAGATCCGGTTCGTCGACCATCCGCTGTACGACTATGTTCAGCACGGGTCGGCCTCGCTCGGACACGCGACCGCCAACCGGATGCCCACGCTCCGGCATCGGCTCGGAACGCTTCGGAGCCGCAGCCCGCGCGATCGGGTGCGCAAGTGGCGCATGCACTACTTCGTCGACGTCGCCCGGCTGATGCAGTTCGCGACGGTCCTCGAGATGCGCTGCGGAAGCCAAATCGCTCCCTCCAAGCGGCGCGCCCTGGAGCTCGTGCTGCATGGCGACGACTCGCTGATCGCGCCGGCCGTGCTCGCCGCGCGCGGTGCGCGTGAACTCGTTGGGCGTCCCCAGACGCTGGGCGCGGAGTGGATGCTGTTCGGCGCGGTGCTGTGGCGGCACCTGCTCGCCCTCAGCGCTCGGGAGCGCCCCCAGCCGCGGCTGCGGCTGGACGCGGTGCCGCCTCCGGACCTCGCCCCGGGTCCCGAGCGCGAGCTGACGCCGGCCGGCGGGGCGCCCGCGGCGATCGAGGAGAAGCTCGCGCCGCTGCACTTCCGGCCGCGTGAGGACGTCCCTCCGCGCGTCAACCTGCTGATCCCCACGGTCGACCTGGAGCACCTGTTCGCCGGCTACATCGCGAAGTTCAACCTCGCCCGCCGCTTGGCGGAGCGAGGCGCGCGCGTTCGGATCGTGACCGTCGATCCGACGCCCCGGCTCCCCCGCACATGGGCTCGCCAGCTGGAGTCCTACGAAGGACTCCGGGACCTCAGTGACCGCGTGGAGTTCGTCTTCGGGCGCGAGTCGGCGGGAATCGAGGTGAGCGGCTGTGACCGATTCATCGCCACAACCTGGTGGACGGCGCACATCGCGCACGCTGCGATCGGCGAGCTCGGCGGGGATCGCTTCCTCTATCTGATTCAGGAGTACGAGCCGTTCACTTTTCCGATGGGAACCTACGCCGCACTCGCGAGGGAGTCGTACGAGCTGCCCCACACCGCCCTGTTCTCGAGCGAGTTGCTGCGCGATTGGTTCCGATCGGAGGGGATCGGCGTCTACCGGGACGGCGCCGCCTCGGGCGATGCCGCATCGGCGGCGTTTGAGAACGCGATCACCCCGGTCGGCGCCCCGTCGGCAGCCGAGCTCCGCGATCGCCGGCCCCGCAGGCTCCTCTTCTACGCGCGCCCCGAGTCTCACGCCGCACGCAACATGTACGAGCTCGGCGTGCTTGCGCTCGCTCGCGCGCTCGAGGACGGGGCTTTTCAGCGCGGCTGGGAGCTGCGGGGCATCGGCACGGTGCAGGCGGGGCGCCGCCTGCCGCTCGCCGGTGGCGCAGCGCTCGAACTGCTGCCGCGCACGAACCAGCACGACTACGCGGGGCTGCTCGCGGCGCACGACGTCGGCCTGGCGCTGATGTACACGCCGCATCCCAGTCTGGTGCCAATCGAGATGGCGGCGGCCGGGATGCTGACGGTCACCAACTCGTTCGCGAACAAGACGGCCGCGGCCCTGTCCGCGATCTCATCCAACCTGATCGCCGCGCCGCCGACGATCGACGGGGTCGCTGCCGGGCTGCGCGCGGCGGCGAACGCCGTGGAGGACGTCGAGCGCCGCGTGGGAGGGAGCCACGTGCATTGGAGCAGGGACTGGGAGTCGTCGTTTGACGACCGGCTGCTGGGTCGGATCGAGTCGCTGCTCGGGCTCTGAGCGCCTTTACTCGCCGCGCCCGTCGGCG
>Ga0187814_10000932_pt1 | contig 10774 bp, 11 predicted proteins | sample NC_S_4_FD_132450 | JGI IMG/M metagenome (GOLD analysis project Ga0187814, IMG submission 132450) | Wetland sediment microbial communities from Neuse River Estuary, North Carolina, USA - ASW-S_4 | ecosystem: Environmental > Aquatic > Freshwater > Wetlands > Sediment | place: USA: North Carolina...
CACTGCATCCGTGTCTCGCCGCCGGAGAGCATTAGCTTATGAGCCGCCGCCGCGGAACGCGAACCGAAAACAGAGGAGGGTGCCAAGCCGGCAGCACGTTATTCCGGCGCGGTGACGACATTCGGCACGGCGCCGCCGTACCGCCGGTCCCGGCTGGCGTATATCTCACACGCCTGCCACAAGTGCCGCCGGTCGAAGTCGGGCCAGAGGGTGTCGAGGAATACAAGCTCCGCGTACGCCGACTGCCAGAGCAGGAAGTTCGACAGCCGCTGCTCTCCTGACGACCGCACGAACAGGTCGACGTCCGGTATGCCCGGTTCGTCCAGATAGCGCGCGAAAAGACGCTCGTCGATTTTGTCCGGGCGGATTTTGCCCGCCGCCACTTCGGCGGCGATAGCGGCCGCAGCATCCGCTATTTCGGCGCGTCCGCCGTAGTTGACGCAAAACTGCAGGGTCAGCACCGTGTTCCCGGCCGACAATTGCTCGGCGTACTCAAGCTCGCCGATCACGCTGCGCCACAGCCGCGGCCGGCGCCCCGCCCACCTGATGCGCACGCCCATCTCGTTGAGCAGGTCACGCCGGCGGTGGATGACGTCACGGTTGAATCCCATCAGGAAACGGACTTCTTCCGGGTGACGGCGCCAGTTCTCCGTGGAGAACGCGTACGCGGACAGGTACGGAATGCCGAGTTCGATGGCGCCCATGATCACATCGAGCAGCGAGGACTCGCCCTCCTTGTGCCCCTCCGTGCGGGGCAGTCCGCGCTGCTTCGCCCACCGGCCGTCGCCGTCCATCACCAGGGCGACATGCCGGGGTACCAGGTCAGACGGGATGGCGGGCGGCCGGGCGCCGCTCGGATGCGGGTCGGGCGGCCGGACCGGCCGCGCCTGCCTAGAGGTCTTGCTCAAGCACGCTCCACATGACGCAACGACCGTACCGAATGCTCCAGGTGCCACTGCAGGTACGCGGCCACCAGGCCACTGCACTCTACCCGTTGCCTGCGTTCGCTTCGCATCGCGCTTTCCCAGTCGCCGGTCAGCAGCGCGAGCATCAGGGCGACAGTCTGCGCGCTCGGCGACGCGGCGCCCGGCGGTCGGCACGAGCCGCAGACCATGCCGCCAGCCGCGACCGCGAACGCGACGAGGCGCTCCCGGGTGCCGCACCGGGCGCACTCCTCAAGCGCCGGCGCGTACCCGGCGACCGCCAGCGACCGCAGCAGGTAGGCGTCGAGCACCAGTCGCGGTTCGCGCGCCTCGTCCCCCGTCTCGCTCAGCGTGCGCAACCCGCCGATCAGCAGCAGGAACTGGCGCAGCGCGGGTTCCTTTTCCATCGGCGTGAACCGCTCGGCGGTCTCGAGCATCGCGGTGCCCGCGGTGTACCTGGGGTAGTCGCCGACCAGGGGAGCGCCGTACGGCCGGATCACTTCGGCCTGGGTGACCACGTCAAGCGACCGGCCCGGATGGACCATGACATCGACGTGGGTGAACGGCTCGAGCCGGGCACCGAACCTGGACTTGGTGCGCCGGACTCCCTTGGCGACCGCGCGCACTCGCCCGTTCTGCCGGGTGAGCAGGGTAACGATGCGGTCCGCCTCGCCCAGCTTCTGCGTCCGCAGCACGACCCCGTCATCCCGGTACCCCTGCACTCCCCCATTCTCCCGCATATGTCTCGCCGCGGGGGTGAGCCACACCTAGGAGCTCTTTGCATATGAGATGACCACGAGAAAGGGGCATATCGGACGCAAAAGTGGTCAGCTCATATACCAAGTGGTCAGCTCATATACCAAGACGCCGCCAGGGGGCTGCCGCGCCGCAACGAGTGGGGCAGAGAGGACATGGGAGGCGGAGGCGAGCGAAGGGGCGGGAGAGGTGGAAGGGACGACAGCGGCACCGGGGCGCCGCGCCGGCGCGGGTGCGGGGAGGCGGGGCGGACTCGGGGGGCGGCGCGTGAACGGGGTGGTCCGGCGGGAACGCCGAACGGGCGGTGGTTGAGGCGCCACCGCCCGTTCGGGATAAAGGGGACAGGACTAGTTACGGCGTGAACGGTTGACGGCGGAGACCACCGCGCGCATGGAGGCGGTCGCGGTGTTGGTGTCGATGCCGACGCCCCAGAAGACCCGGCCGCCGGTGGCTACCTCGACGTAGGCCGCGGCCTGGGCGTCGGTGCCCTCGGTGAGCGCGTGCTCGGCGTAGTCGAGGACCCGCACGTCGATGCCGACCGAGGCGAGCGCGGCGCAGAACGCGGAGATCGGGCCGTTGCCGACGCCCTCGACCTCCTGGGGGGCGCCGTCGACCGAGATCTCCGCGGACAGCACGTGCTTGCCTTCGGCCACGGAGGACGACTGGTGGTCGAGCAGCCCCACCACGCCGTCGGCCAGGTACTCGGCGCTGAAGATGTGCCAGATCTCGCTCGGGGTGACCTCGCCGCCTTCGGCGTCGGTGTGCGCCTGGACGACCCTGGAAAACTCGATCTGCAGCCGGCGCGGCAGGTCGAGGGCGTGCCCGGTCTTCATCACGTACGCCACGCCGCCCTTGCCGGACTGCGAGTTGACCCGGATCACGGCCTCGTAGGAGCGACCGACATCGTGCGGGTCGATCGCCAGGTACGGCACGTTCCACGGGTAAGCGTCGAACGCGACGCCCGCGGCCTGGGCCTGCGCCTCGAGCGCTTCGAAGCCCTTCTTGATCGCGTCCTGGTGCGACCCGGAGAACGCGGTGTAGACGAGCTCGCCCGCGTACGGGTGGCGCGGGTGCACGGGGAGCTGGTTGCAGTATTCGGCGGTGCGGCGGATCTCGTCGATGTTCGAGAAGTCGATCATCGGGTCGATGCCCTGGCTGAACAGGTTCAGGCCGAGCGTGACCAGGCATACGTTGCCGGTCCGCTCGCCGTTGCCGAACAGGCAGCCTTCCACCCGGTCGGCGCCGGCCAGCACCGCGAGCTCGGCGTCGGCCACGGCGGTGCCGCGGTCGTTGTGCGTGTGCACAGACAGGCAGACGGCGTCGCGGCGGGACAGGTTGCGGCTCATCCACTCGATCTGGTCCGCGTACACGTTGGGGGTCGAGCGCTCGACGGTGCACGGCAGGTTCAGGATGATCTCGCGGTCCGGGGACGGCTGCCACACGTCCATGACGGCTTCGCAGGTCTCCAGGGCGAAGTCAAGCTCAGTGTCCATGAAGATCTCGGGCGAGTACTCGTAGCCGAAGTCCGTGCCGTCGCCGAGGATCTGCTCGGCGTACTTCATGACGTGCCGGGTGCCCTCGACGGCGAGCGCCTTGCACTCCTCGCGGTCGATGCGGAACACGACCTTGCGGAACGTCGGAGCGGTCGCGTTGTACAAGTGCACGGTCGCTCGCCGCGCGCCCGCCAGGCTCTGCACGGTGCGCTCGATCAGGTCCTCGCGGGCCTGGGTGAGCACGGAGATCCGCACGTCCGGCGGGATGCGGTCGCCCTCGATCAGCTCGCGCACGAAATCGAAGTCGGTCTGGCTCGCGCTCGGGAAGCCGACCTCGATCTCCTTGTAGCCCATCTTGACGAGCAGGTCGAACATCGCCCGCTTGCGGTTCGGCGACATCGGGTCGATCAGCGCCTGGTTGCCGTCCCGCAGGTCGGTGGACAGCCAGCGCGGGGCCTTGGCAATCGTCTTATCCGGCCAGGTGCGGTCGGGAAGGTCGACCGGTTTGAACGGGGCGTAACGGTGGCACGGCATGCCGCTCGGCTGCTGATGTACGGGCGCGACTGCGCGGGGCGCGGCAGAGGGGTAGGACGGATTTTGCATCGTTGCTGCTTCCTTAGATTCGTCCGGATTCGCCGGGTGACCCGGCTCGGCGGCCAGCGGACATGCCAGAAACCCGCGACGAGGGAGCCAGCCCCTACAGGCCCCCGCCGCGGCGGCTAAGGAGGAGCAGCTCGCACAGCATGGCAGGACAAAGCATATCAGCCCGAACGGCGGTGGGCGTCTCGTGCGCGGGCGGGATCTCCCACGGGCGCGGCCGGCCTCGTTCGCCGGTAAATCAGTCGCTTTCGCGGGGGCCCCTGCGGTTGGCTGGCGGCATGCAGATCGAGCGACTTGTCCCCGGAGACGACGCTGCCGTCCGGGCGTGCGCCGACGTGTCACTGGCGGTGCTCGCTTCCGACGACCCATCCGGGCCGCCGGTGTCGGCACGGGTAGTGCGCTGCTGGTATGAGTATCCGTACGAACCCGCGCAGACCTGGTTCGTTCCCGGCTCGGTACCGGGCAGCGCGGTGGCCGTGTACCAGCTGCGGCTGCCCGACATGGAGGACAGGGGCCGGGCCGGCCTGAGCATCGACGTGCATCCCGCCTGGCGGCGGCGCGGGATCGGCCGCGCGCTGCTGCGGCACGCGGCGGAGCGGGCCGCCGAAGACGGGCGGTCGGTCCTCGGCGGCGAGGTGATCATCGGGACGGCCGGGGAGGCGTTCGCCGACGTGCTCGGGGCCACGCCAGGGCTGGCGGACGCCAGGCGGGTCCTCAGTCTCGGCGAGCTGCCGCCCGGCCACGTCGCCAGGCTGCGGGACGGTGCCGCGCGGGCGGCGGCCGGCTACTCGCTCGTCTCCTGGGCCGGGCGCACCCCCGACGAGTACCTGGCCGGCTTCGCCGGGGTGTTCAACGCGCTGAACGACGGGCCTCGCGAGGCCGGGCGCGAGGACCGGGTCTGGGACGCGCGACGGATCCGCGAGCGGATCGACGACCTGACGGAACTGTTCGGCAGCCGTACCCACTGCATCGCGGCGGTACACGCCGCGACCGGCGAGATGGCAGCGGTCACCAGGGTCTCGGTGGACCCGGAGATCCCGCACTGGGGCCGCCAGCTGATCACCGCGGTGACCCGCCCGCACCGCGGGCACCGGCTGGGCCTGCTGCTGAAGGCGGCGATGCTGGACTGGCTCGCGTCCGCCGAGCCGGCGATGGCGCGCATGGCCACCTGGAACGCCGCCGCCAACAGGCACATGATCGCGATCAACGAGGCGCTCGGCTACGAGCTGCTCGATCCGCAGATCCAGCATTACGAGCTCTCGGTCGCGGAGGTGCTCGCCGCGTCCCCGGCGGCTGTGCGGGCGGTCTAGCCCGCCGCGATAAGCAGTCGCGCCAGGCGGGGCCGGTGCGGTTGGCTAGGAGGCATGCGGATCGTGCCATGGGTCGCCGGGGACCAGCTTCTGACGAGGGCATGCTACGAAGTGACCAGGGCCGCGGGGCGGGCCGACGACCCGAACGGGCCGCCACTGTCGGAGCAGACGTGGCAGGCGCTGCTCAAGTCGCCGACCGAGCCCGCGCAGACCTGGTATGTGCCAGGCGACACCCCGGAAAGCGCCGCCGGCCTGTACCACCTGCGGCTGCCGGACCGGGAGAACCGGCACCGGGCCGGCTTGTGGCTCGACGTCCATCCCGCCTGGCGGCGGCGCGGCATCGGTCTCGCGCTGCTACGGCACGCGGCGCGGCAGGCGGCCGCGGACGGGCGGTCGGTGCTCAGGGGCGAGGTGATCCAGGGGTCGGCCGGGGAGGCGTTCGCCGGTCATGTCGGGGCCAAGCCGGGCCTGGCGGAGGCCAGGCGGGTGCTCGTCCTCCGATCGCTGCCGCGCGACCACGTCGCCTTGCTGCGGGACAGTGCCGCACGCGCGGCGGCCGGCTACTCGCTCGTCTCGTGGGCCGATCGCACGCCCGACGAGTACCTGGCCGGTTTCGCGGCGGTGCACAACGCGATGGGTGACGCGCCGCGCGAGCCCGGCGCCGAGGCCAGGGTCTGGGACGCGCAGCGGGTTCGCGAGCATATGGACGACCAGCGGGACTTGTTCGGCAGCCGCGGCTACTTTGTCGCGGCGGTGCGGGACGCGACCGGCGAGATGGCGGCGATCACCCAGGTCGAGGTCGACCCGGAGTACCCGCAGTGGGGGAACCAGCAGATCACCGCGGTGGCCAGGCCGCACCGCGGGCACCGGCTCGGCCTGCTGGTCAAGGCCGCGATGCTGGACTGGCTCGGGACCGCCGAGCCGGCGCTGGAGCGCATCGTGACCTGGAACGCGGCGAGCAACAAGCACATGGTCGCCATCAACGAGGCACTCGGCTACGAGCTGCTCGATCCCCAGCCACAGCACTACGAACTCGCGGTGCCGGACATCCTCGCCGGCTTCCCCGCCTAGCCCCGGCGCGAAAGGCTATAAGGCATGCGCATCGTGCGATGGGCCGCCGGAGACCGGGACGCCTCCAGGGCATGCTGCGAGCTGAAGCAGGCGGCGATGCGGGCCGACGACCCGGCGGGCCCGCCGATGTCCATGCGGAGGTGTCGTGGACCGGCCGCACCCCCGAGCAGTACCTGGCCGGCTTCGCCGCGGTGGCCAACGCGCTCAGCGACGCGCCCCGCGACGCGGGCTTCGAGGCCATGGCATGGGACGAACAGCGGATCCGCAAGCTGGTCGACGACCAGCGGGAGCTGTTCGGCAGCCGCGGCTACCTGATCGCGGCGCTGCACGCCGGGACCGGCGAGATGGCGGCGATCAGCCATGTCGAGGTCGACCCCGAGCTTGCGGAGTGGGGATACCAGCTAATCACCGCGGTGGCCCGGCCGCACCGCGGGCACCGGCTCGGCCTGCTGACCAAGGCCGCGATGCTGGACTGGCTCGCGTCAGCCGAGCCGGGCCTGCAGCGCCTCGTGACCTGGAACGCGGCGAGCAACAAGCACATGGTTGCCATCAACGAGGCGCTGGGCTACGAGCTGCTCGACCCCCAGTCACGGCACTACGAGGTCGCCGTCGCCGACGTGCTCCGCTGACCCGCGCGCTGCTTGCCTGCGATCCTGATCAGGCCCACCAGGGAGTAGACCCCGGCTCGGTACCAGTTCCTTGCTGAGGGGCGGTCCCTGGCTGGGGAGCGGTGCCCGGCTGGGGGGCCGGCGCTGGCTGGGGGGCCATCCATTGCGGAGGGGCAGTCGCTGGCTGAGGGGGGATCCCCGGCTGGGCGGAAGCGGGCATTTGCAGCACGTCGGTGACGTATTTGGTCTTGCACGTCATGCACTGCACGTGCTCGGCGGTCTTGGGCAGCGGGATAAGGGGGATCCAGAAGATGTGGAAGAAGCGGCGGCCCCTGCGGTGCCGGTAATTGCGGTCGCCGCCGCACTTGCGGCAGAAGAACACGCCTTGGCCGATCGTGCGGTAGTAAAAGCGCCAACCCCAGATGATCATCTACGGCCTCCCGCCTCGTGCCGGTCCCCGAGCCGGCCTTGGCCGATTATGTTCCGGTTCACGGCATTAGACAATGATCTGGGGATCCGCGCCCTTCGGGCGCGCGGTCAGCTTTGGCCGGCGCCCTGCTCGGTCAGCGTGATCACGCCGATCACCTGCGCCTGGGTCAGGCCGAGGCCGGCGGCCAGGATCTCCGCCGCGACGCGCTCGGCTCCGGTCAGCGGGCCGTCCGCCATGCCGATCCTGATCACTTCGGCCAGGTACCACTCTCTGGCCGGGACCTGCAGCTGATCGCCGAGCGCGGCGATGGCCTTGCGTCCGGCGCCGGCCGGCTGCGCGATGTCCGCGTCGAGCGCGGCGTCGTCATACCCCTGGGCGCCCGCGCCGGTCACCGCCTCGATGGCCTTGCGGCGCGCGGCCTGGCTGGCCGGGTCGCCCGCGATGAGCATGGCCGCCACCAGGGCGCGCATCCCGGCGGGCAGCGCCGCCTGCATCTTGGCGGCGGTGGGCAGCCGGAGCACCTCGGTGACGTAACGGGTCTTGCACGTCGTGCACTGCACGTGCTCGCCGGTCTTGCTCAGCGGGATGAGCGGGATGAAGAAGACGGTGATGAAACGGCGGCCCGCGCGGCGCCGGTAGGCGCGGTCGCCGCCACACTTGCGGCAGAAGAACGTGCCCTGGGCGACCGTGTGGTAGATAACGCGCAGACCCCAGATGATCACGTCAACGGCCCTTTCGCTCGTGCCGGCGCTACGGTCGGCTTGCCCGATTATGTCCCTATTGCGTTGTATTAGGCCAGGTCGGCGGGGACACCGTGACCATCCGGTTATGCGCGCTCCCCGGGCCGGCGGGGCACGCCACGGGCCGGCGGCGGACGGCGGCGCGGCCGGAAAATGGTTCGCGTCGCCCGGGTGAGTGCGGTTGGCTAGAGGGATGCGCATAACGCGATTGGACCCCGCGGACGACAGCACTCTGCGGGCATGCCACGACGTACATGTGGCGGCATCGGCGACGGACGACCCGCACGAGCCGCCAATGTCACTGCCGGTATTCAAGGTCTGGCTGACGAGCGGCTGGGAGGGCAACCCGGGCGAGGTCTGGTACGTCCCCGGCGAGGCGGCGGGCGAGGCCGTCGCCTGGTGCCGGCTCGACCTGCCCGACCTGGAGAACCGCGATCGCGCGTTCACCATCCCCGTGGTACGTCCCACGGCCAGGCGCAACGGCATCGGCCGGGAACTGCTGCGGCACGCGGCGGACCGTGCGGCGGCGAACGAGCGGACGACGCTGGCGAGCGTCGCGGTCCTCGACTCGGCCGGCGACGCGTTCGCGAGGCGGGTCGGGGCCAAGCCCGGGCTTGTCGAGGCGCGGCGCATGCTGGACCTGACCAAGGTCCAGCCCGGCCAGTTCGCGCGGCTGCGCGAAACGGCTGCCCCCGCGGCGGCCGGATACACGCTCGTATCGTGGACAGGCCCGGTCCCCGAGGAGTACCTCGGCCTGGTCGCCGCCGCGTTCAACGCGATGAACGACGCGCCGCGCGACGAGGGGTGGGAGGACGACATATGGGACGCCGAGCGGGTTCGCGAGCGCGCCAACAGGATCCTGCGGCTGACAGACGTCCGGGGATACTCGGTCGCGGCGCTGCACGACGAGAGCGGCGAGATGGCGGGGCTCACCCAGGTGGAGGTCGATCCCGAGCGGCCTGACTGGGGATACCAGGGCCTCACCGCGGTGACCCGCCCGCATCGCGGGCACCGGCTCGGCCTGCTGACCAAGGCCGCGATGCTCGAATGGCTGGCCACCGCGGAACCGAAGATCCAGCGGATCGTGACCGGCAACGCGGCGTCCAACGAGCACATGATCGCGGTCAACGAGACGCTTGGCTTCGAGCTGCACCCGCCTGGCTGGCAGTTCTGCGAGATACCGGTCGCGGCGGCGCTGACGGTCTAAGACGGTGGCGGCGGCCAGGCCGGTCCCGGCCTGGCCGCCGCCGGGTCAGTCGTAGAACCCAAGGCGGCGCAGCTGCTTGGGGCTGCGCTGCCAGTCCTTGGCGATCTTGACGTGCAGGTCGAGGTAGATCCTGGTGCCGAGGAGCGCCTCGATCTGGCTGCGGGCCCGGGTGCCGACCTCCTTCAGCCGCGCGCCCTTCGTGCCGATGACGATCGCCTTCTGGCTGGGCCGCTCCACGTACAGTTCGGCGTACACGTCAGTGAGGTCGGGCTGGCCGGGCCGCGGGCCCATCTCCTCGACCACGACCGCGATCGAGTGCGGCAGCTCGTCCCGCACCCCGTCGAGCGCCGCCTCCCTGATCAGCTCGGCCACCATGATCTGCTCGGGCTCGTCGGTGAGCTCGCCGTCCGGGTACAGGGCCGGGCCTTCCGGCAGGTGCGAGACGAGCACGTCGGCGAGCACGTCGAGCTGGTAGCCGGTCACGGCGGACACCGGCACCACGTCGGCCCAGTCCCCCAGTTCGCTGACCGCGAGCAACTGCTCGGCCACCCGCTCCTGCGGCACCTGGTCGGTCTTGGTGACGATCGCGACGACCGGGGTGCTCTTGAGGGCCGCGAGCTCGCGAGCCAGGTACTTGTCACCCGGGCCGACCAGGTCCGGCGCCGGGACGCAGAACCCGATCACGTCCACCTCGGTCAGCGTCGAGCGGACCAGGCTGTCCAGCCGCTCGCCGAGCAGCGTGCGCGGCCGGTGCAGGCCCGGCGTGTCAACCAGGACCAGCTGGGCGTCGGGCCGGTGCACGATGCCGCGGATCACCCGCCTGGTCGTCTGCGGGCGGTCGCTCGTGATCGCCACCTTCGCGCCGACGAGGGCGTTCGTCAGGGTGGACTTGCCGACGTTCGGGCGGCCGGCGAGGCAGGCGAAGCCGGAACGGAACGCGTTCTCCTCCGGCGCGCGTCCGGCCGGTCTCGCGGTCACGTGCGGCGGGCTCATCCTTTGATTGTCGTGCATCCGGGCCACCGGACGGGTCGCGGCGTACCGGCTGGCGCCACGCCGCCGGCACACGTACCGTCGCATCCGTGGACCCCGCCCCCATCTTGCGCCCGACGGCACGGCTGCTGGTTGTCGATCCGCCCGGGCGGGTACTGCTGTTCAGCTCTCGCGACCCGGAAGGCAGGACCTGGTGGTTCACCCCGGGCGGAGGGGTGCACAAGGGCGAGACGCTCACCCAGGCGGCGGTCAGGGAACTCGCCGAGGAAACCGGCTACGAATGCGCCGAATCCGACCTCGGCCCGGTGGTGGCGACCTGTGCCGGGCTCTGGCAGACGGACTGGGTGGATGGCAAACGCTACTTCGCGGCCGACTCATTTTTCCTCGTGCGCGTCGCCATGGCCGTGGTCAGCACCGAAGGCCAGGAGGACCTGGAGCGCTCCATGATTACAGGCCACCGCTGGTGGACGATTGACGAGCTGCGGCAAGCGCGCGACGAGGTCTTTCCCATCGGCATAGGCGACCTGGTGGGCAGCCTGCTTAGTGACGGCATCCCCGAGCGGCCGGTGCGGCTGCCATGGACATGAGCACGGGATCAGGGAAGCGTTGCGCGCAGCGCGCCGTCGGGGCCGGCGTGGAAGACGGG